>ODAI010646541.1_pt1 | contig 107926 bp, 96 predicted proteins | sample 1539321 | NCBI WGS metagenome assembly ODAI01 (sample SAMN02144231, study PRJEB22623) | gut metagenome | biome: sheep rumen | host: Ovis aries | place: New Zealand
CCAATCAGGATATACTCGGTTTCGTTCATCAGATTCCCGACAGAGCAAGAGAAAGACTTATCGACCTCGCTGCAACTCAGCTTGAGGACGGCGGCTGCTATCATCAGTATCAGCCCCTCACAAAGAAAGGCAATTCCGATATAGGCGGAGACTTCTCCGATGACCCGCTGTGGATGATTCTTTCAGTAGGCGCATACATCAAGGAGACAGGCGACTGGTCTATCCTCGATGAAAAAGTTCCCTATGACAATGATGAATCAAAGGCTCAGTCAATGCTTGACCACCTCACTGTTTCATTCTACCATATTGTAAATAACCTCGGTCCTCACGGACTTCCCCTCGCTATGCGTGCTGACTGGAATGACTGTATCAACCTCTCATGCTTCTCAGATACACCCGGCGAATCCTTCCAGACCTATACCAACCCCAAATTTGCCGCAGAAGGCGGTTATTCAAAGGTTGCTGAATCCGTTATGGTTGCCGCTCTCTTTACTTATGCAGGTCCTGCTTATGTAGGTATTCTTAAACACCTCGGCAAAAATGACGAGGCTGAAAAGGCTCAGGCTGAAATCGACAAGATGAAGAAGAATGTCATGGATTCCGCTTTCGACGGTGACTGGTTCATCAGAGCTTATGACGCTAACGGCGAAAAAATGGGTTCAAAGGAATGTGAAGAAGGCAAAATCTTCATCGAACCGCAGGGATTCGCTGTTATGTCTGAAATCGGCAAGGACGAGGGCGCAGATATCAAAACTCTCAATTCTATCGACAAGTACCTCAACACCAAATACGGTCTTGTCCTCAATAACCCCGCTTTCACAAAATACTATGTACAGTACGGTGAAATCTCCACTTACCCCGGCGGCTATAAGGAAAATGCAGGTATCTTCACCCATAACAATGCTTGGATTATCTGTGCAGAAGCTTATGCAGGTCGTGGTGACAAGGCTTTTGAATACTATTCAAAGATTGCTCCTGCTTTCAATGAGGATATCTCCGAACTCCATAAGACTGAACCCTATGTTTACGGTCAGATGATTGCAGGTAAGGACGCAAGCCGTTTCGGTGAAGGCAAAAACTCATGGCTTACAGGTACTGCCGCTTGGAATATGGTTGCTATCTCGCAGTATATCCTCGGTGTACAGCCTGTATTTGACGGCTTGAAAGTTGACCCCTCCATTCCTCATGAATGGGACGGTTTCACTGCTGTCCGCAAATTCCGTGGCGCAACATTCAATATCACTGTAAAGAACCCCGAACACGTTTGCAAGGGCGTTAAATCCATGACTGTTGACGGAAATGCCGTTGACGGAAATGTTATCCCTGCTTGTGACGGCGGAGTTCATGAAGTTGAAATTGTAATGGGCTGATTCCTCCTCTTTATATAGAAAAAGAGCAGACTTTCGGGTCTGCTCTTTTTTGTTTTATTTTTTCTTTATTTTTTTAGGACATTTTGCGTCAATTGGAATATGCCAAGGTGAGCCTTTTTTATCTTGTGTAGCACCCTCAATTTTTCCCTCTGCACACCATTTTCTTATGGTTTCTTGCGTATATCCCCACATTTCAGAAGCCTTTTTTGTACCCATATCTGCCATTTTATCACCTTTAACTCTTTTTCATATCTTTATATGCCGAGCCAGATACTTTATATTTTTCATCTTCATTAACAGGCACATAAATGTTTGCATAGAAATAACCTGAATCTACATAATCGCCATATTTATCTTCTTGCGCATATTTACCATAAAATTTGAAACAGTGCTCTTCCCTTTCAAAAATATTGTCATAGTGTGTTCCTTCATAATCATAATCTGTTATTTTATATCCTGTAGCATCTCTTAAAAAATAATTATCTAATATAGCTGACGGAACATAAGCTTCTGCAAGTTTATAAGCTTCACTCTCTGATATTTTTTTAGGTTCAGTTACAACAGGTTCTGCTTTTCTTGTCGTTACAATCTCAGAAGATGATTCTTCAATATATCCGTCATCGCCTCCGCATGACGAAAATCCCACACACATAGCCAGAGCCAGAGCGATTGATATTAATTTTTTCATATAAAAACCTCCAAAAATTAAAATTTATTGTATATTTATTATAGCACACAAAAATTCAAAAGTATAGCCGTAAAAAACGAAGCAAAAAGTGAATCACTTTTTGAATACAAAAAAGACTGCCTTTTTGGGGCAGTCTTTTTCGTCATTTTTTCTTTTCAGTTTTTTCGGGCTTGTCGGGACAGAAATTTTTCAAAGCAAAATCAATACACTGATTAATAAGCTTATTGAAAGAAATATTATGTTCCGAAGCAAGATTTTCAAGGTATTCCGCCTTGTCTTCAGTAATCCTGATAGTCTTTGAAACAGTGGTGTATCCCTTTGAGATTTTAAACATATTTTCCTCAGGAATAATGCAGAATGACACATCATCATTGATTACGGAGTTAGATTCTGGCTGCATTTTTTACTAAAGCTCCCTCCTTTCAACACAAATATTCTCTGTAACCTTATATTATATCAGATAAGTAATATAATGTCAATAGTTTTGCGATATATTTAAGATATAATACAAAATACAAAAAATATTTGTTCTTTATAATAGAATTATAACATTTTATGTAATAAAAGTATAGAGTTATTTTCCGAATCAAAAACAAATCATAAAATGAACCACAAAATTTCATATAATTACTTGACTTTTCACGAAAAATATGTTATAATATCATAAATTAATGTCGAAGGAGAGTACATATGGCAGAAAAAAATTATTTAAAATATGAACTTTACAAACAGAACAAGGAAAAATTATCAAAGGCTATGAAGAATGAATTTTACTTTGAAGCACTTCTCATAGAATATGCCATAATCGAGGACAGAGTTGATTCTCTTTTCCGCACTGTTGAATGTAAACTTTCAAACAGCCTTTACAGAAATCTCAACAAAATGAAATCAAATCCGATATTCACGAATAATAAATATATCCGTGACAGAATAACCATTGAACTTGTTGAAAAACTCCATGAATGGAGAATCGCAAGAAATGAAACCGTTCATGCACTGCTGAAAGCTACAACTACCGATACAGATTTCAAAAAAATCGCTAAGGACGGCTATGAACTGCAAAAAATCCTTGACAATAAAGTAAAATCAATTAAAGGTCATTACGAAACTTTAAGGAAAAAAGCTGAAAAGGAACAGAATAAAAAATCGGACTGAATGTCCGATTTTTTTAATGATTCATTCCTTTGCCCTTGCACAGGCTGCGCCTGCAATTGCCCAGAATATCGGAGAAAATCCAATATTGCTGCAACTTATCAGGAATATAAGCACTCCGCTGAGATATGCAAAGAAAAATACTTTTCCTGTCCATAAATTATTTTTAAAATTTTTCATGCCTGTGAAAATTACCGAAACAATCAAACATATCATTGCAATAAGTGAAGGTACTCCCCTTGTTGCGGCAGTATAGAGATATTCATTATAAACCTTGTCGAAAGTGCCTTTATTTCTTGAAACTATATCGCTTATGTCAGAAGTTTCGATATCAAGGTCACCTGTTGTATAAAGCTGAGGATACACAAGCTGGTCAGGACCTGTACCTGTTAAAATTCTGTCCTGAATTATGTTAATAGTTTTTCTGTTGAGTGTGGAATATACATCATAAGTATCATTGATATCGACGGATTTTGAATCAGGCATACCACAGGCGGAAATTCTCATATATCCGTCAGCCCACCATAAAATCTGTCCGTCATGAAGTTTATATTTTCCTGAATCTCCGACAATTCCGCCGTTTACAAGGAGTATTGAAAGAACAGCGGGGATTATAACAGAAAATACTGACAGAAGTCTTATTTTCGGGGATTTTTCCTTTATCACGGCAATTATTGCAGCGATTATTCCGAGTACAGCACCGCATATTCCTATTAATGAATAGGTAAACAGCATTACAAACGAATAAAGACAGGCGCATATTATAAAGAATATGCGTTTCTTTTTATTGTCCGAAACTGCAAATCCCACAAGTGCCGTAACAAGGCATACTGTCAGAAGCATGGCAAGAAAAAGCGGTGACTGCATAAGACCTGATGCGGCATTTATATGCACATCAAGAGAAGTATTTATGTAATGGCTGAAATTTCCTGCAAATATCTGTATAAGTCCAAATGCAGCGTTCAGAAGTCCTGTGCCTGTTATTCCGTATATAAAAGTTTCAAAGGCTTTTTTCCTTGTTATTGAAGCGGCTGTTACAAAAAAGCTGAAATAAAACAATATTGCAAGAAAACCCTCTCCTCTGCCTGAATAACCGTTAAGAGAGATATTCACATCATAGGAATTTATCAGCGATACAATGCACCACAAAACCATAGCACCAAATGCACAGACAGGGAACATTATATTTTTGATATATTTTTTAATAATTGCTATAAGGGCGAGAATAAGGCATATAACGCCTGATATTGCAAGTCCTGCGCTTGACATTGAATAAAATCCCCTGTTCATGGTGACTTCGGGAATTATTGTGAACAGCGACACTCCGAAACAGGCTGAAAGAAGCCCCCATGAAGCTATCTGCGAATATTTTTCCTCTGTCATATTGAGGATAAAATTTGATTTTTCAGATGAATTGAATATTGTTTTAGCCATTATAAAAGCCTTCCTTATGTATTTTCGACAGTTACCGTGTATCCGTTTTCTGTAAGTTCCCCTATTGTTATCCTTACATTCGGGTCAACAGATTCAAGACCGTTTTCATCGTACCAGCAGAAACCTGAAACGGAACTGTCTATAATATCTCCTGTATGATAGTAGTTATCATATTCCTCAACATCATCGGTTATTCTTATAAATCTTTTTCCGTTTCCGTTGCCGTTTGAGTCATTGCTTTCATATTTATAAGATACCCAGTAGCCGTTGTCATAGATTTCGGCATTGACATGATAAACTCTTATGCCACTGCCCTCGTTGTAGTAGACATCACGCATATAGGCGTTATTTCTGTCATTTGTATTATATTCAACTACGAAATATTCTGATTTATATTTGCTGTCGAGTTCACCGCAGGGAATTATCAGGCAATTTGAATTTTCGGTCTGAGAACTGCTGAGAGTATAGGTCTGCATTCCCTTAGAATAGTCATACACCTGAATCTGACTGTTTTTGTACCAGCCGAGATGAAGTTTTGAAACTGCACCGAAATCGCTGAGTGCATCGTCCATAAGTTCAATTCCCGCAAGACCGTGAAGTCCGTCAAAATTCGGATTGCTTTTTTCAACATATCTGTAATAATCGGGCAGACCCATTCCGTGACCGATTTCGTGCGAATAGTTTCTCACAAAATTTATATTGTTATCGGGTGTTATTTCGCAGTCGCCCGTTATGAGGTGACCGACTTTCATGCCGTCAACAAGGAATGCATCGAGACCGCTCGGACCCGCACAAGCCCACCACGCATCGTCATCTGATTCTTCCGGGACAGTTATTATAGTGGCATCAATGACACCGTTGCCGTCACCGTCAAACTGTTTGAAATCTGCTGACTCCTCGAAAGCCTTGTAACATTCTTTGAGGAGTTTTTTCTTGTCGTTGTCATATGAAGATATATTTTCCTTTGCGGTATATCGGAAAGCTTTGCCTTTTATCTGTGATATGCCGTTTGATGAACGGTTATAAAAAGCGGATATACTGTCAAAGGGGTATGAGGTACTGTATGTATTCTCTCCTCCGAAAGCAATTTCGTCCACCTGTTCAGCCGAGAGGTCATATTTATATTTACAGTCGGGAAAATCAACATAAAATATAACTATATCCGCCTCGCCCTGCGATGGGACGTTCCTTGTTATATCGTTTACAGGCGGAAAAATGGGGGCATTCGGGTCAACTTGTTCTGTTGTGGATACAGTAGTAGTGGTTGTTTCTGTGGAAGCGGCAATTTCCGTTGTTGTTGTTGTGATTTCCTGCGGAATTTCCTCGTCATACCATTTCCATACAGGTTCAGACCAGAGGTCAGCGACATATTTTTTAAGCATTACGAGGTCAAAGATATCGACAATATTGTCTTCATTGATATCTGCTGTACAGAAATATTTTTCGCCCCTGAAACCTCTGCCGTTCAGACCTACATAGGCATAGTCAATAAAGTAGGCGTTATTATTTGTAAGCTTTGTCTTGTTGTTAATATGTTCTGTCATAAGGACGAGGTCTGCGACATTAGCTTTTCCGTCATTGTTCAAATCTCCCATGACACCTATCTGCTGCCAGTCAGCCTGAGCGACAGCCGCAGCGGTTGTTGCGGAGATACCTGCTGCAACGGCAACGTTTATGGATTTTTTGAGCAAATCATTTCTTTTCATCGGAAACAACTCCTTTTTTGGGGTGGGGTTTAATATATTAACGAAAAGTGAAAACAGCTTACAAAAACTGCGGACAGCGATAAGCAGTCCGCAGTCATGGTCTTATTTGGCGTAGTCGGTGACACGGCTTTCACGGATAAGGTTGACCTTAATCTGTCCGGGGTAGTCCATTTCAGTTTCAATCTGCTGAGCGATTTGTCTTGCGACGATAACCATTTTCTCATCATTGATAACTTCGGGAACGACCATAATTCTGACTTCACGGCCTGCCTGAACAGCGAAGCATTTTTCAACGCCTTCATAGGAATTGCAGATTTCCTCAAGTTTTTGCAGACGTTTGATATAGCTTTCATAATTTTCGCTTCTTGCGGCGGGTCTTGCGGCAGAAATTGCGTCTGCTGCCTGAACGATACAGGCTATAACAGTTTTAGGTTCAACGTCATTATGGTGAGCCTCGACAGCGTGTATAACCACGGGGCTTTCATTATATTTTTTACATACGTCAACGCCTATCTGGACATGAGAGCCTTCGATTTCGGAAGTGAGAGCTTTACCGATGTCATGGAGCAGACCTGCTCTTCTTGCCATATTTGCATCAACTCCAAGTTCGGAAGCGAGGACTCCGCAGAGTTTAGCTACCTCGATAGAGTGGTCGAGGACATTCTGTCTGTAACTTGTACGGAATTTAAGGCGACCGAGGAGTTTGATAAGTTCGTGGTTAAGACCATGAACATTTGTTTCGATAACGGCTCTTTCGCCTTCCTGCTTGATACGGTATTCGACTTCACGGCGGGCTTTATCGACCATTTCCTCTATACGGGTGGGGTGGATACGTCCGTCGGCGATAAGTTTTTCGAGGGCGATTCTTGCGACCTCACGTCTTATCTGGTCGAAGCACGAGAGAGTTATAGCCTCAGGGGTATCGTCGATAATGAGGTCAACTCCCGTAAGAGTTTCGAGGGCTTTGATATTTCTTCCCTCTCTTCCGATGATTCTGCCTTTCATTTCGTCATTTGGCAGGGGGACAACTGACACAGCGGCTTCTGACACCTGATCTGCGGCTACCTTGGCGATAGCAAGTGAAATATAGCTTCTTGCCTTCTCGTTGCATTCGTCTTTGAGCTGTTGTTCATACGAGGCAATCTTGACAGCTTTTTCGTGTACAAGGTCGTCCTCAAGCTTGGAAATGATATATTCTTTAGCTTGTTCTCTGGTAAATTCGGAAATTCTTTCGAGAACGTCCATTTCGCTTTTTTTGATAGCCTCGGCTTCTTTGAGTTTTTCGTCAGCGGATTTAATTTTATTGCTGAGGAGTTCTTCTTTTTTCTCGAGGTTATCGTTTTTCTTATCGAGATTTTCTTCTTTCTGCTGCATACGTCTTTCCTGACGGGAAAGTTCGGAGCGGCGGTCTTTTATTTCCTTATCTGCCTCGGTGCGGAGTCTATGTATTTCGTCCTTAGCCTCGATGAGTGCGCTTTTCTTTTTATTATCGGCATCTTTCTCGGCATCTTCGACAATACGTTTAGCTTTTTCCTCGGCAGAGCCTGTAATAGTTTCGGCTTCCTGCTTACGTTTTTCGACACCTGCCTCAACGCCTTTTTTATAGGCGGTGAAATAGCCTATTGCGAGACCTGCGGCAAGGGCAACTACGATAAGAATAACTGCGACAATCGTTTCCATACAGTGCATACCTCCTTTTCAAAAAATAATAAGTTTGTATTTAATAAATCTTATTACCAAAGGCGGTAAATGCCGCATTATTTTATTCACTTTTCATATATTTATTAAAGCCCGCAGAGTGGGACTGCAAAAAACAGCGGACTTATGTAAAGCCCGTATATTATTCATGCGGAGACTTATGTGCCGCATAAAATCAAAAATGTAAAACAAGGCTGCATTACTGCCATAGTAATATCTTGTAAATAATACAACACCTTAATTATACACTTTTTTTCGGATAATGTCAATAGGATTTTACAGTGATTACAGCGACATTGTATAAAAATTTTGTTTTAACTTATAAAAGTTATGACAGGGGTCAACATCATCTGCACTTTTTCTGTACAGAAAATGTTCACCCCTGCATATTATCTGTAATCATAAGGATTAAAATATATACCTCCTTGATACAAAACTATAAACTAAAATGATATAAGACTATGAAATAAACTATCCTCCTTTGAGTTATTTTTAAAAAATATGAATCAAACTATCCTCCTTTGTAATTATATTTTAATTGTTACTGATTACCAAAAAAGATTTTTAATTATGTCGCTTACTGCTTTGAGAAACAAAAGTTCCGCTTTTTCACCTCCTGATTTTTTGTGTTCTGTATATATATTCGTTCAATGATACAGGAAAGGGACAATTTTTGTGAAATTTTTCAAAAAAAGACAGCGCATAAACGCTGTCCTTTTATTATTCAATGCCGTCAAACATATAGATGAATTTGACGTTTCCGTCCATATCTTCTGATTTTCCGCTGAATGTTCCGTAATCCTGAGATATATCTTTAAGAGCCTTGAATCTGTCTGCTATATCGGGGAGTTTCTCGTCAACGACTTCTGATATTTTTGAAATGCCTTCCTTGTTGAATTTAACCATTCCGTCATTGAGTTCCTTTGAACCGTCTTTAAGTTTGCCTATACCGTCCATGAGTGTAGGCATATTGTCTTTGAGAGTGACTATACCCGTATCGAGTTCAGCCGCACCGCCTGCGAGAGTTCCTGCACCGTCACTGAGTTTAAGCAAAGAACTGTAAAGAGTTTCCGCACCGCCTGAAAGCTGACTGCTGCCTGAAAGTATCTGCGAAACACCGCCGTCAAGTTCTCCTGCACCTGAATTGAGCTGTACAAGACCCTCGCTTAAAGTTTCCGCACCTGCTGAAAGTTCGCCTGTACCGCCTTTAAGGTCAACTGCGCCCGCCTGAAGTTTCGCAAGACCTGCATTGAGTACAGCATTACCGCCTGAAAGCTGTTTTATACCCTCGATGAGTTTATCAAGACCGCCTGTAAGAGTTCCGCTGCCCTGTGCAAACTCTGATATACCGCTGTCAAGTGCTGATGCACCATCCGAAAGACTGCCTGCTCCCTGAGAGAGAAGTTCTGCGGAATCAGAAATTGTCTGTGTACCTGCGGAAAGTTCTTTTCCGCCGTTGTCAAGTGTTTCAAGACCCTGACTTAAAGTCTGTGAACCGTCTGCGACTGCATCAAGACCTGCGGAAAGCTGACCTGCACCGCCCTGTAACTGCTTTGCACCTGCGGAAAGATTATCCGCACCGTCTTTAAGCTGACCGCCTTCCTTCATTGAAGAAGCTATCTGTTTCTGAGATTCAATAGTTTTTTCAAGAGTACCTATTGCAACTTCCATTTCCTGAGAGGGATTCTGTTCATAGAGAGCCTTTAAAGCTGTCAAAGCCTGTTCATTGGCTGATATAGTTGTATCAAGGCTTGCACCTGCGTATTCTATACCGCCTGCGAGACTGTCTGCGCCTGCGGAAAGTGTTTCAGAACCGCTTGTGAGGCTGTCTGCACCGTCCTTTACCTGAGATATGCCTGCATTAAGTGTATCTGCGCCGTCTTTTGCGGAGGATATACCCTGAGAAAGCTGCCTTGCGGACTGACTGAGAGTTTCCGTGCCTGCGGAAAAAGTATTCATATTTTCGGAGAGTTTTTCCGCACCGTCCTTGACCTGTGAACTGCCTGAGGATATTTTCTCAACACCGTCTTTAAGAGCATCAGTACCGCCTGAGAACTGTGAAATTCCGTCATCAAGCTGTGCGAATCCGTCAACGAGTGCATCAGAACCGTTTTTAGCTTCTGTTAATCCGTCTGAAAGTGCATTTGCACCGTCATTGACTTTGACTGCACCGCCTGAGAGAGTTTTTGCGCCGTCATTTGCGGATTTAACACCGTCTTTAAGCTTTGCAGAGCCGTCTTTCAAAGTCTGTGCGCCGTCTTTGAGAGTTACTGTTGAATCGGAAAGAGTTTTTGCACCGTCAGCTATCTGAGATGCACCGCTGCTGAGTTCGTCTGCACCGCTTTTAAGTTTTGAAGAACCGTCCGCAAGCTTATTAACACCGTCAGACAAATCTTTTGACTTGTCGGATAACTGTTTTATTCCGTTATATAATTCTGCTGTACCGTCAGCGAGTTTATTTGCACCGTCACTAAGTTCCTTTATTTTATCGGTGAGTTCTCCGAAATCGAAATTATCATCAATATCCATATCCGAGAATATTTCATTTGATACGACTGTAACTGAACTTGTCATCTCGAAATTGTTTACATCTGCGGATATTTCAAAATAATCGGGAAGTGATACATCAAATTCGCTTATGTCGTCAAGTCCGAGACTTTCCTGCAATGCAGGGAATCCGATACCGACAGCGATAAGTCTTTCACCGTCTGATATTACTTTGCCGTTGGTTACTTCAACATTGAGGAATTTACCTGTATCGAGGACTGCCGCACTTGCCGTCATGAAAGGAACATACATGGTTCTTTTCTCACCGTTTACAGTTTTAGTAACCTGAGCATTATTTTTATAATCCCAGCGGATAGTTACATGACCGCTTTTGCCTTTAAGATTTTCGGGGGAGATTTCATTTCCGTCAAGGTAGTATGTTATATTTACATCAACGGGGAGTTCCTTGTCTGTTGTACCTTTATAATATATATCGTTTCCGTCAGTATTCCATTCAAGGTTTTCACCGTCCTGAGTGAAATCCTCATCGCCCTTTACGTTTACGATATCCGAAAGTGATGAAATATCTTTAAGTTCGCCTGATGCCGGGGCATTTTTGAGCCAGTCGCTTACGACAACATTTTTAACAGATGAATCGTTATTGCAGAGGACGTAAACGGTTTCATCTTTTGTGGCATTTTCACCGTTTGACTGTCTTTCCTGTACGGAATCCTCTTTGGATTCCTCTGTATTTTCGATAATATCTTCTGAATTGTCATTATTTGCGTATGCAAGAGAACCTGTTGCAACTGCGGATATTGCAATTGCTGTAACAGCTGCGATTATTTTCTTAGAATTTTTCATAAAATAACTCCCTTTCCAAATAATATATGATTAATGTGCAAAATGAAGTCTGTGGTGTCTTTCTTCCGTATTTTCTTTGGGGAGAAATCCTGCGCTTGTCTTGCATATTAATCCGTCAAAAATCATGAACATTGAAGGCAGTACGGTTAAAACAACTGCCATTGAAATCAGTGCGCCTCTTGAAAGGAGTACGCAGAGTGAAGAAATCATTCCTATCTCCGAATAGAATGCAACTCCGACTGTTGCCGCAAAGAATCCGAGTGCTGATGTGAATACTGACTTGATTGATGTGCTTACTGCAATACCGATACTTGTTTTCTTGTCTTTGCCTGCGGAACGTTCTGTTCTGTATCTTGTAGTCATAAGTATCGCATAGTCAACTGTTGCACCAAGCTGTATAGTGCCGATTACGACAGATGCAATAAACGGAAGTGATGTATTTGTGTAATAGGATATTCCAAGATTTATCATGATTGCAAGTTCGATAACCGATACAAGTATTATCGGAAGTGATACCGAACGGAATGTAAGTGCTATGATTATGAATATCGCTGCAATTGAGAGTATGCTTACTACTTTGAAGTCATGGTTTGTTATTTCAATCAAATCTTTGGTTGCGGGGGCTTCACCGATGAGCATTGAATCTTCGTCATATTTTTCAACTATATCGTTCAATTGTGCAACCTGTTCATTTACTGCATCAGATGCGACTTCATATTCTGAACCTATAAGCATTAACTGCCATTCATCGCCTTTGAGAATATCCTTGATATCATCGGGGATAATTTCCTCAGGAATTGCAGAACCTACAAGCGAATCAAATCCCATAGCGAATTTAACTCCGTCAACGCTTTCAATCTCATTGAGCATTTTCTTAGCCTGTTTTGAATCCATTTCCGAATCAACAAGGAGAATATGTGTGCTGTTCATGTTGAAATCCTCTGCGAGCTTTGTATTTGCAACAACGCTTTCAAGGCTTTTCGGGAGAGTGCTGTCGAGTTTATAATAAACATCATAGTGGTTGTAGCCGTAAAGTGCAGGAACAAGAACCACAACTGCCATTGTAATAAATACTCCCGCATTCTTTACGATAAAAAGAGAAGTATGGCGGAAAGCCGGCAGAAAATCTCTGTGTGAGGTTTTTTCAATTGCCTTGTCGAATATAAGTATCATTGAAGGAAGTACCGTTACGCAGGATATAACTCCGCATACAACTCCCTTTGCCATTACAATTCCGAGGTCAAGACCGAGTGTGAAACTCATGAAGCACATTGCAAGGAATCCTGCAACTGTTGTGAAAGAACTGCTGACGACTGATGTTATTGTTGCAGCTATTGCATGAGCCATAGCCTCTTTTTTGTCTGAATATGTTTGCTGCTGTTCCTTATAGCTGTGCCAGAGGAAGATTGAATAGTCCATTGTTACACCAAGCTGTAATACAAGGGCAAGTGCCTGTGTCAGAAATGAAATCTCACCCATTACGAAATTCGTTCCCAGATTCCATACTATTGCAAGACCTATGCTCAGCATGAAGAATACGGGGATAAGGAATGAATCCATAGTGATTACCAGAACTATACTTGTGAGGATTACTGCGATAACTGCATATATTATTGATTCGCTGTCGGAAAGGTGTTTCATATCTGCCGTAATTGCGGACATACCGCTGATGAAACACTGTTCATTCGTTATATCTCTCATTTTGTCGATAGCTGCGAGAGTACCGTCTGCGGAAGTGGTATCATCAAAGAATACCGCCATAAGGGTTGTATCGTCCTTATTGAAGAAATCATATATTTTCTGCGGAAGGACTTCTTTCGGGATATTCAGGTCTGTAAGTGATTCATAGCATACGACATCTGAAACGTGTTCGACCTCTGAAATTTTATCAGCGGTATCTTTTATTTGTTTTTCGGACATTCCCTCTACCATGACAAAGGAGAAGCCTCCCTGACCAAATTCATCTTTAAGGATATCCTGACCGACCATAGTATTTATGTCTTTCGGCAGATATGAGAGAATATCATAATTTACTCTTGTGTTCAGATAGCCTATTGCGGAGGGTATAAGAAGAAGAATACCTATGACGAGTATCAGAACACGGTGCTTTGATACAAACTCACCGAATTTAAGCATACAAATCATTCCTTTCTTTGAATTTAACTGATATAATATCAGTTTTTTGTTTCTGCAATATATTATATTATGAAAATGACCGATAGTCAATATTAAAATCCGAAAAAAATGACTTTTAGTCACATTTTTGTAGACCTGCACAATTTCACCGTTTATTTTTTATGACTGATAGTCAGTTTTATTGTCTTGACACCAATTATAATATGAGATATAATAAATTTAAGACAACAGCCGTAAACTTTACGCAACTTATTTTCATGAGGTGATACTATGGGAAAAATAGATATTAACAAACAATTAAAGGAAAATTCCCTGCTCAAAACTGCATTTGAATTTTTCACTACAAAAGGTTTCAGCAAAACTTCAATTTCCGATATAGTCAATAAGGCAGGAGTTGCAAAAGGTACTTTCTACCTCTATTTCAAGGATAAATATGACATAAGAAACCGCCTTGTCGCACATAAGTCAAGCCAGATTTTCAGCACTGCACTCAACCGCACAAGCGCAAAAAGACAAAACCTGCCATTTGAAGAAAAAATTATTGTCATAGTTGACAGTATAATTGACCAGCTTACGGAAAATCAGTCGCTTCTGACTTTTATTTCCAAAAATTTAAGCTGGGGTGTTTTCAAATCCGCACTCACTGCTCCGCCTGCAAATGATGACATTAATTTTCTGGATATATACTATGAACTCATTGACGAAGCACCGTTCGGTCTGAAAAACCCCGAAATCATGCTTTTCATGATAATAGAACTTGTTTCGGGCGTATGCTACTCCTCCATACTTTACAGCGAACCCTGTCCAATAGAAAATATGAAACCCTACCTCTATGACTCAATAAAAGCTATTATCGGGCAGAATAAACTCCCTAAAAACGAATAAATATATTCCTTATTCAATTAGCAATATGATACAAAAAAGCAATATTATTCTTGTTTACATCTTACAAATAATTTTGTCAATCATTTAAAATTAATGTTTGTTGTTGACATTTCTCCTTTTTTGTGCTAAATTTATATTAATATTATTGAAAAGGAGTTTGATAATCTATGAAGATTTTCAGAAAAACTTTGTCGGCAGCTACCGCCTCCCTCATGGCTGCCTCCATGTTCGCTGCAAATTTCAACATCATAGGCGTTGTTGATGCGGCTGATATGAACGCTGTCCAGCTCGTTGAAGATATGGGTCAGGGCTGGAATCTCGGAAATACCCTCGACTGCTCAAACACATGGACTAACCCCCTCACCCCGGAAGCTATCGAAACTGCATGGGGAAATCCTGCCACTACCGAAGCTATGATTAAGGAAATTAAAAAATCAGGCTTCAAAACCGTCCGTATCCCGATTACATGGCAGCAGATGATTTCAGATGACGGCACTCCAAAAGATGAATGGCTCGCAAGAATCAAGGAAGTTGTCGATTACTGCGTAAATAACGATATGTACGCTATCATCAATACTCACCATGATGAGGGCGGAAACGGTCAGTCAGGCTGGATAAACGGCGCAGGCGACGGCACTGTCAAGAAATTCAAGAACCTCTGGACTAATGTTGCAAATTATTTCAAGGACTATGACCAGCACCTCGTATTTGAAGGCATGAACGAAGAAAGTCTCTCCAATAATGATATGATGACTCTCAATCAGGCTTTTGTTGATGCTGTCCGTGCAACAGGCGGAAATAATACCACAAGACTTCTCCTCGTTGAAGCGCAGAGCAATAATACTGCTGCTGCACTCAATGACAATTTCTCAGTTCCCTCTGATAATTCCAATATGCTCGCTGTATCCGTTCACTACTATGAACCCCCTACATTCTGCGTTGCAACTACTGAAAGCACATGGGGTCACAGGGAAACTTGGGGTACTGCCGAAGATTATACCGTCCTCGAAAAGGATTTTGATAACCTCGAAAATAAATTCATAAAGAACGGTGTAGGCGTTATCATCGGTGAATACGGTGTCGATACAAGCACCAAGGGCGGAAAAGACAAGAAATCCATGAAGAAATTCCTCAGCGAAGTCGCTACCTATGCCCTCGGTAAAGAAGGTATGTGTCCCGTTGTGTGGGATATGTCCGTTGACAATAACGGTGAGGGCGATATGGCTTACTTCAACAGAAATACATTGAGCTGGTATGATGACGGCATAAAACAGGTTTTCCTTGATGCCGCAAACGGTTCTTCAACCGATACGGACAAGACCAAAACAGACAGAATTACTTTCAAGTATGATGATATAATCCAGTCTGACGGTACTCTCATGATTGACCTCAAACCCTATAAGAAACTCGGTGTTACGGTAAATAATGTACTCGTTGACTATGAACTTTCATACAGCGGTTCTGCAACAAGCTACGGTGCAGGCGGTGCTGTAAGCTTTAACATGGTTGAAGACAACGGTACAATTCACTGGGCTTGCTCAAACTATAACTTCACAACAGACAGCAAACAGGCTTCCGTTGAAATCCCCGAAGTCGTAACCGCAACAGATGATGACGGAAACGAATATAAAGGCTCTCTCGATATGGATTACCTTAAAGTTGAGAACTGGTGGACATGGACTGACCCCGAAGATAAAAATAATGAAGTAAAATATAAATACGGTGATGTTACTGTAATATTCAGCGACTACATCTATGTTGACGATGCAGGTTCAGAGGACAAGGAAACTGTTACTACTGTCCCAGAAGAAACTCCCGAAACTACTACCACTACTACAACTACTACCGTTCCCGATGATGAACAGGATACCTATACAGGCGTTTATGCAAATGCTTACCTCGCAGGTTCTATCGGTGCAAACAGTCAGTGGAGCGTTGATGATGCCGCAGCTAACGGAACTGTCGCTCAGGTTGACGGAAACGGCACTTTCGAGGCTGTATGGAATCTCAAAGAAGGCTCTGAAACTATTGACTTCCTCATGCTCGAAATCGAAAGTACAGAAGATTTCGGAAGCTACTTTACAAGTGATACATTCAAAGACCTTTCACTCACTATCGACCACCTCTATTTTGATGACAAGGAAATTGAACTCGCTGACGAAGCAGGCGCAATTGACCTCAGATATTTTGAAGGTACAGGCAAGACAAGAGCTTATTTCGTTGCAAACTGGGGCGCAAATAAGGGCGTTGACTTCGGTATTGATAAAAATACTACCGTTGCGGAACAGGTAAAGGTTGTATTCACAGTAGGCGGTACTTATCAGGAAAGCGGTGAAACTGAGGACAAAACTTTATACGGTGACGCAAACCTCGACGGTAAGATTTCAATCTCCGATGCAGTTGCAATCCTCCAGTATCTCGCAAATTCATCAAAATATCCCCTTGAAGAACAGGCTAAATTAAATGCTGATGTGGACGGTGCAGCAGGCGTTACAGGTATGGATGCCGCTGTTCTCCAGCAGGTTGATGCTAAAATTGTATCTGTTGAAGACCTTCCCCTTAAAAAATAATCACTGAACAAAAAGGCTGTCGCTTATGCGGCAGCTTTTTTTATGCGCTTTTGTGTTCGGAAACGATTCACTTTTTGCCCCGTTTTTTAAGGCTATACTTTCGGAAATTTGTGTGTTATAATAAATATACAATAAATTTTAATTTTCGGAGGTTTTTATATGAAAAAATTAATATCAGTTTTTCTTTCTGTGAGTATGCTTGCATCACTTGCATCATGCGGAAATGAAAATGCAGAACAGAATACAGAAAGCGTTTCCGAAAAAATTGAGGAAATATCAGAAGAAACAGTTCCCGAAACCGAACCGCCTACTGAACCGCCCACTGAACCGCCGACAGACCCACCTACTGAACCACCAACAGACCCACCTACCGAAGCACCTACGACTGCAATAGAAGCATTGGACATGGTTGAGAGAAATATGTTTAATGCCTTAGTAGACTTTTCTTCATCACTTAAAAATCCTTCATCTATAAGATTGGCAGAAGTCAAAACTTTACTTAGTTATATTAGAATAACAGGCGAAAACAGTTTTGGAGGTACTGCATCAAGCTGGTTTTGTTATGATACTGAAATGTGTACTATTTCAGAACCTGATTTGCCCGAAAATGTAATTGAAAGTTTAAGTAATGCCGATATTGATGTAAACAAAATAAACAAAGCCTTACAGGAATATTTTGGTTAAGAATAAAATTATGAGACAGATATAAAAGAATATCAGAAAGAGCAGGCTCAGAAGTCTGCTCTTTTTGTCATATAAAGCCAATGACTGAATATAATTTAATAATTCTCTGTAAAGAGGTGATGTCATGGCTGATACAGATAAAAAATACATTGTAGCCCTCGCAGGAAATCCCAATGTCGGGAAATCCACTTTATTCAATAATTTAACAGGTCTTAAACAGCATACGGGAAACTGGGCAGGCAAGACTGTTTCAAATGCCGAGGGATATTTTGAATATAACGGAATAAATTTCATTCTTACCGATATAGCGGGAATGTATTCTCTGCGGGGGGATTCAGCCGAGGAGGAATCCGCAAGGGATTTTATATGTTTCGGGAACAGTGATGCCGTAATAGTGGTATGTGATGCATCATGCCTTGAAAGAAATCTCGCACTTGCCATTCAGATAAGAGACAATTCAAAAAATGTAATACTGTGCGTGAATCTTCTTGATGAGGCTGAAAAAAAGGGAATATCCGTAAATATAAACCGTCTTTCAAAATTAATGGGAATACCTGCTGTCGGAATTGTTGCAAGAAGCGGAAAAGATACAGATAAGCTTTGCAGGATATTATGCGATACTGTCGAAAATAAATTTTCTTCTCCACCGCCTCTGAAATTTTCCGAAAATACCGAAAATGCCATAGAAGAAATATCCGCACATATAAAGGATAAAATCAGATATATTTCTGTCCGCACGACTGCTTTAAGGCTTATGGAAAATGATTTGAACTATATTGAAAAAGCCGAGAATATCGAGGGAAATTCTTTTGCTGACCCTGAGATAATTAAAAATATTATGGAAAAATTCAATATCAGCAGTGATAGTCTTTCTGATGAAGAATCCTCTGCAATTATGAAAAAGGCTGAGGAAATTGCCGAAAAATCTGTTAAATTCTCAAAATCATCACCGCATGGCACTGACAGAAAAATTGACAAAATAGTTTTAAGTAAAATTTACGGCATACCAATTATGCTACTGCTTCTTGCGCTCATATTATGGATAACCATGACAGGGGCTAATTATATATCAGATATACTGGGAAGAGTTTTATTTTCATTCGGGGATATTCTGAAATCAGGGCTTGAAAAATTAAACTCTCCGTCATGGCTTACGGGAGCAGTTATTGACGGGGTATATAAAGTTCTTGCGTGGGTAATATCGGTAATGCTTCCGCCGATGGCGATATTTTTTCCGTTTTTCACTTTTCTTGAAGATTTGGGCTATCTGCCGAGAATCGCATTTAATCTTGACCCATGTTTCAAATGTTCGGGGAGCTGCGGAAAACAGGCTGTCACAATGTCAATGGGATTCGGCTGTAACGCCTGCGGAATTACGGGGTGCAGGATTATAGATTCGCCAAGGGAGAGACTTATTGCAATGCTGACGAACAGTTTTGTACCGTGCAACGGAAAATTTCCTGCAATAATCATGATAATTTCGATATTTCTTGCATCATCTGGCGGAATTGTTTCGGCACTGTATCTTTTAGGGGTGATAATGCTCGGAGTTATGATGACGCTTATCATGTCAAAAATTTTATCCTGTACGGTATTAAGGGGGGAATCCTCTGCCTATACTCTTGAACTTCCTCCTTACAGATTTCCTCAGATAAGTAAAATACTTATTCGTTCACTTCTTGACAGGACTTTGTTTGTACTTGGGAGAGCCTGCAAAGCTGCTGTTCCATGCGGACTTATAATATGGCTTATGGCGAACATAAAAATTCATGATACAGCTATACTGCGGTATACAGCGGATTTCTTAGAGCCTTTCGGAAATGTTATGGGGATTGACGGAGTTATACTGCTTGGATTCATACTTGGCTTTCCTGCGAATGAAACTGTACTGCCTGTAATTCTGATGACATATCTTGCACAGGGAAGTCCTGTTGAAATATCCGACATATCGGTACTGAAAGAAATTCTGATTCAGAACGGCTGGACTTTGAAAACCGCCATATGTACGCTTGTATTCATGCTTTTTCATTTTCCCTGTGCGACTTCCTGCATGACAGTAAAAAAAGAAACAGGCAGCCTCAAATGGACTGCCCTGAGTTTTATAATTCCGCTTGTGACGGGAATAATTTTATGTATGGCAATAAATTTAATTTTTATTATAATTTGACTGCACCGACAGTCCATGTAACGGGCTGATTTCTGATATTTGCGGGGAGGTCAGTCATAAGACCCTGACCTGTTGGGATTATATATTTTATGCGGAAACCGCTTAATCTGAGTTCTTCCTCAATAGTTTCCCTGTCGAAGAATACGTCATATATATTATATTTATCCCAGCCCTTTAAATTTTTGAGCGGCAGTTCAAAATCAATATTCGGAACGTCAAATATAAGTATTCCGTCCTCTGTGAGGATACTTCTGAATTTATCGTATATGAGTTTTCTTGATGCATATTCAAAATGTCTTATATATCTGAAACAGGTAACTGCGTCATATTTTCCTCTTATATTATCTGCGATAACGTCAATCATTGCGACATCTGGGGAGTTTCTGTAATCCCTGAAACGTGTTTTGACGAGTTTGAGCATTTCTGCGCTTGCGTCAGCGGATATACATTTTCCGTGCTTTATACATTCGGCAGTAATTCTTCCGTCACCGCAGGCGACATCGAGGATAAGGGGAGATACTTTTCCGAAATAGCTGTCAAATATTACGCCTATATTCTGTCTTTCGATAAAGTCAAAATATTTAAGTGCAGGCGAAGTAAATCTGTCCTGCGTATAATTCTCGGCAATTTCAGCCTGACTGTAATATTCTTTCATAGCCTTGTGACCCATTATGAGATATTTGCCGTCAAGTTTAAGCCGTCTGTCCCATTCATAGAGTGATACGGGCTTTACAGAGCGGTTTTTATCGGCTTCATTCTCGATTATATCGACAATATTCTTATTATATAATATATCTTCAAAGCGTTGTTTGGTAACGGGTGTGAGATAGTCATGGTAATGATTTTTAATTTTTCTGAGAGCAGAAGAAACGGATTTTTCGTCAAGTCCTGAAACTTCTCCCATTCCACACTCAGCAACGACTTCCGAAATTCCCGAAACAGAAGTACATACCACAGGTATAAAATTCCTCATAGCCTCGACTGCCGACAATGAGCAGGCATGATTATAGTCAATTGACTGATAAGGAATAATAACGCAGTCTATTTCGGAATAGAACTTTCCCATATCACAAGCACCATTGATTACTGTGCAGTTTCTTGCCATAGTCATTATATAAGGCAGGTCAACGTTTTCATATCTCCATAGTATTTTGAATTTTATATCGGGATTTGATTTTATGACACTGCAAAGGAGATTTATGCCTCTTGCCTCTGACTGTCCGATTTCCATTGGAGAAGAAGCAAAGCCGACTGTAAATTTTTCCGTAGAGAAAGTTCTTTTTCTCAGGTATATTTTCCCGTCCGAGGTCAGCGGATATGAAATCTGCGGTCTGCGGAAACCGTTTTCAGCCATGATATCAGCCGCTTTGGAGGACTGCACAAGATATTTATGCTGTCCGAAATCGTTGAAATGTATAAGTTCCCTGAGAGTGTTCTGACTGAGATTTTTGAGGGGATTCTGTCCGCTCAGCTTGAAAATTATATGTTCCGCAAGAAGTGAACAGTTATCCTGAAGAATTATATTCGGGGTAGCCTCGCACAATATGCACAGTGATAATTTAAGGGATTTTATAATCTCTCCTGCTCCTTTTTCGGGGACAAGCATAAGACCGCCCTTAATCTGTGTTTCGGTGATATTTTTCTCAATGGAGATAAATTTCAGATTATATGAACAGGTTCTTTTGAGGAGTTTATAGAGTTCAAGGGCTTCATTTCTGATGGCATCTATACCTCTGCTCATAAGGAAATTCATGCAGATTATACCGATAGTGCCTTTTCTTTCGGCATTTGCGGAGAGTTCACCGAGGATATTTTTTCTGTACTGTTCGCCCCATTTTTCGAGGTCATCATCATTGACAGAAGAAATACTGCCTGTAAATTCAGCGACTGCGGAGGGACTTATCTCGCCTTTAAGCGTGGGGGATATTTTCTTTCGCAGTTCGGGGTCTAAAAGGCGGATAAACTTATTGAGGTTATCGTTTGTGAGGTTTATTTTCTGATTGAGTGCATTGACTTCATTTTTAAGAACTTCGGCAATATATTTTGTAACATCGTCATTTGCGTCTATTCTTTCGGAGAGTTCATTTATCATATCCGAACTTTCCCTGTTGAAATTATTTTGTCTTTCACCGAAAGGGTCAACATACCAGAAAGTAAGTTTTCTGCCGAGTCTGCGGAAAATATTGAGTATACCGCCGTTTTCGGGGAGTTCGCCCTGATTGTAGGACTGAGTATTTTTATTCATCTTATCATATTCTCCCATATTATTCTCCTGTAAATTTATTGATGACGGAAGTGACATATAAACACTTATTTTATATTCCTTTATAAAAAAATTAAAATATAAAAAGATATAGAAATACAGATTTTTATGTCACAAGCGTCACTGTTTTATTATGGGGGACAATAGAGACTATAAACTCTCTTTATATCCTTTCTATAAAAAAAAATAAAAATATATAATAAGATATAAAAACAGTGTTTTTGGTCACTATCTTCCCCATGGTTATTATTCAAAAGTCCATTTATGGTCAAGCTTTGCGACCCCTACTTCATCAACTGTTGAATATACTGTAAATTCAACAGCTTTTGCCTTATAGTCATAAGCAAACATATCCTTTGACCTTATGGCAATATCGAGCCAGTAAGAGCCTTTGACAAAGTTTAGTTTATCTATTTCGCAGGTTATCTGCCCTTGTGCATTTAATTTTATATAGTCTATTCTTTCACGGACAGTATTAGTTCCGTAACAGTTGAGTTTATCGCTCCTGTAAAATGCAAGCCCTATCAGAACTCCGTCAAGTTTCGAGGGGTCAGCCTTATAATATATTTTAAGCGTAACCTTTTCGCCGGTTCTGTACTTGCATGAAGCAGTACCGTCCTCGCCTATGATTTCGGCTTTGATTATTTCGGCAAAAAATTCCTTTTCCTGATTTTCCTGACTGACTTCCTGAGACTTGACAGCGGGCTTTATATTTCTGCGTTTAAGTCCCATATATTCGAGATACTGAGGGTGTACTTCATTGGGACTGCCGTCCATTCTGATTTTGCCCTTATCAATCCATATAGTTCTTCCGCAAATCTGTTCAACCTGAGAGAGCGAATGCGAAACTATTGCAATCGTAGTGCCTTTTGCCTTTATATCGAGCATTTTCTCAAAGCATTTAGCCTGAAAAGCCGCATCACCAACCGCAAGTATTTCGTCAACCAGTAAAATATCAGCATCTACATTTATGGCTACTGAAAACGCAAGCCTTGTATACATACCTGATGAATAAGTCCTCACGGGATTGTCTATAAATTCTTCGAGTTCGGAAAATTCTATTATATCATCAATACGGCTTTCGATTTCTTTTCTTGTCAGTCCGAATATGGAGGCATTCGTATATATATTTTCTCTGCCCGTCATATCGGGGTGAAATCCTGCACCGAGTTCGAGGAGACTTGAAATTCTGCCTGTAATCTTAATATTTCCGCTGTCGGGATAGATTATCTTAGTCAGAAGTTTTAATAAAGTGCTTTTTCCGCACCCGTTATGTCCGACAAGACCGACAGCCTCGCCTTTTTCAATATCGAAAGATATTCCGTCAAGGATAACTCTTTCCTCATATCTTCTGCGGTTGCTGAAAAGTAATTTTTCCTTTATAGTCTGACCCTTGTCAAAATAAACCTTAAAGCTTTTTTTAACGTCCCTTACTTCTATGACTGCCATTACAATTCCTCCGCAAAGTGCTTTTTCAGCTTTCCGAATATCATAAGCCCTGCAAAAAATATAATCATGCTTTCCGCAAATGCAAGGATAATTATTTTAAATTCAGGGAAATTCCCATAGTATAATATATCCCTGTATGCGATTATAACAGGCGACATTGGATTTATCAGATATAACGCCATATATTTTTCAGGTATATAGCTTACAGGATATACAACAGGCGAAAGATACATAAGTGCCATATTCAGAACACTCATTATATGTTCAAGGTCTCGCAGATATACCGTGAGAGATGATGTTATCATTGTAACACCTGCAACAAGAAAAAGCTGTATAATCATCACTATGGGGAGCATTAAAAGCGGTATCAGCTTTATTTTCAGCGGAGATATTATATATACCGCAAAAATTACAATGAATGAAAGTATCATATTTACAAAACTGCTGAGAGTATATGAGAGAGGGAGGACTTCACGGGGAAAGTATATTTTTTTAACCATATTTGCCTGACCCAGCACAGCTTTTGAGCCTGTCGTAAGGGCTGATGAAAAAAATATCCACGGCACAAGTGCTACAAACAGGTGCATATAGTAATTCGGCATGGGATTTCTGAGTATCACCTGAAATACAAGAGTATATACCCCAAGCTGCAAAAGCGGATTTATAAAAGTCCAGAGAAATCCCAATACAGAGCCTTTATATCTTCCTTTCAGGTCTTTTTTGACAAGAGATGCTGTCATTGTCCTGTACATATACAATTCTCTTATAAGCTGCATTATAACCTCCTATTTAGAATGGGGGGAACGCCGCCCTTTGAGTCTTGACATTTCGTTCACTTCACTTCGTTCCGTTCACTCTCATGTCAAGGGGCGGCTTATCCCCCCAAGCCCCCCTTTTGAGCCTTGACATTTGTCAGGGGGCGGCTTATCCCCCAAGCCCCCTTTTAATCTGATAATTATATTCTGCTATATATTATATCAGATTTTTTCTTAAAATGCAAGACATATAAAAAAATCGCAGTGAACGTGTCACTGCGACTTATTGAAAACTTTGATTATTCGGGAATTCCTGAAATAGTGAAGTTTACCTCAACTTCTTTCCATGTTGCGAAATCAGCCTTGTCAACGATAACAGGCGAGTAAGCTGCTGCGGCATCTGTGGGAGTACCGTCAACTACAAGTGCGCCCTCTGTTGAAGCGGCATCATCGGGGAGTTTGTCAACCCAGCCGTTATAGATATTAGACCTGAGTTCTTTTCCGTCATCGGAAGAAGTATAGTTTTTAGCGGTCATAGTGATTTCTTTTCCGTCAACCTTTATGGAGTCGATAGTGATAATTGCATCGGGGAATAAAGTTTTTCCGTCCTTAATCATTACAGCGGCAAACATAAGACCTGAAGGAACTGCACTTGCATCATTTGCATCGCCTGAGGTATCATAGCGGAAACCATTAGTATCTGCTGTTACGCTTACTGTATAACTGCCATTGCCCTCGATATGGGGAACGCCTGCATTATATGTGAGCATTGTATCATCTGCGCCCCAGTACTGAATCCAGCCCTGTTCTTCATTTATAGCGAGGTATGCATCACCTGATTCTGCGACAACAGCGTCCTCAAATTCAACGTCATCATCAGCGACAGCAATAGGCACATCTTCTTCCTCTTCTGCGGCAGTTGGTTCAGCCTCTGAACTTTCTTCATCTGATTTCGGTGATGAACCTGACTTTGATTCTTCGGTAGCTTCTTCGGTAACTTTTTCTGTAACTTCTTCTGCTGATGATTCCTCAGCCTTTGAAGAAGAATCTGCTGTTGATGATGAACTGCTGCTGCTTTCTGTTCCTGCCTCACCGCATGAAGCAAAAGCGGTGCATATGAGGGCTGTTGCAAGGAGACATGAAATTAATTTCTTCATAAAATAAAACCTCTTTCCTGAGTTTTAACAAATTTCAGGCACACAACAACGAGAGGGACTGCGTACCTGCCTGTAATATTAAATACAGTATATAGTTTCAATCCACGCTATGGCGATATTTTGTCAATCAAGCCATAGCAACATTATGTCAATCATTTGCACACTTAACTTCACACTAAAAATTTTACACACAGAATGTTTTGTCTGTGCAACCGCATATTTTTACTATTGTCAAGCTGCTGTGACTTTATGATAACATAAAACAATGCAAATGTCAAGTGGATTGAAACAAGATATTTAAGCCACAAACTTTATAAAATAAACTTTTCCGTATTGCAATATTTCCCGCACTGTACAAACAGGTCAGGCGAGGTTTTCATTTTTATATTTTGTGAGAATACCGTAAATTTCAGACTGTCCCTTTTCGTGGGCATATTCAATAAAATTATTGATATTTCGTTTTGTAAGTAGCTTTTTATTGTCCACAATTTTTTTAACAAGTTCAACATTTCCCTTTTCGATTGCAAATTTAAAAATCTTCGTGAAATTTTTTTTGAAATAAGCATCAAATATTTCGCTTGAATAATCTGCGAGATACATATCGCAGAGAATGCCATATTTCACAGAATGAGCCATTTTAACGGAAAAATCCTCATTTCCTATCATATCAAGAACATCATAGATAATTGTATCCGATTCTGATATATCTTTCAGGTTCAGTCTGATATTTTTAAACGATACTGTTTCAAGTCTTTCACATTCCCCAAAAGCCCACCGTGCAACACTGTCAACGCTGTCAGGAATATTGATATTTACGTCATTTCCCTTGTATTTAACCAATATCATGTTTATAATTACAAAGTCATCAGGATAATCTTCAAGCCATTTTGTACCATCAAAAGCACCTATGCCAATGCTTGTAACGCTGTCAGGAATTGTTATTGATTTAAGATTTTTACAATAAAAAAAAGTCATTCTCTCAATATTTGTTACACTGTCAGGGATAGTTATTGATTCAAGGCTTTCACAATAAGCAAAAGCTTCTTCACCGATATATGTCAGGCTTTTCGGAAGAGTCACCGATTTAAGGCTTTTGCAGTCTGAAAAAGCTACTCGTCCGATTTTTTTGACCCCATATGGGATTTTCACCGATGTAATATTTTTACGGAAAAAGAAAGCACCCTCTGCAATTAATTTAATTCCCTTCGGGATAACAATATCTGTAATTTCGTCCTCTTCATGATAAGAACTTACAACGCCCTCATATTTGATTTCAAAGCCCATAATTTACCTCCTGTATGAACATATTTTCTGTATTATAGCATACCGACCGTCAGAGGTTTTCATTTTTATATTTTGTTAGAATACCGAAAATTTCAGATTTTTTCTTTGCAGCAGCATATTCAATGATACCGTCAATATTTTTCTTTGTGATAAGTTTTCCCTGTTCTGCGACTTTTGCGGCAAATTGCGCATTATCACTGTCAATGGCAAACTTGAAAACCTTGGTGAAATTTCTCTTTATATAGTCAAAAACTTCCTCATCATCAGGATTCTGATTAAATAAGCCGCAGGCGGCTGCATATTTTGATTTGGCAGGAATTTTTGCGGAGAAATCTTTATTTCTAATCATATTGATAACATCTTTTAAATCTCTTGTTGTATTTTCATGTCTTACACGAAAAGGAACTGTAATATTTTTGAATGTTACCTCAATAAGGCATATGCAGAAATAAAAAGCATAGTCTCCGATGCTTGTTACACTGTCAGGTATATTTACCTCAGTAAGGCTTTCACACTCATCAAAAGCCCCGTCTCCAATGCTTGTTACGCTGTCAGGTATATTTATCCTGATAAGTTGTTCACACCTATAAAAAGCCGCTTCTCCAATGCTTGTTACACTATTTGGTATTTTTATCTCTTTAAGATTGTCACATTCATAAAAAGCCCTGTCTCCAATGATTGTAACACCGTCAGGAATATCAACCTTTGTAACACCCTGCTCCTCTGTGTATTTTTTAAGTACACCGTTTTTAATTTCAAAGCCCATGATTTGCCTCCTGTATGAATACATTTTCTGTATTATAGCATACCGACCGTCAAATGTCAATGCATATTCATGAAAATCAGAATATAATTGAAAAAATATGCAATAATATTATTGCTCCATAAATAGACGGAGCAATTTTCAGGAGGTGAATCAATGGCTGAATATATCGGACAGGGAGTTTTTACTTTTTCCAATCCCGTCAGAATCGAAAGCTATGCCGCTGTTGCAGGTAAAAAAGAATCGCAAGGTCCCCTCGGTTACTGTTTTGATGAAATTATACAGGACAGTCATTTCGGGCGGCAGACTTGGGAACAGGCTGAAAGTCAGTTCCAGCTCGAAGCTGTAAGCCTTGCTGTCAGGAAATCAAATCTTACAAAAGAAGATATTGACATAATATGCTCAGGTGACCTTATAAATCAATGCATAGGCTCGGCATACGGTCTGAGAGAACTTGAAATCCCTTTCATGGGAATTTACGGGGCTTGTTCAACTATGGCGGAGGGACTTATAACATCATCTGTATTTATAGATTCAGGAACGGCAAAACGTGCGATTGCTGTTACTTCATCGCATTTTTCAACGGCAGAACGTCAGTTCCGTATGCCCTTATCCTATGGAGGACAGAGAACTCCTACTTCTCAATGGACTTGTACCGCATCAGGAGCAGTTATACTTTCATCAGACTCAGGAAAATCCGCTGTCACGGGCGGCTGTATCGGGAAAATCGCTGATATGGGCATAAGCGATATGACTAATATGGGCAGTGCTATGGCTCCTGCGGCGGCTGAAACTTTAAGGCGTTACCTCGAAGCTACAAATACAAATCCCGAAGATTATGACTATATAATCACAGGCGACCTCGGAACGGTCGGAAGTACCTTATTTCTCGAATTAATGCAGAATATGGGGAAAGATGTCAAAAATCACAAGGACTGCGGCGTTCTGATTTTCGATAACGATTCTCAGGATACTCACTGCGGAGGTTCAGGCTGCGGCTGCAGTGCAGGAGTATTATGCGGATATTTTCTTCCCATGCTCGAAAACGGCAAGGCTGAAAATATATTATTCATCGCAACAGGAGCATTGATGTCGCCTGTATCGTTGCAGCAGGGCGAATCAATCCCCTCAGTTGCTCATCTCGTAAACATAAGGAGGATTGCACAATGACAGAAATAATAAGGGCTTTTCTCATAGGCGGCACAATATGCGCCATAGGTCAGCTTTTAATTGACTATACAAAACTTACCCCCGCAAGAATCCTCACGGGATTTGTCGTTGCAGGAGTTATACTTTCGGCACTGGGAATATATCAGCCCATAGCGGATTTTGCAGGCGCAGGGGCAAGCGTACCGCTCACGGGATTCGGTCATCTGCTCGCTGACGGTATAAGAAAAGCTATCGACAGGGACGGCTTTATCGGAATCCTCACGGGTGGTCTTACGGCAGCGGCAGGAGGAGTTACAGCGGCATTACTTTTCGGACTTACGGCGGCATTTATTTTTCCGCAGAAAGACAAGACATAAAAAAACGGTTTACCTATTGGTAAACCGCCTTTAATGGTGCGAGTGACGGGACTTGAACCCACACGTCGTTTCCAACACTAGCACCTCAAGCTAGCCTGTCTGCCTATTCCAGCACACTCGCATACAGTCTCTTTCTCACGACTGCTTTATTATTATATCACAGCGATTTTGATTTGTCAAGTGTTTTTTGAAAAAAATTTCAGATTTTTTCAAAAATTTTTTGAATCTCCGAATTTCATGCATAAAAAATATTTTATCATGATAAATAAATCTTATCCCGAATTAAATTAATTTACTCTTGACAATATGAATATTATAATGTATAATATAGTATATTATCTGCGGAGGTGAGATTTTTAATGGACAATGCCACGGACGGCAGTATCCCCCATAAATGTACTCTATACCAATTATCAAGGCACGGTCTGCTCCCATTCAGGTGACGGCTGTGCCTTTTGGAGATTATAGGTTACAGCAAAATTCAGCGATTTTAACAGCAATTTTTACAAAGGAAATTTGCGCCCTTGACGTATGAACGAACGTAATGTAATGGAGTGAGTGAATAGTCAAGGCTATAAAGGCGCAAATTGACGACTTTAAATAAGGAGAATTTTTAATGCTCTTTAAAGAGTTATTTATGGATTTATATATGTATGCTTTTGTGCCGATTATGCTTATTGTCATAAATGCTTTTCTTACTGCATCAGAAACAGCTTTAATATCAATAAACGATTCAAAACTCGAAAAAATGTCGGCAGGCGGTGATAAAAAAGCCCAAAAGCTTAAAAAACTGACAGATAAACCGTCAAAATTTCTTTCTTCATCAAGTTCAGCATTTTTCATAATAAGCATTGTTGCATCATCACTTATTGCCGCAGATATTTCTGTACCTGTCAGTGTATCCATTGTAGAAATATATCATACCGAATGGCGGTACGTTATAATAATAGTCTTTTCACTGATATTTGCATTTCTGAATACCGTTTTCGGAAAAATAATCCCCGAAAAAATTTCAGCTATGCACCCCGAAAAAACTGCACTCAGGTTTGCAGGCTTTATAAATCTGATTTACATAATTTTTCTCCCGTTTTCGTTTCTGTCGGAAATTACCGCAAGGGGAATATTTAAAGTAATAGGCGTAAATCCCGACAAGGAAAATAATTCCGTAACAGAAGAAGAAATCCTCATGATGTCAGATGCAGGTGCTGAAATCGGTGCTATTGATGAGGACGAAAACCGTATAATTAAAAATGTATTCGCTTTCGATGATATGACAGCAGGTCAGATTTGCACCCACCGCACAGATGCTTCAATATTATGGGAAAAGGACAGCGTTGAAATATGGGAGGAAACTATCCACCGCACAAGACATTCATCTCTGCCTGTATGCGGTGAAAGTATCGACAATGTAATAGGCGTACTCAACGCAAAGGACTATTTCCGCCTCGAAGATAAAAGCCGTGAAAATATAATGGCTAATGCCGTCAGAGAACCCTATTTCGTACATGAAAATATGAAGGCTGACAGACTTTTCGCACAGATGAAAAAATACGGTGCGGACCGTTTTGCAATTGTCGTTGACGAATACGGCGGAATGAGCGGTATAATTACCGTTACAGACCTCGTTGAACAGCTTGTCGGTGATTTTGATGACGATGAACTCGATGAACCTGAAAAGAAATTTGAAAAAACAGGCACAAATACATGGCTCGTCCCCGGTATAACTCCCCTGAGCGAAGTTGCTGAAAACCTCGGAATAAATCTCCCCGCTGACAAATACGATACTTTCGGTGGTTATGCCGCCTCACTCCTCGGAGAAATCCCAAAGGACGGCACTAAAATTTCCCTCGATACGGATATTCTCCATATTGATATTATCGAACTCAAACACCACCGTGTAGAAACAAGCCGTGTCACAAAAATTATGCCAAAGCTTGATTAATACGGATTTTTATGCTATAATATATTAAAACCAATAAGAAAGGATTTGTTATAAATGATTATTCTCGATGAACTGCGTGTCGAAATGGTCGGCTACCGCAAAGAAATGGAAGAACTCGCAGATGTCCTCGACATAAAAGGCGCAGAAAAAAGAATCGCCCAGCTTAACGAGGAAACTGCAAAAGACGGTTTCTGGGACGACCTCGAAAATTCTCAGAAAGTTTTGCAGGAAACAAAATCACTTGAAAAGAAAATCGAAAAATACAACAAACTCAATGAAAGCCTCGAAGATATTATCACCCTTATCGAACTTTCTATCGAAGAAGATGACGAAAGCTCCATTGATGAAATAAATTCCGAATCAAACGCTTTCAAGTCAAAACTCGAAGAAGAAAAACTCGCTACACTCCTCAACGGAGAATATGACTCCTCAAATGCTATCCTCACTTTCCATGCGGGCGCAGGCGGTACAGAAGCTCAGGACTGGGCTGAAATGCTTTACAGAATGTATAACCGCTGGGCTGAAAGACATGACTATAAAGTTACCCTCCTCGATTACCTTGACGGCGATGATGCAGGCATGAAATCCGCATCTATATTAATAGAGGGCGACAACGCATACGGATATATGAAATCTGAATCAGGCGTTCACCGCCTTGTAAGAATCTCACCCTTTGATGCATCGGGAAGAAGACATACTTCTTTTGCAGCCCTCGAAGTTATGCCCGAAATTGATGACTCTATCGAAGTGGATATCCGCCCCGAAGATATCGAAATGGAAGTTTACCGTTCAAGCGGTGCAGGCGGTCAGAAAGTCAACAAGACAAGTTCAGCCGTCCGCCTTATCCATAAGCCCACGGGTATTGTCGTTTCCTGCCAGACCCAGAGAAGCCAGTACCAGAATAAAGACTATGCCATGAAAATGCTCCGTGCTAAACTCATCGAAATAAAAGAACGTGAACACCTCGAAAAAATTGAGGATATCAAAGGCGTTCAGAACCAGATTGCATGGGGTTCTCAGATACGCTCATATGTTTTCATGCCCTATACCCTCGCAAAAGACCACAGAACAGGCTTTGAAAACGGCAATATTCAGGCTGTTATGGACGGAGATATCGACGGATTCATCAACGCTTACCTCAAATCACTCTCTCACGGAACTCTTGAAAAATAATCGACAGAATTTCCCCGCTTCATGCGGGGAATAAATTTAAAGGAGGTTTTTGTTTGTTCAGAAAAATATTCTCTTATGTCGGCGAATACAAAAAACAGGCTGTCCTCTCCCCTGTATCCATTATAGGAGAGGTATTGATGGAAGTCCTTATCCCTATGGTAATGGCTGCCATTATTGACAACGGCATAAAAAAAGGAAATATAGGCTATGTCGCAGGAATGGGAATCTTAATGGTCGCAATGTCCCTTGTATCATTGTTTTTCGGCGCACTCGCAGGCAGACTAAGCGCAGTTGCCGCTATGGGATTCGCTAAAAATTTAAGACGGGCATTGTTTAAAAAAGTACAGGATTTCTCATTCGCAAATGTTGATAAATTTTCAACGGCATCTCTCACCACAAGGCTTACAACAGATGTCACAAATATTCAGAATGCATTCATGATGTTCATAAGAATGGCATTCCGTGCGCCTATAATGCTCGTGTGTGCCCTTATTGCCGCACTCAGAATGAATGCAAGGCTTTCGGTAGTGTTTTTATGTGCAGTACCGATTCTTGCCGCTATTGTGGGAAGTATCATGACAAAGGCTCACCCACGCTTTAAAGCTATGCTCACCAATTACGACAATATGAACTCGGACGTTCAGGAAAACCTCGTCGGTATAAGAACCGTCAAAGCCTTTGTCCGTGAGGAATATGAAAAGAAAAAATTTACCGACAATACCGAACGTGTACGTCAAGCTCAGGTAAAAGCCGAAAAACTCGTCATAATGACTATGCCCTCAATGCAGATGATAATGTATGCAAGTATCGTTGCTATCCTCTGGTTCGGTGGAAATATGGCTGTGGGAGGAAGCATGGAAACAGGCGAACTTTCGAGCTTTATCTCATATGTAACTCAGATACTCATGTCACTTATGATGCTTTCATTCATGTTCATGATGTTCATAGTATCAAGGGCATCTTTACAGCGTATATATGAGGTACTTATTGAAGAACCCACTATATCCTCCCCCGAAAATGCAAAGGCTCAGTGTGAGGACGGCTCGGTTATATTCAGAAATGTAAGTTTCAGCTACTTCAATGATATGAATAACCTCGCCCTCGAAAAAATAAACCTGAATATAAAATCAGGCGAAACAATCGGTGTCATAGGCGGTACGGGTTCATCTAAAACTTCCCTTGTACAGCTTATCCCACGCCTTTACGATGCAACAGAAGGCGATGTCATCGTAGGCGGTCACAATGTAAAGGAATACGATATCGAAACTTTAAGAAATCAGGTCGCTATGGTATTGCAGAAAAATGTACTCTTTTCAGGTACTATAAAGGAAAACCTCAAATGGGGCAACAAGGACGCATCTGATGAGGAAATCATTGATGCCTGCAAATCCGCCTGCGCCCATGATTTTATTACGGGATTCCCTGACGGCTACGATACAGACCTCGGTCAGGGCGGTGTAAACGTTTCAGGCGGTCAGAAACAGAGAATATGTATCGCCCGTGCATTACTTAAAAAACCTAAGATTATTATTCTTGATGACTCAACAAGTGCAGTCGATACCGCTACTGACAGCAGTATCAGAAAGGCTTTCCGTGAGAAGTTATCCGAAACTACTACTTTTATAATAGCCCAGAGAATTTCCTCCGTTCAAGACGCTGACAGAATTATCGTCATGGACAACGGAAAAATAAACGCAGTAGGCACTCATGAAGAACTTCTTGCAAATAATACCATTTACAGGGAAGTTTACGATTCCCAGCAGAAAGGAGCTGATGAATAATGCCGCCAAGAAATCAGAAAGCCCCTCAGAAACCCTCGAACGTCAAAGATACTATAAAGCGTATTTTCAGCTATATGTACGGATTCAAGGTGCAGTTCATATTTGTTGTCATAGGCGTTATATTCAGCGCATTTGCAGGAATCGCAGGAAATTACCTGCTTAAACCACTTATCGACAATATTGAAAATGCCATAAAAACAGGCAACTGGAAAAAATCAGAATTTATATCTATTCTCGCTGTAATGGCAGGAATATATGTACTCGGTGCGCTTTCAAGCTTTGTGTATTCCCGTATAATGCTCAAAATCTCAACTACTACCCTGATGAGAATAAGAAATGACCTCTTTACAAAAATGGAATCTCTGCCTATAAAATTCTTCGATACACATACCCATGGTGAACTTATGAGCCTGTATACAAATGATACAGATACCCTCCGTGAAATGTTAAGCAACAGCATCGCACAGGTCATAAGTTCAGCTATTTCAATAGTGGGCGTATTTACGGCTATGCTGATATATAGCTGGCAGCTTACTATTATAGTGATACTTGTATTTTTCATGATAATAAGAGTTATCGGCTTTATAGGCGCAAGAAGCAGTAAGGGATTTATCGCACAGCAGAAAGCTATCGGCAAGGCTAACGGCTATATTGAAGAAATGATTGACGGTCAGAAAGTTGTAAAGGTTTTCTGTCATGAAGACGCAGCAAATGAAGAATTTGAAAAGCTCAACGAGGAACTCTGCGAAGCCGCTACCCGTGCGAATACTTTCGCAAATATCCTCATGCCTATCATGAATAATCTTTCATATCTCCACTATGCCATAACTGCAATAATAGGCGGTATAATGACTGTAAAGGGAATGGGCGGAATGACTGTCGGAACGGTTGTTTCATATTTGCAGTTCACACGTTCATTTTCACAGCCTATAACTCAGGTTTCTCAGCAGTTAAATTCCGTACTCACTGCACTCGCAGGTGCGGAAAGAATTTTCAAGGTAATTGACGAAACTCCCGAAACCGATGACGGATATGTTACACTTGTAAATGCCGAAATCGACGAAAAAGGCAATATAACCGAAACCGACAGGCATACGGGTCGCTGGGCATGGAAACACCCCCATAAAGCTGACGGTACTGTTACCTATACTGAGGTTAAAGGCGAAGTTCAGCTCGATAATGTCGTATTCGGCTATGAACCAGAAAAAATCGTACTCAACGGTATAAGCCTTTATGCAAAACAAGGTCAGAAAATCGCCTTTGTAGGTTCAACAGGTGCGGGAAAAACTACCATAACCAACCTTATAAACCGTTTCTATGATGTCCCTGACGGAAAAATCCGCTATGACGGCATAAATATCAATAAAATCAAAAAAGATGACCTCCGCCATTCACAGTCAATAGTTTTGCAGGATACCCACCTTTTCACGGGCACTGTAATGGACAACATAAGATACGGAAAACTCAATGCCACCGATGAAGAAGTATATGCCGCCGCAAAACTTGCAAACGCAGATAATTTCATAACTCATCTCGAAAACGGCTATAATACCATGCTTACAGCGGACGGCTCAAATCTCTCGCAGGGTCAGCGTCAATTGCTCGCAATCGCAAGGGCAGCTATTGCCGACCCGCCTGTATTAATTCTCGATGAGGCTACATCTTCAATTGATACCCGTACAGAGGCTCTTATTGAAAAAGGTATGGACAGTCTCATGGAGGGAAGAACCGTTTTTGTAATCGCTCACAGACTCTCGACTGTCCGCAATTCACAGGCTATAATGGTACTTGAACACGGTAAAATTATTGAACGTGGAAACCATAACGAACTTATCGCCCAGAAAGGCAAATATTACCAGCTCTATACAGGTATGTTTGAACTGAGTTAAAAATATCCCCTGTCACACGACAGGGGATTTATTTTTTGTGCTTTTTCCTTAAATCTGCGAAAAATTCCGAAAGTATATGCGAACATTCCTCCTGCATGATACCGCCCTGAATTTCAGGCTTATGATTATAGGGCAGTTCAAACATTTTCTGTACCGAAACAACAGAGCCGCTTTTTTTGTCATATGCTCCGAAATATACATTGTCTATCCTTGAATTTATTATCGCACCGCAGCACATCGGACAGGGTTCAAGAGTCACATATATTTCACATTCAGGCAGCCGCCAGCCGCCAAGAGTACGGCAAGCCATGTCAATTGCTTCAATTTCAGCATGGGCAAGGGCATTTTTAGCGGTTTCACGCCTGTTTCTTCCTTTACCTACGATTTCGCCCGTTGATTTTTTTACAATTACTGCTCCTACGGGGACTTCTCCTTCCGCAGCGGCTTCTGCGGCAAGGGCAAGAGCTTCTTTCATATAATCATTCATCAGAACACAGCACCTGCCAGTGCATAGACTATGCATATAAGTCCGACAGCTATATAGGGGAATACTTTCACTGAAAATACAATTCTTTTTCCGAGAGAAAATTCCGATTCATAAACAGCGAGTTTTATATCTTTTTTTCTGTTATGCAGAAAACATATTATAGTTCCTGCTGTTCCTGCGATGAATACCGCCGCCATAAACATTCCCTTTGTAATGCTCATATTTACAGAGGGGTCAACCTCTATTACGGTAAGCGCAAGAATATACATTTTATAGACTACATTCACCGCTATGGGAGTGAAAATGCTTCCGCTCCTGAGCATACCGTATGAACCTATTGCGGATATGAGAAATACTGCTGCCATATCGTTGAAATTATGCGTAAGGAGAGCAGCCGTAACGGAAGTCATTATTATTGCGAACAAATCCCCGAACTGCCTGCATACCGCAAACATTGCCCCGCAGAATATCATTCCGCTGAGTATGGATATTACTATTATGTCAAATATTGTATATACCAGAAATTCAGCCTGTCCCCATACTGAAACATCTGCGTCAATATTTCTGAAAAAACTGTATATTTCCTTTGTTTCCACTGAAAATGCAGAAGGGATATTAATTATTGTACAGACAACAAGTGCAAGCGATATTGCCGTCACAAGTCCCGACGGGTGATTCATTGTGTGCATAAACTCAACTTTGAGAGGAACTCTGAACTGCTTATGCATATACAGCATTGTGACAAGCATTTTTATAAGCGAAACTATTATAATTGATATTACTATTTCGATGCTTCCGCCGTATATGCCTGTACTGAAAAAATTATTATGGACATTTATGCCGATTATGCTGAAAAATTTTATGAGGAATTTAAGGATAATCGTATCTGTAACAAGCCATATAAGCATGGCATTTCCGACAGTACAGAATATTCTTGAAAGGATTTTCTTTTCGGCACTGACGGCATTTTCGCTGACGAAACCTTTTCCGTCAATGAAAACACTTTCGTTTTTATTTGAAGAAAAGCTGAATGAAAATTTATTTTCTTTTTTTCTGCGCCATTTTCTGAACTGCTCGTTATAGGATTCATTCTGTGTGGAGTAGTCAAATTCATCTATGACGTTTATTATTTTATTTGAGTGTTGAGCAGCTTTATTCAATAATACCGCCCCCTTCTGCTGAGTATTCTGCTGCCGAAACTACACTTTCCATTAATTTTAACATATTTTCGGATATTTTATGTTATTATTTTCTCTATATCATGTAAATTTTTTATTAACATCGTTTATAATTTTTTCTGCATTCAGATGAAATATATTTTCGAGTTCATTTTCATTCAGGTGAAGTCTTTTCAGCATATTTATTTCATTTCGGGGGTTATCCCACGGGCAGTCGCTTCCGTAGAGAATTTTAGTGCTTCCCTGCATTTCAATAATTCTGAAAGCCTGTTCATCGCTTATATACCTTGCGACAACACCCGTATCAAAATATACATTTTCAAATTTTCCTGCGAGGCAGTCCTCGACTTCATCAAATAATTTCATACCGCCCATATGTGCGGCAACTATGGTCAGTTCGGGGAATTTTTCTGCTATATCCGCAAAACTTTTCGGAGTTGCGAGGATATCTTCCTTTCCGAAAGGGTCCCAGCCTCCGTGGAATATCACAAACAGACCAAGTTCAGCCGCCTTTCTGTATATCGGGAACATTCTCTCCTCATTAGGGCGGAAATGCTGATATTCAGAATGAAATTTAAGACCGTACAGTCCAAGCTGTTTAATTCTTTCAATCTCCTGCAAAGCATCATCTGCATCAGGGTGAACAGTTCCGCAGCAATATATTCCGTCCCCCATAATTCCGGCAGCCCAGTTATTTATTGTGGTCTGCTGGGAGGGTTTTGTAGCTATGGGGAGTATCATGGCGGAGGATATATTATTTTCAGCCATTATTTTTTTAAGTCCGCTGAAAGTCCCGTCAGTTGCAGGGGAGATTCCGCTTGTGTTTTCAAGACCTGATACAGCCCTTTCCGCTATGCTGTCCGCAAAAGCGTGTGCATGAAAATCAAAATATCTCATAAATTCACTCCATAACGTGTTCCATAGCTGAATAGAATATTTTCTGCACATGGTCATCGCAGAGGGAATAGAAAATAGTTTTTCCCTCTCGCCTTGTGCTTACAAGTCTTGCCTGTTTCAGAACTCTCAACTGATGTGATATTGCGGACTGCGTCATATTGAGAAGTTTAGCGATATCGCACACGCACATTTCGCTCTGGCAAAGCACGAAAATAATTCTTATTCTTGTCGGGTCGCCGAAAACTTTCAGCAGTTCTGCGGCATCATAGAGTACAGCTTCATCGGGCATAACTTTTGATACTCTGCTGACAATATCCTGATGACCGCTGCAATTTTTGCATATATGTTCTTCCATTTTATCCTCACTTTCATTCTATCAGCATTTCGGAAAATATATAAACTGTCGCTATCACGGCTAAATTACTGCAAACAAGTCCTGCAAGGCAGGTAATTATTGCCCATATGTCGAATACGGCATTCATTCTTTTATTATACATGACTGTACACTTTTTATTTTTCCTGTACATTTTTTCTGTAAAGACCATTTCGCTCGGAAAAACGCAGGGATATTCCTCGTCATCTATTTTATAGTAGGCGACTGTAAAGGGCATTTTTTCGCTTTGTCTTTTGTCAAAATGTGTAAATTCAGCCTTTTTGCTTTTTGAAAACATAAGCCTTATGCAGAAATATATAAAAAGCAGTGCCATTCCTATTATTGCAAGTTCAACTATTCCCAGCGCACCGAGATACAGATAAAAATCGCTCACTCCGAAAATTTTGCACAGTACAAATATTACTGCTATCACAAGTATAAACTCCAAAAGGCAGACACCTCCCTCATATCACAATTATATCACAAAAGCGGATATAAGTCAATAATTCACATTATTTTGCCTTCAATAACAGCAATTATATTAAAAACAGTTTTTATTTTTATGCCTTATACTGCGGAAAATATGGCATATATGAATACCTTCAAAGAGCATTATAATTCAAAAAAGATATTACTTATTCAATAAAATTCAATACACCTATATTAAATTAACAATTAAATCATTCCATTTATGTGCATAATGCACAAACATACACTTCATAATTCTACATCTGAAAAGTATACAATCTGCACAAATTATCTTGACTTTTTTCTACGGCTATGTTAAAATAATCTTGTTTAGAAAAGCCCCTTCTTTGCCAAGGGATACGGTTTTGCACTGGACCGTATATTTATATAATATTTGGGAGGATATTATCATGGTAAACAAAACAAAAACATTCAGACGCTTCGTGAGTGCATCGGCTGCCGCTGTATGCCTCATCTCAGGCATGAAACTCACACCCCTCAGCTTTATGTTCACCTCTGATGCAGCAGGTACTCTTACCGCTTTCGAGATAACAGAAGATATGAAAATCGGCTGGAATATCGGAAACAGCATGGACGCTACCACAAGTTCCGCAACATCAGGTCTTGAATCCGAAACTGCATGGGGTAACCCTAAAACAAATCAGGCTCTTATTGACGAACTCAAAGCAAAAGGTTTCAACACCGTAAGAATCCCTACTACATGGTACCAGCACCTCGATGAAAACAATAACATCGACCCCGCATGGCTCGCCCGTGTAAAGGAAATCGTTGACTACTGCTTCAATAACGATATGTACGTTATCCTCAACGTTCACCACGAAAACTGGGTAAACCGCTCCGACCTCGGTACTGCCTACGACGAAATGAAAACCAAACTCCTCAAAATCTGGGAACAGGTTTCAACTGAATTTGCAGACTATGACCAGCACCTCATCTTTGAGTGCATGAACGAACCAAGAGCTGTCGGCACTACTCATGAATGGTGGGGTCCTTCTCAGGACGAAGTTGATACAATAAACAAACTCAATGCGGACTTTGTAGACCTCATTAGAAACGGCAATTCACCTTACAGCAAGACACGTCTGCTTATGATTCCCGGTTACTGTGCATCAAGCGACAAGACTATCATTTCAAGAATTGTCGTTCCCGAAGATGAATATGTAGCTGTTTCAATCCACGCTTACTCGCCCTATGCTTTCGCAATGCAGTATGAGGACGACAAGGGCAATATAATAGACCACAGCACATATACCGAGAAATATTCAAACGAACTCCACGGTATTCTCGACAATATCCGTTCAACATTCATCGAAAAGGATATTCCTGTCGTAATCGGTGAGTTCAGTGCCTCCAACTATGACAATACAGAGGCTCGCTGTGAATGGGCAAACGACTATATTTCCACTACAAAGAAATATGGTATTCCCTGCGTTCTCTGGGATAACGATGCAAGAGGAAACAAAGATGCTTCCGAAAGACATGACTACATAGACAGAAAAGCTGTTGTAAACGGCACTGCATCAGGCAATGACGCATGGTATCCCGATTCCGTTCAGGTTGTCGATACTATGATGAAAGTCCTCGCAGATGATTCTATTCCGTGGGGCGGTGAGAAAAAAGCTCCCGAAATAAATCATGAAGATATTTCAAAGGGCTTACAGCTTCTCAATTCTCCTGCTGAACTTGATTCAGCAAAGGCTGCCGACGGCGGAAACTGCACTCCCGGTCTTAATGCTACATGGGCGCAGCTCGAAAATAACGAAGTCGCTGTAAAATATACAGGCGATGCCCCCGTTATCGCAGTATGTGACGGAAACTGGAAGGGCTGGACTGAAATAAACCCCTACGATGTTGATGAGGAAAACGGTATCGCTTATTATGCCGCTGACCATATCAAGGCTGCATGGAGCAGTGATGTTTCAGAAATAGAACACCTCTTTGCAAGAACAAACGGAAATACTACTGTTGAGGCTGTCGCTATAATAGGTGCGTCCGAAATCGAAGTTCCCACTCAGGAAGAGGACAAGACCATTAAATATGACCTCAGTTTCGCAGATGCTTCAAGAGATGATACTCTCGTTCTCACTTTCAAGACAACAGCAGGCTCTAATGCTAACGGCTGTGTAGGTTTCATGAACGGCGCAGACTGGGAAAATATCGAATGGGAAGCTACTGCTGATTCAACAGGTACAGTTACCATTGAAGTTCCTATGAGCAAGATTCCCGAAACTGTTGAAAACGGTCAGGCTCAAATCTGGTGGTGTGACAACGAAGTTTCAGACTTTAATTATGTTTTCAAGGGTAATCAGCCCGAAGTTGACCCACCCACAGGCATTGTTTACGGTGATGCAAACGAGGACGGAAAAGTAAGTATATCCGATGCTGTACGCATACTCCAGTACATGGCAAACAGCAGCAAATATGACCTCACTGAACACGGCAAGGCTCAGGCTGATATTGACGGTGTTGCAGGCGTTTCAGGTGCAGATGCCGCTGTTATACAGTTGGTTGATGCAGGCGTATACAGTGCTTCTGACCTTCCTTTAAAGGCTGAATAAAATTATAGAAACGGCTCTCTCGCAGAGCCGTTTTTTATGTCCTTTTTCAGTATTCTGCATATAATGTACTGAGAGTTATTCTCAAATTATGCCATACGGCAGAATGGAGAGTTTTAATGAACAGTATTTCGGAAATACTTATTGCAGGCGGTGACATGAGACAGATTTACTGCGCTCTTGCACTTTCTGAAAAATATGATATATCAGTCATGGGATTCGACAACAAATATATCCCTGAAAACATCAAATCTGATATTCAGGAAAATAAAAAATATCAATGTATAATACTCCCCGTCCCTGCTATTGACGGGGAAAATCATATTTCAACACCATGTTTTTCAGGAGATATATATTTGCAGGATATAAAAAATATGCTCAGTGAAAACAGTATCATCTTTGCAGGAAAAGCTGACGATAAAATTAAAAATTTTTTCAGCGACTATAAAATATATGACTATATGGAGCGTGAAGAATTAAGCCTTAAAAATGCCGTCCCTACTGCGGAAGGTGCTGTTAAAATCGCCCTTGAAGAACTCCCTGTAACTTTAAACGGACTTAAAGTCCTTATAGTCGGCATGGGACGTATAGGAACAGCTCTTGCAAATATTCTGAAAGGATTCGGTGCAGATGTCACCGCCGCCGTCAGAAATGCAAAAGGTGCGGCAAAAGCCCGTATTGCAGGTATAAAATCTGTATGTACAAAAAATATATCCAATGACTACGGACTTGTATTCAATACTGCACCGTCAATGATATTCACAGAAGATGTACTCAGAAAACTCAGCAATGATACACTTTTCATAGACCTCGCCTCAAAACCCGGCGGAATAGATTTCGATTCAGCCGCAGAACTCGGTAAAAAAGTTATATGGGCTTTGGGTATTCCGGGAAAGAATGCCCCCGTATCAGCAGGAAAAATAATTGCCGAAACTATAATTTCTATTTTATCGGAAAGAGGTGCGGAATATGAATGATTTAAAAGGTCTTAAAATAGGCTATGCCATGACAGGTTCTTTCTGCACATTTGAAAAAAGCTTCACTCAGGCGGAAATTCTCCGTGATATGGGTGCGGAACTTATCCCGATAATGTCAGAAAACGCCGCAGATACAGATACCCGTTTCGGTACTGCACAGGACAATATAAAACGTATCGAAAATATATGCGGTAAAAAAATTATATCCTCCATAAAAGATGCCGAACCGATAGGTCCTCATAATCTCACGGATTTGATGATAGTTGCCCCCTGTACTTCAAATACCGCCGCAAAACTTGCAAACAGCATTACCGATACAGCAGTAACTATGGCAGTAAAATCACATCTCCGCAGCGGAAAACCCGTACTTCTTGCGATAGCCTCAAATGATTCCCTTATGGGTTCAGCCGTAAATATAGGCAAACTGTTCAGCAGGAAGAATTATTATTTTGTCCCCATGCGACAGGACGATTATATAAAAAAGCCGTCCTCGCTTGTCGCAGAATTTCAGATGATTCCGCAGGCAGCCGAGGCGGCTGTAAATGGTATACAGTTAAGACCGATAATATATTAACTATTATCTGTTACGCATATCATAATTTGTAAGTTCTTTCCAGTTTTCGCCTATAAACTCCTTGCATACATCTTCAAACCATTTTATGTCGGTAGTTTTTTCAGCGAGTTCCTTTTCGATTTGTCTGCGGTGCTTTGCATAGTAGAGCAAATCATTGATAAATTCCTCACGCCATTTTTTCAGATTTTCCTCATCAATGCCCTCACGCTTGGCGATTTCTGCTGTATCAGTACCTTTTAGTATTTCGATAATGAGAGCATCTTTTTCTTCTTTTGACGGTTCGGGAGGCGGAGGCGGTTCTTCACGGGGATAATAAATATAAATTATCCATATGATTATACAAATTAATATTAAAAATATTACATGATTGTCTGTTATATTTTCCGCCTCCTGTCTGTCAGTTATTTTCCGTATATCCGAGCGGCTATATCAACTGTCTGTTTAGCGTCCTTTGCGTAGAAATCAGCATGAATCTGCTGTGCATAAGATGCAGTGAGGACCGCACCGCCGACAACGGTTTTACATTCGGGGTACTGTTCATTCAACAGGGCGATTGTATCAGCCATAGCACCGAGTGTTGTTGTCATAAGTGCAGAAAGTCCGACAAGGCTGACTTTTTCCTTTATGGCAGTATCAACGATAAGCTGAGGGTCAACATCTTTGCCGAGGTCAATGACAGTGAAACCATAGCTGTCGAGGAGGACTTTCACGATATTTTTTCCTATATCGTGGATATCTCCCTTGACGGTTGCGAGGACAACTTTTCCCTTTGAAACATTCTGTGAATTATTCAGTGAAAGTTTCTGTTTTATTATTTCAAAGCAAGCCTGAGCCGCACCTGCCGTCAGTAAAAGCTGAGGGAGGAAAATCTTACCCTTTTCAAATTTTTCGCCTGCGCTGTCGAGAGCAGGGATAAGGTAATTATTGATTATATCCATCGCATCAACGGTTCTGATGAGTTCCTCCGCTGCTTTAAGAGCATCATTTTTCAGTCCGTTTTCTATTGAATACATAAGGTCAGGAGTACCCTTGTCGGCAGTAACAGGTTTCGGGGTGCTGTCGGAATTTGCATATACAGAGATAAATTCCGCAGAATTTCTGTCAATTCCTGCGAGAAGTCTGTAAGCTCTTACTGCGCCCATTATGGAATCTATATTCGGGTTGATAATAGGCAGAGTAAGTCCGCTGTGCAGTGCCATTGTAAGGAATGTACGGGTAATGGTTTCCCTGTTCGGCAGACCGAAAGATATATTTGATACGCCGAGAACGGTATTAAGACCGAGTTCAGTTTTTACACGGTGGAGGGCATTTATAGTTTCCATAACGCCGTCCTGCTCCGCAGATGCGGTAAGTGTAAGGCAGTCTATGAAAACATCTTCTTTCGGAATACCGTATTCAAGGGCTTTATTGAGGATTTTCTCAGCGATTTTAAATCTTCCGTCAGCGGTTTTGGGTATGCCTTTCTTGTCGAGTGTAAGACCTACGACAGCCGCACCGTATTTTTTCACGAGGGGAAGAATTTTTTCGAGCGATTCATCTTCACCGTTTACAGAGTTTACGATAGGTTTTCCGTTATAAACTCTTAGACCTGCATCGAGGACTTCCGGAATTGTGGAATCGAGCTGCAAAGGTGTATCGCATATTCCCTGAATAGCCTTGACAGCGGTAATCATCATTTCTTTTTCATTGATATCGGGCAGTCCTACGTTTACATCGAGGATTTCCGCACCTGCGTGAATCTGTTCGACAGCCTGAGAGAGAATATAGTCTATATCGTGATTGATGAGTGCTTCCTTGAAACGTTTTTTACCTGTGGGGTTAATCCTTTCGCCTATAACTCTGGGCTGGTTTATTTCAACGCAGTTGACCGCAGAACAGGCAACGCTTCTGCGTTTGGGGGTATGGGGACAGTATTCAAGGCTTTCAAATCTGTTTCCGAGGGCTGCTATATGTGCAGGAGTAGTTCCGCAGCAGCCTCCGAACATTTTTACTCCGAGTTTAACGAGTTCTGCGGAATATTCCGCAAAGTCCTCAGGTGACATATTGTATTCATTTGTGGCAGGGTCGGGCAGTCCTGCGTTTGGTTTTGCGATTACGGGCAGAGATGTAAGGGAACATATTTTCTCAAACACGGGATAAAGCTGCTGCGGTCCGAGAGAACAGTTTACACCTATTGCATCTGCACCGAGACCTTCCAGAACTGCAACCATACATTCAGGGGATACACCTGTAAATGTACGCATATTTTCCTCAAAAGTCATGGTAACAAATACAGGCTTGTCGGAATTTTCCTTAGCCGCAAGAACAGCCGCCTTTACTTCATAGAGGTCTGTCATAGTTTCTATTACTATTATATCGGCATCTTTTCCTGCGAGTACGACTTCTTTATAAATATCATAAGCTTCTTCAAATTTAAGCGTGCCTGACGGTTCGAGAAGCTGACCAATAGGACCTATATCAAGGGCTACAAGAGCATCACCGAAAACACCGTCCTTTGCGTTCTGCACGGCTGCTTTTACGACTTCATCGACAGTATAGCCGCTGTCTGCGAGTTTAAGTCTGTTTGCACCGAAAGTATTTGTATATACTATATCAGCACCGACTTCCGAATATATTGTATGTATATTCATTACAGACCACGGGTCAATGATGTTTATGAGTTCGGGTATATGCCCGTCATAGTCGGCAGTTGCCTGAAGCATAGTACCCATAGCTCCGTCAAGGAATATAAATTCCTTTGAACGGAGCAGTTTTCTGAGCGTATCATTCATTTTCCGAACCTCTTTTATTTATTGTACGGGTGATACTTTATATTTTCAAATACGAATGCAAGTGCGGCAATATGTGCGGGAACAGTTCCGCAGCCGCCTCCGAACATTTTTACACCGAGTTCGGTAAGTTTTGCACAGTGCAGTGCAAATTCTTCGGGTTCCATGGAATATTCACCTGTTTCAGGGTCGGGTTTTCCTGCATTGGGTTTAGCGATTACTGGCAAAGAAGTAACTGCACATATCTTGTCAAATATCTGATAGAGCTTTTCGGGGTCAGCGGAAGAATTTACACCTATTGCGTCAACTTTGAGTTCTTCGAGGGCAGATACTACATTTTCGGGGGATATTCCGTCAGGTGTGAGCATATTTTCCTCAAATTTCATGCTTACAAATACAGGCTTGTCGGAATTTTCCTTAGCCGCAAGGACAGCCGCCTTTGCATCATCAAGGCTTGTCAGATATTCAATTGAAATAATATCGGCATCTTTTCCTGCTGTAACGATTTCCTTATACATATCATAAGCGGTATCATAGTCAAAACAATCCTCGGAAAGTCCGAGAGAGCCTATATTGAGTGCCACGAGAGCATCTCCGAAAACGCCTTCCCTTGCATTTTCAACGGCAGCCTTCACAATTTCTTCGACAGAGTGACCGCTTCCTGCGAGTTTGATGCTGTTTGCATTTAAAGTATTTGTATATACTATGTCCGCACCGACTTCGGAATATATGGTATGTATGTTCATTACAGACCACGGGTCAGCGATATTTACCATTTCGGGGATATCACCTTCATAGTCAGCCGTTACCTGAAGCATATTTCCCATAGCACCGTCAAGAAATACAAATTCTTTTGAGTCAAGCAGATTTTTTAATTTTTCGTTCATTTTTTATACCTCACTTTTAATAATATCAATTACTTTTAAATGTTCCGAGAACACGAAAATATTCGAGATTTTCCCGAAGGTCGCATATAAGAGCCTTTACGGAAGGGTCTTTGAGACTTCCGTTGAAATCGAGATAAAACCATACATCGAAACTTCCGTCCTTTATGGGGCGGTTTTCGAGTCTTATGAGGTTCATGCCGTTCACATAGAATTTTGTGAGCAGTCTGTAAAGGCTTCCTTCCGTATGCGGAATTTTCAGCATGACAGATATAACGTCCGCATCTTCTGCCGCCTGTATATCTTTTGATATGCATATGAATTTTGTGCGGTTCACGGAGCAGTCCGCTATATTTTCGGCAATTATATGCAGTCCCATTTTTTCGGCACATTCAACGGAACATACTGCGGCGATATTTTCATCGCTTTTTGAGACTTTTTCTGCTGCAAGGGCAGTATTTGAATATTCAGATGTTTTAAGGTGATTTCCCGTGAGAAAATCATAACACTGAGCGAGTGCCTGCGGGTGGGAATAGACTTTTTTGATTTCTTCAATGGCTATATTATTTTTTGCGGCAAGACAATGATTTATTTCAACATCTGTCTCACTGACAATATAGACAGGATATTTAACCATAAGGTCATAAGTACCTGTGACAGTGCCTGCGGTGGTGTTGTGTACGGGTAAAACGCCGTATTCAACTTCACCTGAACAGACAGCTTTGAAAACGTCCTCGAAAGTTTTATAGAATACAGGTTTTTTGTCACCGAAAATAAGTTTTGCGGCTGTTTCGGAATTTGCGCCCGAAGTACCCTGACAGCCTATTTTCACGGCATTTCTGAAATCAGGGACTTTATATTCGGTAATGGTGGTATCTTCAAAAATTTTTCTGTTCTGCAAAATCTTGCTTATATCCATGATAGTGGTGAACAGTGCCGCAGTACCGTTTTCGAGCTGTGAATCATTGGTAAGGTTTTTGATTCTGTCAATTATTTCCTGTTCCCTGCCGCCCTGAAAGACGGGCATATTGTTAATTTTTTTATAATCTGCCACTTCTCTGCAAAGGTTCATTCTTTCAAGGAAAAGAGAAAGTATCTGACTGTCTGTAATATCTATTTTGTCACGAAGTTCTTTAAGACCCATTTTTAACCTCCGTTTATATGAATATTCAGATTTTATGCTGTAATCAGGCATATACGGACAGACAAAAACAAATTCCGCCTGATGTCTGAATAAGCTATAATTAATTATAACAGATTTTTTTGTAAAAATCAATAAAAAAACTTGAAATATATTGCAAAAGGGGAATTAGTTGTGGTATAATATGAAAGTGTATGATGAATAACTGTGACTAAGTGAAAAATTTTATTGTTATTCATTAAAATATAATCAGGAATACGGTAAAAATATTGAATAAATTGAGAATTTTAGGCATTGACCCGGGGTATGCAATAGTCGGTTTCGGTATACTCGACTATGACGGAATAAATTTCAGCCCCATAGAATACGGCGCAATCCTTACAGAGGCAAATACCCCCTTCCCACAGAGAATAAAGGCTATACATACCGATATGGAATATATTTTTGAGCGTTATAAACCCGACTGCATGGCTATGGAAAAACTCTACTTCAACTCAAACCAGAAAACTGCCATAAATGTCGCTCAGGCAAGAGGCGTAACTCTCCTCTCTGCCGCAAAAAGAGATATCCCCATTACCGAATATACTCCCCTTCAGGTCAAAATCTCCGTCACAGGCTACGGAAGGGCTGAAAAAAATCAGGTCATGGAAATGACAAGACAGCTCCTCAACCTCGCCCAGATTCCTAAACCCGATGACGCTGCCGATGCCCTCGCCGTCGCAATATGTCACGGTCATTCATACAGGTTTGAACTGAACGGTTCAGGGAAAAAAATTATATAAGGCTCGGTGTTTTTATGATATACAGTTTAAAAGGAAAACTCTCCCTCAAAGAAGCGAATTTTGCCGTGGTGGAATGTGCAGGTGTGGGATACGGGTGCAGAACTTCCTATAATACCGTTTCAAAACTCGGAAATGTCGGCAGTGAAGTAATGCTGTACACCTGTATGCAGGTAAGAGAGGACAGCGTTGAACTTTTCGGTTTCATATCACAGCAGGAACTCAACTGCTTCAAAATGCTGATAAGCGTTTCGGGAGTAGGTCCGAAAGCGGCTGTTTCAATTTTATCCGATATGGACGTTCAGAGTTTTGCGTTCGCAGTAGCATCAGGCGACAGCAAAGCATTCACAAGAACTAAGGGCGTAGGCACAAAAACCGCCCAGAGAATCGTCCTCGAACTAAAAGACAAAATTGCATCTCAGTCACTTACAGGCTCGGTTTCGTCAGATATGCAGGCTTACGGCTCAGTATCGGCAGGCGCATCTTCATCAATGTCCGAAGCCCTCGAAGCCCTCATGGTACTCGGCTATTCTCAGGGAGAAACCGCCCCCGTACTCCGAAAACTTGACCCCTCTTTAAGCACTCAGGATTTAATTAAGGAGGCATTAAGGGCTATGTCCTCAAAATAATGCCCCACGGAAAGGAATATATATATGAATCTGGACGAATTATTAAAGGCGGCTATAAAAGACCCCTCAAAACGTTCCGCTTTTCTTCAGACACTTATAAGAAGCGATGTGTATGTAATATGCAAAAACCCCGTAAAACAGGAACGTGGCAGAGAAGAAGGAGGTATCCAGCTCGAACTCATCACTACCCAGAACCCCCATGGCGAAATATTTATCCCGTTCTTTACAAGTTACAGGTCACTCCAGCAGTTCGCCAAAAGATATGTTGACTGCTATAAAATAAACTGCCTCCGACTCTTTGACCTCATACAGACAGCCTCGGCAGTCCTTAACCCCAATTCATACGGAAAAGAGTTTTCTTCTCAGGAAATAAAAAGTATCCTCATGATTGCAAGAAATCTCAAAATAAAAGCCATATCCTACAACGAAGCGGATATAATAAGTTACAGACCATGCGAAGGCTCTGTATCGCATATAACAAAAGCCGCTACAAAATTCCTCTCAAAACAGCCCAATGTTGACAGGGCTTATATAATGGAAATGATAAAAGGCTGCGAAAAGGCTCAGCTCCTCCTCGTCCTCGATATGATGGGCAGTACAAGAAAATTATTCGTGCCGCTCTCAAAATACCTCTCCAAAATCACAAAGGCTAACGAACACCTCTGCTTTATCAGCATGGAACAGGATATGGGCAAAAAAGCCGCCCGAACCGTTGACCCTTTCTATATCCGCAAAAAGAGATACTTTGAAAGATAATGGTTAAATTAATTCAGAATGTGAAATTCGGAATTATATTATCAGGAGGAAGTTTTCGCCCTTGCCGTATGAACGAACGAAACGCAGTGCAGTGAGTGAATAGACAAGCCCCAAAAGGCGAAAACTGACGACTTTAAAAAGAGGTGAAAATATGATACAGACAGAAGATATGGAGTTCGCTCCGAGAGTAATCTCCCCCGAACTCAATCAGGAGGACGGCGACAGCGAAATAACTCTCCGCCCTCAGACACTTCATGAATATATCGGTCAGGATAAAGTAAAGGAAAACCTCGCCATATATATAGAAGCCGCCAAACGCAGAGGAGAATCCCTTGACCATGTACTTCTGTATGGTCCTCCCGGTCTCGGAAAAACCACACTCTCATCTATTATCGCCCATGAACTCGGTGTGAACCTCAGAATTACAACAGGTCCTGCAATCGAAAGACCCGGAGATTTAGTCTCGCTCCTGACAAGCCTTTCGGATAATGATGTGCTTTTTATAGACGAAATACACCGCCTTTCAAGGGCTGTCGAGGAAATTTTATATCCCGCTCTGGAGGACAGGGTTATTGATATAATTATCGGAAAAGGTCCTTCTGCACGCTCAATCAGAATGGATTTGAAACCATTTACTCTCATAGGCGCAACCACAAGGGCAGGACAGCTTTCCGCACCTCTGCGTGACCGTTTCGGAGTTATCCAGCGTCTTGAACTCTATTCAAAGGAACAGCTTACCGATATCGTCCGCAGAAGTGCCATTATCCTCGGTATACCCTGTACGGCTGACGGTGCGGCTGAAATCGCAGGCAGGGCAAGAGGTACGCCCCGTATCGCAAACAGACTCCTTAAAAGAGTGCGTGACTTCGCAGATGTCATGGGCAACGGTGAAATTACCCAACAGATAGCTTCAATCGCTCTCAGCCGCCTTGAAATAGATAAACTCGGTCTTGACAGTCTCGACAGACGTATGCTCGAAATGATTATAAAAGGCTACGGAGGAGGTCCTGTGGGGCTTGAAACTCTCGCCTCCGCAATCGGTGAGGAAGCTGTTACAATTGAAGATGTATGTGAACCGTTTCTGATGCAGCTCGGATTCCTCGGACGTACCCCACGGGGAAGATGTGCCACAAAACTCGCTTATGAACATCTCGGTTTCAGACCGCCCGACAGCGGCGATGACGGTCAGATGAGCTTTCAATGAAATATTCAAGAAAATACAATTATAGGCTGAACTGCGGAATATGGCAGAATTTCAGCGGTTTTCCCATGATAAACGGTCAGGCTCTCGGTCACGTTTCAGGCATGAGATACGGTCTGTGTCCGATGAGCTTCAACGGCTGTGAGGTGATTTCCGTATACAATACCCTTGCATACCTCGGAAAACCTCTGCCGATTCAGGAAATATCCCTGTATATGGAGCGTTACAGGTCGCTTATGGGAATATTCGGCTGTTTTCCGTTCGGAGTGGGCAAGGCTCTGAAACATTTCGGAGTGAATACCACACGCATGAAATTTTCGGAAGATGCAGATATATTTGTCCTCTGTTTCTGGACGGGCAGAATTTTTATGTCCTCGATTCATACGGTTTTCTGCGTGAAATCCCGAAAGGGCATAAAAGTCTACAACAGATACAACAACTGCCCCGCTGTCAGAATATATGCGGATAAAAAGAGTATTATCGGAAAAGGAAAACCAATAATACTGTATAAAATAATTCATAATCAGATATCCTGATTAAACTTAAATTTATTATCAAAGGAGAAGTAATCAATGGGCAGACTGTTCGGTAAGGACGGTTTAAAAGGTTTAGCCGTAACGGAACTTACTTGTGAACTCGCAATGCAGATAGGTCGTGCCGTGGCTGCGGTAATGGCAAACAATGCGGAAAATTCTTCAATAATTGTCGGAAAAGATACACGAGGCTCGGCAGATACACTCGAAGCCGCCCTCTGTGCAGGTATATGCTCGGCAGGAGTAAATGCTGTTACTATCGGAAAAATGCCGTCCCCTGCCGTGGCTTACATATTAAAGAAAAAACGTGCCTGTGCAGGAGTTATGATTTCCTATTCGCAGAGAAAAGCAGAATATAACGGTTTCAAGATATTCTCACCAGAAGGATTCAGAATAAGTGCGGAAACAGAAGAAGAAATTGAACGCCTTGTTCTCGATACCCCGTGGGAACTCAACCCCGAACAGAAGACCGTCTACGGAAGTATTATCCCCTGTAAAAATGCAGAAGATGATTATATAGAATATGTTACCTCAAAAATAAAAACCGACCTTACAGGCGTAAGAGTTGCCCTCGACTGCGGAAACGGTGCGGCTTCATATACCGCCGAAAGACTTTTCAGAGAACTCGGTGCGGAAGTCGCTGTCATGGGAAACAATCCTGACGGTGCAAATATCAACAAGGACTGCGGCTGTACCGCCATTGAAGCCCTTATGTCCTTCACAAAGGAAAACAGTTGTGACTGCGGTCTTGCCTTTGACGGCGGCGGTGAAAGATGCATAGCTGTCGATGAGGAAGGTCAGATAGTGGACGGTGACTGCATAACCGCTTTGTGTGCGAAATATCTCAAAGAACTCGGAAAACTCAAAAATAATACCCTCGTTGTAACTCCTGCAAATAATCTCGGTCTTACACATTTCGGATATGATTTCTATATGGACGTTGCCGTTGCAGGTGCTGATGAAAGAAGTCTCATCAAGAAACTTGTCTCGGAAGAACTTAGTATAGGCGGTACTCCTGCGGGATATATCCTCCTCCCCGATGAATCCCCCGTCAGTGACGGTCAGTTCATAGGCGCAAGACTTCTCGAAATACTCAAAAATTCCGAAAGAAAAATGAGCGTCCTCGCCTCCCTGCTGAAAAAAATGCCGCAGGTAATGATAAACGTACCAATAAGCAGATTCGACAGCGAAATCTGGAAAAATGACAGCGAAATTACTTCCCTTATAGAAAAATGTGAGAATACCCTCGGTGACAACGGCAGAATGTTAGTCCGTGAAGTCGGAAAAGAACCGGTCATAAAAGTCCTCGTTGAAGGCAAGGACTTCGCTCAGATAAATTCTATCGCCATTGAAGTTGCCGAAAAAATAAAAGAACGCTGTACACACGATGTTAAGGAGTAAAAAATTGAGAACCGCAGAAAACTGGAAAGATTATTCCATAATTGATGCCTCGGACGGCGAAAAACTCGAAACATGGGGAAATATAAGCCTCGTAAGACCCGACCCGCAGATAATATGGAAAACAGATAAAAATTCTCCCCTCTGGAATAAGGCGGACGGTCATTATCACCGTTCAAATCAGGGCGGCGGTCAGTGGAGCTTTTCAAAAAAGCTCCCTGAATCATGGAATATATCCTATGGAGAACTTAAATTCAATATCCGCCCGACAGGTTTCAAGCATACGGGACTTTTCCCCGAACAGGCTGTAAACTGGGATTTCATGACGGAAAAAATTAAAAATGCAGGCAGAGAAATAAATGTTATAAATTTATTTGCATATACGGGCGGTGCAACGCTTGCCTGTGCTGCCGCAGGCGCATCTGTATGCCATGTGGACGCTTCAAAGGGAATGGTTCAGTGGGCAAGGGACAATGCCGCTGTTTCAGGACTTTCCGACAAGCCTGTAAGGTGGATTGTCGATGACTGCGAAAAATTCATAGCCCGTGAAATACGCAGGGGAAGAAAATATGATGCAGTTATCATGGACCCCCCAAGCTATGGCAGAGGTCCGAACGGTGAAGTCTGGAAACTCGAAAACTGCGTGTATGACCTTGTAAAGCTGTGTTCGGGAGTTCTCTCGGACAATCCGCTGTTTTTCTTGATAAACAGCTATACAACAGGTCTTTCCCCGTCCGTTATGGGCTATATACTCGGAAGCATACTGAAAGACAAGGGCGGTAAGGTAAGCTTTGACGAAATCGGTCTGCCCGTCAAATCATCAGGAATGACACTCCCCTGCGGTTCAACCGCTATATGGGAAAATAAGTAATGTATGCACCGTGCGGAATCGGAATATTTGGTACAATATCTGCGCTGGAACTCGGAATTGTGCTGATGCTTTCGGAAACGGCTGAAATACCACTTTTGCCTATGCTTGTCATTCCCGTCATATCGGGAATTGCATATAACAGAAAAGGTAAGAAACTATTCCTGAAACGTGCGGGAGGCAACCGCAGAAAAGCCGAAGAGTATGCAAAAAATACGGATATTGTCGCATTTTTAATCTCTCTGGCTGCCATTGCCGTTATTTATAATATTTATGAAAGTTGATAAAGGTGAAATTATGGCTGAAAAGAAAAATAAAAGATTTGTTGTGACTTATTCACAGGATTTGAATACAATTCAGGTTTTGCAGGATACGCTGACAGGTGTTAATTATCTCTGGACAGGTCAGGGAATGATTGTGCTTGTTGACGAAAACGGAAAACCGCTTGTCACCGTCCCCGAATCAAAAGAAAAAGATGTTAAATGAAAATAAACAGGAGGAAAATTTATGGCTGAAAAAAAAACTAAGAGATTTGTTGTTGCATATTCTCAGGAACTTGGCACTGTTAAAATATTTCAGGACACAGTTACAGGCATAAACTATCTTTATATTTCGGAAGCCGGCTTAACTCCGCTGCTTGATGAAAACGGCAAGCCTGTTGTAACTGTCCCCGAATCAAAAGAAAAAGATAAATGAATAATATAATAGAAATCGAAAACCTGCACTTTTCCTATAAGGACGAATCAGGCAATTCCTCCGCAGAAGTTCTGAAAGGTATAAATTTAAAGATTAAAAAAGGCGAATTTGTCGCTGTACTCGGTCATAACGGCTGCGGAAAATCTACCCTCGCAAAACATATAAATGCCATTTTAGTGCCAACTCAGGGAAAAGTTACTGTAAACGGCATTGATACCGCTGACGAAAACAGAATCTTTGAACTGCGCCAGTGTGCAGGCATGGTATTCCAGAATCCCGACAATCAGATAGTTTCGTCTGTCGTTGAGGAAGATGTCGCATTCGCACTCGAAAATTTAGGCGTGCCTTATGAGGAAATGCGGAAACGTGTTGACGATTCCCTTAAAGCTGTGAATATGTACGAATACCGTTTACATTCCCCCTCTCAGCTTTCGGGCGGTCAGAAACAGAGAATCGCTATCGCAGGAATTATCGCAATGCAGCCCGAATGTATTATCCTCGATGAACCGACTGCCATGCTTGACCCGCAGGGAAGAAAAGAAGTCATGTCCGCCATAAAACAGATGAACCGTGAAAAAGGTATAACTATAATGCTGATAACTCATTATATGGACGAGGCTGCCCAGTGTGACCGTGTTGTGGTAATGGACAAGGGAAATATAGTTATTGATGATACTCCGAAAGGGGTATTTTGCCATGTAAAGCAGTTAAAGGAAATAGGGCTTGACGTTCCGCAGGTAACTGAACTTGCATGGGAACTGCGAAACGCAGGCTATGACATACCGAATGACATAATCACGGAAGAAGAATGTGTGACAGCAATTCAAAGACTTTTTACAGAAAAACAGGCATCAAGAGTTGAATAAATCAGGGGGTTCTCCCATTTTAAAATACAAATTTGACGATTTCAAGATTTCAAATAGAGGTGAAAATATGGCGGTTCTTGAAACTCAGGAGCTTACTTATACTTACAGCGCAGGCTCTCCCTTTGAAAAAACAGCCGTTGACCATGTTAATCTGAAAATAGAATCAGGTCAGATAATCGGTGTAATGGGGCATACAGGTTCGGGAAAATCTACCCTCATTCAGCATTTCAACGGACTTCTCAAACCTACATCAGGCAAAGTTCTGCTTGACGGAAAGGATATATGGGAAAACAAGGACAAAATAAGAGATGTACGCTTCCAGGTCGGTCTTGTGTTTCAGTACCCCGAATACCAGATATTTGAGGAGACTGTATATAAGGATATTGCTTTCGGCTGTAAGAATATGGGGCTTGATGATGCCGAAATTAAAAAACGTATCCTCGAAACTGCAAACGATATAGGCATAAGGGAAGAACTCCTCGACCGCTCCCCCTTTGAACTTTCAGGCGGTCAGAAAAGGCGTGTCGCTATCGCAGGTGTTATGGCTATGAATCCGAAAGTGTTAATTTTAGATGAGCCGACCGCAGGTCTTGACCCCGCAGGCAGAGACAAAATTATAGGACATATCAAAAAATATCACGAAAGAACTAAAAATACTATCCTCATAGTATCGCACAGTATGGAGGATATCGCAGGATTTGCAGACAAAATCCTCGTCATGAACAAGGCAAGGCTTTTCTGCTATGACGATACTAAAAAAGTTTTCGGCAGGTCAGAAGAAATTTCTGCAATAGGTCTTGATGTTCCGCAGATTACAAAAGTTTTCACAAGCCTTAAAAAACAGGGGCTTGATTTCGGAAAGGAAGTCTATACAGTGGGATATGCAAGGGACTTGATTATCAGGAATCTCAGGGAAAGGGGTTTATAAATTGCTGAAAGATATTACAATAGGGCAATATTTTCCCGGCGACAGCATTATTCACCGACTTGACCCAAGATTCAAGATAGTTATAACTCTTATATATATACTCATGCTTTTCACGGGTGACAGCGTTGCAAGCCTTGCCGTAGGTGCGGTTTATACGCTGATTGCCGTGATGCTTTCAAAGATACCCTTCAAAATGTTCGCAAAAAGCGTGAAGCCCCTGCTCCCCTTTCTTCTTGTGACGGCTGTCATAAATCTTTTTCTCGTTGACAGCGGAGATACAGTCTTTAAGTGGAAGTTCATAAAAATAACAGAGGGCGGTATTGATATAAGCGTTTTCATGGTGATAAGAATAATTCTGCTCATAACAGGCAGTTCAATTCTGACTTATACCACATCACCGATAACCCTGACAGATGCGATAGAGAGACTTCTTTCACCGCTTAAAAAGCTTAAATTCCCCGTTCATGAACTTGCTATGATGATGTCTATTGCACTCAGGTTCATTCCCACCCTGATAGAGGAAACAGACAAGATAATATCAGCCCAGAAAGCCCGTGGCGCAGAAATAGATACAGGCAGTTTCACAACAAGGGCTAAAAATATGGTTGCAATATTAGTTCCGCTTTTCATATCATCTTTCAGGCGTGCGGACGAACTCGCAACTGCTATGGAATGTCGGTGCTATAACGGCGGTGAGGGAAGAACAAGGCTCAGACAGCTTAAATCTTCCCCGAAAGACTATATCGCTCTTTCATTCACGGTTATATTCTATGCCGCTGCAATAGTAACGGCACATTTGTTGAAATGAATAATTTCAGAGGATAAAAAATGGACAGCAAAACAGATATATTTGAAAAATTTAAAAAAAATAAAAAGATAAAATTTTTATATGATACAGGCATAATTTATTTACTGCTCTCTTTTCTCATACCTGCGGGTATAATGCTTTATGCTTTCTATAAGCAGAAAATTCACCCTTTCGGTGATGAACAGATGCTTGTTGTTGACTTATGGCATCAGTATTTTCCGTTTTTCAAGGTAGAGCGTGAAAAACTTCTTTCGGGAGGTTCTTTTCTGTATTCATGGCGAAACGGTATGGGTACGAATTTCCTTGCACTCATAGCCTACTATGCTGCAAGCCCTCTCAACTGGATATCAGTATTTTTTGATGATGATTCAATAAGAGATGCCCTCTCATACATATTAATCGCAAAAATAGGATTCAGCGGAGTTTTCTGCAATATATTCCTGCGCTATACATACAGGCACAAGGATATTTCAACAGTATTTTTCAGTTGTATGTTTGCGCTTTGCAGTTATGCTCTCGGATACTACTGGAATGTAATGTGGTTTGATACTGTTGCACTTTTCCCGCTTGTAATGACGGGAATAACTGCAATTTGCAGGGAAAGAAAATGGAAACTCTATACAGTTGCCCTTGCACTTTCACTCATATCAAATTACTATGTGGGATATTTCACCTGTTTATTCACAGTATTCATGTTCATATGCACTGTGATAAACGAGGCAAAAAGCATAAAGGACGGATTCTATAAATTGTGGCTGATATTCCGTTCATCACTCATGGGCGCAGGACTGGGTGCATTTATCCTTATACCTGCATATTACGGTTTACAGCTTACATACAGCGTCAACAACACTTTCCCTCAAACTGTATCATGGGCTGAAAAATGGCAGGATATTTTCGCAAATCTCATATCATACAATGAACCAACACATCTTGAAGGACTGCCCAATTTTGCCTGCGGTATGCTGGCGGTAATGCTTTTCGGAGTATTTGTTTTCTCGGACGGAATAAAAATAAGGGAGAAAATTTCAGGAATATTCCTGCTTGCACTCATAGCTGTAAGCTGTAATATGAATATGCTGAATTTTATATGGCACGGTTTCCACACAACAAATCAGCTCCCTTACAGATATTCGTTTATATTCAGCTTTGTACTTGTATCGCTTGCATACAGGGCATATGACACAATGACAAAAAACGGAGTGAAAATCTATCAGATAATCCTGCTTATACCTGCTCCGTGCGTGATAATATATCTTAATTATCTCAGCAAAAAGGAAGAATTTGCCTTTGAGGGCGCACTTAAAAGCTCAGTAATTATATCGGGAGCATATCTGCTTATATTTATCGCAGCAAAGATATTCCCTTTTAAAAATTACAAATCCCGCAGAACACTCATAAATATGGTGCTTATATTCGCTGTTGCAAGCGAATTGGGCAGTAATGCCGTGGCAGGAGTAAAGGCTGTGGGAAGTTCGGGATATTCCGCATATCCTGCGAAAAATGAAGATGTCCAGAAGGTACTCTCCGAAATAAGGGAAAATGATGATTCACCTTTTTACAGAACCGAAATGACCTCCACCTATACGCTCAATGACAGTTCAGTTTACGGATATACGGGAGTTTCGCAGTTTTCATCATCGGCAAATGTGGCTGTCAGCAGACTTTTCAGAAGAATGGGACTTTATGCGTCAGAAGCAGGCAACAGATACTATTACAGGATTTCAACACCTTTTGTAAATTCTCTGCTCGGTCTTAAATACATAATATCAAAAAACGGCAGACTCAACACCGAAAATGCTTTTCTTGAATATAAAAATACTGTCGGAAGCGTAAGCTATTATGAAAATAAGTATCCTCTCCCTTTCGGGTGCATGATGAATGAAGAAATTCTCGAAATGGAGGACTGCGAGGCTGAAAATCCCTTTGTGTACCAGAATAAATTAATAAAACTCGCTCTCGGCATTGAAGATAATCTGTATACCCCCCAGCCCGTTGCACTCGCAAAATATGACAATATGTCTGTATCAAAAGCCTCTTTCGGAAATTATAACTTTTCAAAGGAAAATGCCGACAATTCCGCAAAAAGTACCTATTCATTCAACTGTATGGACAATTATTACCTCTACGGATATGCTTCAAGCCATTCATGCAATACTGTTCAGGTACAATGTGACGGTCTTGATGCAGACAGCTCAGTGACAATAAACAAATACCCCATAGTTTTCCCTATGGGTGACGGTCAGTCAGGCAATACCGCTGATATTACAATCAATGTTGACAACGAATATGAAACAGGCAGCTATAAACTTATGGTGTATGCCCTTGACAAGAATATCTTCGATTCAGTGTATGAATCTCTCGCAGACGAACAGCTTGACATCAAAAGTTTTGAAGATACAAGGATAACAGGCAGTATAGACGTTAAAAATGACGGTATTCTGTATATGCCCGTCCCATATGAAAAAGGGTGGAGTATATATGCTGACGGACAGAAAGCCGAAACATTCCCCGTACTCAATTCAATGCTCGGTGTAAGACTTTCTGCGGGTCATCATGATATAAAACTCTCCTATACTCCCGAAGGCTTCAATATCGGTCTTGTGACAAGCTGTATATGCCTTGCCATTTTCATAATACTCGCTGTTTTAAGCAAAAATAAAAATATATCACCTGATATGAAAGGTTCTGAAAAAAATGAGAAATCTGAAAGTAATGACGGCTTACAGGGGAACTAAATACCACGGTTTTCAGAGACAGAGCAACGCCCTGACAGTTCAGGAGGTTCTTGAAAAACATATATCAAAAGTTCTCAATGAGCCTGTAACTGTAACAGGCTGTTCAAGAACTGATACGGGTGTCCATGCAAATCAGTTCTGCTTTAACGTCAAAACAAACAGCAATATACGCTGCATAGGCTTTACAAGAGGCGTAAACGGTGAACTCCCCGACGATATTTCAATACTTAGCTGTGAAGATGTCCCTCTCGATTTTCATGCAAGATTTGACTGCAAGGGAAAAGAATATATCTATAAAATGCATTGCAGTGAATCAAAAAATCCGTTTGCCCCCGACCTCGCCCTCCATTACCGCAGAAAATTCAATGTCGAAAAGGCAAAAAAAGCCGCTGAGTACCTTGTCGGTACACATGACTTCGCATCGTTTTGTGCCGATTGCACAAATGTTTCAACCACAATACGGACAATATATGAACTCAAAATAGAAAATTATGGTGAATCAGTGATAATACTTGTAAAAGGCAACGGTTTTCTGTATAATATGATTAGGATAATTGCAGGCACTCTGATTGATGTCAGCGAGGGAAAATTAAATCCCGATGATATGCCTGATATCCTCGCTGCCAGAAACCGCCTCAGAGCAGGCAGAACTGCTATGGCACACGGTCTTTACCTCAACAGAGTGTTCTATGACAGTCAGGATATTCTCTCAGATTAAAGGAGGCAGGACCAATGTCAGATTATGACAGTAATGTCAGCAAAAAGAAAAAAAAACGAAAACAACGTATAAGATTAATTATATTCTTCCTCATAGCCGCAATAGTAGCCGCCCTCTACTTCTCACGCAGTATATGGCTCGGTAAACTCAAAGGCATGGGGAAACAACACAGCGTAATAATAAATGACGGTGTTCTCGCTCAGGGTAATTATCCGATTGAAGTCAGCGGCGGAAACAATTTCCAGATTCAGTGCATAAATGATGACTTTGCCGTGCTTACAGATGCATATCTGTTTTTCTATGACAAAAAAGGCGAACTCATAAGAAAAAAACAGCACGGCTACATAAATCCCGTCATGCGCTGTGCAGGCGGACAAATCCTCGTGTATGAACACGGCGGTGACGATTTCTGCGTGGAAAATACAGAGGAGACTATTTATACCAAAAATTTCGGAACAAACATAATGTTCGCAAGAATGAGCAGTGAAGGATATATAGCCGCCATAACTACTTCCAGAAATTATGACTGCGAAATATTCATATATGACCCGAAAGGCAATATGATATATGAGAGAAAATGCTTTGAACACGTCAATGACCTGTATTTCAACGAGGAAAGCGCAGGCTGTACGATAAGCTTCATAAATGCCGAAAACGGCTCTATCACCACTTCGGCAGAAGAAATAAGTTTCAGCGAAAACGGCGAAATCTGGAAATCAGCAGGTCTTGATACCCTCGGTCTTGATATATACAGTCAGAGAGGAAGTGCATTCGTCCTCGGTCTTGATGCCTGCGGCTATATCGAAAATAACGGTGAAATAGTCTCTTTCTACCGATATGACGGCGAACTCGCAGGAGGAAGCAGTGACGGTGAAAAATCTGCCGTGATAATAAACAACTATCCGAGAAGAAAATATACCCTCGCAGTTTTTTCAGGAATAGGAAAACAGCCTATTGAATTTGAATTTGAACAGCCACTTGTTGACGTTGCCGTAAAAGATGATATAATATATGTAATGAGCAAGGAAATGATTGTGGCTTATGACTTTACGGGTGCTTTGAAGGCTACCGCAGAAATTTCTGATTCTTACAGCGGATTTGTCAGAAGCAATGAATATATATATCTTAAAGGCTTTAACAAAATAGACAGAATAAATTATGACTGCTGATTAAATTAAAAAGGAGGATATACGGATTTTTCCGTATCATAAATTTATGGGAAATGAAGAATACTGGTGGCTTTATGATGCCGCTGCCGCCGTTCTGGTTATAATAAATATAATAATTTCCGCAAGGAGAGGTCTTGTAAAAGCCGCTTTTCATATTGTAGGCTGTATACTTGCCGTAGTGCTTGCCTTTTCGATGAGCGGAAGCGTTTCAGCATCAATTTATAAAAATACTATCAGAAGCAGCAATATTGACAAAATTTATGATTCAATGGATTCAGACTACTTTGTGACACAGTTCAGCAATTACCTCGAAGGTCTGGACTACAATATAGTTGTGAAAAAAGAAAAACTCGACAGCATATTTGCATCAGGTACAGATGTCGATAATCAGCTTATCAAATATATAAACAATATCAACGGAAAAAAAGTTGATAATGATGCTGTGCTTCTCAAAAAAATCCATGAAGGATATGCAAAAGTTATACAGAAAATCGTGGGAAATAAACTGAGCAAGTACGCAGCAGCATCTGCCGCTGAAATACTCAGGGATACAAAAACAAATATAGACGATTTCGCACCGCTTGTCTGCGCCTCAGAAGGCGGCTATAAGGCAGGCGCAACCTACATAGCAAATAATTATATAGCTAAGGCATATCAGGATATAATAAAACTCTTTATATTCACAATATTATTTATACTGATAATCCTGCTTACTTTCGCAGTTGTAAGGTCAGCGGCAAACAATGATGACCATACATCAGCCGCATCTCATGCTATGGGCGGAATTATAGGTGTGGTTCAGGGCGGAATTATAGTATTCACCGCAGCCGCCATTATAAGACTTTATTTCATAATGGGAAATGATACCTCTCTTTTCCTCGAAAATAAAGCAATTGATAAAACTTATGTTTTCAAATACGCTTACAACCTTATAATGAAAATTTAAAACGCATACGAGAAAGGACGGATTTTGTCCGCCCGTAAAGATAAATTAATTTCTAACAGGAGGATTTGCCCGATGATAATGTGCAGCAAATGCAAAAAAAGACCTGCCGTGGTATTTATTACCTCGATGAAAGGAAACGAAAAAGAAAACAAAGGTCTGTGTCTGACCTGTGCAAGAGATGAACAGATACCGAATGTAAAGGATTATATGGATAAACTCGGCATAACAGACGAGGAGATAGACCAGCTTTCAGATACAATGATGGGTATGCTTGACGGCGATTCCTTTGAAATGGGAGGTTCAGGTCTTATGCCCGATTTTATTTCAAATATTTTCGGCTCAAATTCAAACAATCCGCTCGAAAAAAATGATAAGCCCGATACATCAGGCGACAAAAAGGAAAAACCCGAAAGAAAAAGCCCTTTCGGAAGAAAAGATAAAAAACAAAAGGAACTCAAATTCCTCAGTTCATACTGCACCAACCTCTCACAGAAAGCCGCTGACGGTCAGCTCGACAATATAATCGGCAGAGACAAGGAAATCGCAAGAGTTGTCCAGATTCTTTCAAGACGTACCAAAAACAATCCCTGCCTTATCGGTGAACCCGGTGTCGGCAAAACCGCTATCGCCGAAGGTATCGCCCAGAGAATAAATGCGGGAGATGTCCCCTTTAACCTTACAGACAAGAAAATCTACCTCCTCGACCTCACTGCACTTGTCGCAGGTACTCAGTTCAGAGGTCAGTTTGAAAGCCGTGTAAAGGGTCTTGTTGAGGAAGTAAAGCGTGAGGGAAATATTATCCTCTTTATCGACGAAGTTCATAACCTTGTCGGAGCAGGCGACTCGGAAGGCTCAATGAATGCCGCAAACATACTTAAACCTGCCCTTTCAAGAGGCGAAATTCAGGTCATAGGTGCTACTACTTTCGGAGAATACAGAAAATATATCGAGAAGGATTCCGCCCTCGAAAGACGTTTCCAGCCAGTTACAGTAAATGAACCGAATATTGAAGATACTGTTGACGTTCTCCTCGGAATAAAGAAATATTACGAAGAATATCACAGAGTTCATATTTCCGATTATTTAATAAGACTTTGCGCTGTTCTTTCGGAAAGATATATAACAGACCGTTTTCTCCCCGACAAGGCTATCGACCTCCTCGATGAAGGCTGTGCAATAGCAAGCATACGCTCCCCCGAAATCGCAGGATATACAAAAATAAAGAAAGAGATTGAAGTCCTCGAAGATATGGAAAAATCAATCTCAGAATCAAATGAACCCGACTATCAGGCTCTCGCCGAAGTAAAGGGAAAACTTATCCGCACTAAGGAAGAAGCCCAGAAATTAAAGGAAAAAGCCGAAAATGTTCAGGTTACAGAAAATGATATAACCAAAGTCGTTGAACTGTGGACCGGTATCCCCGCAAGCAAAATCGCTGAAACAGAATTTCTTAAAATCGCTCGCCTCGAAGAATCCCTCAAAAAGAGAGTTCTCGGTCAGGACGAAGCCGTTTCTGTACTCACAAAGGCTATAAAACGCACAAGAGTTCACCTCAATAAACGCCGCCGCCCTGCATCATTCATTTTTGTAGGTCCTACGGGCGTGGGAAAAACTGAACTTGTAAAGTCCCTCGCAGAGGAAATGTTCGATTCGACAGAACCGCTCATAAGACTCGATATGACCGAATATATGGAGAAACATTCCGTTGCCAGAATGATAGGCTCGCCTCCCGGATATGTTGGATATGACGAGGCAGGTCAGCTCACTGAAAAAGTCCGCCGCCGCCCGTATTCCGTTATACTTTTTGACGAAATCGAAAAGGCTCACCCCGATGTCATGAATATTCTCATGCAGATTCTCGATGAGGGCAAAGTCGATGACGCTCACGGCAGAACCATAAACTTTGAAAATACTATCATCTGCATGACTTCAAATGCAGGCTCAACAGACAAATCCCTCGGAGTAGGATTCAACCGCACCGAAAACGAAATAACCAAAGAAAAAGCTATGAAAGGTCTGAGAGATTTCCTCCGCCCCGAATTTATCAGCCGTATTGACGAAATAGTTATTTTCAGACAGCTTGACAAGTCCAATTTCGCAAATATTGCCGCTCTCATGATTGACGAGATGAAAGAACCTCTTGCAGAAAAAAATATAACTATAAGCTATGATGATGCCGCCCTTAACCTTATTGCGGAAAAATCATACGGAAAGCCCTACGGTGCAAGAGATATAAGGCGTGTTATCCGTCAGGAAGTCGAGGACAAAATAGCAGAAATTATAATTTCAGATGCATCAAATACAAGAGAAATATTTGTTTCTGCCGACAATGACAATATAACCGTAACCGCAAAAAAGGAGCAGTCAGAAAATGAAGCTTAAATCAACAGCCGTCATTTTTTCATTAATAATCTCCGCAGCCGTATTTTCAGGCTGCGGTGATAAAAGCGAAAATACAGATATATCATCGTCCGAAAATTCGTCTTCACAGGTTTCAGAAGTTTCTGAGGAAAATAGTCAGGAAAATACAGATATATCCCCCGAAATCAGCACGGATAACTCCCAAAAATCAGACGAACCCGCAAAGCCTGTGCTTTCTCTCAGCAATACAGAAGCAGGTGCGGGCGAAATTGCTGAGATAACTCTCTCCGTAAGCGGTGCAGACGAAAAATGGTCTATGTGCGGTCTGCATATCACCTACCCGGAAGAACTTGAATGTCAGATGAAAGATGTAGAAGAACGCACGATAGATTATAAACTCGGTGATGCTTCCGAAAATTCAATGGGTTCTGTCGGAATGTTATGGAGTGAGGGTCTGCCCGATGAACTCACAGAAAAACACCTCGGCTGTTTCTTCTTTACCGAAATGTTCAGCGAAAATCAAGGCTATGACGGAGAAATCGCAAAATTCTACCTCAAAATCCCTGATGATGCACAGAGCGGTACAGTTTACCCCCTGAGCTATTATTTTCCTGAGGGCGACCTTTTTACAGACAGCTCCCAGAATATGCAGATGCAGGAATATGCCTTTGCAAATGCCGTTGACGGCTCTGTAACAGTAAAATAAAAAATATCCGCTGAATAATCAGCGGATATTTCTCAATAAAAGTCCTTTATTGCAGTTTTAGCCTTTGATACAATGGTTTTGTCATTTTCATAGGAGAGAATATTGACGGCATAGCATATATCCACCCAGCGTATTTCGGCAATTTCGTCCTCCTGCCTGTGAAAATTCACATTCTTGGCTTTTGCAAGAAAATAGACGACAACTTTCAATGTATCCTTTTTCGGAGAATAAGTAACTGTTTCCCTGAAAGTGGGGTCAATCATGACATCTATCGCAGTTTCTTCCATGACTTCACGCTTTGCGGTTTCAATCTCGGTTTCGCCTGCTTCAACATGACCTTTCGGGAAAGACCAGTGACCGCTGTTGACGTGTTTTATAAGAAGTATCTCCGTATTTCCGTGAAATTTGCGGTATACAATAGCACCGCATGATTTTTCATGAAACATACCATTTCCTTTCCTGCACATGGCAATTTTAACTTTATTCGTAACAATTATATCACACTTTTTTTCATTTGTCCATAGTGAAGAACAAATCTTTCACAAAAATAAATATGTTTATATTAAAAATACTTCTTGACACTTGTTTGTTATTGTGATAGAATATTATTGTGGGTATGACTGCATGATGTTCAGTAGGATATCAGACCCGTTTTTCCTGTCTGTCTGCCCGTAATAAAACTTATTGTGGAGGTAAATTATGTCAAATATTGATAATGCACAGAACACAGAACAGAAATTCAACTGCTCATCAGTTGATTTCAATTCAGACCTCGTCCTCAATGACGGAAATCTCGACGTTAAACTCTCAGGCAGGCTTGATACTATCAATGCTACTACTCTCCTCGCCCTTTACAGAGATATTGCTGATAAAAATAAACTCAAAAAAATCTCCGTTGACTGCGAGGGTACTGAATATGTCGCTTCGGCAGGTCTGCGTGTAATGCTCATGATGTTCAAAGCTGTCGGAAAAGATAATTTCAGCATAAAGAATATCAACGACAATGTAAGAGAAATTATGGAAGTTACAGGCTTCGACAATATTTTCGATATATAAGATAATCTTTTCTCTCTGCTTTCGGGCAGAGAGTTTTTTTGTTAAAATAAAAAAAATTCTGAAAACACTTGACAAATACTTCTTTGCATGATATAATTATAAAGCTGTTTGATAACAGCGTGTATTCTAAAGACAGCCGGCAAGCGTATGCTGTAAGTCCTGCCGAGGAATTGCAATTGATAATATTGATGTATCATTGTCCTTTCCCGTGCTGTCGGTAAAGGATATTTTTATTGTAATCAAAACGGAGGTGAATATAATGCCAAGCAATGCTGTACTCGAAGCTAAAAAGGCTAAGGTTGAACAGCTCACAGAACTTATCAAAAATTCTGTTTCAGGCGTTCTCGTTGACTATAAGGGTATCACTGTTGAAGAAGATACAAAGCTCAGAAAAGAACTGCGTGAGGCTAATGTCAACTACTTCGTAGAGAAGAATACTCTCCTTCTCCGTGCTTTCAAAAACTGCGGAATCGAAGGCTTTGAAGAGGCTCTCAACGGTACTACCGCTATCGCCCTTTCAAACGACGACCAGACCGCTCCCGCAAGAGTTCTCGGTAAATTCGCAGAAAAAGCAGGAGATGACAAGTTCAATCTCAAAGCAGGTTACATCGAAGGCGAAATTTATGACCAGGCAGGCGTTACTGCTCTCTCAAAAATCCCCTCAAAAGATGTACTCCTCGCTCAGCTCGTTGGTTCTCTTCAGGGACCTATCCAGAAACTCGCTGCAACCCTTCAGGCTGTTGCAGACAAAAACGAGGAAGGCGCAGCTTAATCGCTGCATGACCTTTTCCATGCGTGCGGCTTGACCGCAAAAAAATATTATAAAGGAGAATTTTTATCATGGCTTCAGAGAAAATTACTAAATTCGTTGAAGATATCAAGACACTTTCTGTTCTTGAACTTAAAGAACTCGTAGACGCTATTCAGGAGGAATTCGGCGTAACAGCAGCTATCGCAGCAGCTCCCGCAGCAGGCGGAGATGCAAATGCAGCAGCAGCTAAGACTGAATTTGACGTTGTTCTTACATCATTCGGTGATGCTAAGATGGCTGTTATCAAGGTTGCTAAGGACGTTCTCGGTCTCGGTCTTAAAGAGGCTAAGGCTGTTGTTGAATCTGCTCCCAAGGCTATCAAAGAAGGCGTTTCAGAGGCAGAAGCTAACGAAATCAAGGCTAAGTTTGAAGAGGCTGGCGCAACTATCGAAATCAAGTAATTATAATATTACATCAGAAAAAGCTGTACCTTTCGGTACAGCTTTTTTGTTATAAAAAATATATATAGCAATAAGAAATAAATATTTGCAATTTGAAAATTACTGTGCTATAATAATTTTGGCGAGTTAAACAGATTGTATATTTTCGCAAGTCTTTTTCTTTTTTCACCCTTTATAAAATTGGACGGGAAATCTCCGCAAGGAGGTTTCCCGTTCTCTTTTTATCTGTTTATGAGAAGTTTTTCGGAAAATTCTGTAAGGCTGTCCATACAGGATTTTACAAGTGCTTCATTTTCGCTGCCTTTTTTGTAGATGACGATATCGCTTGTAGGTATGCAGGCATAAGAACAGTTCTTTATCACCAAATCTCCGCCTCCGAAATGGTTCTGCGGGACGGGTGAAATCCACATATAGGCGTTTTCAACTGTATTGAGAAGGCTGAACTTACTGCCACGGTCATAGACATAAATCATTTTTTCATTTTTTGAAGAAACGAAATCGGGATTTATATATGTTTTTCTGAAAATATTGAGGTCCTCATCGCCGTGGATTATTTCGGGATATTTTTTAAGTTCCTCAAAGGGTACATCATCATATTTAGCGAGGGGGTGAGTGCTTTTCATGAGGAGTTTCATTTTAAACTCTGTGAGAGTTCTCTGAGAGAGGTTTTTCTGTGTAAGCTGTTTGGCGTAAAGACCGCTCTGGCTTGCAGGTACACGGATTATGCCTATATCGGCACGGCCTATGCCTGTATCCTCGATAGCCTGATGAGTATTGGTTTCCATGAATCGGACGTTGTAGTTATTTTTTGTCTCATTGAGTCTGTTTATCCAGTAGCCTATTGCTGCTGTGATGTAAGTTGAGCGTGTAGCGGCGACTTTGAAGCTTATGTTTTTTTCGGTTTTACTGGAATAATCGGCTTCGAGGCGGTGCATATCGGTGACGATTTTCTTAGCTCTCTGGAAGAATTCCTCGCCCTCGGGTGTAAGAATCATACCGCTTGACGTTCTCCAGAATATCTGTATGCCTATTTTGTTTTCAAGCTCTTTCAGTGCGATACTGATATTAGGCTGAGCCTGATAGAGTTTTTTTGCCGCTCCTGTAATACTTCCTTCCTGAGCGATAGCAATAACATATTCAAGTTGCTGCAGTTTCATTTTTTCTCTCCATTCCTATTAATTGATAAAAAATGAGGATATATGTTGTTTGCAGTATACAGCAGGTTGATATAGAGGTATTGAAATAACTGCATAATTTTTTTTAAACTGTTCATCATTTATGTTAAAATCGACAAAAGTCATATAATCGCAATAACTGCAAATATATCTCTCACTTATAACTTATAATATATATTGTAGCATAAAAAGACAAAATATGCAAGCTTTTTGGAATAAATATTCTCATAAAAATGCATATTTTTATTATATAGTTGATTGTATTAAAAAAAGAATTTTTTTAAAGAATTTATTATATATATAATATTAATCGTTCACAAACCATACATTCTTAAAAAGAATTAATTTTTAATTGAAATAACGTATTTTCGCCATGTTCCTGTTTAAGAACAAAAAATATAGTTCAGGGAAAAATAAAAATTTTTTATTATACTTGATTTTGCTGAGAATATATGTTATAATAAAATTACTATATATTTCATTGAAAGAAGGTATTTTCATGGACGTAAAAGAAAAAGTAAACGAACTCGTTGACAAGGTTAAAAATGACAAGGACTTCGGAAAAAAATTTATGTCAGACCCCATAAAGGCTGTTGAAAGCGTTGTCGGTGTTGACCTCCCCGATGAGAAAATCAAGGAAATCGCAGGCAGTATCAAGGATAAAGTCAATATCGGCGATGTTGCAGGAAAACTCGGCGGTCTGGGCGGAATAATCGACAAGTTGAAGTAAGACATATAAGGCATTTCTTGAAAGAGATGCCTTATTCTTTTATTTATTTGTTTTTTCCAGCCACAGCGACACGGGGTCAGCCATTGCATACTTAACCTGACACTAAAAATTTTACAGACAGAATGTTTTGTCTGTGCAGTCTGTAATTTTTACTTCTTTCCAAACTGCTGTGACTTTATGATAACATAAAACAATGCAAATGTCAAGTGGATTGACTTCGTGTAAGTGGGAGATACCAATTCTTTCCGCTCCCACTGCCGTTTTATAATGTCCACCGCTTAGAGAAGCGGGGATTCAAAATTATGCTGAAAGGATATATATGAAAAAATTTTTCTCGGAAATCAAAAAAATAAAACCCATAAATTACATAATGCTGACAATAGCAGGAATAATAAATTCATTCGGAATAACTATATTCCTGACACCTGTTAAATTATATGACAGCGGAATTTCAGGAACAGCAATGTTATTGTCACAGATAACTCCCCCGTGGCTTTCACTCTCGGTATTTCTGATAATACTCAACATACCTCTTTTTCTTTACGGACTGAAAAAGCAGGGCATAGTATTTACAGTTTCGGCTATATACTGCGTAACGGTATATTCTGTAATGGCATGGCTGATAACTGATATACTGCCTGTTGATGTAAGCATAGCCTCTCCCCTTGCGGGAAGGGATTTATTATTGTGCGCCCTGTTCGGAGGGGTAATATCAGGTCTCGGAAGCGGTCTTGCACTCAGATTCGGAGGTGCTATGGACGGAATAGAAGTAATGGCGGTTATATTTGCAAAGAAACTCGGATTTTCCGTGGGTACTTTCGTTATGTGCTATAATATAGTTCTTTACATAATATGCGGATTTGTAATTCAGAGCTGGATACTGCCTTTATATTCAATAGTTACCTATGCGGCGGCATTAAAGACAGTTGACTATATAGTTGACGGTCTCGAACGCTCAAAAGCCGCTTTTATAGTCACCTCGGAAGCAGACGAAATATGCAGAGCCTTACAGGAAGAATTTGGTCACGGTATGACAATTCTCGATGCAAAAGGCTGGTATTCGGGTTCTGAAAGAAAAATTGTATACTTCGTTGTGAACAGATTTCAGGTGATAAAAATGAAAAATATTGTTCAGAATATCGACCCTCTTGCCTATATTACGCTGAATGAAGTCGCTGACATCTTTTCTGTCAATCATTCGTAATCTTTTTTGGCTATATTTAACAAAATGCTAAAATATTTCTTATTCTATTGACTTATTTTGCATGATTTGTTATAATTATAATGTACAATTATTTTTGTATCGCCTATTATTCTTCATTTGAAGATACTATAAGGAGTTATAGATGTGCAGAATAAAAGAGACCTGTACAAAAGATTTATTTCTTTTTTCTCGGCAGTATTGCTTCTGATACTGCTTACGGCAGCTTTTGCATTCGTATGGTACAGATATTACAGCGATGAAATCGTCCTGCCGTATTACAGACGTGGAAACTGGGTTCTTATCGCTATATACAGCCTGCTCGTAGCACTCTTTTTCAAAGCCTACGGAGGCTGGAAACTCGGCTATCTCAAAAAAACGGATATGCTCTATTCCCAGCTAATCGCCACCGTCTGCGTCAATGTCGTCGCCTATATGCTTATAAGCCTGATAGGACGGCACTTCATGCATGGTACACCAATAGTATTTCTTACCTTTGCGGATTTCGGACTGATTTTCGTCTGGAATTTCATATCATCAAAAGTATATTTCTTCATATATCCCCCAAGACGGCTGATTATACTCTACGGAAGCCGTCAGGCTGCCTCGCTTGTCCTTAAAATGAGCCAGCGTGTGGATAAATATATGATATGCGAATCAGTAAGCATCTCTGAACCTGCCGAAAAAATAAAAGAACTTATCCTGAAATATGAAGGCGTTATAATCTGCGATATCCCCGCAAAATTCAGAAACGACTATGTGAAATTCTGCTTTGAAAAATCCCGCAGAGCCTACATCGCCCCGAAAATTTCAGATATTATCATAAGAGGTGCGGACGATATAAGACTTTTCGATACACCGCTCCTGCTTTGCAGAAATCAGGGTCTTGACTTTGAACAGCGTATGGTAAAAAGAATATTCGATATCGTCTTTTCAGTCGTGTTTACTGCGATTACTTTCCCCATAATGCTCGCTGTCTCAATAGCTATAAAAAGTTATGACAAAGGTCCTATATTTTACAGGCAGAAACGCCTCACAATAAACGGAAAACAATTCTATGTGTACAAATTCCGCAGTATGATTGTAAATGCCGAAAAATCAGGCGTTCCGAAACTCGCTTCCGATGATGACCCACGAATTACACCTGTCGGAAAATTTCTCCGCAACACAAGACTCGATGAACTCCCTCAGCTTTTCAATATCTTAAAAGGCGATATGTCCGTAGTAGGTCCACGTCCCGAAAGACCCGAACTTACCGCACTTTATCAGAAGGAAATGCCCGAATTTACCTACCGCCTCAAAGTCAAGGCAGGTCTTACAGGCTATGCTCAGGTAACGGGAGTTTATGATACTTCACCCTATGACAAGCTTAAAATGGATTTGATGTATATTGAAAATTATTCCATTCTCATGGATATTCAGATAATTCTTATGACACTCAAAACTATGCTTTTTCCTGCAAATTCCAACGCTTCCGCAGAAAAAGGCGTTATATATAAAAATAACAGGAAAGAGGACAGTAATAAATGAAAATAACAGCAGTTATAATGGCTGGCGGAAAAGGCGAACGCTTCTGGCCTAAAAGCCGAAACGACAAGCCTAAACAATTCCTTTCCCTCACTCAGGATAAGGAAACTATGATTCAGAAAACCGTAAAGCGTCTTTTGCCGATAGTCGAAAAAGAGGATATATATATCGTCACAAATGCCTCATATATGCACCTCGTGGAAGAACAGCTTCCCGATATCCCGAAAGAAAATATCCTCTCAGAACCATTCGCAAGAAATACCGCCCCCTGTATCGCCTACGCTGCGGCTGTGATAAATAAAAAATATGACGATGCGGTAATGCTCGTCCTCCCCTCAGACCACCTCATAAAATACGAGGATATATATATAAGTACCCTCAAAAAAGCCGTGAAAGCCGCAAAAGACAACAAAAACCTCATCACAATAGGCATAACCCCCTCCTACCCAGAAACAGGCTACGGATATATAAATTTCGGAGAAGAAAAAGGCGACGTTTTTGAAGTTAAAAAATTTGTCGAAAAGCCCGACCTCAAAACCGCAAAATCTTACCTCTCATCAGGAAAATATCTCTGGAACAGCGGTATGTTCGTGTGGAAAATTTCTTCAATTATGAAGAACTTTCAGGAGTTTATGCCCGAAACATATAACGGCGCACTCAGAATAGGCGAAAGCTTCGGCACGGAAAATTTTCAGTCCGTCCTCGAAAATGAATTTCAGAATTTCAGAAGCGAATCAATAGATTTCGGCATAATGGAAAAAGCCGATGATATATATACTATCCCCGGAAGTTTCGGCTGGGACGACGTGGGAAGCTGGCTCGCTATCGAAAGAATCAACGAAACAGATGAATTTAAAAATTTCACCGAAGGCGATGTCCTCATGTACGATACAAAAAGAACTACCGTATGCGGCGGAAAACGCCTCATCGCTACCGTGGGCGCAAGAGATATAATTATCGTCGATACCGATGATGTTCTCCTCGTCTGCTCAAAAAATGAAACGCAGGACGTTAAACAGATTATCGCCCAGCTTAAAGAAAAAAACAGAAATAATCTTGTGTAAATCAAAAAAAGGAGATTTTTTATGAAAAACGCACTCATCACAGGCATCACAGGTCAGGACGGCTCTTATCTCGCTGAACTCCTCCTCGGAAAAGGCTACAATGTATACGGAATATGGAGAAGAAAAGCTACTGTCGATTACGGCAATATCGCTCACTTAAAAGATAAGGTAAACCTCATCTATGCCGATATGACAGACCCGATTTCCCTTATATCCGCTATGAAAATATCTCAGGCTGATGAAGTGTATAACCTCGCTGCACAGTCATTCGTCGCAACAAGCTGGGATACTCCCCTCGGTACTGCCGATATTGACGCTCTCGGTGTTACAAATATGCTCGAAGCTATAAGGATTGTAAAGCCCGATGCAAGATTCTATCAGGCTTCAACCTCCGAAATGTTCGGTCTTGTGCAGGAAATCCCACAGAAAGAAACTACTCCCTTCTACCCCAGAAGCCCTTACGGAGTTGCAAAGCTCTACGGTCACTGGATTACCAAAAATTACAGGGAAAGCTATAATATGTTCGCCTGCTCAGGCATTTTATTCAACCACGAATCCGAAAGACGTGGAATCGAATTTGTAACAAGAAAAATATCTCAGGCTGCCGCAAGGATAAAACTCGGCTTGCAGGACTGCGTTGAACTCGGCAATATGGACTCAAAACGTGACTGGGGTCACTCTCAGGACTACGTTAAGGCTATGTGGCTCATGCTCCAGCAGGATAAACCCGATGACTATGTAATAGCTACAAACGAAACAAGAACCGTCCGTGAATTTGTCGAAACTGCCTTTAAACACGTCGGAATCGAAATTCAGTGGAACGGTAAGGGAATAAATGAAACAGGCATTGACAAGGCAACAGGTAAAACTGTCGTTAAGGTAAATAAAAAATTCTTCCGCCCCGCAGAAGTTGACATACTTCTCGGAAATCCCGAAAAAGCTGAAAAAACTCTCGGCTGGAAAAGAGAAATCTCTTTCTCTCAGCTCGTTGAGAGAATGGTTAAAAATGACCTTGAAATTGCCGAAAATGAAATCAAAACAGAAAATGCACTCAGATAAACCAAAATTTCTGACAAGAGGTCTGCTGACATACGCTTATCGACCTCTTGATAAGGGAGGAATATTATGGATCTTAAAACTTCGTTCTTTGGATATGACATGGAAATCGTTCTCGGAAGATTTGAACGTCTCAGAAAAATTCTCGACCAGATAGATGAAAGAAAAATCAATAAAGATACTGCACTCAATCTCTTTGATGCAATAACAGCCGAACCCATAAGACGCAGACTTACAGGCTTCAACAGAAAATCTGTCGATGCCGCATTCGCAAGCATAAGAGAACAGCTTGTAAATTATCAGCCGCAAAGATGAAAAGACTGAATATTGCTTTTGATGCTGTCCCGCTTGTAAGCGATAAAATGACGGGTATAGGCTGGTGTGAAGCCGGTCAGACTATGGCTATGGCTGCACTTTACCCCGAAAACAGATATTCATATAACTATTTTTCCCGAAAAGACCACCATATAAAACGTGAAAGAATAAAACCGTTCGCAGGAAAAAATATATCCCTGAACTGTTCGCATTTTTCAGGATATGTCTACCGTGCCGCAAGCACGTTTCTGCCCATTCCTTACAGCGCATTTTTCGGAGAAAAAGCCGATATAACCCATTTTTTCAATTATATCGCCCCCTACGGTGTCCACGGAAAAACTGTCATAACCGTCCATGATATGGTGTACAAGGCTTTCCCCGAAACCGTAAGGGCAAGGACAAAGTATATGCTCGATACGGGACTTAAAAAATCTATGCAGAGAGCAGATATTGTTGTAACCGATTCATTCTTTTCAAAGACTGAAATAATTAAATATTTTCCCGAACATAAACACAAAATAAGAGTTGTACACTGCGGTGTTGATATGAATAAGTTCAGACCGTGCGATAACCCCGAAAAAATTACCCACGTCAGAAAATCCCTCGGCATAAACGGCGAATACTTTCTCTATCTCGGCACTATCGAACCCCGCAAAAACCTTGAAAGACTTATAGAGGCTTACTCAATCTTTGTAAAAAAGATAAACGAAAAGCCTCCCTTTCTTGTGCTTGCAGGCGCAAAAGGCTGGCTGTATGACAGTATATTCCAGAAAGTAAAAGACCTCGGTCTTTCGGAAAATGTCATATTCACACAGTATGTCCCCTCGGAATTTATAAATCCCCTTATGTGCGGTGCGATTTCTTTTGTGTTTCCGTCAATATATGAGGGGTTCGGTATGCCTCCCCTCGAAGCTATGGCTTGCGGAGTACCTGTACTTTCATCGGATTCCGCATCACTGCCGGAAGTTACGGCTGACTGCGCCGTAATATGCGATGCATATTCATGTGAAAGTATTGCGGACGGTCTTTTCAGACTCTATTCAGATGACGAACTGCGGAAAGACCTCAGCAAACGTGGAATTGAACGTGCCAAAAAATTTACATGGGAAAAATCCGCAGAATGTCTCTATAATGTCTATAAGGAGCTTTTTTGATGAATTTCAGCAATTTTACAGATAAATCAAATAAAAAAATCAGAATACTTGAAGTGAATAAAGCCTATTACCCCCATGTCGGAGGTATAGAAAGCCTTGTGAGACAGTATTCCGAAAAATTAAGCGAAATCGAAAATACTGAAATAGATGTGCTTGTATGCCGTGAAAATTTCGGAAAAACCTATTCGGAAAGAATCAACGGTATCCATGTCACAAGGGCAGGCAGTATGGGGACATATTTTTCATGTCCCGTATCCCTTTCGTTTATAAAATTATTTAAACAAATGTCAAAAAATGCAGATGCCGTGCATATACACCTCCCCTTTCCGCTTGCAGATATAGCTCTGATTCTTTCAGGATATAAGGGAAAAGTAATCGTTTCATGGCACAGCGATATAGTAAGGCAGAAAAAACTTATGTTTTTCTATAAACCTGTCATGAAAAAACTTTTAGACCGTGCGGACTGTATAATAACCGCTACCGAAGGTCATATCAGCGGCTCAGACTACCTGCATGAATACAGGAATAAATGCATCATTATCCCATACGGAATAAACCCCGAAAATTACCTTTCCGTGAAGCCCGCCCCTGTACTCACCGAAAAATGTACCTATAAAAACAGCATAAAAGTATTCTTTACAGGCAGACTTGTATATTACAAGGGCGTTGATGTGCTGATAAAGGCTTTCACAAAAGTCAAAAACTGCGAACTCTTTATCTCAGGTACGGGAAAACTTGAAAACGAATTAAAAGAAATGACAAAAAAATATCATATTGAAGATATAGTGCATTTCCTCGGATTTCTGCCCGATGAACAGCTTAAACAGGCTTACAGGGACTGCGATATATTTGTATTGCCTTCCGTACTCAAAAGCGAAGCTTTCGGAATCGTTCAGCTCGAAGCTATGGTCTGCGGAAAACCTGTCATAAATACACGCCTTGATTCAGGTGTACCTTATGTAAGTATTCACGGAAAGACAGGCTTTACTGTCGCTCCGTCAAACCCTGCACAGCTCGCAAAAGCAATAAATGTCCTCGCAAGAAATAAAAAACTGCGTGAAAAATTCGGCGAAAATGCCGCTCTGCGTGCGAAAAAAGTTTTCAATGAAAAAAATGTCATCGAAAAACTCCATGAAGTCCTCACAGAAGATTAAGAGGTGTATTATGAAATCACTTATAATAGGCGGCGCAGGCTTTGCAGGCGGATACCTTATAAATGAACTATCTGCATCAGGTCACAAGGTCTGTGCTACCTGCCTGACAAATGAAAAAATAAATCAGGAATGTATCGTCAGAAATCTCGATATAACGGATAAAAATGCAGTTTATCAGATTATAGAGGAATTTTCACCCGATTGTATATATCACCTCGCTGCACAGAGTTCTGTTTCGTTATCATGGAAAAATCCTCAGCTTACCACTGAAATAAATGTCATAGGCGCAATAAATGTCCTCGAAGCTGTAAAGAATTTTAAAGATATAAGGCTCGTTCTAATCGGCTCAGGTGAAGAATACGGCTTTATCCGTGAAAATGCCTGCCCGCTCAGAGAATCCGAACCCCTTAACCCCGGAAATATTTACGCCGCTACAAAAGCCTGTCAGGAAATGATTGGCAAAATCTATTCGAGAGCATATAAAATGGATATAATATCTGTAAGAGCATTTAACCATTCAGGTGCAGGTCAGTCGGATATTTTTGTTATATCCGATTTCTGCCGCCAGATTGCCGAAATAGAAAAAAATATCCGTAAGCCCGAAATTTCTGTCGGTAACCTCTCCGCCATGCGTGACTTTACAGATGTGCGTGATGTAGTCCGTGCTTACAGGCTTCTCGCTGAAAAAGGCATATCAGGAAAAATATATAATGTCGGACGTGGAAAAGCTGTAAGTATACAGTATATCCTCGACACCGCCCTCTCCTTTACAGACAGAAATATATCCGTTCTCCGTGACCCGAAAAAAATGAGAGCCTCGGATATTCCGATAATTGAACCCGATGTCTCCGAAATTTTCCGTGATACGGGCTGGAAAGCCGAAATATCTATGGAACAGACTATCAGAGATACTCTCGGCTATTGGAGAAATCATTGACTTTTTAATATAACAAAAGGAAGTGAAAACTGAATGTCAGATTACAGGCTTACAAACGAAAAAATGAAAACCTATGACGGCGAAGCCCCCACTCTTTTCAAAACAGGTGCAAAATTAGCCGAAATAGGCGAAAAACAAAATATCGCAAATGAGTCTCTCGCTGCCAATGTAAACTCCCTCATAAAGCGTGTCTGCGCCCTCGAAGAACAACATTTGCAGACTGTCGAAATTATGAAGAAAATCGCAAATGAATTAAATTCCTTCAAAAAAGAACTCGACCGCCTGCGGCTTTCAGATAAACTCAATACAAATGCCGTCGAAAGACTCGACAGAGCCGTGAAAATGCTTCAGGAAATAAACAGCGAAAATCAATAATTTTTGCATAAATTTCTGTGAAACACTTGACTTTAAGACGATTTTGTTATATTATAATATTGTCGGAAAAAGTGTATTTTTATTTCTGCTTTGTTTAATTCCGACCTGACTGAATCAACGGAGATTTACTCTCCGTTTTTGTATTTTTATCATATATTTCCACAGAAAGAAGGTGTTTTTATGGATATAGGCGAAAAGCTCAAAGAAGAACTTGAATGCCGTGTGGCATTTACAATTCCCGTGTTCGGAGGTATCCCCGTCCCTGAATCGTGCGTCATAACGTGGGTGATTATGCTCATTGTAGTCATCGCTTCAATACTTATGGTGAGAAAACTCAAAAAAGTCCCCACAGGTTCACAATGCCTTCTCGAAATAGGCATAAACTGGATGAATAATTTTTTCCTCGAAATACTCGGTCCGAAAGGTAAAAAATATCTCCCCATACTCGAAACGTTCCTCATTTATATCGGAATTTCCAATATAATAGGTCTTTTCGGTCTGCGCCCGCCTACAAAAGATTTAGGAGTGACGGCTACACTCGCAATTTTTTCAATACTGCTGATACAGTACAGCGGAATCAGAGAAAAAGGCTTCGGAGGCTGGCTGAAAAGCTTCAAAGAACCTATGGGTCTGCTCCTGCCTATGAATATTCTCGAACTCCTGATAAAGCCGCTCTCGCTTTGTATGCGACTTTTCGGAAACGTTCTGGGTGCATTTGTAGTCATGGAACTTATAAAAATGGTTCTCCCCGTAGGACTTCCACTCGTTTTCAGCTTCTACTTTGATATTTTTGACGGCTGTATTCAGGCATACGTCTTTGTGTTCCTTACTTCTCTGTTCATGTCGGAGGCTATGGAAGAAGCAGAATAATATAAAAAGTTTAAAATTAAAATTATGCCGTAAAATTTATGGCAGTATATAACGGAGGTAATTATTATGTCACTCACAGCATTAGGTGCAGGTATTGCAGTTCTTACAGGCGCAGGCGCAGGTATCGGTATAGGTATCGCAACTTCAAAGGCGGCAGATGCTATCGCCCGCCAGCCCGAAGCAAAGGGCGATATCAACAAGGCTCTCCTCCTCGGATGCGCCCTCGCAGAAGCTACGGCTATTTACGGTTTCGTTATCGCAATCCTTATAATATTCCTGCTCAAATAATCAGATGCAGAAAATTTAACCGAAAGGAAGGATAATAATGTCCGTAAGTACATTCGCTCTTATAACGGCAGCCGCCGCAGAAAATCCTCTCAGCGGTACTATGCTCGATATAAATGTCTGGAATTTTATCTGGTCGGCTGTCAATATAATCATACTGTTCGTACTTCTCAAAATATTCCTTTTCAAACCCATAAACAAACTCATGGATGACAGAACCCAGTCTATTCAGAATGATATAGATTCCGCTGAAAAAGCTAAAAAGGAAGCTGAAGAACTCAGACAACAGTATGAAAATTCTATCGGCGAAGCTAAGGAAGAAGCCAAGAAAATTATCATGAAAGCCCATGATGAAGCTCAGGACGAAAAAGCTGCCATTATAAGAAAATCTCAGGAGGAAGCTGAGGAAATAGTAAACGCAGCAGGCAAAACTATCGAAAATGAACGCAAAAGAGTCCTCCAGCAAGCTCAGGCTCAGATTGCTGACCTCGCTATCGAAGCCGCTTCAAAAATAGTAGGTGCAAACCTCGATGATGAAAAGAACCGCAAACTCGTTGACGAGTTCCTTTCAGCAGAGGAGGGTGACAAGAAATGAAAGATACCGATAAGGATTTAGTCAAAGAACTTGTCAGACTCGATATCCCGCAGGAGGATATCGACTCCGCAAAAGATGTCATCACCGCCTGCCCCGATGTAATTGATACTCTTTCAAATCCCCTCGTCACAACTGAGGAAAAAAGAAATATAATCAAAAGACTTTTTCCGCAAAGTCTCGAAAAATTCCTCGTAAATTCACTCAGAGGCGGTGCTGTCGAAAAAATCAGTGCTGTTTTTGATGAATATTCGGATATTCTCCTCGAAAAACAAGGCGTTATAAAAGCCGTTGTCCGCTATGTCACTCCACTTACGGATTCCCAGCAGGCTGAACTCAAAAAGTTCATCATGGAGAAATTCATAAAAGAAGACGTTGACATAGAATATAAACACGACCCCGATATTTTAGGCGGTTTCATTCTCAATGCAGGCGATGTCGAATACGACAGAAGCTACCGCACAAGCCTGCGTATGATGAAGGATACTCTCCAGTCAAAAGCCGCTGATATTGTCGATGCTGATGATGATGTAAGCGAAAGTGACATCATTTCCGTCCTTAAAACCGAAGTAAGGGATTTCAAAATCAAATCAGGCGAGACTGAAACAGGTTTCATCACAAGACTCGGTGACGGTATCGCAAGAGTAAGAGGCATGAACAGCGTCATGTACGGCGAACTCGTTGAATTTGAAACGGGTATCAGAGGTATAGTCCAGAATCTCGAAGAAAAAACTGTCGGTGTAGTTCTCCTCGGTGACGACCACGGTCTTACAGAAGGTTCTTCTGTTATAAGAACAGGCAAAAGAGCAGGTATCGGTGTAAGTGATGAACTCCTCGGACGAGTTGTCGATGCCCTCGGCTCACCTATTGACGGTCTCGGTCCTGTTAAGGCTGATGACTACTTCCCCATTGAACGTGAAGCCCCGGGAGTTATCGAAAGAAAATCCGTAAATGTCCCCTTGCAGACAGGTATTCTTGCAATAGACTCCATGTTCCCTATCGGCAGAGGTCAGCGTGAACTCATCATAGGCGACAGACAGACAGGTAAAACTTCTATCGCCCTCGATACTATCATCAATCAGAAAGATAAAGACGTTATATGTATATATGTTGCAATAGGTCAGAAATCTTCAACTGTCGCTCAGGTCGTGAATACCCTTAAAAAATACAATGCCATGAGCTATTCGGTAGTTGTATGTGCATCAGCAAGTGACCCTGCGCCTTTTCAGTATATATCCCCGTATTCAGGTACGGCTATTGCTGAATATTTCATGTCAAAGGGCAAAGATGTCCTTATAGTATATGATGACCTTTCAAAGCACGCTGTCGCATACCGTGCAATGTCACTTCTTCTTCACCGTCCCCCCGGACGTGAGGCTTACCCCGGAGATGTTTTCTATTTACATTCAAGACTTCTGGAACGTTCAAGCCGTCTGGACGATGAACACGGCGGTGGTTCACTGACTGCACTCCCCGTAATCGAAACGCTTGCAGGCGATATCTCGGCATATATCCCGACTAATGTAATATCTATAACTGACGGTCAGATATTCCTCGAAAGCGAACTTTTCAACTCAGGTCAGCGTCCTGCCGTAAACTACGGACTTTCAGTATCCCGTGTGGGCGGTGCGGCTCAGACCAAGGCTATGAAAAAAGCTGCGGGAAATCTCCGTATAGACCTCGCTCAGTTCAAGGAAATGGAAATCTTTACACAGTTTTCTTCCGAACTCGACCAGTCAACTACCGACCTACTCAATCACGGTCATATGCTTACGGAACTCCTTAAACAGCCCCTGTACAATCCAAAACCGCACTATGAACAGGTTATCCTCCTTTATGCGGCTCAACACGGTCTGTTTGACAGTATTCCGCTTAAAGAACTGAAAACTTATATATCAGACCTCATGACCTATATAAGAAGCTACGGTCAGGATATTATCGAGGAAATAGATGACAAGAAAGTTATGACAGATGATATCGGCGAACGTATCGAAAGAATCGTTACGGCTTTTGAAGAATAAGGGGTGATATTATGCCCAATATGAGAGAAATCCGTGAGAGAATCGCAAGTATTCAGCAGATACTCAAAATTACAAATGCTATGTATCTGATGTCCTCATCAAAACTCAAAAAAGCAAGAAAATCACTCGATGCAACAGAACCGTATTTCTATAAATTACAGGAAACTATTGACAGCGTTCTCGAACATACTCCCCATACAAGACAGGCTTATTTCGACAGACGTACCAATATACCCGAAGAAAAACGTAAAAAAGGATATATCGTAATCACTGCCGATAAGGGTCTGTGCGGCAGCTATAACCATAATATCATAAAATATGCGGAACAGAAACTCGATGAAGCCGCAGATATAAATAACTGCTACCTCTTTGTTATGGGTCAGGTGGGACGTATGCACTTCCGGAGAAGAATGAGAAATAACAAACAAGCCTCGCTTGACGGTGAATTTCTCTATACCACACAGAATCCTACCATTTACAGGGCTATGGAAATCGCTAAAATCGTACTCGATAAATTTGAAAACCATGAACTCGATGAAGTCTATCTGCTGTATACGGATATGGTAAATTCAAATTTGCAGGAGACAAGAACTTTACGGCTTCTTCCGTTTGAAAGAAAACATTTCGGAAAAGCCGCTGACGGTACTATGAAAAAACTTCCCAAGGCTTCTTTTGTGCCTTCTCCTGAAAAGGTTATGGAGTTTCTTATCCCGCAGTATGCAAAGGGTATAATTTACGGTGCTATGGTCGAGGCTTTCTGCTGCGAACAGCAGTCAAGAATGACCGCTATGGACGCTGCAACAACAAGTGCAAAGGATATGATTAAAGACCTCTCGCTTATGTATAACCGTGCAAGACAGGCGGCTATAACTCAGGAAATTACTGAAGTCGTAAGCGGTGCTAACGGTCTTGAAGAATAATCCCATGCAAAGGAGTGATTATTAATATAATGGAAAAAGGCAGAATAATTCAGGTCATAGGACCTGTTATAGATGTTGAATTTTCTTCCGGAAAACTCCCCATGATTAAAGATGCCCTTACCGTTGAACTCAACGGCAAAAAACGTGTCATGGAAGTCGCCCAGCATATGGGAAACCATGTTGTCCGCTGTATCATGCTCGCCACAAGCGAGGGATTAAGCAAAAATATGGAAGTAACCGCAACAGGTTCATGCATTAAAGTCCCTGTCGGTGAAAAAACTCTCGGAAGAATGTTCAATGTACTCGGTGAGGCTATCGACAAAAAAGGCGATGTGAATGCCGATGAAATGTGGGAAATCCACAGAAAAGCCCCTACCTTTCAGGAACAAAGCCCTGTCGTTGAAGTCCTCGAAACAGGCATAAAAGTAATAGACCTGATTGCACCATACGCTAAGGGCGGTAAAATCGGTCTTTTCGGAGGCGCAGGCGTAGGAAAAACTGTTCTTATTCAGGAGCTTATCAGAAATATCGCTACCGAACACGGTGGTTATTCCATATTTACAGGCGTAGGTGAGCGTTCCCGTGAAGGCAACGACTTGTGGAACGAAATGCAGGAAAGCGGTGTTATCAATAAGACTGCCCTCGTTTTCGGTCAGATGAACGAACCCCCCGGTTCAAGAATGAGAGTTGCCCAGACAGGTCTTACTATGGCGGAATATTTCCCTGACCGTGAACATAAGGACGTATTGCTGTTTATAGACAATATTTTCAGGTACGTTCAGGCTGGTTCGGAAGTTTCAGACCTCCCCGGACGTATGCCCTCAGCCGTTGGATATCAGCCAACCCTCGCAACCGAAGTCGGTGAACTTCAGGAGAGAATCACCTCAACGAAAAACGGCTCTATAACCTCTGTACAGGCGGTTTATGTCCCTGCGGACGATTTGACCGACCCTGCCCCTGCAATAACATTCGCACACCTCGATGCAACTACCGTTCTTTCCCGTAAAATCGTTGAACAGGGTATATATCCCGCTGTTGACCCGCTTGAATCAAATTCAAGAATCCTCGAACCCGAAATCGTCGGTGATGAACACTATAACGTCGCAAGACGTACTCAGGAACTTTTGCAGAAATATAAGGAATTACAGGATATTATCGCTATCCTCGGCATGGAGGAACTTGATGAGGAGGACAAACTCGCAGTTTACCGTGCAAGAAAAATTCAGAAATTCCTCTCACAACCCTTCAACGTTGCAGAGAATTTCACGGGTCTTAAAGGCAAATACGTTCCGCTTAAAGATACTATTGAGGGATTCAAGGCTATAATTGACGGCGATATGGATAATTACCCCGAATCAGCTTTCCTTATGGCAGGCACTATTGACGATGTTCTCATAAAAGCTAAACAGATTGGCGATGACGAATAAGGAGGTCATATCGTGGCTAATACCTTTCAGCTCGAAATAATCGCAACAGACAGAGTTTTTTTCCGTGGGGAATGTGAACACCTCGTTATAACCGCCATTGACGGTCTTTTAGGTATAATGGCAGGTCACGAACCGCTCGTCACCGTACTCCCCACAGGCGAACTCAAATATATGACGGACGGTAAATGGCAGTATGCCGCAATTTCCGAGGGCTTTATACAGGTTATGCCCGACAAGGCGGTAATTCTTGCGGATTCATGCGAACTGCCCGAAGAAATCGACGTGAAACGTGCTGAACAAGCCCGTGAACGTGCCGAGGAACTCATGAAACAAAAACAGAGTATCATGGAATACTATCAGACACAGGCTGCCCTGAACCGTGCCATGAACCGCCTTAAAGTATCACAGAAACACTTTAAATAATATCTTTGCAGTTTTAAAGGTTTTTACAGGATTTTTTGTCCTTATACTTGACTTTTTAATGAAAATATAGTACAATAAATATAATTGTCGTAAAGACATAAATTTAATAGGAGGCATGACTGTGAAAAAGACCAAAAAATCAACTTTCTTCATTGTCGTTGCTTTTATCGCACTGTTCACCGTCTCTGCTGTCATCGGACTGGATTACCTTTTCGGTGACAAGAGGACAACCGTTATCAAAGGCGTTGACGATATTCGTCTGGGCATTGATATCAAGGGCGGCGTTGACGTTACTTTCGCCCCCTCCGATAACTATGATGCAGATGATACCCAGCTCGATGCCGCTACCGAAATTATCAAGACAAGACTTACTTCTCTCGGTATCAACGATAACGAAGTGTACAGCGACAGTAAAAGCGACAGAATTATTGTGCGTTTCCCGTGGCAGGCCGGCGAAAGCAATTTCGACCCCGAAGCTGCCGTTAAAGAACTCGGTGAAATGGCTGAACTCACTTTCCGTAAAGGCACTGATGCGGATACCGATGAGGAGGGAAATCCGATTCCCACAGGAGAGATAGTCCTCAACGGTAACGATATAGCAAATGCAGGCTATACCGAACAGCCCAACGATTACGGCGATTTGCAGTGGGTAGTTACCCTTTCACTCACAAGCGACGGCGCAAAAAAATTCGCTGAGGCTACTGCCGAACTCGCAGGTTCAAGCACACCAATCTCAATATGGATGGATAACGAAATGATTTCCGCCCCGTCTGTAAATAACGCTATAACTGACGGAAATGCAGTTATTACAGGTAATTTTACAAACGAAACTTCAAAGAAACTCGCCGACCAGATTAATTCAGGCGCACTTCCATTTAAAATGGAAACTTCAAGTTTCAAGACCATATCACCTACTATGGGCGAAGGCTCTCTCGATGCCATACTTCTTGCGGCTCTCATCGCTTTCATTCTCATAGCAGTATATATGGTGGTTCTTTACAGAGTACCCGGTTTTGTAGCTGTTATCGCACTGTGTGGACAGATTGCAGGTTCAATTGCCGCTGTAACAGGCTGGTTCGGATTCATGCCCGGCTCTACTCTCACAATCCCCGGTATAGCAGGTATGATTCTCTCGGTAGGTATGGGCGTTGACGCAAATATCATCACAGGCGAACGTATAAAGGAAGAACTCAAATCAGGAAAAACTCTCGACTCAGCTATAAAAGTAGCCTATAAAAGAGCTTTCTCCGCTATCCTCGACGGCAATATAACAAACGTACTCATCGCAATTATACTCATGGGTGCTTTCGGTGTTCCGTCAAGCTTCTTCTCAAAAATACTCAACAGAACGATTTTCTTCATGTTCGGTGCAACAACCGAAGGCGTTGTCTATTCATTTGGATTTACCCTCCTCGCAGGTGTTATATGTAACTTCATATTCGGAGTATTCTTCGCAAGACTTATGGTTACTTCACTCTCCAAATTCAATTCATTCAGCAACAGAAAGCTGTACGGAGGTGATGTAAAATGAGCAAGAAAAAAACTAATGCCTCTGCTCCCGCTCCTGCTCCCACAGGTAAAATATATGACTTCTGTTCAAAAAAGAAAATGATTCTTGTAATTGTTATATGTGTGGCTGTCGCACTCGTTGCAGGCATAATTATAAGAGGTGTCAACTTCGCAATAGAATTTAAGGGCGGTACTGTTCTTACATATGACTATACAGGCGATATTGATACAAATAAAGTCCAGTCAAGCGTAGGCGAAATCGCAGGCGTTCCCGTAAATGTAAGGTCTGGCGAAAGCCTCGATTCAGGCGGAAAACAGCTTACAGTCTCATTTACATCGGAAGAAGGTCTCAACGCTGACAGACAGCATGAACTCACTGAAAAGCTTCAGGCTGATTTCCCTGACAATGCCCTTTCACTATTTGATTCAAATGATGTAAGCCCTTCATCAGGACGTGAATTTCTCCTGAAATGCCTTATCGCAATTATCTTTGCCGCAATAGTGATAATAATTTACATCGCTGTAAGATTCAGGAAAATAGGCGGCTGGTCTGCGGGTGTATGCTCTGTATTCGCTCTGTGTCACGACCTGCTTGTTGCTCTTGCAACATCAATAATTTTCGGCTTTGAGTTCAACTCAAACATAGTTGCGGTAATACTCACAATTCTCGGTTACTCAATAAACAACACTATCGTTATCTACGACAGAATAAGAGAAAACCGCTCACTCTATCCAAAGGCTACTCTTAACGAACTTATCAATATGGGCTGTTCACAGTCCCTCACACGTTCAATAAGAACTTCCATAACCACTATCGGCACAATGCTTGTTGTAACAATTGTTGTACTTGTAAGCGGTTATACATCACTTCTCAGCTTCTCTGTACCGCTTGTATTCGGTCTTATATCGGGTACTTATTCATCACTCTTTGTTGCACCTGTAACATGGTCATGGATGAAAGCAAGAGAATCTGCAAAAGCTGAATAAAAATTATCCCTGCGGAATAATCCGCAGGGATTTTTTTATCAGAAATCAAATTTGGATTTTAACTTCTCAAAGAAATTCTGTCTTTTTGCATAATTTTTATCAGTCATGGACGCTTCAAATTCTTTGAGGAGGTCTTTTTGTTTCTTTGTAAGATTTTTAGGTACTTCAACGTATATCTTTACATACTGATTACCTCTTTCGGCACGGTGTATTTTCTTTACGCCCTTGCCTTTAAGACGGAATACTGTACCTGTCTGAGTTCCTTCACTGATATTGTATTTGACATCACCGTCAATAGTGGGGACAGTTATTTCCGCACCGAGAACGGCTTCCATGTAAGTTACGGGAATATCACAGTGTATGTCATAACCCTCTCTTGTGAATATGGGGTGAGCCTTTACGGATACGCTGAGGAGAATATCACCGTTCTGACCGCCGTTTATACCGCAGTCGCCCTGACCGCTGAGACGGATTGTCTGTCCGTCATCTATACCTGCGGGGATATCAATTGAAACAGTTTTCTGTACTCTCACTCTGCCTACGCCACGGCATTTTGAACAGGGATTTTTGATTATCTTTCCTTTACCTGAACAGTGCGGACAGGGTCTTGTTGAAGATATTGTACCGAAAGCTGACCTCTGAGTAACTTTTACGCTTCCTCTGCCCTGACAGTCGGGACATATATCTGCTGATGAACCGTCACCTGAACCGCTTCCGTTACAAGCATCGCAGACTGTCATGCGGTTTATTTTTATATCCTTTTTTACACCGTTGCAGGCGTCCATGAAGTTTATGACAACCGATTCCTGAATATCTGCGCCACGTCTGGGAGCGTTTGCACTTGAACGTGTTGAACCTCCTCCGAATCCGAATCCGCTTCCGAAAAGGTTTTCAAGGATATCATCAATTCCGCCGCCTGCAAAGCCGCCCATTCCGCCCATACCTGCGAACGGGTCTCCGCCTCCTCCGCCGTAGCTGGGGTCAACGCCTGCATGACCGAACTGGTCATATCTTGCTCTTTTCTGGGGGTCTGAGAGGACTTCGTGAGCCTCGTTTACTTCCTGAAACTTCTCAACATATGAGGGGTCATCAGGGTGCAAATCGGGGTGATTTTCTCTTGCTTTTTTACGGTAAGCCTTTTTTATTTCTTCCTCAGTAGCACCTTTCTGCAAACCGAGGACTTCATAATAATCTCTTTTTTCAGCCATACATATCTCTCCTTAACGCATAATCCATTTTTCATACGCACAAATCATGAATTATGCATTATGAATTATGAATCATATACACTTTAAGGGCGAAAAGAAATTTTCGCCCTGTCAGTGTTATCAACATACAGATATTTTTAAATTTTTATCGGAAACAGCGGACATATTATACCTCTGTGAAGTCAGCATCAACAACACCGTCATCATTGTTATTAGAGCCTTTATCGGTTGATGCACCGCCCATATTAGCGAACTGTGAGGGGTCAATGCCGCCTGCTGCGCCGCCGTTGGGGTTAGCCTGCTGATACAATTTTGCAGAAATGTCATAGAAAGCTTTCTGGAGGTCATCTTTGAGGCTCTTTATTTCATCATGATTATCGGCAGCTATTGCAGATTTGAGAGCAGTACACTTTGCTTCGATATTGGATTTTTCGTCAGCGGAAATCTTGTCACCGAGTTCACCGAGAGTCTTTTCGCACTGGAATACGAGATTTTCGGCTTCATTCTTGCTGTCAACCTGTTCACGGCGTTTCTTGTCCTCTGCGGCATACTGTTCAGCTTCCTTAACAGCCTTGTCGATATCGTCCTTGGACATATTTGTAGAAGAAGTGATAGTGATATTCTGTTCCTTGCCTGTGCCGAGGTCCTTAGCGGAAACGTGAACGATACCGTTCTGGTCGATATCGAAAGTTACTTCAATCTGGGGAATTCCTCTGGGAGCGGGAGCGATGCCGTCAAGACGGAATGTTCCGAGCTGCTTGTTGTCTCTTGCAAATTCACGCTCACCCTGAAGGACATTGATATCAACAGCGGGCTGATTATCTGCATAAGTTGAGAATACCTGAGATTTCTTTGTGGGGATAGTTGTATTTCTCTCAATCATTCTTGTGCATACACCGCCTGCGGTTTCGATACCGAGTGAAAGAGGTGTAACATCGAGGAGGAGAAGTCCGTTCTTGACATCGCCGCCGAGTACACCGCCCTGATATGCTGCACCGAGTGCTACACACTCATCGGGGTTGATACCTTTGAAGGGGTCTTTGCCTATGAGTTTCTTAACAGCTTCCTGAACAGCAGGGATTCTCGAAGAACCGCCTACCATGAGGACTTTATTTATTTCAGAAATGCTCAGACCACTGTCATCAAGAGCCTGACGTACAGGACCCATAGTCTTTTCAACAAGGTCTGCTGTGAGTTCATTGAACTTAGCCTGTGTAAGAGTGAGGTCAAGGTGTTTCGGAGTACCTGTTGCATCAACTGTGATGAAGGGGATATTTATATTTGAAGTAGTAGTAGATGAGAGTTCGATTTTTGATTTTTCAGCCGCATCTTTAAGACGCTGTGCAGCCATTTTGTCTGTTGAAAGGTCAATGCCCTCAGTCTTTTTAAATTCTTCAATCATCCAGTCAATAATTTTCTGGTCGAAATCGTCACCGCCAAGACGGTTGTTACCTGCTGTTGCAAGAACCTGCTGAACGTCCTCGCCCATTTCGATGATAGATACATCGAATGTACCGCCGCCGAGGTCATAAACCATAACGGTCTGTTCTTCTTCCTTATCTATACCATAGGAAAGAGCTGCTGCGGTAGGCTCATTGATAATTCTCTTTACTGTAAGACCTGCAATCTGACCTGCGTCCTTTGTAGCCTGTCTCTGTGAGTCTGTAAAATATGCGGGAACTGTAATAACTGCCTCTGTAACTGTTTCACCGAGGTAAGCTTCTGCATCGGCTTTAAGCTTCTGGAGAATCATAGCGGAAATTTCCTGAGGAGTATAATTTTTTCCGTCAATAGCTACTTTATAGTCGCTTCCCATATGTCTCTTGATTGAAGATACTGTTCTGTCGTGGTTTGTTATAGCCTGTCTTTTGGCAACCTGACCGACAAGTCTTTCACCGTTATTTGTAAAAGCTACAACTGAGGGAGTAGTTCTTGCGCCCTCGCTGTTGGGGATAACTACTGCGTTACCGCCTTCCATAACTGCTACACATGAATTTGTTGTACCTAAATCAATACCAATAATTTTACTCATAATTAATTCCTCCTGTATATTAAGCATTATATGCTTTTTGATTTAATTTTTGTCTTTTAATTTACAGTGCTACTGCCACCATAGCGGGGCGGATAAGCTTATCGCCTATCATGTAGCCTTTCTGATAAACCTGACAAACACGGTTGCTTGCGTAATCCGTACCGTCAAGCTGCTGGATAGCATTGTGAACATTGGGGTCAAACTCTGCGCCGAGGGATTCAACCTCTTTGACGTTCATTTTTGTGAGAAAATCCTGCAACTGTTTGAAAATCATATCCATACCCTTTTTGAAGTTTTCGTCAGCACATTCAATTTCAAGTGAACGCTCAAAGCTGTCGATAAAGGGAAGAATTTCCTCAATACATTTTGCAGTTGCATTCTGATAGGTTTCAGTTTTTTCTCTTGCGGTTCTTTTGCGGTAGTTGTCATACTCGGCAAAAAGTCTGAGATACTTGTCATTAGCCTCATTGAGGGCATCTTCGAGAGCCGCATATTCAGAAGCTGTATCGTTGTATTCGCTTACTGCGTCCTCCTCATCGCTTGATTCTTCTGAGAGGGAATCGACAGCCTTTTCATCAAGCTCCTCATCAATTTCAACTTCCTCCTCCGTATTGTTTTCAGAATCGGGAGTTATGTTTTTTTCTTCCATATGCTGCTCCTTTCTACGGCTTAGGTTCTGAATCTTCAGCCGTAACAATATTTTCATCATTTTCCGACATCAGGTATGAAATTTTCTGAGTCAGATATTCTATATAGGGAATAATTTTCTTGTAATCGACTCTCATAGGACCTATAATTCCGAGAGAGCCTGCTTCCTTGCCGCCTTTTCGGTATTTTGAAACAATCATGCTTGAATTTCCTATGGCGATATTGCCCTCCGCACCGAATTTAACCTGAATACCGCTGAAAGTATCTTCGAGGATATCGGTTATTTCATGTTTCTGACCGATAAACTTGACGACTTCCATTTTATCGAGTTCATCGCAGGAGAGAAGTTTTTCTCCGCCTTTGACGGTAAGTTCCTGATGTCTCAAATCTTCGGAAAGTTCATATATGCCTTTCACAAGCGGTGAAAGAGAAATCATATATGCGCTTACGGCGGCGACCATTTTATCGAACATTTCCTCTGACAAATCCTCAACGGAAACGCCCTGTAAATTTTCGTCAATATAGCGTGTAAAGAAATCAAGCTGTTCGTGGCTGAGGTCAAATTCAAGGCGGCAGGCTTTATTTTTTATACTGCCGTTTGAAGTAATCAGGAGAATGACATACAGTCTTTTTCCTGTGGGAATGACTTCAACTTTGGATATGACTGAAAATTTCGGTACAGAATTTGTCACTACTGCGGCACACTGAGTTATTTCCGTGAGGGCGGCAGCGGCATTTTCAAGGAGTAATTCTTCGGGTGTATCCGCATCACCGAGCATTTCGTCGAGTTTATTTTTCTCATCATCTGAAAGTGCAGGAGCGTTCATAAGCTCATCAATATAGAGTCTGTAACCTTTAAAGGTAGGAACTCTTCCTGCTGATGTATGTGGCTGTTCGAGGTAGCCGAGCTGTTCGAGTACAGCCATATCATTTCTTATGGTAGCAGATGATACATTTATGTGACCGAGTTTTGAGATAGCTTTTGAGCCAACGGGTTCACCGGTCCTTACATACTCATCAACTATGGCAGCAAGTATTCTCAGCTTTCTTTCGTCCACGGCACACACTTCCTTTCTGCGTCAGGCAGTTTAGCACTCTCACTCTCTGAGTGCTAATATTAATTTACCACTATTATTGCATTTTGTCAAGCAATTTATTCATTTTCAGCTATTTAACCTAATTTTGCCTGTTTAATCTGTTAATTTCTTACATTTAGGTGAAAAATTTACAATAAAAAAGGACGGCATATCCGTCCTTTAATTATATATTATATTACTTTTTCTTCCACTTCATAAGTATGAATGACGTGACTGCGGTCAGGAATACTGCCAGCAGTATCGGGAAAATAGTATATGGTATCGGCAAATCGACAGTATTTATACCATAAAAAGCAAATATAATATTTGGTATCTGCATAATTATCGTGACTATGGTAAGTCTCCACATTACTATATTCAGGTTATTTGATATGACAGACGAAAATCCGTCCATCATACTCGACAGAATACCCGTATAGATGCTTGCCATTTCGATAGCCTGTTTCAGTTCAATGAGGACATCTTCAAGCAAGTCCTGGTCTTCATCATAGAGTTTGATAACTCTGCCCCTGTTTATTTTTCCGATAGTGACTTCATTTGCTTTCAGAGAAGTAGAAAGATAGACAAGGGATTTTTCGAGGGCAAGAAGCTGCATGAGAAGTTCATTCTTCATAGCGTCATGGAGTTCCTGTTCTGCGGCTGATGATATTTTATCTATCTGTTTGAGGTAAAACAGAAACAGTGCTGATATTCTCAGGAGTATCTGCAAAACAAATCTTGTCTTGAAAGAAGGGCGCAGGTTTCTTATAGTACCTCTTACAGCCTCATCAAGAACCTGTGTTTCGTGCAGGCTTATTGTGAAAACATACTCCTTTGTAATAATTATGCCTATGGGCATTGTGTAGAACATTTTTGTATTGTCCTCATTCATTGCGGAGACAGGGGTATCAATGATTATGAGTGTCTGTTCGTCCTCGCTTTCGATACGGGAGGACTCCTCCTCATCGAGCGAGGACTTAACAAAACCGCTGTCAAGTCCGAAATCATCAATAAGGTCTTTAATTTCCTGTGGAGTAGGGTCAACGACAGACACCCAGCAGCCTGACTGTGCCTTGTCACATTCGCAAAGTCTGCCGTTGTTGTAAATATAAAAATTTATCATGGCAAATACTGTCCGTTTTTATGCGGACAGTTCTCCTTTCTTCGGAATTATTCCGACAGGAGAAAAGATACAGTTCTGAACTCTGTCGGAATTATCAATTTTTCGCTCCCATAAGGGTCAGGGTTCATATTGCACCTCCATTAAAACCAATCAGTTTTATTTTATAGTATAATTTCAGATATGTCAATATCTTTTTTGTCAATAAATGTATTTTATTGTAATCAAAGTGACGGTGAAGCTGTTACAACTCTCATGGAAGTTATAATATATCCGCCGTTGGATTCTTTGAGTTTGAACTCAACCTGTTTTGAAGAAACACTTTCAATCCATTCGGGAAGTTCATTCACATAGTCAACCATTATTGAATAAACTTCATCGACCTTTGAAACGGATTTTATTCTCGGATAATATGTATATACAAGGGGTTTTGCAGGGACATTATAGGATTTTGTTTCGCTGTTGTAATAGAATCTCGATTCGGCAGGACCTACTGTGGTGTGATTGAGTGCAGGTATTTCCTCACCGAAAAGCTTTACGGCATACGCCTCAACATCTACCGCAGGAACGGAAACAACATCAAAGGTTTTTGAATAATTGTCAAGAACTCCGTCTGACATTATCATTGACCATATAGCGGCTGTAAGAACCTGTTCGGAGGTGAGTTCGTATGTATTCGTAAAAGCGGGCATATCCATTATTACCGCAGGATAAACGACAGATTTAAAGTTCTGCATCTGTTCCTCATTGACGGTAAAGCTTCCGAAATATCCTGTTGCCTTAGTGAGTGCGCTGCTTATTCCGATACAGGTAAATATTGCGAACATAACGCCTATTGCGGCATAGAGAGTTCTTTTTCCCATACCTTTCGAGTTGTCGTCAACGGTATCGGGAATAACTGTTTTACTGCGGACAACTGCATCGGGGTTTTCGTCAAGAGTACCGCTGAAATTCTCATCTGATTCTTCGGGTAAAATTTCGGTTTCCTCATAGATATCGTCATCATATTCTTCGGAATAATCCTCGCCTGTATATTCTTCGGAATAATCGTCAGTGTATTCTTCTGAATAGCCGTCAGTGTATTCTTCGGAATAATCGCCTGCATATTCTTCGGAATAATCGCCTGTATATTCTTCGGAATAATCGCCTGAATATTCTTCCGAATAGCCGTCAGTGTATTCTTCTGAATAGCCGTCAGTATATCCCTCCTGAGTTTCGGTATATTCCTGTGCAGACCCAATATCAGATATAAGTTCTGCGGCATTTTGTCTTATGTTTTCAATCATGCTGTCTGCTGCATTTGATTCTTCTTCGGGTATTTCCTCAATTTCAAAGGAATTGTCGTCAAAACTCATTTCATCGGGGTTATTGTCCGACTTATCATCAGATTCAATAACGGCAAGGAGGTCATCAACAGACATATTGTCTATCGGATTATTTTTATTTGTATCGCTGACATTTATATTTTCAGCGGTATTATTTTTTTTCCTGTTCTTTTTTCTTGACATTTCTTTCTCCCTTATCTTATCTGACCGCTGCCCTCAACGAGGTACTTAACGGTTGTAAGTTCTGAAAGACCCATAGGGCCTCTTGCGTGGAGTTTCTGTGTAGAAATTCCGATTTCCGCACCGAATCCGAACTCTCCGCCGTCTGTGAAACGTGTTGAAGCGTTTACATATACAGCAGCGGCATCGACTTCCTTCTTGAATTTTTCGGCTGCATCGAGAGATTTTGTGACGATACATTCTGAATGTCTTGTGCTGTACTTTCTTATATGTGCAATAGCCTCGTCAATGCTGTCAACGACTTTTACAGCTATGATATAATCATTAAATTCTGTTGCGTATTCAGTTTCGGTAGCTTTTTCAACGGAATCTCCGAGAATTGCAATAGTTTTGTCACAGCCGTATATTTTAACGTCATGTGCCTTGAATCTTTCCGCAATCATGGGGAGGAATTTATCAGCGACATCTTTATGAACGAGGAGACTTTCAATAGCGTTGCAGACGGACGGACGCTGAGTTTTTGCGTTGTCCGTAATATCGACAGCCATATTCAAATCAGCGGAGGCATCTACATATACATGACAGTTTCCTGCACCTGTTTCGATAACGGGAACTGTTGCAGTATTCACGACAGCCTGAATAAGTCTTGCACTTCCTCTGGGGATAAGCAGGTCAAGATAACCGTTAAGGCGCATGAGTTCGTTAGTAGTTTCCCTTGATGTATTTTCAACGACCTGAATTACATCTTCGGGTATACCTGCGGATTTTACGGCATCACGCATAATTTTTCCGAGGATTATATTTGAATTTATTGCTTCCTTTCCGCCTTTGAGGATAACGGCATTACCTGCTTTAAGGCAGAGTGCAGCCGCATCAACAGTAACATTCGGACGGGATTCAAAAATAATTCCTATAACACCGAGCGGAACTCTTATTTTTGTGATACGCAGACCATTGGGGCGAACAAATCCGTCAATAACCTGACCAATGGGGTCAGTGAGGGCGATAATCTGTTCAACGCCCTGAGCGATTCCTGCTATTCTTTTTTCATCAAGTTTAAGTCTGTCCTGCATAGCCTGAGACATACCGTTTTCCTGAGCAGCCTGCAAATCCTTCTGATTTTCTCTGATGATAACGTCCTGATTTTCGACAAGAGCCTTTGCGATAGCGGCAAGGGCATTATTTTTAGCAAGAGTGGACGCTGTTGAAATTGCGGATTCGGCAGATTTTGCCTTTATTCCGAGTTCTTCAATATAGCTCATATAAATCACCTCATAATTTTTCCGCACCTTTGAAAAAAGTGCCGATTTCTTTATCTTCAAACAGGTCATAGAGTTTTTCGGGGTCACGCCCGTTCATGATAACCATGTCTATGCCTGCATTTGCGGCTATTTTAGCGGCATTGATTTTAGTGGACATACCGCCTGTGCCGAAGCTTGTTCCTGCACCGCCTGCGGCGGCTTCGATTTCGGGAGTAATTTTCTCGACATATCTTATCGGGACGGCATCGGGATTAGTTCTTGGGTCATCTGTATACAGACAGTCTATATCCGAAAGTATAAGCAGCAGGTCTGCGCCTGAAAGGTCTGCGACAAGTGCGGAAAGTGAATCATTCTCCCCTATTTCGAGTTCAAGTTCATCAATAGCGATAGTATCGTTTTCGTTCACAATCGGGATAACTCCCATTTTAACGAGAGTATCAACGGTATTCATGAAGTTCTGACAATGCCCTGCATCATTTATAATAGTTTTTGTGAGGAGTATCTGTGCCACTGTGACGCTGTATTTTGCGAACATATCGTCATAGACGTGCATGAGTTCACACTGACCGATAGCGGCAACAGCCTGTTTCACTTTGGTTTCCTTAGGTTTTTCGGAAAGTCCGAGCTTGCCTGCTCCCAGACCTACTGCGCCTGATGAGACCATAATTATTTCACGCCCTGAGTTATGCAAATCAGAGATAACACGCACAAGGTTGGTCATTCTTCTGATGTTGAGTTTACCTGTTTTGTGGGCGAGTGTGGAAGTTCCGAGTTTTATGACGATTCTTTTTTTTGCGGAAATATTTCTCATATATATCTTCTTTCAGTTTACTTTATTCTGCGGCTTGCCGTCAAGCCATGCCTTTACGTTGCCGCACACGATGTTTACAAGTCTTAATCTTGTCTCATAAGCCGCCCATGCGGTATGCGGTGTAATAATGCAGTTTACGGCATATCTGAGCGGAGTATCGGGTGACATTGGTTCTTTGCCGAGAACATCAAGATAAGCGGCTGATATTTTATTGTTATTGAGTGCATCTGCGAGGTCATATTCATTGACCACACCGCCTCTTGAAGTATTTATAAGTATTGCGGAAGGCTTCATGACGCTTAACAGTTCACTGTTTACGATACCTTTTGTCTGCGGAGTAAGAGGACAGTGAAAGGTAAGAATATCGGCTTTTTGTGCGGCAGTGAAAATATCCGTCAGTTCATAAGGGCAGTCCTGTGGTTTTGTCCTTGTGGAAATGATTATATTCATGCCGAAAGCATCTGCAATGCGTGCGACTTTTTTTCCGATAGAGCCGTAGCCGACTATTGATATTGTTTTCCCTGAAAGTTCAGCCGTGGGAATCGGGAAATATGAAAATGTCGGTGAATCAATCCATTCATTGTTTTTAACGGCATTGTCATAGTCTCTTATTCTGCTGAATCTGTCGAGGATATATGCAAAGGTCTGCTGTGCGACTGCATCTGTTGAATATGAGCCTGCATTACAGACAGTTATATTTTTCTGTGCAGCGTATTCAATATCGACATTGTTGAAACCCGTTGCAAAAAGACCGATATATTTTATATTCGGGCATTTGTCCATAACATCTCTTGTTATGAGGACTTTATTGCAGAGGACTATTTCTGCATCGGATATATTCTGTACAGTCTGTTCGGGAGGTGTCATGGGGAAAATCCTGACATCGCCCAGTTTTTCAAGTTCAGAGCATGAAATATCACCGTCTGCGGCAATGGTATTCCAGTCGAGGACAACAATTTTCATGCATTTTCTTCCTTTTCTTCTTCTGACGGTTCAGCGGCAGATGTTTCCTTTGGTTTTTTGAACAAGATTGATGATACAAATGCGGCGAGCATCAGAACAGCTTCAATTATGCCGATTGTATAGAAAAGGGTTTTGTTTTCAGATGTCCATATTATAAGTGAAATCGGAAAAGCTATTGCCATGATAAGCTGATAGGGCTTTTTTTCCTTTACAAAACGGAAAATCATAAATATTACTGCCACTATGGTAAATATTATATGAAGTCCGAAAGGGAACGGAAAAAGTCCCGGCTGTTCAACCTCCTGAGCCATAATATAAAGGTCTGTAAAGTTCATATTATCTCCTATCTGACATTAAATGCCTGTTTTTAAGAATACATCTTATATTATAACACAATGATATTTAAAATTCAAGTCCTTTTTTGCCTAAGTCACGCATATTAAAAATTAAAAATATATACAATATAAAATAATTAATTTGATATGTGAAATTTTGTATTGACAAATTGAAATTACAGTGATATAATAATCTCTGTAAGCTTGAAGTGCATATGCTTTAAAGCATAAAATCAAAAACGCTTCGGTTGCACAAAAGTGCAAATTCTGAGAAAGGAGAAGGCTTGCTATGAATAATTTTAATCCTGAATATAAAATAAGAGAGGTCGCTGAGCGAATTAGGGCAACCCGTGAGTCGGTAGGTCTTACTCCCGAAGAAATGGCTGCAAAAACAGGCGTTTCAGTCTACGAATACCTCGCCTACGAGGGCGGAGCAAAGGATTTCAGCTTCTCTTTCATCTACAAGTTCGCCAATGCCTGCGGTGTCGAAATCACTGACCTTATGGAAGGCGAAAGCCCCCGTATCAAAAGCTTCGATATCACAAGAAAAGGCGAAGGTCTGCCTATCGCAAGAAGAAAAGGTCTCAGCTACCTGCGCCTTGCACCTCAGTTCAGAAACAAAATAGGCGAACCATTCCTCGTAACTATCCCCTATGTTGACGAAAAATTCAGAGTCCCCCACCCCCATACCCATGAAGGTCAGGAACTCGATATAATCATCAGCGGTAAACTTAAAGTAAGAATCGGCGACAATGAAGAAGTCCTCGAAGAAGGCGACTCAATCTACTACGACAGCAGCGAACCCCATGACGAATGGGCAGTGGGCGGTGAAGAATGTAAATTCTATGCTGTTGTTTTCGGTGTCAACCAGCAGCCGCAGAAAGCTATCCAGCACCTTGAACCGTCTATCCTCGCAGGCGTTACAAATTTTGACCTTGCAAAAATCGAAAACCCCATAGCTGACAAGTTCGTGAATGTCGAAACAGACGAAACAGGCGCACTCACAGGTATAAGCTTCAAAAATGAGGAAAGTTTCAATTTCGGTTTCGATGTAGTTGACGGTCTTGCCGAAAAATGTCCAGATAAAAAGGCTCTCATCTACGTTTCAAACGATATGGAGGAGAAAACCTTTACTTTTGCGGATATGAAAAAATATTCCAACATGACCGCAAATTATTTCCGCTCAATCGGAATCAAAAAAGGCGACAAGGTTATGCTTGTCCTTAAAAGACATTATCAGTTCTGGTTCTCAATAATCGCACTTCATAAACTCGGTGCTATTGTCATTCCCGCAACAAATCAGCTTGTCCAGCACGATTTCACATACCGTTTCAAGGCGGCAGGCGTTAAGGCTATTGTCTGTACGGGTGAGGGCGATGTTGCTCATCAGGTTGACCTCGCTGTCGATGAATGCGGAATGGATATCACAAGAATTATTGTGAGAGGTCAGCGTGAAAACTGGCTCGATTTCAATGACGGAATCGCATCTCAAAGCGATGTATTTGAACGCCCTGTTTCCCCTGACGAACTTTCATGCGGAAGTGAACCTAACCTCATGTTCTTTACATCAGGTACTACGGGTTATCCCAAAATCGCTACACACAGCCATAAATATGCCCTCGGTCACTTCATAACCGCCCGTTACTGGCACAACGTTGACCCCAACGGCATACACTTTACAATCTCCGATACAGGCTGGGGAAAGGCTCTCTGGGGTAAACTCTATGGACAGTGGCTCAGTGAAACCTGTGTGTTTGTATACGATTTCGACAGATTCGATGCAAATAAAATCCTCCCCATGTTCGCAAAATATAATATAACTACTTTCTGCGCTCCTCCTACAATGTACAGATTCTTTATCAAAGAGGATTTGTCAAAGTTCGATTTGAGCAGTATAAAATATGCAACAGTTGCAGGCGAAGCTCTCAACCCCGAAGTCTACAACCAGTTCCTCAATGCAACAGGCGTTAAACTTATGGAGGGATTCGGTCAGACCGAAACTACTCTCTCTATCGGTAACTTTGTCGGCATGAACCCCCGCCCCGGCTCTATGGGCAAACCAAGCGTACTCTATGATGTCGATATCGTTGACCCCGACGGAAAACCCGTTAAAACAGGCGAAACAGGCGAAATCGTTATCCGCACGGATAAAAAAGTCCCCGCAGGTCTTTTCCTCGGTTACTACAACGATGAGGAAAAAACAAAAGAGGCTTGGCATGATAATGTTTACCATACAGGCGATACAGCATGGAAAGATGAGGACGGATATTTCTGGTATGTCGGTCGTGTTGATGATGTTATCAAGTCAAGCGGTTACAGAATAGGACCGTTCGAGATTGAAAGCGTTATCATGGAACTCCCCTATGTCCTTGAATGTGGTGTAAGTGCCGCTCCCGACCCCGTAAGAGGTCAGGTAGTAAAGGCTTCTATCGTGCTTGTCAAAGGCAAGGAGGGTACAGAAGAACTTAAAAAGGAAATTCAGAACTATGTCAAGAAACATACCGCTCCTTATAAGTATCCGAGAATCGTTGAATTCCGTGACGAACTCCCCAAAACTATAAGCGGTAAAATAAGACGTGTAGCCCTCAAAGGCTGATAAATAAAACTCCGAACTGTAAAAGTTCGGAGTTTTTTTGTTTAACCTAAAGAATATGCTGTACCAATAAGTTTGGCTTCGATTCTTGCAGTAACTTCAAGATAGTATGCAAGTTCTGCGGCATTAAGAGAATTTTGGTCTATTGCATACAGACTGTTTTCCATTTCGGTAAGTTTATTGATATAATCAAAATATTCGTTCATAATATTAACATCAAGCGGATTTTCTGTATATCTGTTCAGAATTTCAAGATACTGGTCAAAAAATGCCTCATAGTTGTCCATTAAAGCCTTAAATTCGGGTGATATAACAGCAGGAGCTTCCGTAGGCGGTTCGGTCGGTGGTTCAGTTGGCGGTTCGGTCGGTGGCTGAGTAGGCGGTTCAGTGGGTGGCTGGGTCGGAGGTTCAGTCGGTGGTTGAGTAGACGGCTGAGTTTGTGAAACGGAGTTTTCATTTTGTGATGATTCTTTTGGCTTTGATATTTCTGCGGAAACTGTCTGGGACTGTTCATTGTCTACACTTACTCTGTCACGGTTCGGCTTGAAAATGCTTGTCACCCCAATAATGGCAAAAAGTACAACAATAGTTGTAAGACAGCCATGTTTTTTCTTTGGTCTGTTATTCATGGTAAATCCTCCTTTATATAAAACACGCAAACGTGTTTTTATTTGATATTCAATCACAAATACACAAATCACGTCAATACATAATTGTGCTGTATGTTAAAATTGAAACAGAAAAGTTTCGGAGGTGATTTTATGCACAATTACCAAAGGGTGCGTGATTTGCGTGAAGATGCAGATATGACACAGAAACAGGTTGCAGAAAAATTATATCTGCATCTTACACAGTACAGGAGATATGAATGTGGAGAGAGTGAAATTCCGCTGAATATAGCCATAAACATTGCACGCCTTTATAATGTTTCGCTCGATTATATTGCAGGTATAACCGATGACAAACGAGGTCTTACAAAGTCGTCGCTTTCTGATATTGAAACTGCGCTTATAAAAAATTTCAGAAAGCTTGAACTTATGGACAAAGGACGTATTCTTGAACGTATTCATATGCTCCTGAAATGATTATATCACAGAAAATCTGAGGTTATAAAAACAGATTCCAAGAATATTATTCTTACTTTTTCACATAATACCAAAAAGGAGATGTGAAAATGAAAATAACACCGCAGATATACAGTGAAATGACAAAGCAAGCCTCACCAAAATCAAATTCAAAAGTCAATGTAAGTACAGCATTTGCAGTGGGCGGACTGATATGTGTCATAGGTCAGATAATACTTTCAGTTTTTGAACGCATGGGATTTGACAGGACGGACGCAGGCGCATGGACATCAATAATACTTGTCGGGGCAAGTTCTGTCCTGACAGGTACAGGATTATATCAGAAAATCGCAAAACACGCAGGAGCAGGAACTCTCGTTCCCATAACAGGATTTTCCAACGCTATAAGTTCATCTGCGATAGAGGCGAAATCTGAGGGGCTTGTCATGGGGGTAGGCACGAAAATATTCACGATTGCAGGGCCTGTAATACTTTACGGCTGTACAGCATCAGTAATATACGGAATGATATACTATTTCATGAAATAATTAAAAAACGGTTCTGAAATACAGAGCCGTTTTTTATTGTAATAATTATATAAATGTGTTATAATGAAATTGTGCATACATACAAAGTTTCCGAAAATTTTCAGAAAAAAATAAAAACTGGGCATTTTTCTGACATTTATATATAGGGGACAAATCATTTACAAATGCGGAATTAGAAATCTGCACTTTTTAATTCCGCATTAAAATTAAGAGGAAATTTTCGCCCTTGACATGGGAGTGAATGAAGTGAAACGGAATGAACGAAATGTCAAGGCTATAAAGGCGAAAATTGACGATTTTAAATAAGATGAAAATCTGCGCTCTTACACCGAGAATGAACGGAGCGTAGCGGAGTGAATGAAGGTGTAAGGCTCAAAAAGCGCAGATTTGACGATTTCAGATAGGAGTATTATTTATGAAAAAATTAATATCTTTAATTGCAGGTCTTGCATTAATCCCATGTGCAAATTTTACAGCATATGCAGAACAGAGCATCTATCCACAGACAGAATTTGAATATGAGTCTTTCAGAAATGCATACTATGATATGTACAGAGTTGACGGAGATTCGGTATATTTTCTTGACAGGGATATATATGCGGAAAAAACAAGCTTTACAGTTAGTTCTGACGCTGAATCAGATGTTAAGCGTGAAACTTACGGCTTTATATTCAAGCCCGAAAATGACGGAAGATATGTTGTAAGTGTCAGCGGAACGGAACAGTTGTATGTCTGGCTTGAAGAACCTGTTGACGGTGTACCCGAAATTACGGTGACTTATCCCGAAATCTATAACTACATAGTGGAAGTTGAAAACGGTGAAATAAAAGTAGATTATGACGGAAAATCAGGATTTTATGAGACTTATAATTATGAAAACAAGAATCTGACCGATTTTCCTGACAAGAATTATTTTTCCTATGTGAACGGCTTTATCAGAAGTGAAAATTACATAACAAATGTGTATTCTGAAAATGATGTTACATCTTATTTCTGCGTAAATTCAGGCTATGAAGAAGATATTACGGACAGGGTTAAAATATCATATGAAAAAATCGCCGTATATGACGGCTGTGAGTGGGTATCGAGTGCAATTGGACATGATGATATACAGAACCTCTACAAAATAAAAGCCCTGTCTGACGGTGATGTGAATGTAACCGCAGACGGGGAAACATACAGGCTTACTGTAAATAATGGGATATTCAGTTATCGGAATTATATTGATGATGTGCTTCTTGGTGATGTCAACAGTGACGGAAATTTCAATATCGCAGATGCAGTAACTTTGCAGGAATGGCTTTTAAACAAGCCTGATGTTGAAATCTCAGCGGAGGCAGCAGATTTCAACAATGATGATATAATTGACGTTTTCGACTTTTGTATGTTGAAAAAATCCCTCTCGGATTTTGTGAGAAATAATTCCGTACCCGTTCTTGTATCGGTGAATTATGATACATACATTGATTATACTTACGGCTGGTATACAAATCTTTCGGTAAATGTAATTGATATGAACGGAAATGAATATACAAAAGATTTCGGCAAATATACGGGCGATGACAAAGATGATGAGTTAATCGCAATGGCAGACGAAATAATCAAAAACGGCACGCAGAAATATCTTGATGAAAAAAATGACGGTTTAGTCAACGATATAAAATATATCGCTGAAAATGCTGAGAGTTTTAAAGAATGTGAAATGAAAAGAGAGACAGGAGGCTGGGAGGATTACGGAGAGCGTTATTTATATCTTTTGTATGGTGATGAATACTTTGAACTCGGAAGATTCGGCGGAGAATTTGCATGGCTTGACAATGAATATATACAGAACTTTATAGTAAAACTCTCCGAAAATGATTTGTTTGTCGAGGATTATATGCTGAAAACTTCGCTGGAATATATTAAAGAAAATGAATAAATTATTCTGAAAAGGTATTTAACATCATGAAAAAAATAACTTATCTGATAAAATTAACAGCAGTTAATAAACAAACGTTTTGGATTTTTATACAAAAATGAAGCAATTTATTTGTAAAAAGCATATAAACATTTGACTGTATTACAAAAAATTGTACTATTTGCCAAAATAAAGAAAAATCAATGTTTTTTTAAAAATTGCTGTCCCTTTAATCCCTGTCCTGACGAATATATATACAGAACGGTGAGAAACACAGTTCAAATACAAAAAGTAAATCATAAAGGAAGTGAAAAAATTAATTTCATACGCCCGTAAACCCAATCGCAATTAAAAAAAGGCATAAAATCATTAATGTGCCGAAAACCGAAAAAAATGTTATTTATTAAAAAGGAGTAATTTAAAATGAAAAAAATTGTTATGTCAGCACTTACACTCGCTATTGCCGCTTGCATGAGCGCAGCACCCGTTATCAGCGCATCTGCATCAGATGATTTCGTATGCGGAACACCCCTCATCATGAAGGAACTCGCAGAAAGAGATTATGAAGGTATCCGCCTTGAACTTCCCGAAAAGAAATACTACAAAGAGGGCGAAGAACTTGACCTTTCAGGCGGAAAAATTTACCTCGATGATGTTTTCCTTTGCTACATGGATTACACAGAGGGTTGCTACATAGAAGGTGCAGAAGTTGAAGTAGATACACATCAGTTCATCAGCAGCAGTATTCCGGGTGTTTATCCTATACATGTAAGAGTAGCTCTCAATGGCAAAGAATATTATGGTATGTTCTGCGTATGCGTTGAGGAGAGCGAAGGCTCAGATATCAAGATTGAAGATGTAGAAATCGGCAACAAGGCAAAGAATATTGACGTTTCACTCCGTGTAAACAAAACTCCCGACAAGCTCGTTTATAATATCGGTGAAGACCTTGACCTTACAGGCGGTATCTACGAATACTATATCCATGAGACTATGGAGGACGGCACTGAGTTATGCGCTTGCGTTCCCGGTGCGCCCATGGCTGAAATTCTCTACGGTGAACAGGCATGGTATGATGACCTTTCTCTTGATATGTCCGAATTTGATAATACAAAAGAGGGTGTTTACCCGATTTACATAAAGGCTGACAAAGAAGGCGCAACAGCAGAAGTTTCATTTGAAGTCGAAGTCAAGGCAGAAAACGCAAAGGTTGACATTGATGATGTACAGATTAAGGACGATTCAGTGCTTTTCGGTGATGTAAACCTCGACGGCAAGGTAACTATCTCAGATTCAGTAAGAATTATGCAGTATGTTGCAAACTCACAGAAGTATGACCTCACAGATGAGCAGAAAGTCAATGCAGATGTTTACAACACAGGCGACGGCGTAACAGTTAATGATGCCGCTGCAATTGAGTCCTATCTTTCAGGTACAGTTGATTCACTTCCATTAACTTTTTAATAAATAACAAAAAGGCGGTCAAAAGACCGTCTTTTTATTTTAAAGAATTTACTCATCTGAAAAAAGTTAAAAGAATAAAATTTTATAAATTCAAAAAATAATCAACGCTTCTGCATTGAAAAAATCCCTGTTTTAAACCTATTATGCAAGGAAAATTCTCCTGCAAAAAATACTTTCAACCGACTGCAGAAAGGAGTTAAAAATGCTTTCAATAAGAAGTGAAGAATTTATAAGATATGAAAGAGGTCTGTCAGTTGTCCGCATGGAAATTGATGTTGACACCGCAGAAGAAATCCCTGATATTAACGGTATTGCGGGAATAATTTTATATCAGGGTTCAATCGCATGGGATATATCGACAGGCAATTTTTATGGTCTGACAAGTTCAGGAGAATGGATTCTCCAAAAAAGAAACAATACTGTCTCAGAAGTATTCAGTAATTATGAAAACTCATAAACACAATTTTCTATAACTATTAAAAAGCCCTCACAGCCGAAACTGTGAGGACTTTATTTTTATCAGGATAAATGCATTATGCTTAGTCCGAGTTGATTACTTGTTAGCAATTGCAGCCTGAGCAGCAGCAAGACGAGCAATCGGTACACGGAAAGGTGAGCATGATACATAGTCGAGACCAATCTTGTGGCAGAATTCAACAGATGTCGGGTCACCGCCGTGCTCACCGCAGATACCGCAGTGGAGCTTGTCATTTGCGCCCTTACCGTCAGTAACAGCCATCTTCATGAGCTTACCAACACCAATCTGGTCGAGTTTAGCAAACGGGTCGTTCTCGAAAATCTTCTTCTCGTAGTATGCGCCGAGGAACTTGCCTGCGTCATCACGAGAGAAGCCGTATGTCATCTGTGTGAGGTCGTTAGTACCGAAGCAGAAGAAGTCTGCATTCTTAGCGATTTCGTCAGCTGTAAGAGCAGCACGGGGAATCTCAATCATTGTACCAACTTCATATTCAAGCTCTGCGCCGGCAGCCTTGATAGCAGCGTCAGCAGTTTCAACAACTACCTTCTTAACGAACTTGAATTCCTTGACGTCACCAACAAGGGGAATCATGATTTCGGGTTTAACTGTCCAGTCGGGGTGATTCTTCTTTACATTGAGAGCAGCCTTGATTATAGCATTTGTCTGCATCTTAGCGATTTCAG
>ODAI013810574.1_pt1 | contig 107534 bp, 95 predicted proteins | sample 1539321 | NCBI WGS metagenome assembly ODAI01 (sample SAMN02144231, study PRJEB22623) | gut metagenome | biome: sheep rumen | host: Ovis aries | place: New Zealand
GGAGCAGCAGGCGGAGATGCAGCAGCTGAGAAGGATGAGTTCGATGTAGAGCTTACAGAAGTTGGTGCTAATAAGGTTAAGGTTATCAAGGTTGTTCGTGAAGTAACAGGTCTTGGACTTAAGGAAGCTAAAGAAGTTGTTGATGGCGCACCTAAGGTACTTAAAGAGGGTGCTTCTAAGGCTGAGGCTGAGGACATCAAGACTAAGCTTGAGGCTGAAGGCGCAAAGGTTACTCTTAAGTAATTAAATCCATAGGTACGGATTACTGAATATAAGGGTGGGTTCTACGAAGTACTCGCATATCAAGTTATCACTAATCGATATGCTTAGCACTTGTAGAAACCCACCCTTATATTTTATCCTGGAAGTACTCGCATATCAAGTTACCACTAATCGATATGCTTAGCACTTGTATAAAACCTGTCTTTTTATATTTATCTTTACTGTGGATTATAATAATAGGATATGCTTAGCACTTGTAGAAACTGTAGGGGGGTGGAGGACAGACTGCGGATGGGTAAGTGACTGCATTGGCCCGATTTGCGTTAAATCAGATACGATGCTTCAATGGTATTCGCTCAGAAATTGATATGTTTGAGCAAAGCGAGTTTATCAATTTCGTGCGAATAACAAGAAGCAGAGTATACTGATTTAGCAAATTGACGGCCGGCAGTCACTTACCCATCCGCAGTCTGTCCGCAACCCATCTGCGACCTGCCCTTTACCTCATACCACAATGATAAAAAAATTGAAGTAAAAAAGTAATTGACATCATTGTTCGATTGTGATAAAGTAATAAAATGTCATTATTATGGCAAGGTTTGCCATAAAATAAATTCAAGGGGTGAAATGTGTCAATGAAAAAGTACAGAATGCGTCCTGTAAAGTCAGGAAGAGGAATGCGAATGAGCTTTTCTACCGAGAAGGAAGTATTGGATATGCCAAACCTCATAGAGGTACAAAAGGATTCATACCAATGGTTTCTTGATGAAGGCTTAAGAGAAGTTTTCAGAGATATTTCTCCGATATCAGATTACTCCGGACAGTTAAGCTTGGATTTTGTTGATTTCCAGCTCTGTGAGGATGATATCAAGTATTCGATTGAAGAGTGTAAGGAAAGAGATGCAACATATGCAGCTCCGCTTAAGGTAAACGTACACCTTCGTAATAATGAAACGGGAGAAATCGCACAACATGATATATTCATGGGTGACCTGCCGCTTATGACCGAAACCGGTACATTTGTTATTAACGGTGCCGAAAGAGTTATAGTAAGTCAGTTGGTTCGTTCTCCTGGTATATATTACGCTATAGGACACGATAAGATAGGTAAGACCTTATATTCATCAACTGTTATTCCTAACCGTGGTGCATGGTTGGAATATGAGACAGATTCAAATGATGTTTTTTCTGTTCGTGTGGACAGAACAAGAAAGGTTCCCGTAACTGTACTTATCAGAGCACTTGGTATAGGAACAAATCAGGAAATTATCGATTTGTTCGGTGATGAGCCAAAGATTTTGGCCAGTCTCGAAAAGGATCCTTCGACTGATTACGAAGGCGGTGTTATAGAGCTTTACAAGAAGATAAGACCGGGAGAACCTGAGGTTGTTGAAAATGCGGAAAGCCTTATCAACAGCATGTTTTTTGATGCCAGAAGATATGATTTGGCAAAAGTAGGTAGATACAAGTTTAATAAAAAACTCGCCCTTAGAAATAGAATAGCTCATCAGGTTCTTGCTGAAGATGTTACTGACCCTAGTACGGGAGAGGTGATATTTAAGGCAGGCTCAAAGCTTACACGTGAGGATGCTAAGCAGATTCAGGATGCTGCGGTTCCTTTCGTAATGATACAGACAGAGGATAGAAATGTTAAAGTTCTTTCCAATATGGTAGTAGACATGTCCGGATATGTTGGATTTGATCCTAAGGAAATTGGCATAACCGAAGATGTTTATTTCCCTGTGCTCGAAAAACTTCTTGAAGAGTATGATGATGAAGAGGAATTAAAGAAGGCTGCCGAGGCTTCAATCGGAGAGCTTATTCCTAAGCATATTACAAAGGAAGACATATTGGCATCTATAAATTACAATATGCATCTTGAGTATGGTATCGGTAATTCCGATGATATCGATCACTTGGGTAACAGACGTATCAGAGCGGTTGGTGAGCTCCTTCAAAACCAGTACAGAATCGGTTTATCAAGACTTGAAAGAGTTGTAAGAGAGAGAATGACAACTCAGGATATAGACAGTATTACACCTCAGTCACTTATAAATATTAAGCCTGTAACTGCGGCTGTAAAGGAATTCTTCGGAAGTTCACAGCTTTCCCAGTTCATGGATCAGAATAACCCTCTTTCAGAGCTTACTCATAAGAGACGTTTATCAGCTCTTGGTCCGGGTGGTCTTTCACGAGACAGAGCCGGATTCGAGGTTCGTGATGTTCACTATACACATTACGGTAGAATGTGTCCTATCGAGACACCTGAAGGTCCTAACATCGGACTTATTAACTCACTTGCTACTTATGCAAGAATCAACGAATACGGTTTTGTAGAGGCACCTTACAGAAAGGTTGACAAGACAGATCCTGCGAATCCTGTAGTAACCGAAGAAGTTGTTTATCTTACGGCCGATGAGGAAGATAATTACAGAGTTGCACAGGCAAATGAACCTCTTGACAGTGAGGGACATTTCGTAAATAACAATGTTTCGGGTAGATTCAGAGAGGATACAACGGAATTTCCTAAAAATAAAGTTGATCTTATGGACGTTTCACCTAAGATGGTATTCTCGGTTGCAACGTCAATGATTCCTTTCCTTGAGAACGATGATGCGAACAGAGCTCTTATGGGTTCTAACATGCAGCGTCAGGCAGTTCCTCTTCTTAATACAGAGGCTCCTATAGTAGGAACAGGTATGGAAGCAAAGGCCGCTGTTGACTCGGGTGTTTGTATAGTTGCTAAAAATGATGGTGTTGTTGAGCTTTCATCAAGCGAAAAGATAGTAGTTAAGTGCGATGACGGTTCAAAGGATGAATATAATGTAATCAAGTTCGCAAGAAGCAATCAGGGTAACTGTATGAATCAGAGACCTATCGTTAAAAGAGGCGATAAGGTTACAAAGGGTATGGTAATAGCTGACGGTGCATCAACCGCAGGCGGAGAAATCGCACTCGGTAAGAACCCTCTTATCGGATTTATGACCTGGGAAGGTTATAACTACGAGGATGCGGTACTTCTTAGTGAAAGACTTGTTCAGGAAGATGTATATACTTCCGTTCATATTGAAGAATATGAGGCAGAAGCAAGAGATACAAAGCTTGGACGTGAGGAAATAACAAGAGATCTTGCCGGTCTTTCGGGTGATGCATTAAAGGATCTTGACGAAAACGGTATTATCCGTATCGGTGCAGAGGTTCGTGCGGGCGATATCCTTGTTGGTAAGGTTACTCCTAAGGGAGAAACCGAACTTACTGCTGAAGAAAGACTTTTAAGAGCAATCTTCGGTGAAAAAGCAAGAGAAGTAAGAGATACATCACTTCGTGTACCACACGGTGCATACGGTGTTGTTATGGATACAAAGATATTTACAAGAGAAAACGGAGATGAGCTTCCACCGGGAGTAAATAAATCCGTTAGAGTTTATATAGCTCAGAAGAGAAAGATATCTGTCGGCGATAAGATGGCAGGTCGTCATGGTAATAAGGGTGTTATCTCACGTATTCTTCCTGTTGAAGATATGCCGTTCTTGCCTAACGGTCGTCCTTTGGATATAGTACTTAATCCTTTGGGTGTTCCTTCACGTATGAATATCGGACAGGTACTCGAACTTCACCTTGGTCTTGCGGCAAATGCACTCGGATTCAAGGTATCTACTCCTGTATTTGACGGAGCAAACGAGCATGATATTATGAACGCTCTTGATATGGCAAATGATTATGTAAATGAAGATTGGGAAACCTTCTACGAGAAATATAAAGATGATACCGAGAAAGAGGTTATGGATTATCTTTATGAGAACAGAGCTCACAGAGAAGAGTGGAAGGGAGTTCCTATTAACAGAACAGGTAAGGTAAGGCTTCGTGACGGTAGAACAGGTGAGGAATTTGATTCACCGGTTACCATCGGTTTTATGCATTACTTGAAGCTTCACCACCTTGTAGATGATAAGATTCACGCACGTTCAACCGGTCCTTACGGAATGGTTACTCAGCAGCCGCTCGGTGGTAAGGCACAGTTCGGTGGACAGAGATTCGGTGAGATGGAGGTTTGGGCTCTTGAGGCTTACGGTGCATCGTATACACTTCAGGAAATCCTTACCGTTAAGTCTGATGATATCTCAGGACGTGTTAAGACTTATGAGGCAATAATCAAAGGTGACAATATACCATCTCCTGGTATTCCTGAATCCTTCAAGGTGCTTTTAAAAGAGTTCCAGTCACTTGCACTTGATGTTAAGGTTCTTACTGATGACGGAACCGAGGTTGAACTTGGTGAAAGCTATGACTTCGGCGATGAAAATATCAGATCCGTAATAGATGAGGACGGCATGGGCTATGAAGAAGATTTGGAATCACAGGGCTATAGCGGAATCGACGAAAACGATGAGTTAACTTCTCTCGATGACGAAGATGACTATGCTTTTGATGACGGATATAATGATGAAGACGAGGATTTTTAAGGAAAGGAGATTTGTAAGATGTCAGCTTTTAATAATGATGTAAATCAGGATCAGGATATAAGCTTTGATGCGATTAAAATAGGACTTGCATCTCCTGAGAAAATCAGAGAATGGTCAAGAGGCGAGGTATTAAAGCCTGAGACTATCAATTATAGAACATTAAAGCCGGAAAAGGATGGACTTTTCTGTGAAAGAATCTTTGGACCAAGCAAGGATTGGGAATGTCATTGCGGTAAATACAAGAAGATTCGTTTTAGAGGCGTTGTCTGCGACAGATGTGGCGTTGAGGTAACAAAGGCTGCCGTAAGACGTGAGCGTATGGGACATATCGAGCTTGCAGCTCCGGTTTCACATATCTGGTATTTTAAGGGTATACCGAGCCGTATGGGACTTATGCTTGATATTTCACCGAGACTCCTTGAAAAGGTACTTTATTTTGCGTCATATATAGTTCTTGATCCGGGCGAGACTCCGCTTGAATATAAGGCTATATTAAATGAACAGGAATTCAGAAAAGCAGAAGAGGACTATGGTAACAAATTCCGTGTGGGAATGGGTGCAGAGGCTATTAAAGAGCTTCTTGCTGCTGTAGATCTTGATGAAGAGGCTAAGACTTTAAGAGAAGAGCTTGATGGTGCATCAGGACAGAAGAGAGCAAGAGTAATTAAGAGACTTGAGGTTATCGAGGCATTCAGAAGCTCAAATAACAAGCCTGAGTGGATGATACTTGATGTTATACCTGTTATTCCGCCGGATATCAGACCTATGGTACAGCTTGACGGAGGCAGATTTGCAACTTCCGATCTTAATGATTTATACAGAAGAATTATAAATCGTAATAACAGACTTAAGAGACTTCTCGAGCTCGGTGCACCTGACATTATCGTCAGAAACGAGAAGAGAATGCTTCAGGAAGCAGTAGATGCACTTATAGATAACGGTAGAAGAGGACGTGCGGTAACAGGCCCCGGTAACAGAGCACTTAAGTCACTTTCTGATATGCTTAAAGGTAAGCAGGGACGTTTCCGTCAGAACCTTCTTGGTAAGCGTGTTGACTATTCGGGACGTTCGGTTATCGTAGTAGGACCTGAGCTTAAGATTTATCAGTGTGGTCTTCCTAAGGAAATGGCTATAGAGTTATTTAAGCCGTTCGTTATGAAAGAACTTGTAAGTGCCGATAAGGCAAACAATATAAAGGCAGCAAAGAAAAAGGTTGAAAGACTTGAGCCTGAGGTTTGGGACGTGCTTGAGAAAGTAATCAAAGAGCATCCGGTTATGCTTAACCGTGCTCCTACACTCCACAGACTTGGTATTCAGGCATTTGAGCCGATTCTTGTAGAAGGTAAGGCAATTAAGCTTCATCCACTTGTTTGTACGGCATATAACGCCGACTTCGACGGAGACCAGATGGCAGTCCATCTTCCTCTTTCGGTTGAGGCACAGGCAGAATGTAGATTCCTTCTTCTTTCGCCTAACAACCTGCTTAAACCGTCTGATGGTGGTCCTGTTGCAGTTCCGTCACAGGATATGGTACTTGGTATTTATTATCTTACAATGGAAAGATATGCCGAGATACCTGAGTCAGAGCTTAAAGATGCAAATATTGTTAAAGAATACAAGTCAAAGGATGAGAGCAAGAATATAAAGGCTCTTATCAAAGACTGTGAAGAGGGTAATGTTGAACTTGACGATCTTGTAAAGATTAAGGTTGTTTCCAAGATGTCAAAGGATAAGCAGACTGTATTCCATAAAGATATAGTAAGTACAGCAAGAAACTTTATCGGTCCTATGTTCAAGAGCACTAACCGTGCACTTTTGGCATATGAAAATGGTAAGATTACTCTTCACCAGAAGATAAAGGTTGAAAGAACATTAGTTACACCTGAGGGAGAAAAAATCACAAGACTTATTGATTGTACGCTCGGAAGACTTATTTTCAACGAGATTATTCCACAGGATTTGGGATTTGTTGACAGAACCAATCCTGATAACATACTTGAGCCTGAAATCAACTTCCATGTTGGTAAGAAGGACTTAAAGAAGATACTTGATAAATGTATTAATATACATGGTGCAACCAAGACAGCGGAAGTACTTGATGATATCAAGGCAATGGGTTATAAGTTCTCCACAAGAGGAGCAATAACCGTTTCCATTTCCGATATGACTGTACCTGCATCAAAGAAAGAAATTCTTGAAGATGCGCAGAGTGTCGTTGATAGACTTAATAAGACATATGGCAGAGGTCTTATGACCGATGAAGAAAGATACAGATCGGTTGTAAAGGTTTGGGAAGAAGCCGATAAGAAGCTTACAAAAGCACTTCTTGACGGCCTTGATAAGTACAATAACATTTACATGATGGCTGACTCAGGTGCCCGTGGTTCCGATCAGCAGATTAAACAGCTTGCAGGTATGCGTGGACTTATGGCAGATACGACAGGTCGTACCATCGAGCTCCCAATCAAGTCAAACTTCCGTGAAGGTCTTGACGTTTTGGAATACTTTATCTCGGCACACGGTGCACGTAAAGGTCTTTCCGATACAGCACTTCGTACAGCTGACTCAGGTTACCTTACTCGTCGTCTTGTTGATGTATCACAGGATCTTATCATCAGAGAGGTTGATTGCTGTGAAGAACTGGATGAGAAGCCGGGTATGTATGTACAGGCTATCTATAACGGTAATGAGGTTATAGAGAAGTTTGAGGACAGAATAACAGGCCGTTATGCTGCTGAAAGCGTATTTGATACTGAAGGCAATATGATCGTTAAGAAGAATCATATGATTACTCCTAAGAGAGCAGCCAATATTATTAAAAAGGGTGTTGACGAGAACGGTGTTCCGTTTACAAATCCTGAAGACGGCAAGGTTAGAAGAGATGCCAAACTTAAGATAAGAACTATTCTTACATGTAAGTCACATCTTGGTATATGTTCTAAGTGTTACGGTGCCAATATGGCGACAGGTCAGCCGGTACAGGTTGGTGAGGCTGTCGGAATTATAGCTGCGCAGTCAATCGGTGAGCCTGGTACACAGCTTACAATGCGTACTTTCCATACAGGTGGTGTTGCCGGTGATGATATTACACAGGGTCTTCCTAGAGTAGAAGAGCTTTTCGAGGCAAGAAAGCCAAAGGGACTTGCAATTATTGCAGAGTTCGGCGGTGTTGTTGAGATCAGAGAGACCAAGAAGAAACGTGAGGTTGTTATTACAAACAACGAAACAGGTGAATCAAAGGCATATCTCATTCCTTACGGTTCAAGAACCAAGGTTGTTGACGGTCAGGTGCTTGAGGCCGGAGATGAGCTTACGGAAGGTTCGGTTAATCCTCACGATATACTAAAGATTAAGGGTATTCGTTCGGTTCAGGATTATATGATCCGTGAAGTTCAGAAGGTTTACAGACTTCAGGGTGTTGATATCAATGATAAGCACATTGAAGTTATAGTAAGACAGATGCTTAAGAAGGTAAGAATCGAGGAGAGCGGAGATACGGAATATCTTCCGGGAACGCTTGTAGATGTCCTCGATTATGCAGAGATAAATGAGATGCTTGAAGAAGAGGGTAAGAGACCTGCAATAGGTACTCAGGTAATGCTCGGTATAACCAAGGCATCGCTTGCAACCAATTCATTCCTTTCGGCTGCTTCATTCCAGGAGACTACCAAGGTACTTACGGATGCAGCTATTAAGGGTAAGGTTGATCCACTTATCGGTCTTAAGGAAAATGTTCTTATAGGTAAACTCATTCCTGCCGGTACAGGTATGAAGAGATATCGTTCCGTTAAGCTTGATACAGGTAACAGAGAACAGGCATTTTCGGAATATGATGAAGAAAGATATCAGGATGATGTTGAGGTAGATGAGATTTCAGAGGGAGTAGCCGAAGAAGTTGATGAAACCGCAGCAACAGAAGATAAGTAAAACTAAACAAAAGATAAGCCCGGATTGTTAAATCCGGGCTTTATATTTATGTTTTTTATCATTGATTTTATTTTTGTTTTCCGGGTTTCGGATCGTTTAATTCGATACCTGCAAGGGGCATTGTGACAGTTTCTATAAACAGCATAAATATGAAAAGCATAATTGCCACTGATACAAGGTAGGAATGAAGGTATAATTCCTGACCATTGTAGCCTTCGAAATTGATTATACAATCTTTAATTGCCAAAGGTGCCATAACCAGAACGAAGAGAAATACATGAACCATATCCATGGCCTTTCTTTCTTCATCGCTGTCAAGACAAAGGATGATAGGTATAAATAAAAGTATAAGTGATGTTTCAAGTTCGGCAAAAGGACCGGCGATAACTACCAGTGTAAGTGCAAGTATGCGTTTCCATTTGGATTTGCTGATAAAACCGCAAACAATTAGTGATATAACCAATACAGCCCAGATAATATATTTTACGGGGCTGTCATTTGAAAGCGGAGTATATCCAAGAGACAATGAAAGAATATCGAGTCCGCTGAATATATCTGTTCTGTATGCGACGCCATTTTCCTGAATCTGGTTTATATAATCAGGTATTTTCTCAAATATTTTTCCTATTACCGAAAAACCGCCGGTAAATAAAGCAGGAATTATATATAATAACGCGCTGTATAATACTTCAAGTAAAGAATCCTTAAATCGCTTTTGTCTTAAAAGAAGAACTATAAATATAAGTGCATAAGGCTTTATGGCAACGGCAAGTGCCAGGAATACGAGGCTTGCATGCCTTTTGGCTTTTGACTCGCTGTCATAATTGTAAATGAAATATAATAAGAACAACAAAGCCAGAATTATAATATTTCCACGTTCATAATTATAAATAACCGGTGCTGAGAAAAGACAGAGGAATAAAAACCAAATTTTTGTAACGGTATTTCCCTTTTTAATATTATATATAACTATTGATAAGGCAGCTGTTGTGATTGCTGCAAAAAATACATATATAAGTGTTGTTTCCGAAAAATGTGTAAGATAAGACTTATCATAATCATAAACCTCTGATTTGGCAAAGTATGATGCAAATCTGAAGAGTAAGATATATAATGGTGAATAGAATGAAAATTCACCTGTATTGGATGTATTATAAGGCTTGTTCAAAAGAGATATTTTTAACGGATTAAAAAAGTCCATATATGAGTCTGTATAATAATTATTTATAATGGAATGCATGGAATAGCCTTTTGACACAATTGCTGAAATGTACAATACAAGCTGGGTTAAGGTCAAGGATATAAAGAAAAGACAAAAGGTTATCTTTCCTTTTTCGGCATTGCTTAGCTTTCTTGTTACGGGTTTTTTCATTTTTATGCCTTCTTTCGTGTATTATTTTGCATATTATACAATACAGATATTTTATTTCAAATCAGAAACAGTGTCAATAATAATAAATAAGTTGATATTTTAATTTAAATAGGTTAAAATAGTTTTAATTGGGCGTATTGCTAACGGATAGGATATAATTATAAAGGACGTGATAAGATGAACAACATTAATTCGCAAAGTACACAGGATATTGATATCATTAAGGAGAGCACTATAGAGGTACCGGATATATTGGCACAGGTATATGATGCTTTATCCGAAAAGGGTTACAATCCTGTAAGTCAGATAGTCGGATATGTAATGAGCGGAGATCCGACATATATAACCAGCTATAAAAATGCAAGAAGTCTTATTATGAAGGCTGAACGTGATGAAATAATCGAAGTACTTCTTGAAAACTATATTGATACAAGACTTAAATAAAGCATATTAAGTGTGCTTTGTTTTTGAGAACGGAGATATACTTGAGAATAATCGGATTGGATTATGGAACTAAGACGGTTGGTGTTGCTATAAGTGACGAAGCGGGCATTATTGCACAGCCATATGTTACCATAGAAAGAAAACGTGCAGATAAGCTTAGACAGACCTATGCTCAGATAGAGAGCATTATAAGTGAATATAATTGTGAAATCATAGTTTTGGGACTGCCTAAAAATATGAACAATACGGAAGGTGAAAGAGCAGAGGCAACAAGAGATTTTGCAAAAGATCTTGAAAGAAGAACCGGACTGACTGTAGTTTTTGAAGATGAAAGACTTACAACTGTTGAAGCGGACAGGATACTTGAAGAAACCGATGTTGCACACAGCAGAAGAAAGGCATACATAGATAAAATGGCAGCAGCCATTATTTTACAGGCATATCTGGATAGAAAGGCAAATGAAAAAAAGGCCTGATGCTTTCATAAGGAGAAAATCCTAAACGGATTTTTTGAACTCGCTCAAAGCCGCGAGGGGCTCGTATCATCAGGACTCCGTCAGACACAAGTCGTCTGACACCTCATGATGAGCTTCGCTTACGCTCGGGGTAGATAAGGAGATTAATATGGAAAAAAACGAAAAGATAGTATTTGAGACAGAAGAAGGCGATGTTGATTTTTATGTGCTTGAGCAGACGATGATAGCAGGCACAAATTATATAATAGTTACAGATGATATGGAAAGCGAGGATGGCAGCTTTTTAATTCTCAAGGAAGAAAAATTAAACAATCCTGAGAATGACGAAGAAATTTCCACCTACGGCGTAATTGAAGATGAGAACGAATTAAAGGCAGTTGTTAAAGTATTTGATGAATTGCTGGAAGATATTGATTTGGAGGTATAGTTTTGAAACCAGATGACAATAAGCCGGTAAAGATTATTCCTTTGGGCGGACTGGAACAGATAGGAATGAATATTACCGCAATAGAGTATGAGGACAGTATAATTGTTATAGATTGCGGTCTGTCCTTCCCTGAGGATGAGATGCTCGGAATAGATTTGGTTATTCCGGATGTAACTTATCTTAAGGAAAATGCCGATAAGGTCAAGGGTCTTGTGGTAACACACGGACACGAGGATCATATTGGTGCGATTCCTTATGTGGAAAACGAGCTGAATATGCCGATTTATGCTACGAAGCTTACTATGGCACTTATCGAGCATAAGCTTGAAGAACATAATATAATTAACAATGTAAGAAGAAAAGTAGTGACTCATGGTCAGATAATAAACTTAGGCTGCTTCAGAATAGAATTTATAAGAACCAATCATTCTATTGCCGATGCTGCTGCTTTGGCTATATATACACCGGCAGGAATTATAGTTCATACAGGTGATTTCAAGGTCGATTATACGCCTGTATTCGGTGAAACGATAGATTTGCCGAGATTCGGAGAATTGGGAAAGAAGGGCGTCCTGGCTCTTATGGCTGATTCAACAAATGTTGAAAGAGGCGGTTATACCCAGTCGGAAAAAACAGTCGGAAAAACATTTGATAATCTTTTTGACGACAACAAGGATCACCGAATAATAATAGCAACTTTCGCATCAAATGTTGACAGAGTACAGCAGATTATTAATTCTGCATATAAATACGGCAGAAAGGTTGTAGTCGAAGGAAGAAGCATGGTAAATATAATAAATACGGCTTCCGAACTCGGATATATAAATATTCCTGAAAATACGCTTATTGAGATTGACAGGATAAAGGAATATCCTGATGAACAGCTTGTGCTTATCACAACAGGCAGTCAGGGAGAAAATATGGCTGCACTTTCAAGGATAGCCGCATCTATACACAATAAAGTAACCATAAAACCGGGGGATGTGGTAATATTCTCTTCAAATCCGATACCGGGTAATGAAAAGGCTGTATTTAAGGTGATAAATGAGCTTGAGATGAAGGGTGCGCATGTTATATTTCAGGATACGCATGTTTCGGGACATGCCTGCCAGGAAGAACTTAAGCTTATGTATGCTCTTACAAAGCCTAAATATGCCATACCGGTGCATGGCGAGTACAGACATTTAAAGAGACATTCCGAGCTTGCAATGGAAATGGGTATACCTAAGGAAAATGTTAAGGTGTTAACAACAGGAGATGTTCTTGAGATATCCGAGGATGTATTTAAGGTTACCGGAAGAGTTCCGGCACAGGGAATACTTGTTGACGGATTGGGAGTCGGTGATGTAGGAAATATTGTTTTAAGAGACAGACAGCACCTTTCCCAGAATGGTCTTTTGATAGTAGTTGTAACTCTTGAAAGGGAAACAAATCAGCTTTTGGCGGGTCCGGATATTGTTTCACGAGGCTTTGTATATGTCAGAGAGTCGGAAACGCTTATGGAGGATTGCCGTGAGGTTATTCAAGAGGCCTTGGATGCGTGCCTTGCAAAGGGTGTGGCCGATTGGAATAAAATTAAAACTTCAATAAAGGATTCGGTTAGTGAATTCTTGTGGAAGAGAACAAAGAGAAGCCCTATGATATTGCCGATAATAACTGAGGTATAGTTATGAGAGATGTTGTCAAACAAAGCAAAGATTTGAATGAAAAGATAAAAAGGTCTGAAGAATATAATAATTATATTGATGCAAAAAAAGCATTATATGAGCATGATGATTTATGCATAAGGTTAAAGGAATTTAAAAACAGAAACGAAGGACTTCAAAACAGTCCGGTTACTGATTCTTATGATGCCGTAGTATCGCTGGTTAAAGAATATGATGATTTATTGCATAATCCTCTTGTAAGTGATTTTTTAAGAGCCGAACAAAAAATCTGCAGATTAATGCAACAGGTATATATATCTATATCAGACGGATTGGAGCTGGAGTATTTAGATGAGTGAGAATAACAAACCTATGAATAACAAAACAGCGAAAAACAGGAATATAAACAAACCGGTAAACAAAAAACAGGCATCAAACAGACCTGTAAATGGCAGACAATCTGTTGAAAAAAAGCCGATGGATAATCCAAAGGTTTCGAATGTACATGAGAGCGTTATAGATGAACGCAAAAGAAGACCGCCTGTACGTAAAAAAGGTGATAAAACCAGATGGGATGAGGTTGTTCGTAAAGGATTAAAGCATTCATCGGCATTTATGCTCAGCCTTTTGATAAATATAATTATTGTTTATTTTATCTGCAGGTTGTTTACTTATTCGTTTAATTTTACATACAGTGTATTTGGAGATGCAGCCAAAGATCCTGCGGGAAGGGAATATGCAGTTATAGAGATACCGGCCGACTCTTCGACACTTCAGATAGGCGAAGCGTTGGAAGATAATAATATAATTGAAGATAAATATGTTTTTTGGGCAAAAGTAAAAATAAAAAAAGCCGGTGGAAAGATTAAGGCAGGAAAGTATGGTTTATCTTCGTCCATGACCTATGGTGAAATTATTAATCTGATATGCGGAATAGACGAAGAGGAAAAAGAAGAGGGGAAATAGCTATGAAGGATGTGGACAGGATATCCTCATTCATTGACTCTTTTATTGCGGATGATGAAGGTTTACTGGGAGAAATTTATTTATCTGCCGTTGAAAGGGGCGTACCTGTTATAAGAAGATCTGCCAGGGAGTTTCTTAAAACACAGCTTTTGATAAAAAAACCGGAAAGTATCCTTGAAATTGGCACGGCGATAGGTTATTCCTCACTTTTTATGAGTCGATACATTGACAAAGACAGCAGAATCACAACACTCGAGTTAGATGAGAAAAGAGTCCTTGAGGCAAATGAAAATATAAAAAAACTCGGTAAGGAAGAAGTCATAAAAGTTATAAAGGGAGATGCACTTGAAACTATAAGCATGCTTCCTGATGCTTCTTATGACTTTTTGTTTGTAGATGCAGCAAAGGGTCAATATATAAATTATTATGAGGATGTAATAAGAGTCGCCAAATCCGGTGCGGTTATTATTTCGGATAATATACTGCAGGACGGAGAAATACTTGAATCTCATTTTACCGTAGAAAAAAGAAACAGGACAATACATGACAGAATGCGGGATTATATTTATAAAATTACACATGATGAAAGAGTGGAAAGTGCGATACTTCCGCTTGCGGACGGTATGGCTGTTACCATAAAAATATGATAGGAATATGTTTCCAAAAAAGAATTAGGATGAAAAAATGAATAATAATAACAAAAAAAAACCGGAGCTTTTGATTCCGGCCGGAGGAATGGATACTTTAAAGGTTGCCATTGACTACGGTGCTGATGCCGTGTATATGGGCGGACAAAAATTCGGGCTTAGAGCTAAGGCGGATAATTTCACAATTGAAGAAATGAAGGAAGCAGTACGATATGTACATTCAAAGGGCAGGAAGGTTTATGTAACTGTCAATATTTTTGCCCATAATGATGATATTGAAGGCGTGCGTCAATATTTTACAACGCTTCATGAGGAAGGTCTTGATAAAGGCGATACTGCCATAGATGCACTTCTGATATCCGATTTCGGAATATTTACACTTGCAAGAGAGATACTGCCTGATGTTGATATTCATATCAGTACTCAGGCCAATAATACAAATTATATGACATATAATTTCTGGTACAAGCTGGGAGCAAAAAGAGTAGTGGCTGCCAGAGAGCTTTCATTAAAAGAGTTAAAAACCATAAGAGACAATATACCTCCTGATATGGAGATAGAGGCATTTATGCATGGAGCGATGTGTATCTCATATTCGGGAAGATGTCTTTTGTCAAGTTATTTTACCGGCAGGGATGCTAACAAGGGTGCATGTACTCATCCTTGCAGATGGAAGTATGCCGTTGTTGAGGAAAAAAGACCGGGGGAATATCTTCCTGTTGAAGAGGATGAACGCGGTACATATATTTTCAATTCAAAAGATTTATGTATGATAGAATATATACCGGATATGATAGCTGCGGGAATTGATTCGTTTAAAGTAGAAGGCAGAATGAAAACCGCACTTTATGTGGCAGCGGTAACAAGAACATACAGAAAAGCTATTGATGATTATTTTGAGTCGGAAGAAAAGTACAGAGCCAATATGGATTATTATCGAGAGGAGATAGCTGCCTGCACCTACAGACAGTTTACCACAGGCTTTTATTTCAGAAAACCGGATGAGGAAACACAGATATATGATAATAATACTTATATTAATAATTATATTTATCTTGGGTGTATAGAAGAAGTTGTCGATACATCAGAGGGGGCGCTTGCCGTGATACATCAGAAAAATAAGTTTTCGGTTGGAGAAGCTGTGGATGTAATGACTTTTGACGGGGGAAACCTTAAACTTGTTGTAAAAGGACTTTTTGATGAGAAGATGAATCCTGTGGAATCAGCTCCTCATCCGAAACAGTTTTTGTATATAAAATTTAATGAAAGAGAGGCTGTTAAACCGGGAATGATTATAAGAGTAAAGCGTTCCGAAGTTTAAGTAAAGCCTTCTTTTCGATACGAGAAACATAAGAACGGGAGATGGCGAGTTTTTTCGCTGTCTCTTTTTGTGTTAGTTCTTTATTTCCGAACAGGCCGTAGCGCATCGCTATGATTTTTTGTTCGCGTTCATCAAGAACCTTGTTAAAAATTTTCGATACATAGTTTAGATTATCGTTGTGTATTATATCAATCAATATATTTTCTTCGTCGTTCTTTATTATGTCCATAAGATTTATTTCATTACCTTCTTTATCTGTACCTATTGGTTCAAATAAAGAAATTTCACGAGATTCTTTTCTTTCCTGCCTGAGGCGCATTAAAAGCTCGTTTTCTATGCATCTTGATGCATATGTGGCAAGGCGGCTCCCTTTGCTGATATCATAGGTGTTGACGGCTTTTATAAGTCCGATTGTTCCTATGGATAGAAGATCTTCGGTGCTTCTTTCGGTAGTCTGATATTTCTTGACAATATGAGCTACAAGCCGCAGGTTGTATTCCACAAGTGTATTCCGCGCATTTAAATCGCCCTTTTTACTCAATGTGAGATATTGCTCTTCCTCTTTTTGTGATAGGGGTTGTTTGAAAGTGTCCAAAATATACGCCTCGCATAAGCCCTGTTTATATATGATATGATTCCGGAAGAAAAAAGTGCTTTTCCCATTTTTTTTATAAGAATTGATTTTGATTATATGCCTGTTCTTGATATAATCAAAATGTTGATATATAATTATTTGCAAATTAAATGACTTTGTCTGATAGAGAGGATTGTTGATTTGAAAACAAATAATAAGATAAATATACAAAACGAAAAGCTGATTCTGATTATGATAATATTCATTCAATGTATATTTGTATCGGTTATGTTTGGTGTAAAAAAACAGGGATATCATTCCGATGAAATGTGGAACTATGCTTTGGCAAACAGTTCGGACGGAAGACGTATAGAAAGAGATGATGACGGAAATCCGAAGAATCTTTATGAGTGGACCGATTCAAAAGTTTTTTTGGAGTATATTTCGGTTGGTAAAGATGAGATATTCGATTATAAAAGCACTTACATGAATGCTTTGCATGATTATAATCCGCCCTTGCAAAATATGCTTCTACATTTGGTTTGTTCTTTTTTTCCTAATAAGTGGTCAAAGTGGTACGGTTTTTTCGTAAACCTTTTGGCATTTGTTATCACACAAATATATTTGTATAAAACCCTGAGATTACTTTGCATGGGAGAAAAGGGTGCCATAGCCGGTGTATTGCTGTACGGTTTCTGTGCAGGAACCCTGGAGAATCTTTCGTTCCTTAGAATATATGCGCTTGGTGCCGCATTTGCTGTTGCGTTCTTTTATTATTTTACAAAAATATACTTTGACAGCATTAAAAGTAAAGCGGATGTTAAGGATTTTGTTAAGCTTTTTGCAGTATGCTTTCTTGGCGCTTTTACCATTATGCAGTTTATGGTGGTGGCGTTTGCGGTTACTGTGGGATATTTGATAGCATTACTTCTTAAGAAAAAAATAAAAATGTTCTTCGCCTGTGGCATGACGTGCCTTTTTTCGGTGGCATTGGCGATATTGGCTTCTTTGGATACATTTATTAAGCTTTTTTTCGGAGAAACAACATATGCCCAGATCAAAACAGAGGATTCGGCCGGACCGTCTGTAGTATATCAGTTTTGGAAATACCTTTCTTTTTTGACGAAGGATAATATAGGTATTTATAATGAACTTGAAATAAGTTTTGGCTATATGCTTGTATGCCTGATAATGGGAATGATATTTTCTGTATTTTTGCTGATATGTTTTTTTTCAAGAAAAAAACAATGGTTTATCGACATGAAAAATAATCTGATTGAATATACAAAAAGGTTATTTGAAAATTTAAAAAAAGAATCGGTAAGTCTGCTTGTTCTTTTGTTTACAATTTTGTTCTTTTTAATAATAAATGCAAAAATAACATCAATTGAAAAAATGGGAATTTATTCAAAAAGGTATATATTTATGGTATATCCGCTTTTTGTTCTTATGATTGCGGTTTTGATAAATGTTATATCACAGAGCAAGAAAAAAAACAGGAACATGATAAATGCAGGTATTGCGGTTTTTTGTGCAGTGTTATCGCTTATACTTGCGGATAATGCGTTTTTTATGACGTTTGAAAGAAAAGGAGTCAGATTCGAAGATATAGAAGATAATGCGGACTGTATTATTATTGTCGAAGATAGATGGCTTCTTACCCTGTTTACGGGAGAATTGTATAATACACACAGTTTTTATGCTTTGGAAAGAAAAGATTATAAAAGAGATAATTATGCGGAAATGGAATCCGGTGGGGGTCCTGTATATCTTTTCTTTGATGTATCAAAAGAATGTTTGTCAAAGGATGAGAGTGATATTCTTATGGCTAAAGCAAGCGGCGGTATGTTAAATAAAAATGAGATTTTAGAATATTATAAAAATCTTCCGATTTCTACCGGATGTGAGCTGGTAGGACAGGAATATATACATGACAGAAAGGTTGAAATATATAGACTGAAATAAAATAAATATAAAAATCATTTCAAATATTAAACAATATATACAGGCTAATTCAGCCTGTATATTTCTATCATTCTGTTAAAAAGCACATCAGTACCTACAAAGGTAAGCTTTGAGGATATTGAAAGATTCCTGTAATAATTTAGTATTTCTGATTTTTGATCAAAATTTACCAACAGACAATCCGATGGAGAGGTGTTATCGAAATCTACATTTCCGTAAATTTCTTCAGCCGTTTCCCGATTGTATACTTTTTCCACATCCAATATCAGATAAAGAGGTTTGTCTGTATCGATATTTTCATTATAATTATCCTGCTTATAATCTTTATATCGCGTAGCGTAAAAACTGTTTGTGTCATAAAGCTCGTTTGTTACGCAGGTCATAAGCCATATCTCATTAAAGACAATTATACAGTTAGCATCTTTTTCTATGCTATCTAAATTCGTTCCGTATGTTTTATGCCTCATGGAAAAGATATCGTATGAAAAGACATATGTCATACAAGTCAAAAGCAATGATGTAAATATAAGAAGAATGTTGCGGATTTTTTGGCTTTTAATAAATAATTTAAAAATATAAAAAGCAAACAAAACAATTAATAAAGCAAATAACGGATATATGAAAAAAATATATCTTCGTGAATAGAAGCCCATTCTGAAAATAGAAGAATGCTTTGCTGACATATAAATGAAAAATAAAATGGAACACAACAACAGCAAAATGATGTATGGGCATTTGTTTATATTGGCAACAATATATTTTATCTTGTCTTTTGTCCTGGTCTTTGCATTGATGAACCATTTTTCGTTTCTGAATATAAAACAGAATGGTATAAACAAAAGAAGCAGAATAAACAATACCATTAAGACAATACTTAATGTCATGGTAGGGATGGCGGATATGTGAAACCCGGAGATATCTTTCGTTAAATAGGATAAATAAATTTTGAACTGCCATGGAGTCGGATACTTCTTTGCCTCAAAATGTGTGGAAGAAGTTGACAGATGCGACATTGAAGTAGGAAAAAACGCCATGGACGAAAGTACGGAAAAAGACATGGCTATTCCATACTTGAACATTGTTTTGAAATTTTTGCTGAAAAAATAGTAAATTGAATACATAAGCACGATTATAAAAGCAATGGTCAGGAAAAGGTGAACAGTTAATGCTCCGAGCAGGCATGAGAAAAAAGCGTAGATTATATATTTGTTTTGTTTTGAACTTTCTTTTCTTAATTCAAATACCTTGTTGGAATAATATAAGAGCATTATTGTAAAAGTAACACCCATAGCATAAATTCTTAAGAAAGAGGTTATGTTTATAATGCCTATTCCGAAACCGTAAAGGATTAAGACTGCGTATGAAACAACTGTATTTTTGGTGATATCACTTGTTAACTTGTACAAAAAAAACTGCCCGATTATGAAAAATACAATGTTGATAATAAAACAAAACCACTTCGACCACTGTCCGGGGAAAAATGAACATATGAAATGAAGCAACATATAGTGAAGCGGAGGGTTTAAATCACTGGCGGCATTTTTGTAAATAGGGGCATATGAAAAAATCTCGCTTTTGTCAACACTGATATAATCGCGCAGTATGTCGGAGTCGAGCCATTCAAGACAATTATTGAGATTTTTGTCATCAAGAGTATATATATGTTTATATTCACTGCTGTTTGCGAAGGCATAATTCCATATTTCGTCCGAATGGTAACCTTCCTTGCGGATTCCGAAGAATATGGTTATATAAACCGCCTGAATTAAAATGAATATTACAAGTATATATTTATTTTTGTTTGAATTTGTTGCTTTTTGCATAAAAAAAATCCTCCGGATAAGCGTTATAAAATCGATACAATTATAGCTTTTATGTATAAAAATATCAAGTTTGAAAGAATACGATGGTTTCCATATTTTTTTCTTTTATTTTATAACTTGTTGTGCTATAATACAAATTAGCTAACTGTGTTAAATAGGAAGGGGACGTATAATGCGATTAAGTAGCGGAAGAAAAAAAATTCGTATAGGTGATTTGCTTGTCGAGGCCGGAGCCATAACTTCTGAGGAACTTGAAGAGGCAATAGCTTATCAAAAAGAAAATGGGGGTAAACTTGGTACTGTCCTTGTTAATCAGGGATTTATAAGTCAGGAACTTTTAATAACTGTGCTTACTACCCAGATGGGTATTGATTTTGTTGAGATTAAGGCTTGCAAGCTTGATGAGGATATTCTTAAGCTTGTACCTGAGAACCTTGTAAATAAATATAAGGCTCTTCCAATCGGATATGATGAAAACAATCCTAATATATTAAGGGTCGCAATGGTTGATCCTATGGATCTTAATGCGATTGATGACATAGGTATAGCGACCAATACACAGGTAGAACCTGTACTTGCTATGGAAGAAGATATGAATGCAACCATAGGTAAGTACTTTGGTAGTGCGCAGGCTATGGAGGCAGCGGAGCAGTATCGTAAGGAACGTGAATCCGATATGCTTTCCGAGGCAGAGGAAGAAGCATTAAATGAGGACATAGAAAATTCTCCTATCGTTCTTCTTGTTAAACAGATCATAGAAGGCGGAGTAAGACAGAGAGCTTCCGATATACATATCGAACCGCTTGAGTCGAGCGTTCGCGTAAGATACAGAATCGACGGTGCATTGAAACAGGTTATGTCATATGACTATACACTTCTTTCTGCGATAAGTGCACGTATTAAGATTATCGGTGGAATGGATATAGCCGAAAAGAGAAAACCTCAGGATGGTCGTATTACCATTATGGTAGACAGAAGAGAGTATGATGTCCGTGTTTCCATTCTTCCTACCGTATATGGTGAGAAGACGGTTATGAGACTTACATCCAAGGACGGTCTTACAAAGCCTAAGAGCGCACTTGGATTTGGACCTAAGGAGCTTAAGGTTTTTGATGGTATCTTAAGTAATCCGCATGGAATTATCCTTGTTACCGGTCCTACAGGTTCCGGTAAATCAACCACACTTTATACATCTTTAAGTGAGCTTAATACCGAAGATGTTAATATAATAACAGTTGAAGATCCTGTCGAGGCAAATATCGACGGAATCAATCAGGTTCAGGTTAATGTTAAGGCAGAACTTACTTTTGCGGCTGCACTTCGTTCTATCCTCCGTCAGGACCCGGATATAATAATGATAGGAGAGATTCGAGACGGCGAGACTGCACAGATAGCCGTTCAGGCCGCTATCACCGGACACCTGGTTGTTTCGACACTCCATACAAACTCAGCAGCTTCGACGGTTACGCGTATCATAGATATGGGTATTGAACCTTATGTTGCAGGCGATGCGCTGGTTGGTGTTATTGCACAAAGACTTGTAAGAAGACTTTGTAATTCGTGTAAACAGGCAAGACTTGCCGAAGAGGATGAGAAGATGATTCTTGGCGTTGATCCTGATGATGATACGGTTGTATATGAACCGGTTGGATGTCCTCTTTGCGGAGATACCGGATATGCAGGACGTATCGGTGTATATGAGATGATGCCGGTTTCGAAAGAACTTCAGGCGGTTATAGCAAAGGGAGCAACAGCTGATGTTATTGAGAAGCAGGCACTTTCGGAAGGCATGCTTACACTTAAGATGGGTGCTGCAAAGCATGTTCTCGCAGGTATTACCTCTTTACAGGAAATGAAGAAGATAACCTACGAGACAGGAGATGAGTATTAGTGATAAGAGTCACTTATCTGAATAAATAATCAAAAATATAATTATATTTAAAAGGAGAACTGTACAATGTTAGATATGAAGGAACTGCTTGCGTTTGCAGTAGAACAAAATGCATCGGACGTACATTTGGCTTGTGGTATTCCGCCAAAGCTTCGTATAAACGGTAAGCTTACCGAAGTTGAAGTTCCGCCTCTTACACCTGCGGATGCGGCAGAGGCAATCGGATCAACAATGCATGAAAGACACAAGGCTATTCTTAAGGAAAGAGGAGAGGTCGACTTTTCTTTCGCAGCAGCCGAAACAGGACGTTTCCGTGTAAATGTTTTTATGGACAGAGGTAATATGGCTGCTGCATACAGAAAGGTAGATACCCAGATCCCGAGACCGGATATGCTCGGTATACCTGATTCGGTAGTACAGTTGTATAAGAAGAAAAGAGGTCTTGTACTCGTAACCGGACCTACAGGTTCGGGTAAATCCACAACACTTGCATCTATAATAAATAAAGCAAATGAAAATCTTACGGATCATATCATAACACTTGAGGATCCTATAGAGTACGTACATAAACATAAAAAGTCGGTTGTTAATCAGCGAGAGATAGGAATGGATACACTCAGTTATGCAAATGCCTTAAGAGCTGCACTTCGTGAGGACCCTGATATAATTCTTGTAGGAGAGATGCGTGACCTTGAGACGATTTCTACGGCTATAACCGCTGCAGAGACCGGTCACTTGGTTTTCTCAACACTTCATACAATCGGTGCAGCATCTACCATCGACCGTATCGTCGATGTATTCCCGCCGCATCAGCAGCAACAGACAAGAATTCAGCTTTCGATGGTTCTTGAAGGTGTTATTTCACAGTCTCTTATACCTACTTCCGACGGAAACGGACGAGTAGCTGCTTTCGAGGTTATGCTTGCTAATCCGGCTATCCGAAGTCTTATAAGAGAAGCCAAGACTCACCAGATACAGTCAACCATCCAGACAAGCAGACAGCTTGGAATGGTTACCATGGATGATTTCATTATGGAACTTTACAGAGGTGGTGTAATTACAAGAGATAATGCACTTATTTATGCACAGGACCAGGTTGCAATGAAGAAGCAAATGTAATCTTTTGTGCAAATTTAACAAAAATAAAAAAAATAATCAATATTATTGAAAAAATTATCACAATATAATATACTACATACAGATACATATTGTTAATAATTTATTCATAATTTATAACAAAAGGGTCGGAGGAGTAATAATGGCACAGTATATTTGCAAGGTTATGGACAAAAACGGCAAGAACAAAAGCTTGACCGTGGAAGCTGCTGGCGAAGATAAAGCCAGGGAGAAGCTTAAGTCTGAAGGTTATGTAATTCAGGAGGTTAAGGAAAAAGGCACAAAAGGTGTCAAGAAAGGAAAAAAGGTTAAAGATAAAGATCTTGCTGTTTTCTGTAAACAGTTTGTATCTGTCCTTAATGCCGGTGTTACAGTTATAACAGCCTTGGAAATGATGGCTGACCAGACGGAAAACAAGTCACTGCAGCAGGGCTTAAGAGACGCACAGAATTATGTACAAAAAGGTGGTACTCTTGCGGATGGCTTCAAGCTTAATCCTAAGGTATTTCCACCTATACTTATAAACATGACGGCTGCAGGTGAAATGTCAGGTAATCTTGAAACCGCTTTTGAAAGACTTACAACTCATTTTGAGAAAAACAACAGATTGAAGTCAAAGGTTAAAGGAGCCATGACTTATCCTATAATTATCCTCTTGGTAGTTTTGGCCGTAGTTGTATTACTTCTTATAAAGGTAATACCACAGTTCGCGGATATGTTTGCGGATATGGGTACAGAACTTCCTGGACCTACACAGATGCTGGTCAATCTGAGTAACTTTATGGTTCATAAGTGGTACATAGTTGCCGCAATCATTGTTGCGGTAATAGCAGCAATTAAGGGATTTGGCAAGACAGAGGTTGGTTCTGATTTATATGCCAAAATGGCTATAAAAGCACCGCTTTTCGGTAATCTTACGATTAAGTCGGCTGCTGCAAACTTTGCAAGAACACTCAGTACACTTATGGCTTCCGGTATACCTCTTCTTGATGCTATTGAGCAGGTTGCCAAGATGCAGAATAATAAAATTATAAGAGAGGGTCTTTTGGATGCGAAGACTCAGGTTGCAAAGGGCTTACCTCTTTCAAAACCTATAAGGGATATGGGACTTTTCCCGGCTATGCTTCCGCAGATGATTAAGATAGGTGAGGAAACAGGTAATATCGAAGATATGATGGATAAAGTTGCCGAGTATTATGAGATGGAAGTAGAAGATGCTACTGATGCTCTTACGGCAGCGATGGAGCCTATGGTTATCGTACTTATGGCAGTTGTTGTTGGTGGTATAGTTCTTGCAATTTATTCACCTATGCTTAAGATGTACGATGCAGTTGATAATTATTAAATTGGATATACATCGTCAGGCGAGGATGACGATATTATATCATATATAATTTAATTAATTTTAAAGAAAGAAGGAGAAAAGATTTATGAAAAAGATGAACAACAAAGGTTTCTCATTGGTTGAGCTTATCATCGTTATAGCTATCATGGCTATACTTGCAGGTGCTATAGCTCCAGCACTTATCAGATACATTGATAAGTCAAGAAAGTCTAACGACGTTTCAAGTGGTAAGACTATTAAGACAGCAGTTGAGACTGCTATGGGTAATGAAGTAGCTTACGAAGAGCTTACTAACAATGGTTCAGGTTCAACTATCGAGGTTACTCCAAGCGGAACTACTTCTGCAGCTGTAACTTGTTCAGCAGCAACTCAGGATACTAAGGATGAGATCTTCAACAACATCGGTGAGAAGACTCCAAAGATCAAGTATAAGAAGAATGACGCTGCTAAGTTCGTAGTTACTGTAACTTCAAAGGGTACAGTTAAGGTATGGCTTGCTAAGGCTTCATATACTTTACCTACAAATGATTGTGACACTCATGGTACAGGATGCTGGGAGCTTGCTCCAGATCTTGATAAAGAGTATCAGTAAGATCTGAATTTTCACAACAAATTCCACCTGATTCGCCAGGTGGAATTTGGTTGTGTAAAAAACTTGTATAATTGAATATGCGTTGAAAAGGAAAAATTGGATATGAATATAGATATAGAAGTAGGGGAGAAAATCCTCTTTTCTGTTGTTTTTTTTCTGTATGGCATAGTCATAGGAAGCTTTCTGAACGTTCTTATATTAAGAACGCCTATAAAGGAAAGCATAACCTTTAAACGCTCGCATTGTATGAGTTGCGGTCATACACTTGCGTGGTATGACTTGTTTCCATTATTTAGTTATTTGTTTTTGGGAGGCAAGTGCAGGTATTGTAAAGAACATATCTCGTGTCAATATCCTATTATAGAAGGTTTAAACGGAGTTTTGTACATAATATTATTTCTATGTCATGGATTGACGGTAGAGACGATACTTTACTGTCTATGCGCTTCTTCTTTGCTTGCTTTGAGCGTCATAGATGCTCGAACGCGGGAAATTCCCGTTGGATTTAATATTTTTATATTATTTTTGGGACTGATTAGGCTTTTAACAGACTTAAGTCATTGGAGTCAGTATGTAATCGGTTTTTTTGCGGTCAGCGGTTTTTTATTTCTTCTTATTCTCATTACCAAAGGAAAAGGTATGGGAGGCGGAGATATGAAACTCATGGCAGCAACCGGCTTACTATTGGGCTGGAAGCTTAATATTTTAGCATTTTTGTTAGGATGTGTTCTGGCATCAGTTATACATCTTACGATGATGGCTATTAAGAAAGCAGATAGAACCATGGCCTTCGGACCTTATCTTTCTGCAGGAATTTATATAGCAATGATATGGGGTGAACAGCTTGTAGGCTGGTACCTGAGTATGTGGGCTTTTAAGTCCTTGTAATTAAAATCACTGATTAGCGAGGGAGGCTATAACGAATGGCAAAAAACGGTAGAGTGTTATCTGTTGATATCACAAACGAAAGCATTACAATCATTGAGCTGACTGCTTCAGCCAAAAAGCAGACTTACATTCACAATGTAATTATTTTTGAAACACCGGAAGATTCATACGAAGATGGTGTTATCAAGGAACCAAACAAGATTGCTGCTGCAATAAGAGAACAGTTGGCAGCAAAGGGTATTAACAATAAAAATGTAATCTTTGTTCTTTCTTCAACCAAGATTGTTAACAGAGAAGTTGTTATACCTTTCGTAAAAGAGAATAAAATCAGAGGAATCATTAATGCAAACTCATCCGAGTATTTCCCTGTGAATATAGAGGATTACGTGGTTTCTCATTCAGTGCTTGAAACAGTAACTGATGCTGAAGGAAATAAGCAGTTAAGAGTTCTTGCTGTTGCTGCTCCTCAGCAGATGGTAAAATCATATTATGACCTTGGAGCTATGGCAGGACTTAATGTAGTATCACTTGACTATATAGGTAATGCAATGCTTCAGCTCATTAAGACCCAGACTACTGCAAGCGCAACCACGATGGTAATCCAGTTGGGAAGTGAGTCAACCGTACTTAATATCGTACAGGGTGACAATCTTCTTCTTCAAAGAACAGTACCGCATGGTACAAATCCTGTAGTAAATGTTGTTATGGATGAGAAGGGTGTAGATGCTACAACAGCTATGACACTCCTTCAAAATGACAGACTTATAACTGTTGATTTCGATGATAACGAAACAACAGGTGCTTTCAGATATTTAATAAACAATATCGGACGTGTAATGGACTTCTATGCTTCACGTAATCCGGATAAGCCTATTGAGGATGTATTTCTTACAGGTGACGGAGCTCTTATCAGAGGTATAGACGGTCTTTTCAAAGTCCAGTTAAATGTAAATACAAGAATCATGGACAGCTTGTACAATATCAAGTTTGATCCAAGCATTGACTTAAAGGTATACAACCCTGTATATCTCGTAACTCCTATCGGTGCTGCGTTTGCACCTATGGATTTTGTTCCTCAGGATTCTTCAAAGGCAAAGGGAGAAACCGGCGGAAGTGCTGCAACTATCGCATGTGCTGCGGTATTTGTAATAGCTGCCATCGGTGCCGCAATTATGGCATTTATGTCAATTAAAGCTAAGAATGATGCTGAATCAAAGAAGGAACAGCTTGAGCAGGATATTGCAAGAATAAGTGATATTGAACAGATTGTTAATGAAATGAATGCAGCCGAGTCAAGATATGTGGATGCTGCAACAATGTACAATACGACTTACAGTTTAAATGAAAATGTCAGAACATTTATAGCAAATCTTGAGGAAAAGATTCCTACTAATGTCGTAGTAACAAGTTTCACAAGTACTGCTGACGGTGTAACAATCCCTTGTGTATCAACCAGTTGGGACGGTATAGCAGACTTTATTATGCAGCTTAAGACTATTGAGTGTGTAGAAGATGCATATGTTTCAAGCATAGCCAAGACAGATGATGGTTCAGGAACTACATTTATCTTTACTGCAACAGTTAAGTATGTAGACGTAAGAACACCGGAAGAGCTTGGTATTGTTGGCGAAGAAACAACAGAAGAAGCTGAATAGTAAAGGGGGTTTATAGATATGACACAAAGTAATTTAAGAATAATTTTAGTTTTACTTGCAGTTCTCGTTCTTGGTGGAGTTTATATGTATGTATATAAGCCTAATATGGACGATAAAAAGAGCTTAGACAGCGAGGTAGAAACTTTAGAGTCAAGATACAATGAATTAAAGGCTATGGAAGTTCACAGAGAAGAGTACATTGCAAAAACTGCAGAGTATAACGAGAAATTCCAGGAAGCCATAACTGTTTTCCCTGCAACTCTTGATCAGGAGCTTTCGGTTATGTTTATGAAGGGCATCGAGAAAGATCAGGGAGATCTCCAGTTTGATATTTCTACAGTTGGTCTTGGAAGAGAAGAACTTTTCTATACACTTGGAAATTCCGAGGCAGTAGATGATTCTTCATATGAATGTTATAAAGCTGCATTCCCTATTGCATACACAGGTTCATATGAGGGAATTAAGGATCTTCTTGATTATGTAATGGCATATAAATACAGAATGAATGTTACAGAATTATCAATTATCCATGATGATAACGGTTATGCAGGTGTAATCAACCTTAGCGCATATTGTGTAAAGGGTGAGGACAGAGAAGCTGATACTTGCACAACTGATGTTCAGAACGGTGTTGATAATATCTTCCTTGGAGGAGCCGGTGCAAATGTTCCTTCAGGAAATGCAAATGTAACTTCAAGCGCAAATGATGTTAAGATAACTATTGTTAATGCCAATAACGATTCAGGCGACGGAATAACTGTTGCAGCAGGCGGAAAGACTGTTTCAAACGGCGATAACAAGGTTGCAACTGTAGATGTTAAGGTAGAAGAAAAGGATGGAAAGAAGGTTGCAACTGTTTCTCTTGGCGGTGAGGATTTAACTGTTAATATTGATGACGCACAGACAAGCTTTAGAATCTATGTTTCTTCATCAAAGAGAGTTGATTCGGATGATACAAACGGAATTAAGCTTAATGTATCAAACAGCACAGATATAGCAGTTGATGTTAAGGTTGACGGAGATGACTCATCATCACCAAGATTTAACATTGGAGACAAATCAGGCACTGTTAGGGTTAATTAAGAGAGGATGAGGATTTATGGCAAGAAAAAATAATAAAGGTTATTCCATAATTGAAATAATCATTGCCATTACCATACTGTCGTTGCTTCTTGTACCGATAGTAACTCAGATAAGTCAGACATTTAAAACCAGCCGTATGGCTAAACAGCAGCAATACGTTACTGATAATGCAGTTTATCTTATGGAGGACTTCCAAAAGTCCTCTATGGATGAACTTGAATCAGAGTATGGTATACCGGTAGAAAAAGCAGATACAGTAACCTGCGAGGTATTTGACGGAACAGGTGCCACAACAGGTAAAACTGTAAAATACCATGCTTATAAGTATAACCTTACTGATGTAAATCTCGGTCCTGAAAAGAAAGAGTATGAAAGATATGTTGTTCTTGACGATCTTGATACTTCTTTAAAGGGAACGGTTGCTACAGGATCTCAAGGATATACAATGACTAAGATGACGTCGGCGCCGGCAGGCTTTGAATTAAACAGTGAAGGATTTGCTGTTAAGTATAATACGGACGGATTTGTTGTCGGAGCAATCTGTGAGGAGACTCCGCTTGTAAAAAATCCGAATGATGTCAATCTGGGTAATATGCAAAATATGGATAGTTCAAAGGTTGCTATAGTTCCGGGAACTTCAGCAAACTTTGACAGTCAGGCAAGTAAAGAGTTTTTTGCTTTGGCTATGGAAGACCTTAGAAATAACAAGCCCGAGGATTGGAAGCAGGCTATGAACCATACAGAAAACGATAGTGTGCTTAACCAGCAGTACAGTCTTGATAAAAATATCAAGCTTACGAAGATTTATATTGATAAGAAAACAGATACAAAAGATTATTATGTAGTAAGTGTTGATGTATATTATTACAATGCTACATTGGATGAGACATTAAGCTATAATGTTTTCTCACAGAAGTTTTATACCAACGAATGTCCGGCAACATATTTTGAATATCAGCCGTATGCGGCGGAAGTTGGTACAGGAAGTGTAATTTATGCTTCCAATGATTATATAGTTGTTGATAATTATGTACCGGATGCAAAGATTTATCTTTACAGACCGCAAAATGATCAGATGACTGCTACACATAGTGAATTGATCGGTTATTTAGAGGATTCCAAGTGCTATACATTCTATAGACAAAAGGGTTCATTAAATACCGTAGATATTCATTTATGTAATTTGAATAATAAGGATGATGCACCATCAAATGTTTACACAAATATTGATACTTCAATATTTGATGTGACGAAAATATCCGATGATTTATTTGCTGAGGTTGTATCAAATGATTCCACTGCAAAGGGAAGAACAGATTATGCGGGACTTAAGACTCTTGCTGAGGATGAGAGATTCCAAAGCAGATTATATACCATAAATGTTTCATTAAAGCCTAAAAATGATGAGGCAGGAAGCAATGAAGTTAGATTTACCGGAGCAAAGGGGGAAAATTAGTTGAAAAAATTCAAAAAATTGATTAAAAAACTAAATAATAATGGCTCTAGTATTATTATGGTAATTGTTTCCATGGCATTTATCGGAATAATTGTCGGAGCACTTCTTACTGCAGCCGGCTATGCGTACAGACTTAGAATGCAGGATGTCAACGCAAGAGATAACTTCTATTATGTTGAGCAGGCTATGAATGAAATCTATGCGGGTGTGGGTTCCGAAACCTTGGAAAACATGCAGGAAGCATATGTATATACTGTAGAAAACATGGTTCGTTTTGATGTACCTACACAGACCTATGTCAAGATAAGTGATGAAGATGCAGAGAAGATGTTTAAGGATAGATTTATGCATAATCTTGAATCAAATACTTATTTTCAGGCTGCCAATATTGCTGATTCGCTTAAAAATTATATAACTGATCCTTCGGTTAAATTGGATGAATCAAGACTTACCGTTGAAAAGGTTAATGTTGACGGTAAATTGGATAAGATAATTGTTAAGAATGTAACTCTTACACGAACTGTTAATTACAAGAAGGCAGTAGGAGATTACACTCAGACTATATCAGCAGATATTGAGATAGGTAATCCGGATTTTGATGTATTGTTCAATTCGACAAGCGGTGGTTCACCGAACATATTTACTTTCTCAATGGTAGCCGATATGGGTATTGAAATTGATTCAAAGAAGCCGGTTACTATAGTTGGTAATATATATGCAGCTGCGGATTATTACAATAAGGCTTATGATGCAAGCTCATATGATAAGAATGTATTGGATTCTAACAGAAAATTTACAAAGACTTATAAGGATGCTACAAATAAGGACGTTAAGTTTGAATACACTCACGGAAGTGTAACTTCAAGAAAATATGACAGCGATAGCCCTGCATTAAATACTTTTTATAATTTACAGTCTACTATCATGAATAGTGTTGATAATGATGATCCGACAAAGAGACAGTTTTTCGATGGTGTAAATAAGAGAAGTATGTATTCAGGTCTTTTTGTGGATGGTTCTAATGTATCTATCCTTGCAGATATGATAATAGTTCCGGGTTCAATTTCTGTTATGGATACCGGTTTCCTTAACATATACGGTAAGGATGGTGCGGCGGTTAACGAAAGCGAGGTTTGGGCTGATAATGTTATACTCGGAGGATACAGCTTAAAAGTACCGACTACCGAAAAAGATAAAGACGGAAATATAATATATAATTATACAGGTTCAAAGGCAACTTTCCGTGCAAATCTTTATGTAAAGGATGATACGGAAATTAATGCAACAGCTTCTGAGTTCTCACTCAGAGGTAAGTATTACGGATACGGTGACAGTACTTCAAAGGATACAAGGACTTTCCTTCCTACTGTTAATTTAGAAGATTTTCAGACAGGATTTGTGCAATATGATTCAAATGGAAATGTAATAAAGGATTCAAAAGGTAAGCCTGTTATAAAGATGGAGAACAGAGGTCATTACAACAGTAGTTCATTTATCATAAACGGTGAACGCTCTACAGTGGATCTTAAAGAAACCAAGGCAATTTTCCTTGCAGGTCGTTCTTATATTGAATTATCAAAGGATGTTACCAATGAAGAAGAAGCTCTTAAGGGAGAAAATGGATCATCACATGTTAACATTCAGACAGTAGAATTTTCACCTACCGCAAACAACTTCAGTACTACTACAAATCTTACCGATACGGTTTATTTAAGAGATTATAAGACCGGTGAAAGTTTATCACTTAAGTCAAATCAGGTTGCGTATATTCCAGTTCAATATACAGGTATACCTACCGAAGCGGTTGAGCGAGATGGAAAGACTCATCTTAAAGATGATGATTATGGCAATACCAAATATGATGCTAATTTACATACTGCATTAATAGGAAGTGCTCTGTTTGAAAAGTATTTTCCTGAAGCAAGATTTAGGGAAGAAGGAGATAACGCTAACAGAAAATATGCTATTCCATGTATTATGCAGGAAGTGTCGGGCAAGAAGTATTATTACTATGATTTTGAAAGAGCATATGGATATATCGCAGATGGTAGCTTGAAATATGCCGGTACTGAAGAAAAAAGAGATTCGACTGCTGTAAGTACACTCGGAGCAGCTTATTGTGATAAATTTGTAGCGGATTATCCTACAGCTGAAGCATATGCAGCAAGCTTTATTACAGATTACGTTGCAGAACTTAATAATCCTAACAGTACTATTAAAGATTATCTTGCGGATATAACCGATTATGAAGGCTTTACAGCCGGAGATATTATATTACCTAAAGCAGATAGTTATATTTACTCGAGTGGTGCATTGACATCCAAAGAGGGTACTAAGTTTAACATAGCTGTAAATAATTCAGATGATTTAAGTGCTTTATTCTCAGGCGGAAGCTTTACGGTTACCGGAACTGACATTATGTCATATTCGGATGATCTTGAGAAGGAATACAATTATGTTAAGTGGAACCTTGGACATTATGATGCTACTGACAATCTTGAGGAAAAATATATTGACGATTTAGTTAATGATGATAACTATACTGAAGCATCTATCACACCTATCAATAAGTTCCTTAACTTTGATAAGATAGGTGATGGTGAAAAGAAGCTTGCTCTTACGTCAGGATATTATGTAGTTTATTCCGGAAAGACCGTAACAGTTAATGAGGAAGGAATAGTAAAAGGAATTATTATTACCAAGGGTGACGTTGTATTCGGTAAAAAAGTTACAGGTTTTGAGGGCTTGATCGTATCAGGCGGAAAGATTTACATATCAAACGATATGCAGACTATTAATGCAAGTGCCGAGATATGTAGAGCTATATTGAGAGAATGTCAGCTTTCGGGTGATCTTGATTGCAAGAATTTCCTTAATATATTTAAGGGATTCGAGGGTTCGGAAATTATTGAAGAAACTGATTCGACTGAGACAAAAACAATCGACACTATTGACTATTCAGATGTTGTAAGATTTAACAACTGGATGAAGAACGTAGAATAGAGGTGGTGTTGATGGTTAAGATTAAAGAGAGATTTAAAGAAAGCTTAAAAGACAATAAAGGTTTTTCGTTAACCGAATTTATAATTGTTATAGCAATTATAGCGATTATGACTACAGCATCATTTATAACCATGGCCGTTATGCACGGGGCAAAAGCTAAAGAAGCCTCCAGCTCTTTTGAGAATTCTTTGGCCGAGGTTATAAACTTGTCCAAGAATAATGGTGTGGATTTAAATGCAAACGGTACGATAGATGCAGATGAGGAAAGCTACGCTATAGGCTTAAGAATCTATAAAACGGGTGGTAAATATTATTTACAAAAATGTGTAGTTAAGCATTTTAACGGAGTATATTCGGATAGCGGAAAAACAGAATCCGATCCATACATAAAATCTATAAATGAGTGTTCGGGTAAGGGCTTATGTTTGTCGGCATATGTGGATATAAAATTTTATGATGAAGACGGCAATGATGCAACAGCTGATTCTTACATTATAGCATTTGATAGGAGAGGAAACTGCAAGCTTGGTTATGGAATTTATGAATTCAGAAAAGCAAGTAACGGAGATAAGGTTTCTTCAGTAAGAGTAAACAGAAACGGAAGCTATATATTAAAGAAAAAGTAGATAAGGAGTGATGAACGTTGATGAAGAAAAATAAAAGCAATAACGGTTTCACCCTTATAGAACTTGTTATTGCAATAGCGATGCTTGCTTTTATCATGACAGCGGTAAGCGCCCTTATGGGAAGTAGTATATTGAGTTTCAGAAAGACAAGATCCAATATCAGTATACAAAATTCCGCACAGTCAATTTATGATAAGATGTCTGATGACCTTATGCAGGCAAAAAGAGTTGTAATATACGGATATGAGTGCTCAACGGATTTGGATTTTGATAATGCTAAACCCGGAGATGCCGCTTCCGGAACATTAAATTATTATTATTATGTTTCTGATGAGGCTGCAAGAAATGAACTTATGGTTCACGGTATAAGCGCATCCGATATTAAGGTTTTCTCAGGCTATGGTACCGGATCTACAGCTCAGGCACCGGTAAGTCCTACAACAAAGATATATGTTGAAAAGATGATTATTGATATATCTGTACCAATTGACGAGATATCGGCAGTTGAGACAGGTTCACCATCTTTGGTATCAGGTACTCGTACCGACCATATCTATGGTGGGACGATAAAGCTTAACAGAACCGGTTTCAAGCCTACGGGTGATGTAATGTATGATGTAAATGATACATTGAGAGCTACATATACCTTTGATGGAAAGGATATGTATTTGGAAAACAGATATGCTTTACAAATAGGAAAGAATGATGCTGCTTCGGGAGCACTTAGTGAGAAAAATCTTTATGCAGATGTATTTAACTATTTGGACGGAAGCACCGATAATATTACAGGATGTGTTGTAACAGTTGATTATGCGAATGGAGCCATCGGCCTGGAGTTGAATATTTATGATAATAATATGAGACATAAAACAAGCGGTATGGTTAAACTCAGAAACTCAGATGTATTAGATCATGATTAGGAAAGGGAGGTAAAAGCAGAATGAAAAAGAATATGAAGCTTAAGATAACTGCATTGGTTGCTATGCTTTTCATGGCACTTGCCGTAACCTTCTTATCATTTTCTCATGCGGATGAGGAGGCTCAGGATGAGTCTTTGCTTATGGCAAAGGCGGTAGATGCGGCCGATGTTGGTTCAAAAACAAATATTGATTATATAATTCAAAATTCGAATACAACTGATCCGGATGTAGATCCCCATTATAATATAATTGAGATTACATCGGACTATAAAGAAATTAAGAACTCCAGTGGTACTGTTATTGGTTATGATGTACCTGACACTCCTACCAGTTTGGCAGATTATATATCTTCCAATGGAATGGAAAACTATGTAATTAATGGTCATTCTACACTTGGCGAAGCAATGAAAACAGGTATGGTCAATTATAAAGTTTATGCTACCAAGCAGATTACCAATGATGATGAAGACATTTTAAAAGAAATATCTAATGCAGACCTTATATATGTTAATCAGGGTTCAACTGCGTTCAGTAAAACAAATGATTTATGTGAGAGCTTATATGATATATTGCATACATATGCAGTAGGAGATTATAAGCCGCTCATTATCAATAGTGAAAAAGCTTCCGGCGAAAATGGCGGAGGAGATGATCCTACACAGCAGGAAACATGGGCAAGTCTTGCAAATGATGTATTTAGTTCGGGTATGTATTATTATACATTTGCCTGGGATTATACGAATCAATCTGCAACGGATTTCTTAGGACATAAGGATAAGTCTATGTACCTTGGTATCAATGGTAAGAATCAAAATGCTAAGGGTAAATGGACTGTACTTAAAAAAGATGGCGAAGCTGATAAAACAATGAGTAGATTCCTTGTGCTTAGTTATTCAACTACAGGAAGTACAAGTACTATGCTCAATATTTTCCCTACTCTTACTGAGGTTAACGGAGCTAATTACCATCTTGATGGTGTAACAGATCCTTATGCTGCACCAACAGGAGCAAAGATATATGATATAAGCGGTAATAATCAGGTTTCAAACGGTATTTACAACGGAAAGTATAAGACTCCTGATTTTATACAGATTGAACAGGGTTCTCTTGCCGGAATTGATGATGGCAGTATAGACCTTGCAAATTATGATTTTGTTTTAATTGATGAGTCATATAACGGCAGAGAAATATCAAGAGATCAGTATAATAAGCTTGCTGCGGCTATGTACGGAAGCGTAAGTATGGTTTATCCTGCAAGTATGGCTACAGCTACAAGCACAAGTACTCCTAATACGGTAACTGACGTTCAGGAATATAATTACTTAGAGCTTTATTATATGGTTGCAACAACTGATAATGTTGCAAGATATGATAATATAATGGTTACAAATGCTAAGGAACTTAACACAATTATGGGTGGCGGAGAAACCGGTGCCGGTGCTATATCCGATCTTATAAATAGATCAACATACAGAGGTATTGGTGGTAAAGGAAGCTCATCCAATATGTATACTGTACTTGAAATTGAACCATGTTATCCTATTGATGATGCGTTGGCTCAAAGACAGGGCGGATATTATTATACTATTCCTGCAAACGTACTTAATGATGTTGATAAGGACACTCTTTCGAGAGATGATAATGGTAATATCAATGTTGAGTACTATGATTGGGAAATCAGTAAGAAAAAGATCTCCGATGCGGTTGGAATTGATCCAAGTAAGATTCAGATAGTTCATATGTCAACTTCCGAACTTGCCGCTAGCAGAGAGCAGATTCTTGGAACATATGACCTTATCTATGTAGGTGGTAATATGTCTGCACTTAAGACGGACATTAGCAGTTGGAGAAGTATCATGGGAACAGCAAATAACTTTGTTGGTACTAATGTAAGTGATACTAACTTTAAATATTTACCTGCATATACCATGTATTCTCATAACGGTGATATGGTTATTTCATCTGTTACGGCACTTGGCTATCAGGGTAGTTTTGAAGCAGGTAATCCTGCATCTGAAGTATATGTTGGTGGATCATATAAGCCGTCATTTGTACTTTTAAATGGTAATGATATTTCTTATGAAAGACTTCAGGAACTTAATAATTATGTAGAAAAGGGCATGCCTGTAATTATTGAGGATGACGTAACAGATGCATATGATAAGGTGCTTAATGACGGATATCTTCAAAATGGAATTGACCCTGACAGTAATATGAGAAAGTTCCTTGATACATGCTATTCAAGAAAGACATTGGATGGAAAAACAACCCCTGCAAAGACAGGTGATCCTAAGAATACTGTTCTTTGGGGACTTCAGAATTCTTCTGATGATGTTGTATTTGCAGATTATGAAGAGGTTAATAATCTGGTTAAGGGATCAGCATCAAGACCAAAACTTACGGTTACCTCGATGCCTTTGACTTATAATTATTATGATGCTACCACAAGACTTGACAAAGGCGAACTTAATTTCGTATATGAAGTGGCAGGAATCGGTCAGAAGGGATTTTCTGCAAGACTTTTGATTGATGATGCTGGTGATAATACGTATTCAACTGATGCGAGTGCTGTAGCAGAAAGTTTTAATAACACTATAGACGGAAGCGCAGGCGGAACATTGAAGTGTACGTTATCAAGTAAGTTTTTTGGTCCGGTAAGCTGGAAATTGGAAATTACTGATACAGAGACGGGATTAACAGCATATACGAAAGGGATTTCTTATATAAAGAATCCTAATGATAAGAAACAGACTGTAAGAGTACTTCAGATTATGCCTGGTGATCCTCAGATGCAAAGCGATTGGAGGGGTACAAAACTCGTATCTTCTGTAGGTGAAGGTGCTCAGGGCGAAAATACTTTATATTTCTGTCCGATATGCCAGCAGGCTTATGAAAGACTTGAGTACAATCCTATTGCAAACAGTACTAGTGCTATAGATATAAGATATTCCGGTACAGGTGCTTATTTCCAGAGTAGCGCAAAAGCAAGTACAGGTCGTACAACAGACAGTGATCCTTATCTTGGACAGCATGAGCATATCTTTGGTTTGCCAAGATATGATAGTAATTTAAAAATTAGTGGTAATGGAACCTCATATACAGGTTGTGATGATTGGTCCACAAACCTTGCTGATGATGTAGGCGACCTTTATGATTTTGATTTGGATATCATGCTTAGAGGAGAATTTGAGGATTATTCCAGAAAAATTGCTGCAGCATATGATATCTCGGGATTGACTGATGATGAAAAGACAGCAAAGATTAATGCGTTTTCGATAGATGCCACAGATGCTGATTATGAAGAATGGTCCAGTCTTGTTACTGACGATGCCAAAGTTAAGTTCATAATTAAGAAAGAGTATAAGGAAAAGGCAAATGGTGCATATCAGAATTATCTGTTAGCTAAACAAGAAACTGATGCAATGATTCCTGCTTTGGAAACTGCTCTTAACACGGCTATATCAAATAATTCAGGTGGATATGCAAGTGATTTGACTACAGTATTAAAGACAAAGAGATACTCTGATATATTCTCAGCTGTAGGAACTGGAGGTTGCTTTAGATGGACATATCCATGGAATGAAGATCAGAAAGCGGTTGCAAATGCTTTCTTTGACTACAGAGATAAAAAGGAAATTGAGATTAAGTATCATCAGGAATATAAAGAGTACAGCAGATATTCATATCCTGACAACTGGTTGACAGGAAGCTATGATATGATTATCATAGGTCCTTCTGATAATTTTGCAGGTGATGATATAACTGATGCTAATGCGCTTGCAGATCTCGTCGATTATATCGAAAATGACGGAAGTGTGATGTTGTTCCATGATACGTTAACTGCATCAAGAGATAAACGTTCATGTACCTTAACTAAGACATTAAGAGGCTATTTCGGTATGGATAGAAATAAAGGACTTACCTTGAGCAGCACAGCTAATACTAGTTCTTATTATCTGCCGTATACTTCTTCTGATCCGAATAAGTACTTTATGACAAACCTTTCATATAAGGATTTATCTGATACCAGCAGGCTTTCTTCATGGGAGGCTGATATGCGTAGTAAGGTTAATTGGGGCAATAGCTACTCTATGAAACATTATCTTTCAAATGTTGCATTCACGGATTCTTTTGCGGTATCGGACTATGGAACTAATGGTCACGGATGTTCACAATTTAAATATGCAGAGCAGTATTGGGAAGTTGCTGCACAGTATTTCCAAAGCTCAGCTGCAAGTGATACAAAGAGTAGAAAAGAGTCCGGTGAATTTGGAACTAATAAGGCTTCACAGAATAATAAGGGTATAGTTACTCAGTATCCATTTACACTTAGTGATGAACTTAACATCTCGCCTACACATCCACAGGCATATGCTCTTGAGGTTGAATCTGATAAGATGAATGTTTGGTATTCTCTTGCAGGTGGTACAAACGGTTCGACTAGTCGTACAGATAGATCACCGTCTTCTATGTATGGTGCCTCAAGAAATGATGGTATGAATAATTACTTCATTTATTCATATGGTAAAGTTAACTATTGTGGTGCAGGTCATGCAAAGGTTACCGGTGTTTATTCGGATAACAACGATGAGCGTAGACTTTATATCAATATAATTGTTAACTCTGTCAAAAATTCAGTTAAGCAGCCTGGTATCACTGTTTATGATTATAAGACAGAGAAGAAGAAGGCTAAAGACGGAAATGATTATATTATGGAAGTTAAGAATACCGACGATTGGCCGGAATTCAGCTTCAGTGTAACAGTTGATACGAGTGAGCCGGGTAACGGACTTGCAAGGGTAAGAATATATTATGATCTTGATTACTTAACTGCTACAGGAAATAAGGATGAATATGTGAATAATAAGTTCCATATCCTGATTGCGGATATGAGTGAAGATAAGGATGGTAAGCCACTCAAATCCGGAACGATTTATGACGTTGGCAGAGACTTGAAGAACTTACAATTGAAACCTGAGTACTTTGAAGCATATAACGGTGAATATACATATATCGTTATTGAAGTAACAGATAAGAAGGGTAAGATTTCACACCAGCGTATCAAGATTAAATTGTTACCACACTTGTTCGAAATGACCTAAAATGAGTTAAATATCATTTTAGATATAAAGGCAAAAGCCTAACTTAAAATAATTATTTAAGGGACGAGATTAAATCTCGTCCCTTTTTCAAAGAAGAGGTAAGTGTTATGGATAGAGTTTATAAACTTATGAAGACCATGAGGATGAATGCGATTATATTAACTGATGGCTATAATATTCATTATCTTTCGGGATATGGCGGTCATACGGGTATGGCACTTATTACCATGAAGCATAAACGTATTTTGACCGATTCAAGATATACTGAGCAGGTTACTATTGAAGCTCCCGAATTTGAATGTATAGATATAAAATCCGATGGATATGCAAAGACTATAAATCGACTTCTTTGCGAAGAGTTTTTTGCATGTGTCGAAGGAGATAAAGATTTATCGATGCAATTTGATAATAATGTTAGTTCTGCACCGAAGGAAGTGGAAAACTCGTGTAAAACCTGTGCAAATACTGTGTGTACTCGTAATACTATTCGCGTAGGATTTGAAAATGAAGATATTTCGTATAAGCAATTTAAAACATTTCTTGATGTTCTCGATGATAGAATTGGACTTATGCCAATCGGAGATAAGATCAATAAACTTAGAATAATTAAGTCAAAAGAAGAAATAGAAAAGATAACCATGGCAGAGCATATAGGTGATATGGCATTTTCTTATGTGAAAGATTTAATTAAGCCGGGGATGACGGAGGTTGAAGTAGCTCTTTTACTTGAAAATTATATGAGAAGTCATGGGGCTTCGGGCTTAAGCTTCGATACCATTGCAGCATCCGGCAAGAATTCTTCTTTACCTCATGCTGTTCCAACTGATAAGAAGTTAGAAGAGGGCGATTTTTTAACTATGGATTTCGGCTGTATATATAAAGGCTATTGTTCAGATATGACAAGAACCGTGTTTATCGGAAAAGAACCTTCGGATAAACAAAAACAGGTTTATGAAATCGTTCTTAAAGCACAGCTTGCGGCACTTGATATGATTAAGCCGGGAGTAAGTTGCTATGAAGTTGATAAATGCGCAAGGGATATAATTAGAGATGCCGGATACGGAGATTACTTCGGACATGGATTAGGACACAGTGTAGGACTTTTTATTCACGAGGAACCGAGATTTTCACCAAAATGCAAGGATATACTTGAACCGGGAATTGTTATAACGGTTGAACCGGGTATTTATTTACCGGGAGAGTTTGGTGTTAGAATTGAAGATCTTGTAGTCGTAACCGAAGATGGATATAGAAACCTTGCTGAATCACCAAAAGAACTTATATGCATTTAATTGCATATAATCAAGCGGACATTTTTTATGTTTAAGTTGGATACATAGAAAAATGTCCGCAATTTTACTGTTATGATAGCTGTTTTTTTAGCTCCTCAATTTGTTTTTCAAGTTCTTCGATGGTTTTTTGCTTTTCGTCAATGGTTTTTTGCTTTTCTTCGATGGTTTTTTGCTTTTCGGCCATACCCTCGGCTCTACCCTCAGCTTTACCTGCAAAGAATATTTTATCAGCTTCTGTAATAATTACATTTCCACCCATTTTATTCACCAAATCCCTTTCGTTTTTATTACCGTTTGTCACATGCATTATAACCATATCTATATATATGAGTAGGTTTTTATACTCATATTCGGATATGGCTGTATTATGTACGGACTTAGTTAAAAAACTAAGAAAGAAATCCAAATCATTTTCTACTTCTTTTAGTTCTCTGTTACTTACGTTTTCGTCCTTCATAATACTTTCATATCTTAGCAGGTAAAACGGTATAAGTACATAAAGTTTCTTATCTATAATTTCTTCTTTTGTAAAATCGCTAAGTATAAGATTGTCGGCATTGTATTCAACCAATTCACCATTTGGAAATTTGTAGGTTATTTCCGTTCTCTTAGGAGTTGATGATGTACTTCGTATGTAAATAACGGAGTAGTAGGGCATAGTTATGGTAAGCTTACCGTTATTATTTTCAGCACTCTGTCTTGCGGTCAGAAAAGTATACTCGGCAATCCTTAAAGCCATTGAACCATCATTGTAGCTTTGACACTCCAAAAGATATTTGTCATCTCGTATTTTAATAATGAAGTCGGTTATTCATATTTCTTCCTCCTAATTTTACAATATAGTTTTTTTAAATGCAATAATCTTAAAGTCAAAAATAGAAGCGTTTTGTAAATTACTTGTACATTTTTTGTTCTCATTAGTTGGGAAAGAAATGGAATTAATTAATTATATTGGAATAATAAACTACTAAAAAAGAAAATATCACATAAAAAGAGTACTACAATATTAGACAAAATGCAACAAACATTTTAAAATTAATATGGTGCTTAAAAAAACAAGGAGATGGTTCTAACTAATGTATTTTTGGTGCTAAGCAAATCGTGAGCGTTAGCGAGATTTGCGTGTACCATAAAATATATTAGTTAGAGCCATCTCCGTATTAAATGTATTATTTTATGCTCTTGATGAATATTCACCTGTTCTTGTGTCGATTCTTATCATATCACCCTGATTAATGAAGAGTGGTACGTTAAGAGTAGCACCTGTCTCTACTGTACATGGCTTTGTAGCTCCTGTAGCTGTATCACCCTTTACACCGGGCTCACATTCTGTAACAAGTAAGTCAACTGATATAGGAGGCTCAACTCCAAATACTGAACCGTTATGTGAAGCAATCTTACAAGTTTCATTTTCTTTAACAAACTTTAATGAATCACCGATTACGTCTGCATTGATAGCTATCTGCTCATAAGTCTCGTTATCCATGAAATAATATAAATCGCCATCCTGATATAAGTACTGCATATCTTTTCTGTCGATATGTGCATTTTCAAATTTTTCTGTTGGACGGAAAGTCTTTTCTACAACACCGCCACTCTTTATATTTTTAAGCTTGGTTCTTACGAAAGCTGCTCCCTTGCCGGGTTTAACGTGCTGGAATTCGATTATCTGGTAGATATTACCTTCCAACTCGATTGTTATACCATTCTTAAAATCTCCTGCTGATACCATAATTTTCCTCCTTAAAATCGCATATAGTTCATTCTAATATAAAAGCTCTATTTTTTCAACTGTTTTTTGTAAATTACGGCATATGTGTTTTCTGAAATACGGTATATGTGTTTTCTAAATTACTGCATATGTATTTTCTGAATACAGCATATGTGTGTGGATTTAATATGGAATTTGAGTATCTTGATATTAAGTAATAAAGGTAATATTTTAAAAAAAATTACATATATTTATTTTAAAAGGGAGGTTGAAAGGTGAAAAAGGAAATATTAAAAATATTATCGCCGGCTATCAGGTGTTTGATTAAGGATATAAATATAGATTTTTCAAAGCTTACGGAAATAAGATTAAGGATTAATGAACCTCTGATATTTATTTTTACGGACGGAGAGTATTTCTTATGTGAGAAAAGAAATTTTACAGTAAATCGTAAATTGGCTTACAGAGTTAATGCAGAGGATATACGTTATGCACTTGATATGGTTTCAAACTTTTCATTATATGCATATGAGGATGAATTAAGGCAGGGATTTATAACCATTACTAACGGACACAGAGTAGGACTTATGGGACAGGCCGTTATGGATAAAAACAGTATAAAAAGCGTAAAGCATATTTCATTTATAAATATCAGAATTGCACATCAGATTAAAGGGTGTGCAGATAATGTTTTGCCTTATATTTATGATAAGGACAGGGTGATGAGTACGATTATTATTTCACCGCCCGGATACGGGAAAACAACCTTATTAAGAGATTTAATCAGATGTATTTCGGATGGAAACAGCTTTTGTAAAGGCATGAATGTGGGAGTGGTCGATGAGCGTTCGGAGATTGCAGCCTGTTATATGGGTGAGCCTCAAAATGATGTCGGTATAAGAACCGATATTTTGGATGCATGTCCGAAGGCCGAAGGAATGCTTATGATACTTCGTTCCATGAATCCAAAGGTTATTGCCGTAGATGAGATAGGAAGCCATGAGGATATCGAGGCCATATCCTATATTATAAATTGCGGATGCAGTATCCTGGCTACGGTGCACGGTTATTCCATAGATGATATAAGAACCAGGCCGGTTTTAAGAAAACTTGTCGAGGAAAAAGCTTTTGAGAGATATATTGTGCTTGGAAAAAATCATATCATAGGAAAGGTAAGTAATATATTTGATGAAAGGGGTAATGAATTATTACTTCAATCATATCTGTGTGCAAATTAGCCGGAGCGATTATGGTGCTTTCGGGTTTTTCATATTTCGGAATTATTAATGCTTTAAGACTAAAAAAAAGAAAAAATAATTTAAGAGCTGTAGAGAAAATTTTAATTTATCTTGAAAGTGAAATAAGATATAAGCATTCATTGATTTCCGAAGCATTAATAAATGCATCAAGAAAGGCTGACAAGCCTTTTGATAATTGGCTTTTTTATCTTGGGAAAAGAGTGGATTCGGATACGGTGGTTGAAACGGATGGCTTTTATGAAATATGGATTTCGTCTCTTGAAATGTTAAGACAGGATACATGTCTATCAAATGAAGATATAGAAGAACTCGCAACCGTCGGACAAACTCTCGGATATCTTGATATCGAGGCACACAGGGCAGGACTTGAACTTGAGTTAAAAAGCCTGCATGAAAAGATATGTGAATATAGTGAGACATTGGCGGGGAAAATGCGAATTTCTGTTATAGCAGGTGCACTTTTGGGAATTATGATTGTTATAGTTTTGGTATAAGGAGTGTTTGATAAAGTGACTATTTCGCTTATTTTTAAAATAGCAGCAGTAGGAATTGTGGTAGCGTTATTGAATCAGGTGCTTAAACATTCCGGAAGGGATGATCAGGCATTCCTTGTGAGCCTTACGGGACTTGTTCTTGTTTTGTCATGGATTGTGCCATATATATATCAATTGTTTCGTGATATAAACAGTCTTTTTAATTTTTAGGGGTGATGACGGATGAATATTGGTATTTTGATGGCTCTTATTATAATAGCTATTATGCTGGCATTAAGTCTAAAGAGTAAAAATCCGGAAATAAGCGGTATTATTAGTCTTGGCCTTTGTCTTCTGCTTATATCGATTTGCGTTGAACGAATAAAAATTATTGTTTCACGTATCAAAAGTATTTCGATAAATGTTGATATTGATAAAACTTATATTTTAATTTTGCTTAAATTGATAGGAATTGCATATATTTGCGAGTTTGCTGCAGGAATAAGTAAGGATGCCGGATATGGAGCAGTGGCTTCTCAAATCGAGCTTTTGGGAAAATTAACAATGTTAATGGTATCGTTACCGATATTATCACAGGTTATTGAAATAATTATCAATATGATGAGGTGATAGTGTGAAGCTTTATATTTTCAGACTTGTGCTTTTTTCGTTGACCGGATTTGCAGCCGGTCATTTTAATAATACATTGCTTAAGCCGGCTTCTTTATTTGAATCCCGTTCGACAGAAAAACAAAATAACGAAAATGATGAGAGTTTGGACGATACTTATGAAAGTGTATATAATAGCCTGGATATAGAAAGCATTGACAGAAATTTAAAAAGAAACGGCATAAATCTCTCTGTAAATGTTGAGGATATGATAAAGGATATTACGAAAGATGATAATAAAGGAATAAAAGAAAAATTTAAAATGATAATCAAAGAAACATTTGCAGGAGAGATAGAGGATAATAAAAATCTGATGATTATCCTGATTTCCGTTGTGCTTCTTGGCTCAATTTTTGTAAATCTGTCAGGCTCAATGGGAAACGGATTTATAAGTGAAAACGGGTTTTATATTACATATCTGATTATAACGGCCATTATGCTCACATCCTTTATGATCACCATGGAACTGGTACAGGATACCATAAGAGCCTTGCTTACCATGATTAAGATAATAATTCCCGTATATGCCGTTGCGGTTAATTTCGTGGGACATACAGTCACCTCCGCAGCAATGTATGAAATAATAATGATTGGCATATGGCTTGTTGAGGCGGTTATTCTGGGACTCCTGATTCCTATGATCAGGTTCTATGTAATAGTTACTCTTGTTAATAATTTGAATAAAGAGGATTACTTTTCCAAGATGTGCAATCTTATAAATAATCTTGTGAATTGGATATTAAAGACAGTTATTTTTTTTATAGCAGGTTTAAATATAATCAAAACGCTTATAGAACCTCATATTGATATGCTTGGAAAAAGTGTGGTAAATAAGGTTGTTGCATCACTGCCTTCGGGAACTATGATGTCGGTTCTTACCGGAACATTTCTTGGGGCGGGGATTGTGGTAAAAAACAGCATAGGTATTGCGGGTATAATTCTTATAGGACTTATTGTCGTAACGCCCGTTATCAAAACTGTTATAGTGATGCTCATAATAAGGGTCACTTCGGTTATACTTCAGCCAATCGGAGAAAAAAGGTATATAGAGGGCATGGAAGGTCTTGCAAGAGGAGTAAGTCTTTTGCTTTTATGTTTGTTTTCAGCAGTCGTGTTATTTGTCCTTACTATAGCTATTATGGCCTTTGCAACAAATTCTGCCGGAGGGATGATATGATCAGTGCCTGGATGAAAGGACTCGTAATCTATCTTATTTTATCGGGACTTGTAATGAAACTTATTCCCGGAAAAAATTATGAAAAATATATATCACTTTATATGGGATTTATTATGGTAATTATGCTTGCAAAGCCTGTGCTTATGTTGTTTTCGGTAAGAGACAGCGGGGTAGACAGGTTTATGGAAAGTATCGACAATTATCTCAATTTTAATCCGGATAATGTCTATGGTTCAAATAAAAGTATGAATTATTATGAACTTGGGATGAGTGAAACGATAAGACTTGATTTGTTAAAGGCCGGTTATGATTTATCTGAGGTATCTTTTGTTACGGATGATAATGAAAAAGTGCTTAGTGTCACATTATATTTGTCGGGAGAGTTTGAGGAAAAAGATTTAAAAAATTATATTAATGAAGTCTATAAAATCAATTTAGAGAGTATACATATAGTAAGACGGTGAAGTTATGGAGTTTAAATCATTTTTTGAAGGTTTTAAAGGAAAATCAAACAAAATAATAACATTCATTTTAATCGGAATACTGCTTCTGGTAATAGCCATGCCGGTAAAAAACAGGGGATTACAGGGTAGTAATACTGATAAGAATACATACGGGAAAAAAGAGGATTCATTAAGCAAAGATGAGTACGCGTGTGAGTATAAAAACAATGCGACCTATTATGAAGAAAAGCTTAAGAAAATACTTGAGAAATCTTACGGAAATGGTTCGATGAATGTTATGGTTTCAATGAAGGCAAAGGATAACGGGTCGGATTTTTATATGGATGATTCATATGAAGATGAGTTTTTGGTTGACGGGGTTCTGATAGTTGCCGATGTTTCTTTGGAAGAGGCGGCAGATATAGCTTTTGCTGTGTGTGCATTGTTTAATTTGCCGGCTCATAAGGTGGCGGTTTTGATTAAAAAATAGGAGGGAAAATATAATTATGAAGAATATTTTTAAGAAAAATCAGGTTATAATTGCAGCTTTGACAGTACTTCTCGGTGTTGCCGGCTACATAAATTTTTCAGGTAAAAATATTAATCTTGGTAAGAAAAGCAATGATACGAAAAAAGAATCAACGGAGGAAGTATTTGCGGAAAACGGGTCAGAGAATCAGATGGAAGAAGAAAACGGAGAAGTTACTTTGTATGATGTAGAGGAAGAAGAAAACATAGAGCTTAATTCCGATGAAGAAGATATAGGTGAGGCTGTTCTTACATCTGCAAATGTAACAAGCAATCTTGTAAATATAAGGCTTAACCGTGAGCAGGCAAGATCAAAGAGTAAGGAGTATTTTCTTGAGATAATAAACGGTGACAGTATGGAGGAGGCTGTTGTACAGGAGGCAACATCAGCTTATGTCAAGCTTGCACAGGATATGGAAAAGGAGGCCGACGCAGAAACTTTACTTATGGCAAAGGGCTTTGATGATGCTATAGTTTCAATTAGCGACAATTCGGTTGACGTGGTTGTCAGTAATACAGATCTTACGGACTCCCAAAGGGCTCAGATAGAAGATATAGTCGTCAGAAAGACAGGTTGCAGTGTTGAACAGATTGTTATAACATCAATGACAAATTGAGACAAATCTATATGTGATTTTGTTGCAATATCATAAAATATTGGGTATAATTAGATAAATATTTTTTGATAGGAGGCAAATATCGTGGAAGAGAATAAAATCGAAAATATAGGAAAGATTAATATAGCAGATGATGTGGTTGCATCAATTGCAGGTATAGCAGCTATTGAGGTTGACGGAGTTGCAAGACTTACAGGAGGAATTTCAAAGGAAGTTGTAAGTAAGCTTGGTAAGAAGAAGCTTGCAAAGGGTGTAGAAGTAACTATAGTTGATGGAAATGTTGAAGCTGATGTTTCGGTAGAGCTTGAATACGGAAACAATATAGCAAAGGTTTCAAAAGAGGTTCAGGCTAAGGTTAAGCAGTCCATAGAGACTATGACAGGTCTTAATGTTACTGTTGTAAATGTTGTGGTTTCAGGAATAAAGCTTGATTAGTTTACTTAACGGAAAGCAGGTTTGATTATGACCAGAAGAAGTCTTAGGGAAAACATTTTTAAAATTCTTTTCAAGCTTGAATTTAACAGTCTTGACGAGATGCATGAGCAGATAGATTTTTCCATTTCGGATATAAATAATATTTCTGATGAGGATAAGGATTATATCATCGGTAAGACTGAAAAGATAATCAGTCTTATTGATGATATAGATAAAATAATCAGTAATATTTCGGTTGGATGGAATATAGAACGTATCGGTAAGGCAGAGCTTGCAATACTTCGTCTTGCGGTTTATGAGGCAGAATATGACGAAGATATACCTTTGAATGTGGCAGTCAGTGAGGCGGTAGAGCTTTCACAGATTTACTGTACGGATGAGGCAAGAAGCTTTATAAATGGCATACTTACCAAGCTTAATGATTAGTTTATGAAAATATACAGTGTAGGACAGATAAATAATTATATTAAAAATATTATAACCCAGGATTATGTGCTCAGAAGCCTTACCATCAAAGGTGAGGTTTCAAATTGTAAGTACCATAGCCTGGGGCACATTTATTTTTCGTTAAAAGATGAAACGGGAACCATACCGGCTGTTATGTTTAAGGGAAGTATTCCAAAAGGTCTTGACTTTAAACTCGAAGACGGTCAAATGATTTTGGCAGCCGGAAGTATCGGAGTATATGAACGTGACGGAAGATATCAGCTTTACGTTTCTTCAATTAAACTTGATGGAAAAGGAAATCTTTTTGAAGAGTTTGAGCGACTCAAATACAAGCTTAATGAAGAAGGATTATTTGATTTCGATATAAAGAAGCCAATTCCGAAATATCCCAAAAAGGTCGGTATCGTAACTGCAAAGACGGGAGCCGCAATTCAGGATATTATGAATATTGCAAGGCGAAGGAATCCTTATGTTGAACTATATCTTTACCCTGCAAAGGTTCAGGGTGAAGGTGCTGCAGATACCATAGTGAAAGGTATAAAAACACTTGATGCCATGGACATGGATACCATAATTATCGGTCGAGGCGGTGGTTCGATGGAAGACTTGTGGGCTTTTAATGAAGAAAAAGTTGTAAGAGCGGTATATGAGGCAAAAACTCCCATTATATCCGGCACAGGACATGAAGTTGACATAACTCTGACTGATTATGCGTCTGATTTAAGAGCACCGACTCCTTCTGCAGCTTGTGAGTTAGCCATACCCGATATAATGTCCACGATAAATCAATTGGATAAATATAGAAATTATTTCAAAAACAACTTAAGTCTAAAGCTTTCATCATATTGGTATCGGCTTGAAAAATTTGAGGCAGGTCTTAATTTACTTAATCCGAAAACAAAACTTGAAAACCAGATACAATATTTATCTGATGCTTATGACAGACTCAAAAATTCCATGAATAATAAATTTAATGCATATAAGCATAATTATGAGCTTTTGAGTATTAGGCTTAACGGGCTTTCACCAACAGCAAAGCTTGTGGGAGGATTCGGATATATTGAAAATAAGGATAAACCGGTAACAGATATAAAGGATGTAAAAATAGGAGACAAGCTTGATATAACCATAAAGGGCGGTCGTATTGAAACAGTTGTTGAAGGTGTAAATAATATAAAATAGATAAAGCAGATAAGGGGTCATACGGATGGCAAATACAAAAAAAGAAAATAAGGAAGAAGATAAACTTATAATAGAAGATGCTTTCAAGAGACTTGAAGAGATAAATGAATTGCTGGAAAACCAGGAGACAAGTCTTAAGGATTCGCTTGCATTATACGCCGAGGGTGTAAAACTTGTGAGTGCCTGCAAGGAAAATCTTGAAGGTGTTGAAAAGGAGATTCAGATTTTAAATGAAGTATAATGCATCAGATATAGAAAAAATTATTTACAAATATATTCCTACGGCAAAAGGTTTCCAACAGGAGCTTCTTGCTGCAATGGATTATGCCTTTAAGGCCGGAGGAAAAAGGCTTCGCCCGATGATGATGAAGCTTTGTTATGATATGTTTATTGAACCGGGGAATGAATATGATGAATCTGTTATCGGACCTTTTATGGCGGCTATAGAGATGATTCATACATATTCGCTTATTCATGATGATCTTCCGGCTATTGATAATGATGAATTAAGAAGAGGAAGACCTACCGTTCATGTCAAATTCGGCGAAGATGTGGCTATCCTTGCCGGAGACGGACTTTTAAATTATGCATATGAGACAGCAGCAAAAGCCTTTTTGACAAAGCCGGGTGACATGGGTATTGAGAGAGCGTTTATTATTCTTACTCAAAAGCCGGGTGTTTACGGCATGGTCGGAGGACAGGCAGTTGATGTCGAAATGACAGGCAAGAAGCTTTCACGTGAGCAGATGGAGTTTATATATCTTAATAAAACTTCTGCGCTTATTGAATGTTCGATGATGGTCGGAGCCTGTTTGGCAGGAGCATCCGAAGAAACGGTTAAATTGCTTGAAGAAGCGGCAAGAGCAGTAGGTATGGCTTTCCAGGTACAGGATGATATACTGGATATAAAAGGTGACGAGGATAAGATAGGAAAGCCTGTACACAGTGATGAAAAAAATGATAAATATACTTATGCTACCATATACGGAATCGAGTCGGCAGAGAAGTATGTAAAGGAAATGTCAGATAAGGCAAATAATATAATCAAAAGCATTGATGTTAAGAATGAAGAGGTTAAGGAAAAGCTTACAGAACTTGTAAACTCTCTTATTGATAGGGATAGTTAAATGAAACTTTTAGATACCATTAATGAAGCAAATGATATAAAAAAAATAAATAAAGAGGATTATACGGAGCTTGCGGCGGAAATCAGGAATTTTCTTATTGACAAGGTGAGTGAAAAGGGAGGACATCTTGCTTCCAATCTCGGTGCGGTCGAACTTACCATGGCACTTCATCTTTGTATGGATTTTCCTATGGACAAGCTTATTTTTGATGTCGGTCATCAGTCATATACTCATAAGATTTTGACCGGAAGAAAAAATGATTTCAACAGTTTAAGGGAATTTGGCGGCTTAAGCGGTTTTCCGAAAGCCTGTGAAAGTGATGCAGATGCATTTAATACAGGACACAGCTCTACGAGTATTTCCGCGGCAATGGGATATGCGATTGCCAGAGATTTGAATAAGCAAAATTATAAGGTGGCAGCGGTCATAGGTGATGGTTCAATGACAGGAGGTATGGCATTTGAAGCATTGAACAGCCTTGCCCAGGCAGGACCGGGATGTGTTATAATTCTGAATGATAATGAGATGTCAATTGATAAAAATGTCGGCGGTATGTCAAAATATCTTAACAGCATCAGATTGGGAGAGGTGTATAACGGCTTTAAAACAGGTGTGGAGAACAGTCTTTTGTCAACAAAGACGGGTACCAAGCTTGCAAGAATACTTAAGCGTTCAAAGGATAATATTAAACAGTTTTTTGTTTCAGGTTCATTATTTGATGAATTGGGAATTACATATGTAGGTCCGGTTGACGGACATGACATAGAAAATATGGTCTCTGTATTCAAAAAAGCATTCAAGCTCAATAAACCGATAATAATTCACGTTAAGACGAAGAAGGGAAAAGGATACAGATTTGCGGAAAGACATCCGGATTATTTTCATGGTATTTCGTCTTTTGATAAGACAACCGGACACTTGATAGAGGATAAGAAGCACAAGACATATACGGACATATTTAAGCATAAATTACTTGAGCTTGGAGACAGGCATGAGGATGTGGTAGCCATAACAGCAGCAATGTCCATTGGAACCGGGGTATTTAAATTCGCCGAAAAATATCCGAAGAGATGCTTTGATGTGGGTATAGCCGAGCAGCATGCGGTAACCTTTGCGGCAGGTATGGCTAAAGCCGGACTTGTTCCTTTTGTTGCGGTTTATTCTTCGTTTTTACAAAGAGCGTATGATCAGATTCTTCATGATGTATGTATGCAAAATCTGCATGTTGTTTTTGCAATTGATCGTTCCGGACTTGTAGGACAGGATGGAGAAACTCATCAGGGAATTTATGATATATCTTATCTTTCTCATATGCCGAATATGCTTGTTATGGCACCGAAAAACAGATATGAGATGGAAAGAATGCTTGATTTTGCATATTCCTACGACGGACCGGTAGCTATAAAGTATCCGAGGGGTACTGCATATAAAGGTCTGGAAGGATTCAATGAACCTATAATTGCGGGTAAGAGTGAGATAATATACGAAGGTAGTGAAATAGCCATATTGGCATGCGGAAATATGATGGAGGAAGCTGTAAAGCTTTATGACAGACTTAAATGTGAAGGCAAGAATCCGACACTCGTAAATGTTAGGTTTGTATCCTGTATTGATATGGAAATGCTTGATATGGTTTGCAGAAAGCATAAGCTTGTTGTAACCATGGAGGAAAACATACGCAAGGGTGGATATGGTGAATTATTTGCGGCAACACTTTTGGATAAGGGGTATGATTCGGATAAAAAAATAATTCATATCGATGCATCAATTAATAATGAAATCGTACCGCACGGAAAGATTTCCGAACTTAGGGATATGCTTGGAATAAGCGCAGAAAAGATATATGAAGCAATAATTGATAAGGATAATTAAAAATGCAGGAAAAAGTTAAGAAGGAACGCCTGGATGTTTTACTGGTTAGTAAAGGACTTGCCGCATCCAGAGAAAAAGCTAAAGCAATTATAATGTCCGGAACAGTTTTTGTTGATGGTGAAAAGGAAGATAAGGCAGGAACCGTATTTCCGGAAAATGTTAAAATTGAAGTTAGGGGTAATACTTTAAAATATGTTAGCCGTGGCGGTCTTAAACTTGAAAAGGCGATGGCAAATTTTGATATAACACTTAAGGATAAGATTTGTATGGATGTCGGTGCATCAACCGGAGGGTTTACGGATTGTATGCTTCAAAACGGGGCCGTTAAGGTTTATTCAGTTGATGTCGGTCATGGTCAATTGGACTGGAAACTTAGAAATGATGAACGTGTAGTATGTATGGAAAAGACAAATATCAGATACGTCAAGCCCGAGGATATAGATGATGTGCTTGATTTTGCATCCATTGATGTATCTTTTATTTCACTTACCAAGGTTCTTCCTCCGGTTAAAAATCTTTTAAAGGATAACGGTGAAATAGTATGTCTTATTAAACCTCAATTTGAGGCAGGCAGGGAAAAGGTCGGAAAGAAGGGTGTTGTAAGAGATAAAAAGGTTCATTTTGAAGTGATAGAAATGGTAACTGAATTTGCTTTATCCATAGAGCTTTATCCGCTTGAACTTGATTTTTCACCTGTAAAGGGACCGGAAGGAAATATAGAATATCTTTTACATTTGACGAAGGATAAATTACTCAGCGAGAACAAAGCTTCAAGGTTTATGAATAATCTTTCGGAAGTTATAGATAAAATTGTAAACAGTTCCCATGAAACTTTAGATAAATAAACGGAATAATATTTATGAGGAGATGCAAGATGGATAAATATCTTGTGCTTGCCAATGATGATAAAGATATCGACTTGGCACTTAGTAAAAAAACAGTTGAATATATTGAAACTAAAGGTGCTTCTGCCTGTATAGTCAGTGATGTGATTAATGATTATGACGGAATCGTAATCAAGGAAGAGTATATAAGTGATGCCAAGGCTGTTATAGTTATAGGCGGAGACGGAACTATGTTAAGAGCGGCAGCAGGTATAGGAGATAAAAATATTCCGCTTTTGGGAATCAATCTCGGGACGGTCGGATTTCTTACGGAAGTCGAAGTTTCCAATCTTTATGAGGCTTTGGACAGACTTATATCGGGTGATTACAATATTGAAAAGCGTATGATGATTGAGGGAAGTCTAAAGGGGAAAAAAATTGCGGCTTTAAATGATGTGGTAATTACGAGAGCGGGCTTTTCGAGAATAATTGGTCTGAATATATTTGTAAATAACGAGCTTCTTGATACATATGAAGCGGATGGAGTGATAGTTGCAACACCTACAGGTTCTACGGGCTACAATCTTTCGGCCGGAGGTCCCATAGTCAGTCCTAAATCAAATGCTATAGTTGTTACACCTATTTCACCGCATTCACTCTCCACAAAAAGCATAGTATTTGACAGTGAAGATGAAATCAGGATAGAAATAGTGAAAAAGAGGAAGACACAGGAAACAGAAGCAATCGTTTCTTTTGATGGAAGCAATAATGAGGAGCTTTCTGCAGGTGATACGATTATTGTTAAAAAAGCCCGTAAGCATACAGAGCTTGTTAAGCTTTACGATTTAAATTTCTATCGTGTCTTAAGGGATAAGATTGGAGGTTAGTTTTTATGAAGCGTAATCGCCAAGAGGTTATAAAAAATATTATTTCCATGCATGACGTGGAAACACAGGAAGAGCTGCTTACCCTTCTTGACAAAGAAGGATTTAATACAACACAGGCTACCATATCAAGAGATATAAAAGAGCTTAATTTAAAAAAGGTTACATATGACGGCGGAAGAAAAAAATATTCGATAAACAATAAAGCACTGGATATGGATGAGAAGGATGATGCATCATATATTCAGGTATTAAAAAACAGTCTGGTATCCATGGAGTATTCGGAGAACATTATCGTTATTAAGACCGTAGCAGGTATGGCTATGGCGGTCGGAGCCTCGGTGGACAGATTGAAAATTGATGAGATTATGGGATGCATTGCCGGAGATGATACCTTATTTCTTGCCATAAGAGATAAAAATATGGCCGAAAAGGTAATTGGAGAAATAAACGATGTTATTAAATTTGCACATTAAAAATATTGCTTTAATTGATGATATGGATATAGGCTTTGAGGACGGATTAAATATTCTTACGGGAGAAACCGGTGCCGGAAAATCCATAATAATCGGGGCATTGGGTATATGTCTTGGTGAGAGGTTTAATAAAGATTTATTGCGAAATCCTGAAGATGATGGTCTTGTTGAACTTATATTTACGGTTGAAAATGAGGAGATAGGTAAAAAACTCATGGCTTTGGATGTAATCGTGGATGAGGATAACCAGGTTTTGATATCAAGGAGAGTTAATAAATCAGGAAGAACCGTCAATCGAATAAACGATATTTCGGTAACAACGGCAAAAATAAGAGAAACGGCTGAAGTTTTAATCGACTTACACGCACAGCATGAACAGCAGACTTTGCTTAAGAAAAACAGACATCTTGAGATTCTTGACAGATTTGGCAGGGAAAGGATAGATGCTTGCAGACAAAGTGTTTCAGAAGCATATAAGAATTATTGCCGGATCAAAGATAAGCTTGCTTCTATGGATATTTCGGAGGAGGAAAGATTAAAAAGAAAAGATTTTCTTACATACAGAATCAACGAAATAGAGTCGGCATCAGTTAAAAAAGGTGAGGATGAGGAGCTTGAAAGGCTTTATAAAAAAGCTGTTAATTCAAAGGATATTCTCAGTGCCGCGGACGAGATTTACAAGGTTACGGGGTATGATGAAGTAAGATCCGCAGCTAATGAGATTTCACATGCACTTGTTACAATGAAAAAGCTTTCAGAGCTTGATGGTGAGCTCTCGGATTTGTATAACATTCTTCAGGATATTGACGGATTAATCAATGATTTTAACAGAGACTTTTCGATATATATGAAAAGTATGGAATTTGATGAGTCGGAGTTTGTACGAATAGAAGACAGACTGAATTTAATAAATTCTTTGAAGGTAAAATACGGCTCAAATATTGAAAATATTTTATCAGGTCTTCAAAAATTAAAAGAAGAAATGGAAGAAATTAATCAATATGATCAAAAGGTTGAAGAGTTAAATCTTGCCTTGGATGATGCAAAAGCAAAGCTTAAAAAAGAGTGTGATTCTTTGACGGAAATAAGAAAAGAATATGCAAAAAAACTCTGTGGACGTATTAAAGAATCCTTAAAAGAGCTTAATTTTATGACTGTTTCGTTTGATATGGAATTCAAAAAGCTTGAGGTTTTTTCAGATAACGGAAATGATGACGCCTATTTTATGATTTCAACCAATGTCGGTGAGCCGATGAAGCCGCTTTACGAAATAGCTTCAGGAGGAGAACTTTCAAGAGTAATGCTTGCGATAAAAGCCTGTCTTGCAAATGAAGATGATACACCTACTTTGGTATTTGATGAAATTGATGTAGGTATAAGCGGCGAAACTGCTCAAAGGGTTGCGGAGAAAATGTCTGTTATAAGTCGTAATCATCAGGTTATATGTATAACACATTTACCTCAAATTGCTGCTATGGCGGATTATCATTATGTAATAAAAAAAGAAGTGGAAAATAATAAGACCGTTACAAAAATAAGGAAGCTTGGCAAAGAAGAGGTAATTGACGAGCTTGCAAGAATAATAGGCGGTTGTGAGATTACGGAAGCCATTAAAACAAGTGCTGCTCAGATGAAAGGATTGGCAGACAGAACAAAATTATACTGATTAGAAAATTCAATATAATAAATAATAAAAGTACATGCAAAATATCATGTGCTTTTATTTTTTTGAAATAACCGAAAAATGAAGCTTAGGATAATTACGAGGGGAGAATTGATATGAAAAATACAAAAAGAAATAATTACAGAATTTTGTTGATACTTGTTTTTATATTTGTTCTTTCAATAATTAATATTGTAATTAACGGATATTATATTGAAAAAAATATTGATACAGGACGGATAGATATGCCGGATGTTTCCCGGGCAAATGCAGATAATATCAAACCTGATGAAAATACTTCGTTTGTAAATAAACGGGTTATACCGTCTGGCGTTCCAATCGGTATATATGTTAAAACAAAAGGGGTTATGGTCGTAGATATCGGGGTTGTTACCGGTATGGATGGTGAGCTTTATTCTCCGTGTAAAGATATATTGCAAAGCGGAGATTATGTTGTCAATATAGACGGAATTGAAATAGATGATAAAAAGAGTCTGGTGGAAGCAGTTGAAAAGTCAGATGGTAAGCCGGTTATTCTTAATGTGTTAAGAGATGAAGAATATATCGGTTTTGAGGTGCTTCCGGTAAAAAATACCGAAGGTAAATTTAAACTCGGTTTATGGGTAAAGGATGATATTTCGGGAATCGGGACTCTGACCTATATTGATGAGGAATCGTTTGGGGCACTTGGACACAGTATAAACGATAATGATACCGGAATTATTTTTAAGATTTCCGATGGAGCAATATACAAAACAAAACTTGTAAATATTGTAAAACCGGACGGTAAAAGCCCGGGAAGGCTCGAGGGTGTGATAGATTATTCGTCTTCTAATATAATAGGAAGAGTAATGGATAATACCGAATACGGTATATCCGGTTTATTATCAAAAAATGCCGGAGAAATACAGCTTGGCAGAGAATGGATGACACTTGCACCGAAAGAAGAGGTTTATGTCGGTCCGGCATATATTTTATCGTCGGTAAGGGGCACTCCCGAATATTATGAGATAACTGTTACCAAGGTGAATTATGATGCATCGTCAGGAAACAAAAGTATGGAAATTGAAATAACCGATCCGCGATTGATTTCATTGACTGACGGCATAGTACAAGGTATGAGCGGAACTCCGATAATTCAAAATAATCGACTCATTGGTGCAATAACCCATGTTTTTGTAAATGATTCGACAAAAGGTTACGGCGTTTTTATTGAATATATGATTAAGAAAAATGACTGAAAATGCTGTCATTTTTTACTGTCATAACTTGCGTGTGATAGGGTATTGTCCTTCCTGATTTATATAATTATAATCACTGATAATAACAAATGTTGAAAGGAAGGATTATATGAAAACTAGAGTTTTGGTTGTTAAGCATGATACAAAAAGCTTGCTTGACATAAGAAAAAATTTGGAACGTAAAAATGATATTGAAGTTGTAGGAATAGTAAATGATGGAAAAAATGCGGTCTCTTCAATAAGAAATAATTCACCCGATGTAATAATTCTGGATCTGCTGCTTCCGAATGTCGACGGGATTGCTGTTATTGATGAGGTAAACAGGATAGCCAATAAAAGATATAAGTTTATTGTTGTCGGAAATGAGAATCAGATTAAATTTGTTGAGGCTTCATATAAGAATAAGTTTTCCAATATACTTCTTTATTTGATAGATGAGAATATAAAGGAAATGGATTTATACAGGGAGATAATTAATTTATCAAAATCAAATGCAAAAGATATAGTCATTATTTCAGATGAGGAAAAAGAAGAGGAAGAAAGAGATCGACTGGAGGTTATGGTAACAAAAATAATACATGAAATAGGTGTGCCGGCACACATCAAAGGCTATCAATATTTAAGAACCTCGATTATCATGTCGGTAAACGATATGGAAATGTTGAATTCCGTTACCAAACAATTGTACCCGACAATAGCAAAGATGTATTGCACGACACCTTCAAGAGTTGAAAGAGCTATTCGACACGCTATAGAAGTTGCATGGAGCAGAGGTAAAACGGATACAATAAATGCGCTTTTCGGATGTTCCATGGGTGTCGGAAAGATTAAACCCACGAATTCCGAATTTATAGCATTAATTGCCGATAAAATCAGACTTGAAAATAAGTCGAAAATAGCTTAGAACTATATGAAAATATTTGTCGAAAAATTTGCGAAAAGAAACTATTGACATAGAGAAATAATAATTATATTATCTCATTTGGCTGTTTTACAGATGTATATTATTTTTAGGAGGATGATTTAAATGACGGAATATCAAATAAACATTGTAATAGCTGATAAAGGATATGAAATGTTATCCAGACAATTAACGAGTAAATCAAAGGATATCAATATTATTTATGCGACTGAGGACGGTAGTGAAATATATGATATTGTTAAGGATAATAAACCCGATATTCTATTAATTGATGTATTCTTGTCGAAGGTAGACGGACTGGAGGTTTTGGAACAGATCAGAGCGGATGAAGAGCTGAATGATATTAAAATTGTTTTTATTTCAACCGTGGGTTCACCGAGAATAATCGGTATGGCATTTAATCTTGGCGCAGATTATTATATTATGAAGCCATGTGATCCGGAAATAATCATAAAGCGTATCTCACAGATAGTTAATATTAATAATATAAATGATATCGAAGTTAAACAAAATAATGAAAAGGAATACTTTAGCGAGAATTCTCTTGAAAATGAAGTAACCGCAATTATTCGTGATCTTGGGATACCGGCACATATTAAGGGATATCAATATATCAGAGAAGGTATCATTATGTCGATAAATGACATGAATATTCTTAATTACATAACAAAGCTTTTATATCCGAATATTGCAAAGAAATACAAGACTACTTCAAGCAGTGTCGAGAGGGCAATAAGACATGCGATAGAGGTTGCATGGAGCAGAGGAAAAATTGAAGTTATTGAAGAGATGTTCGGATATACGGTCAGTGCGGGAAAGGGAAAACCGACTAATTCGGAATTTATTGCATTGATTGCAGATAAGCTGAGAATAGAGTATAAAATAAGAGCATAAAATTGATGGGTAAATAAGATAAATATCAAAAAAAAAAATGAGGCTAAGCCTCATTTTTTTATTCGATAACAAAACTACCTGACTCGTCATCATTAAATACATAATAAGCTGTATTTTCTTCAGGCTTGATGTAAAGATTTAATGACTTTAAATCAGCTGCTTTCTTGCCACTTTTTGTCCAGATTGCTTTAGCTTCCTTGATAAGTGATGCCTCGTCAATCTGCTTTCCGTAGTATTCTACATAAAAAGTTGACTTCATCTTTTTACCCCCCTATTATCTTATTTAACCTAAACAAAAATATAATATAACAAATGATAAAAAAAAGCAAGATAATATATAAACAATTTCTTGTTTATTAAAACATATTATGTTAAAATATACTCTGTATATTTTTGTTTTTGGAGGCGTTCATGGACGAGAATTACCTTGATGAACTTTTAAATACAGTTTCATCACCTGACAAGAAAAGAAAAAACAAAATAGATGAGTCGGTAGAAAAAGATTCGGGAATAAATTTGGATTTGAACGATTTATCGGATTTATCTTTGGATGAATTTGACGATTTGGATAATCTTGATTTTGGTGATTTGGATCTTGATGATATTGATTTTGATGATATTGATATAACAAACCTCGACAGTAAACCTAAGAAAGAGTCTAAAAAACAGGTTGAAGAGGATTTTTCCCTGGATTCGTTAATAGATGAAACGGAACCGGAATTTATGTCTTATGTTGAATCAAGACCGGAACCTGAACCGATGCCGGAACCTGAACCGATGCCGGAGCCTGAGCCGATACCGGAGCCTGAACCGATACCGGAGCCTGAGCCGATACCGGAGCCTGAGCCGATGCCGGAGCCTGAGCCGATGCCGGAGCCTGAAAACGATACTAATGAAGATATATCTGTCGATGAAATGGATTTGGACGATTTGTTTTCTGCACTTGGAATTGAAGATGATAACAAGGCAGAGAAAGATTATATAAATAGTGGTTCGGATTCTTCAAAAGAAGCAATGGGAGATTTGGCGGATCTTGGAGAAGCTTTCGGTATGGGCGATGCTTCAGATCCTTTGAGCGATTTGGATGAGTTTGGCTCACTGGATGATATAGCCGATATTTCCGAGGTTAAGTCTGAAGCAGGAAAGAAAACGAAAAAAGCAAAAAAGGATAAAAAGAATAAAGATAAATCAAAGGATGATACGAAAGAAGGCGGAAAAGAAAAGAAAACCCTTTCGCAGATTCTCTTTGGTGAGCCTGATGAAGAAGAACTTGAAGAAGAAGAGAGACTGAAAGAAAAGAAAGCGAAAAAGAAAGAAGAAAAAGCTAAGAAGAAAGAGGAAAATCAGGAAAAGAAAGCAGAAAAGCTTGAACTGAAGAAATCCGCCGATGATAAGAAAAAATCCGAAAAACTTGAAATGAAAAAGGCAAAAGCGGAAGCAGCTGAGGAAGAAGCTAAAATTGAAGCTGCGGAAAACGGAAAGCCTGTTTCGAAAATTGTTACGGGAATTATATTTGCTGCATTTGCCGCACTTGCGGTATTTGTTGTTTTGGGAACCAATATGGTAAATTATAAGAGAGTTATCAAAAAGGCTGCCGATTATTTTGACAGACAAAGATACAGACTGGCTTATGATGAAGTTGCGGGTGTAGATGTTAAAGAAAAGGATCAGGAGCTTAAGGACAGAATTTATACGGTAATGTATGTTGAAAGGCTTTACGAATCCTATGAAAATAATATGAAGATCAATCGTCCCGATAAGGCTTTGGATTCTCTTATCAGAGGACTTGAAAAATATGATGAGCATTATGAAGAGGCGGTAGAACTTGAAATAGTCGATGACATAAATTTATGTCGACAAAACATAATAGCCGCTCTGGAAAATACTTTTGGTATTTCGGAAGATGTGGCTTATCAGATTATGGGATATAATGGACAGGAGTATATCGATGCGCTTAATCAATATAGTGGCATCGGTAGTAAGGAAGAATAATGATTGCAATTTTGGATTATGATGCCGGAAATATTAAAAGCGTAGAAAAGGCAGTAGAACATCTTGGCGAGAAAGTCTGTATAACCAGAGACAGGGATATTATTATGTCTTCGGATAAAGTGATTTTGCCCGGAGTAGGTAATTTTGGTGATGCTATGAATAAGCTTCAAGAATATCGGCTTTGTGATGTGATTTATGATGTGGTTGATTCGGGTAAACCTTTTTTGGGTATTTGCCTTGGTCTTCAATTGCTATATAAGGAAAGTGAAGAATCACCGGGAACCTCGGGGTTGGGTATCCTTGACGGAAAAATTATAAGAATTCCCGACGGAGTGGGTATAAAGGTTCCTCATATCGGATGGAATTCGCTCAAAATAAATAAAAAAGCACGTCTTTTTAAAGGGATTCCGGAAAATTCCTATGTTTATTTTGTACATTCATATTATCTTAAGGCGGCAAATGAAGAAGATGTCGCTGCATCAACCTGTTATTCCGTAAATATTCATGCCTCTGTAGAGCACGGGAATGTTTTTGCGTGTCAATTCCATCCCGAGAAAAGCTCTGAGGTTGGTCTTAAAATACTTAAGAATTTTATTGAACTATAATTTTGGAGGAAATATATGCATACTAAAAGAATTATCCCTTGCCTTGACGTTAATAACGGAAGGGTTGTCAAGGGAATTAATTTTGTCAACCTGAAGGATGCTGGAGATCCTGTTTCTGTAGGCGCAGCTTATGATAAAGCGGGTGCTGACGAACTGGTTTTTCTTGATATAACGGCTTCCTCCGACTCGAGAAGTATTGTTGTGGATATGGTAAGAAGGGTTGCCGAAAAAGTATTTATACCTTTTACGGTTGGAGGCGGCATAAGAACGGTTGATGATTTCAAGGCTATCTTAAGAGAAGGAGCCGATAAAGTCTCTGTTAATTCTGCTGCTATTGATAATCCAAATCTGGTAAGTGATGCAGCAGATAAATTTGGCAGCCAATGTGTGGTTGTTGCCATAGATGCCAGAAGAAGAGAAGATAAAAGCGGTTGGACAATATATAAGCACGGCGGAAGAATTGATACGGGTATAGATGCCATAGAGTGGGCCATCAAAATGGATAAATCGGGTGCAGGTGAAATACTCCTTACCAGTATGGATTGCGACGGAACCAAAGCAGGTTATGATATAGAACTTACAAGACTTGTATCGGAAAATGTTTCGATTCCCGTCATAGCTTCGGGCGGCGCGGGAACAAAGGAACATTTTTATGAAGCACTTACCGAAGGAAAAGCGGAAGCGGCACTTGCAGCTTCATTGTTCCATTATAAAGAGTTGGAAATATCGGATTTAAAGAAATACTTAAATGACAAGGACGTTGCAGTAAGAATATGATCAGACTTATTGAAAATGAAATAACAATAGAAGAATATCTGGATTTGCGTGAAAGAGTTCATTGGAAAAAATTATCACAAAAACAAGCGAGGCAGGCAATTGATAATTGCCTGTTCAATGTTAAAGCGGTAGATGAATACGGAAATATTCTAGGAATGGGACGTATTGTCGGAGATGGTGCGGTAATATGTTATATCCAGGATTTGATTGTTGTCCCGGATTCCCAGGGTAACGGGATAGGAACGCAAATTATAAAAAGGCTAAAGGAATTCGTTGAAAGTATTCGAGAAGACGGAACAACCATGATGCTTTGTCTCATGTGTGCCAAGGGGCGTGAAAACTTTTATGAAAAAAACGGATTTATGATAAGACCTACCGAAAATCTCGGACCGGGTATGATAATGTATATGGAATAAAAAAACTCCGCATCTGCGGAGCTTTTTTGATTTATTCGGCCAGATATGGTTTTATGGTTGCCATTATTTCTTCCTCTTCCTCATTTTCGGTATGAATATGAAGTTCGATAGGCTTGGAAATATCAAGACTGAATATACCCATTATCGACTTTGCATCTATAACATATCTGCCCGAAACAAGGTCAAATTCAGCACTGAAGCTGCTAATGTCATTTACAAAGCTTTTAACCTTATCAATAGAATTGAGTGATATCTTTACTGCTAACATATCAAATCCTCCTAGTAATTATTTTAATTTACAATTTTAATACGTATATGTTACTATAATATAAGTTTGTAGATAAAAAGTCAATATTAACAGGGAGATTTTTGGTAAAATGTCAGAAGCTTTAAGAGAAAAAAAATTTACAATTTATACGCTTGGATGCAAGGTTAATCAATATGAGTCGGACAGTATGGAGGATATTCTAAAGAAAAAGGGTGCTTTGGTTGTTTCGACAAATGAGCCTTCGGATATAGTTATCATTAATACCTGTGCGGTTACCGCTATGGCCGAAAAAAAATCCAGACAGATAATTCACAGAATGAAAAAACAAAATCCTGAGGCGGTTTGTGTGGTCTGCGGATGTTATGCCCAGTCGGGAAAGGATATTCTTGAAAAAGATGATACGATTGATATTATTGTAAGCAACAACAGAAAAAAAGATATAGCAAGAATTCTGGAAGAGTATTATGAGAGAGAAGAGGTAAGCGATAATTATATTGATATAAACAATACAAAAGAGTATGAGAGTATGGTTTTGTATAAACCTACAGAGCATACACGTGCATATGTTAAGGTTCAGGACGGTTGCAATAATTTTTGTGCTTATTGCATTATTCCTTATGTAAGGGGAAGAATCAGAAGCAAATCCATGAAAGATGTTATTTTTGAGCTTACGGGTCTTTCGAATAACGGAATAAAAGAAGTTGTAATTACCGGAATAAATCTTTCGTCTTATATGGATGAAGAAAAAAACGGTCTGACCGAGCTTCTTTTAGCTGCATCAAAGATAGAGGGGATTGCCCGCATCCGTATGGGCTCTCTTGAACCCAGAGTTATAACCCGCGATTTTTTGGAGGCTATCAGTAAGGAAGAAAAAATATGTCCTCATTTTCACTTATCCTTGCAAAGCGCATGTAACGAGACTTTAAAACGTATGAACAGAAAATATACAATTGAAGAATATATGGAAAGATGTAATCTTATTCGGGAATATTATGATAATCCGGCTATTACAACGGATGTTATAGTCGGTTTTCCGGGAGAAACGGATCAGGAGTTTGAAACTACATATAATAATCTTGAAAAGCTTAATTTGTATGAAATGCATATTTTTAAGTATTCGAAAAGAAAAGGAACTGTTGCTGCCGATATGGTAAACCAGATTTCCGAAGAAATAAAAAACGAAAGAAGTGATAAATTACTTGAGATGGCTCAAAGACATAAAGCTGAATTTGAGGCATTATTTAAGGGTAAGAAAGTTACAATTCTTGCCGAAGAGTGTGATAAAAGAAAAAAACAGGATGGAAGTGAGAGCTTTTACTTGAAAGGCCATACTGAAAGATATATTCATTTGGAAAAAGAATATGATGAAGAGTTTTGTAAAAGTCATATAAATGAGTTTGTCGATGTGATTTTATAGATAAAAAAACGGTTTTTTCAATTATTTAAAAAAAAATAAAAAAAAATAAAAAAAACTGTTGCATTATTTGAAACCATTTGTTATACTAATCAAGTCGCTAACAAATGTGGTCGATTGGTCAAGCGGCTAAGACGTCGCCCTCTCACGGCGAAAACAGGGGTTCGATTCCCCTATCGACTGCTGAAAACCCGCTAATTAAGCGGGTTTTTTTTATCTGAATCATAAAATTCACAATCTAATTATTACAGAAATATTACAAAAATTTCAAAAATAATAAAAAAAGCTTGCATTTTGTTTGAATTTGTTATATATTAATGCAGTCGCTGAAAATATTTAATAATTTTGTAAAGAAGTTTAACATATTTTTAACGAGTGCAACATATATAAGTATTATCAAGCATTTGTTTGATAATTTGTATGTCAAGGTAGGAGATTTTTATGAGAAGAAAAACTATTAAAAAGGGAATGATGATTGTTTTGTTTTTCATTTCCGTGTTTGTAATTTGGCATGAGGATGAGAGTTCAGAGGCTTTATATTCTGAGGATTCTGTTTCACAGGAAAGAGTTGATGCTTTCTTGAGCGGATATAAGGATATGAACATTGACCGAGCATTAAAAGATATAAGCTACATAGGAAATAACGGTGAAAACTATCAGACAATTCAGGATGCATGTGATTATTTGGCAGATAGTTATGAGTATGCTTATAATGAAGAGGATAAAGCATTAAAGTCGGAAGAAGTAAGAATTGCATGGAAGAACGAAAGAAAAGAATATCTTGAGTCTAAGAAAAATATTGCTAAGACATATGTGCAGCCGACGGTTGTTTATTCTTCGGCAAATACTGATGGACTTACTCAGAGTTCAGGTGTTAATTATTACGGAGACCAAAAGGAAACCTATTACAATCTTAATATGAGTCGTGTTGTCAGCAGAGCACAGGATTCCGGAATTCAGGGAGATTACTGGGTAAGAGATGACGGTGTTAAGATGTACGGAGATTATGTTATAATAGCTGCCAATCAGGATGTACATCCTTACGGAAGCACTGTAGACACATCTCTTGGTGAGGGTATAGTCCTTGATACAGGTGGATTTGCTGCGGGCAATCCTACTCAGGTAGATATAGCTACGGATTGGTAAAATATATGAAATTAAGCAGCTTTTATGAAATATATTTCATAAAAGCTGTTTTTTTTAATAATCATAGATAAATTTGTTTAAAAACTTGAATAATTTGGTTAATTAATATATACTATAACCGATAATGAGTAAAAATAATCAGAAAAAATCATTATTATTAAACGGAGGTAAATTATGGTTAATACAGTTTGGAAGGACCGTAAACGAATTATATTTGGTCTTCCTTGGACATTCACAAAATATGGATTGTCAGAGGACAGATTTTTTATGGAGACAGGTTTCTTTAATGTAAAGGAAGATGAAGTAAGGCTTTACAGAATTACGGATGTATCGGTTTCAAGAAGTTTTTGGCAAAGATTATTCAAGCTTGGAACCATAACCTGTCATTCATCTGACAGAACCCTTAAAACATTTGATATAAAAAATATTAAAAAGCCAAAGGAAGTTAAAGAACTTCTATCTACTTATGTTGAAGAAGAAAGAGACAGAAAGAGAGTAAGCAGCAGAGAATTTATCAGCGGCGATGATGCATTTGATAACGATGATGACGATGAAAATTAGTAATTGGTTTTGACTCATTTAATAATTTGAAGGGGGATTATGTTATGAAGAAATGTCCAATGTGTGGAATTGAAGTTGATGATCATGCGTCAGAGTGTCCTGAATGCGGATGCCCGATAGCTGATACAAGCGGGTTTTCATTGAAGTCCGGTTCCGGTACAAAAAAGAAAGCAACAAATCCTATGGGAAAATCCATGAGCTCGGGCACAGGCCTTACGGATATTTTAAGAGAAGGCGATGATGCATATGATGATTATGATGATAATGCTATAGGTGGTTCAATTCCTTTGTCATTAACCAGATTGGATATTGAAGGGGATTATTCGGCAAAGAAAAGCGGAAAACTCGGAAAGATAATTATAAGACTGATATTATTGGCAGCTTTGGCTGCAGGGGCATATTTTATCGTTACACATTATCTTATAAGGGATAAAGCAAAGAGTTATGAAGAGGCACTTGAATATTATGTACAGGCAATAAATAATATTGACGAGGAAAAAATGCAAATTATAATTCCTCCGTATATAAAAGATGACGAATCTATGGCTGCTGATTATGTCGAAAATATGAAAAAGCTGCATATTAACGGATATAATACAAGGAATGTCGAAAAGCTTACCGATTCCGATATAGATAATCTTATTCAATCTGTAAAACTTGAAACCGGTAAAACCGCAAAAATTAAAGAAGGTTACCGTGTGGATCTTGAATTAAAGGTAACAGTAACCTCAGACAGTTCTCAATATGCTAACGGTTCGAGCTTTTTGATTAAGAAGACAGTCGAGTTTATAAGAATTAAAGATAGCTGGTATTTACAGATTAATTCATATGACAACATTGATTATAATTAAGAAAATAAAAAATCCGGACGGTTCAAAAATGAATCGTCCGGATTTTTTATTCTGCTATTTTTGATACTGCGACATATATACTTGAGAGTTTATACCATGTAGGATAATCAACTATACCTGATATTGGCATATCGAAGGCTTTTTGAAATTCTTTGACGGAGGCAGCGGTTTTTTGACCGAATATTCCGTCTACGTTAAGCTTAGGGATGGCCGGATAGTTTTTGGCAATAGCATTCAACTGTTCCTGAACCGTAATAACAGGTTGACCTGATGCCCCAATCGTTAAATCGTATCCGGGATAAGAAGAAGGGATACCTGCTATTTGGGGTGCAACATTTATATATATGTTTGGATTATAATAATATCTTAATATATCAATTGCCGATAAACCGTCATCGGAAAGTGCTTTAGAACCCCATTGGCTCATCCAGCCGGGACAGGAAACTCTTTTTCCGTCACAATATTGGGTAAGTATAGGCTGTTTTACATTTGGCAACGCCAGGAAATTTCCGATAAGGCTGTCTACAGCCTGAGATATTTTTTCGTAAATTGTTTTCCCGTATGTCCATTTATGGTCATATGCCGTTGAGGATGTTATTGTGAAATTATATCCTTTGTTTCTGTACCATTCTGTATATACACGGTTTAGAGTAAATGACATTATGGCAAGTATATTGGCTTTTATGGCTTCGTCCGGCCAGGTTGAATAAATTTCGCAGCAGGCAACATTTTTTATGTAGTCTGCATAAGGCACATAATAGTTTGTGGCGGTCATATCTGTAGGAACACCATCATGAACAATAATTGTTTCCGGAATGACGACACGGTTTAATACTATTTCACCGGATTCGTTTATGGGTTTAACGGCTTCTTCAGCGATTTTGGGAGGATAATATTCCCACAGGGTATGTGCGGCTATTACAGTCGGGTTGTATATATCCGAACCGGAATTTAATGATGTAAGCTTTATATTTTGTATGCCCAGTTCTCCGGGAAGAATCTGAATTCCCGAGATAAGCCTTTCTTCAAAACCATAGGAAATTATCCTTAGATTATATTCGGAATACGGCTGATTGTCAGACGGCTCAAGACTATAGGAAAGAGAGGGAGCCTCAAGTTCAAAGGTTTCGGTAACTCCGTTCTTGTCAGTTTTGGATTCATAAATTATTTTGTCGGGGGAGCTGATGCCTGTTATTTGGATTTTGGCATTTTCTACGGGAAACAGATTGTCTCCGGCGGTGACTTTTATTTTTAGTTTACCGATATTTTTCGAGGGGTTGTTTGTAAGATTAATATTGTCCATTTTAACACCCTTTGCTCTGATTATTTTAATATATGAAATACTTGCATAATATATGCGGATATGATGTGTAGAAAATAAAAATGTATTGTAAAGAAAAATTACTTGACAATGGTGTGCTTTTGTTATAATATACTCATTGTTGTAAAGCAAAAATACTTTACGGGTGGTGCTTTATTTGGAAAAAATTGTAAGGCAGTCACTACTTTATGACTTTTATGGTGAACTGCTTACCGAACATCAGAAAAATATCTACGAGGATGTAGTTATGAACGATATGTCGTATTCGGAGATTGCAAGAGTAAACGGCATTTCAAGACAGGGTATCTATGACATGGTCAAAAGATGTGACAAGATACTTGAGGATTATGAGGATAAGCTTAAGCTGGTTGAGAAATTTGTTACAGCGAGAGAAAAGATAGCTGTGGTTAAGGATTGCATAAGTAAGGTTCGGAAAGCAAATAAAGAAGACAGTTTGGATGAAACACTGGTTGATATAGAAACAAAAGTAGAAGAGATTTTGGAAGAATTTTAGTAACGGAGTGGTTATATGGCATTTGACAGCTTAACCGATAAACTGCAAAATGTATTCAGAAAATTAAGAAGCAAGGGTATGCTTACGGAGTCTGATGTAAATGAGGCAATGAAAGAGGTAAAGCGTGCTTTGCTTGAAGCTGATGTAAACTTCAAGGTTGTTAAGCAGTTTATTAAATCAGTAAGTGAAAGAGCTGTCGGTGAAGAGGTTCTTAAAGGACTTAATCCCGGACAGATGGTTATAAAGATTGTTAAGGAAGAAATGGATAAGCTTATGGGCTCCGAAGTTACGGAGATTAAGCTTTTACCTTCCAACGAAGTAACCGTAATAATGATGTGCGGACTTCAGGGTGCAGGTAAGACAACAACGGTTGCAAAGCTTGCAGGACAGTTTAAGAGTAAGGGAAGAAAACCTCTTTTGGTTGCCTGTGATGTATACAGACCTGCAGCAATCAAACAGCTCGAGATAAACGGTGAGAAGGTTGGAGTTCCGGTATTTACGATGGGCGACGGACACAAGCCGGTAAATATTGCCAAAGCTGCCATAGAGCATGCGGAAAAGAACGGTAACAACGTTTTATTTATAGATACTGCAGGACGTCTTCATGTGGATGAAGAGATGATGAATGAACTTGCGGAAATCAAGGCAAATGTTAATGTCAATTATACGATTCTTACCGTGGATGCCATGACAGGTCAGGATGCGGTGAATGTTGCTGTTTCGTTTAATGAGAAAATCGGCGTGGACGGTGTTATTCTCACAAAGCTTGACGGTGATACAAGAGGCGGTGCCGCACTTTCAATCAAGGCTGTAACGGGTAAGCCTATTTTATACGCAGGTATGGGAGAAAAGCTTACCGATCTTGAGATGTTTTATCCGGACAGAATGGCAAGCCGTATTCTGGGAATGGGCGATGTCGAGAGCCTGATTGAAAAGGCTCAGGCAGCCATAGATGAGGAAAAAGCACTTGAAATGGAGAAAAAACTCCGCAAGGCGTCTTTTGATTTTAACGACTTTCTTGAGCAGATGGAGCAGATGGAAAAAATGGGTGGTATGGGAGATATACTTAAGATGCTGCCCGGATTTTCAAGTAATAAGCAGCTTAAGGACATTGATATAGATGAAAATGCAATGAATATGCCGAAAGCAATAATTTATTCCATGACACCACAGGAAAGAAGTAATCCGGATATCATAACTCCGAGCCGCAAAAAGAGAATAGCAAACGGTGCGGGTGTTGATATAAGCGAAGTTAACAAGCTGCTTAAGCAATTTGAACAATCAAAGAAGATGATGAAGCAGATGTCCGGAATGATGGGCGGTAAAAAACGCGGAGGCTTCAAGCTGCCGTTTGGATTTTGATAATAGGTAATAACTTATTATAGATTATGCAAAAAGATAAATTCATGAATAATCATGATAGATAAAGGGAGGTGAAAATGACATGGCAGTAAAAATAAGATTAAGAAGAATGGGATATAAGAAGCATCCTTTTTATAGAGTAATCGTTGCTGACTCCAGGTCACCTAGAGATGGTAGATTTATCGAAGAGATAGGTACTTACGATCCTAATCAGGAGCCAAATGTAGTTAAGATTGACTCGGAAGCTGCAAAGAAGTGGCTTAATAATGGTGCTCAGCCAACAGAAACAGTAGCTAAATTATTTAAGCAGGCAGGTATCGAAAAGTAATCAAGGGAGGTATCGGTAATGAAAGAATTAGTTGAAATTATTGCAAAATCTCTTGTTGATAATCCTGATGAAGTGGCTGTAAGCGAAACCGCAGACGGCGATACTGTTACAATTGAACTTAAGGTTGCACCTGATGATATGGGTAAAGTAATTGGTAAGCAGGGTAGGATTGCCAAGTCTATCAGAACTGTCGTTAAGGCAGCAGCTTCTAAGGGTGACAAAAAGGTAATTGTAGATATTAAATAATTCTGTTTGACTTTATGGGGTGCGCAAATGCTGCACCCCATATTTTGCTTTATGAAATGTTTTTTGATCTTTCGATAATAAGGAGAATTTATGGAGGATATATTCAGAATCGGAGTGATTACATCTACACACGGATTGAGAGGGGAAGTCAAGGTTTTTCCAACAACCGATGATGTAAACAGATTTAAAAAATTGAAAAAATGCTTTATACGTACAAAGGATAAAGATATTGAAGTTGAAAAAAATACTTGTAAATTCTTTAAAAATATGGTTATTCTCTCATTTAAGGAATTTAACAATATTAATGATATAGAGAAATATAAAGGCTGTGACCTTTATGTTACAAGAGAAAACGCTGTTCCTCTCAAGGAGGATGAATTTTATATATCGGATATAATCGGAGCCGATGTATATGAGGAAAACGGCGATTGTCTGGGAAAACTCAAGGATGTTATGAAAACAGGTGCAAATGATGTTTTTGTTGTGGAGCTTAAAAGCGATAAGAAAGAATTGCTGGTTCCGGTTATCAGGGAATTTGTGCCTGAAATGGACATTGAAAACAAGAAAATAGTTATACGATTGATGAAAGGAATGCTTGATTAGGATGAATTTTCATATCATGACACTATTTCCGGATATGGTTATGAACGGATTGTCCGAAAGTATAACCGGAAGAGCTATAAATAATAATCTGATAAATGTAGAAGCAGTAAATATCAGAGATTATGCAAATAATAAATACGGACATGTCGACGATTATACATATGGTGGAGGAGCCGGGATGCTTATGCAGGCTGAACCGGTTTATCAGGCATATAAATCCATTGTCAATAAGGTCAATAGGGACATTTCGGATGATAAAGCTGTAAAAAAAACGAGAGTTCTTTATATGACACCGCAGGGTAAGCCTTTTAATCAGGCAATGGCGGAGGAATTATCAAAAGAAGAGGAACTTATAATTCTTTGCGGTCACTACGAGGGCATTGATGAAAGAGTTCTTGAAATGATTGTAACGGATAATATTTCAATCGGTGATTTTGTTCTTACCGGAGGAGAGCTTCCGGCAATGATGATTGTAGATGCGGTCTCAAGACTTGTTCCGGGAGTACTCGGAGGAGAAGAGAGCGCACTTTACGAATCATTTTATGACGGACTTCTGGAATATCCGCAATATACAAGACCTGAAGAGTTTATGGGCAGGAAGGTTCCGGAGGTGCTTTTGTCGGGACATCATAAAAATATCGAGAAGTGGAGATATGAAAAGTCACTCGAACGTACAAAAGAGAGGCGACCTGATTTGTATGAAGCTTATATTAAAAAACAATCGGAACAGGAAAAGAATAATAAAAAAACAAAATGAAGTATAGAACTTGTTTTATATCACAATATGATGTATAATAAACGAGTTATTAAAACTTTTGGAGGATAAAATAATGAAAAAGAAACTTTATATAATTGCGATTATGACAATGATGCTTTGTCTTTTCACAGGTTGCGGAAAGAAGAAAGAGAAAACTACGGAAGAAACAAATAAGGCATTAAAGGATGATATAGTATTATTTGTAAATGAAAAACTTCCTGCTATTGAGAGCGACCGAAACAAAGCTGTTTCTATATATAATTCATATTTTGAGTCTGAAAATGCAGATCTTGAGAAGTTTTCTTCTGACCTGCAGGGAACAGCTATTCCTGCAATGGAGAAATATGTAAATGACCTTGCGGCAATTGAGACTGCAACCGATGAAGTTAAAGCATTGAAGGATTTATATCTTCAGAGTGCACAAAAACAGCTTGATGCGATGAATAAGGTTGCTGCTTCGATTAATGAAGAAAATCCTGATTATCTTACGGAAGCAGATGCGCTTATAAAGGAATCGGAGGATTTGATTTTACAATATCAGACACAGCTCAGAACACTTGCCATGGATAACGATATCGTTGTAAACGGCAGTTTTTCTGATGGTGTTTCAACAGGAACAGATGCTACACCTTAAATGGTTTTTAATATTAACTGATATATTAAACGGCAACAGTTTTTAAACTGCTGCCGTTTAATAGTATAGGAGAATTGTTATGGATGAGCATATAGTTGAGGGATACTATTTTGAAGATATCCGGGAAGCGGGAAAAGCAAAAAAAGAATATTTTAATATCTGTAAAATAAAAAGCAGCATATCATTTGATGATTTACAGGGTTTGAAAAAAATGTACCTTAAGCTTGTTGAAAAAAAATATTTTTCAACACCTGTCGGCTATGCGTTTCTTCAGGATATGCGTGAATATCTTGTAGAAAATCTTCAGGATAATGATTTGCCTCTTATTAACATTGCAAGAACAAATATTGTAAAAGTTCCGGATGTAATAAATGAAAAACATCCCGAGGTTTCTTCGGAAAAATATAAAAAATTAAGAAACGAATACGGAAAGATGAAAAAGCTTAAGTTCAGGCTTCAGATTGCGGTTATTTCACTTTTGGTTATTGTAGTAGGTATGCTTTATATAATGGCAACCAATGAAAATGTCGGATACTTTAATACTGAAGAAAAGATAGTAAATAAGTATGCCGCATGGGAGGAAAGGCTTGAAAACCGTGAGCATGAGCTTGATCTGAGAGAAGATGAATTGAATCTTTTGGAGGAAGAGTTGAATAATCAAAAGAGTACGGATAGTGATACAGGTAAATAATAAGAATAAACGTGTGATTTCACATTTTCAACATAATATACATGTATAATTATGGTCAAAAATATATGGAGGCGGGTATATGGAAGATTTGAAGGTCCTTGTTGTTGATGATGAAAGCAGAATGAGAAAGCTTGTTAAAGACTTTTTGATAAAAAATAATTATATTGTTATTGAGGCTGCTGACGGAGAGCAGGCAGTTGATATATTTATGTCCACAAAGGATATATCGCTTATTATCCTTGATGTTATGATGCCGAAGCTTGACGGATACGGAGTGGCTGAAGAGATAAGGAGGGTCTCTGATGTTCCGATAATCATGCTTACGGCAAAAAGTGATGAAAAAGATGAATTAAAAGGTTTTGAACTCGGAATAGACGAATATATTACAAAACCTTTTTCGCCTAAGATACTTGTAGCAAGAGTAGGTGCCGTATTAAGAAGAAGTGAAAATTCCGGAAAAGAAGAAATGCTTGTTGCAAACGGTATAGAAATGAATATTTCCGCACATCAGGTTAAGGTTGACGGAGTACCTGTTGATTTAAGCTATAAAGAATTTGAATTGCTTAATTATTTTCTGGTAAATAAAGGTGTGGCTCTTTCAAGAGAAAAAATACTGAATAATGTGTGGAATTATGACTATTTCGGAGATGCAAGAACTATAGATACACATGTAAAAAAATTAAGAAGCAAACTGGGAAGTAAGGGTGAATATATAAAAACCATATGGGGAATGGGATATAAATTCGAGGTGTAGTAAGATATGAAGATATCCATGAGAATGAAAATTACCTTAATGGTGCTTATAATTTCATCGTTTATCGTTGCGGTTTCCTGGATTGTATGTAATGTTGCCATTGAAAAGGTATTTATTAAGAATCTTAAAAATAATCTGATTACAACATATAAGTCATGCAACAGTCTTTTTGGTGACAAATACTACAGGGATGACAGTCTTGAGGATTTGTACGGTAAGATAAAAAATCCGGCAGGAGCCGTTGTCCTTATTTTGGATATCGACAACAACAGGGTTTATTATACTTCGGTAAATGATAACGGTATGATGATAAACAGTCTGTATAGAATAATTGATTCTGTAATAGAAGCTGATGAAGGAAGAAATCTTAAACCTTCCGAGTATATTATACAGAGAAATTACGATGATACAATTAATTCCGATTATTTTGACCTTGTAGGAAAACTGGATAATGGATATGTTATTATAATTCGAAGTCCTATTTCCGAGGTGGATTCATTTGTAAAAACGGTAAAAAGGGTATTCAACTATATAGCTGCAACACTCATTATTTTCTGTTCGTTTTTCGTACTCTTTATAAGCAATATATTCACAATACCTATAAAAAAGCTTTGTCATTCGGCAAGAAGAATGGCGGATTTGGATTTTGATACAAAGGTAAAGGTTGACACAAAGGATGAAATAGGAGAACTTGGAGAATGTATGAATGAGCTTTCGTCCAAACTCGAGGATACTATTTCAAAGCTTAAATGTGCCAATATCGAGCTTGAAAAAGATATAGAGGAAAAAAGAAAAATTGACGATATGCGGAAGGAATTTCTCTCGCATGTATCTCACGAATTAAAGACTCCGATAGCGCTTATTCAAGGATATGCGGAGGGTCTGAAGGATAATCTGTTTGATGACAAAGAAAATATGGAATTCTATTCCGATGTAATAATTGATGAGTCAAAGAAGATGAATCAAATGGTTCAAAAGCTGATTACATTAAATGAGATAGAATTCGGTAACTTTAATTTAAATATCGAAAGATTTGATATTGTTGCACTTATAAGAGGAGTATTGGATTCGACAAAAATTCTTGCTGCCGATTCTAATATTAGAATCGAATTTGATGAAGAAGAACCTGTTTGTGTTTGGGCAGATGAGTTTTTGATAGAAGAGGCGTTTACAAACTATCTTACAAATGCAATTCATTATGTTTCGGAAAATGGTTTGGTTAAGATCTATTTTGAGCATAAGGTAAATATTATACGAGTATGTGTGTATAATCAGGGAAATCCCATTGCAGATGAGGATATAGACAAATTATTTATTAAATTTTATAAATCGGATAAAGCAAGAAGCAGGGAGTACGGCGGTAACGGAATAGGCTTATCAATTGTTGCTGCTACCATGCAGGCACACGGCAAAGCTTATGGCGTTTATAATACTTCCGACGGAGTTGTATTTTATTTTGATTTAGACACTAATATGCCTTGCTGATATTAAAAAAAAGTGTTAAAATATTATAGGTTGTACATTTTATTATGTGCGGAGGACTGTAATGAAAAAAATAATAGCGATAGGGTGCATTCTTTTGCTGATGCTAAGCTCGACCGGCTGCGCAAAAACGATTGAACTTACAGACGAGGAAAGATATCTTGTTGCGGAATATGCTGCTGAGCTTTTGTTGAAGTATGACAGAAATACAAAGATGAAGTATTATTCGGGAGAAAATGAAACGACCACTGAGGTCATAACTACCGAAGAAATTACAACCGAGGAGATTGCAACAACTGAAGAGGTTACGACTGCAAGTGAGGCAACTACTGAGGAAGCTGATACTTCGGTTGAACAGGATAATACTACACAGGCAGAAAGTGACAACGTCGATCTGTCCGGAAAAACTGCGGATAAAAACTTTGACATAGCGGCGTTTGCCGGAATAAACGAGGTATCCGTAAAATATTCATATTACATGATAGCACAAGAATACCCGTCAACCGATCGTGACGGTGTGGCAATTACCATAGAAGCACCGAGCGGTTATAAGCTTTTGGTCTTAAAATTCAATATGGAAAATAAAACCGGAGACGATCAATATATTGATTTATACAGTAAGGATCTGGAATATAGTATTATAATCAATGATAAAAAATCAGCTAAGCAAATGCTTACTATTTTAATTGATGATTTATATACATATCAGGGAACCATTCATGGTAATATGTTTGAAGAAGTTGTGCTTTTATTCCAGGTTTCAGATTCGGTTGCTGAGGAAATACAGAATGATAGTTTAAAACTTAAGGTTACGGATAGTGGTAATAACAGTACAATTATACCATTAGATTAATATAATGCAGGGAGGTTTGCTTATGGATACAAACATTTTATTGGAAAGCGGAACAAATGAACTTGAGGTATTGGAATTTGTTATCAGAGGAAATCATTATGGAATCAATGTAGAGAAGGTCAGAGAAATTCTTACATATCAGGCGGTTACACCAATACCGAATTCCCATCCTTGTATTGAAGGTATATTTATGCCGAGAGAGGATATTATTACCGTAATTGATTTGTTCGGAGCTCTTGGATTTGATAATGATGACAAGCGCAATAATTTCTTTATAGTAACTAATTTTAATAATTTGAACATAGCTTTTGATGTGGAAGCTGTAATCGGAATCAACAGAGTATCATGGTCAGAGGTTGTCAAGCCTGATGCTTCGGTAAGCGGAACGGGTACAGGAGTTGCAACAGGTATCATAAAGAAAGATAAGGATCTTCTTATAATTCTTGACTTCGAAAGAATAGTTGAAGAGATTTGTCCTGAGACAAGTCTTAAGGTTTCGCAGATTGAAGCCTTCAGCGAGAGAGAAAGAAATGAGATACCTATTCTTGTTGTTGAGGATTCACTTATGCTTTGTCAGCTTATAAAGGATTCCCTTTCAATGGCAGGATATACAAAGCTTACCGTTAAGAATAACGGTGAAGAAGCATGGGAATTCCTTAAGGAACTTAAGAAAAATAACGGTGTAGATTATGGAGTAAAATGTGTTATAACCGATATAGAAATGCCGCAGATGGACGGACATCATCTTATTAAGCTTATAAGAGAAACAGAAGGCTTGAAGCACCTTCCGATAGTTATCTTCTCATCACTTATTAATGAAGATATGAAGAGAAAGGGAGAATTGCTTGGTGCCAATGAGCAGATAAGTAAGCCGGAAATAGGAACTCTTGTGGGAGTACTTGATAAGCTTGTCGGAAGCAGTATTTACGGCTAATATATATTATTTGATTGTATGTATCGGGGGCGTTATCAGTAGAGACGTCCCCATAATAAATTATACAGGATGATTAAGGAGCTGATTATTATGATTTTAAAAGAAGTAGGAAAGACAAAAGAAGATATTAAAGATATGTATAATACATATTTTTATGAAACCTTCAAGAGACTTGATTTTATAGCTGAAAAAGGTCATGATACATATCTGGTTGATGAAAACGGCAGGGAGTACCTTGATTTTATGGCGGGAATTGCGGTTAACAGTGCCGGACATTGCAACCCTAAGGTGGTTGAGGCAATTAAGGAGCAATGTGAGACATTGATTCATGCTTCCAATTATTGTTATACAATACCTCAGGCTATGCTTGCAGAGCTTATATGCAAAAGCATAGGAATGGAAAAAATATATTTTCAAAATTCAGGTGCTGAAGCAAATGAAGTAATGATAAAGCTTGCAAGAAAATACGGTAAGGATAATTATGGTCCTAATCGTTATAAGATTGTTACAGCTTTGAACAGCTTCCATGGCAGAACTCTTGCAACACTTGCGGCAACAGGACAGCCCGGTTCTGCAATACAGCATAATTATGATCCGTTTATACCGGGTATAACATATGCAGAGTTCAATAATGTTAAAGCATTTGAAGAAGCCTGCGATGAGGATACCATAGCTGTTATGGTTGAACCTGTTCAGGGTGAGGGAGGAGTAATTCCTGCAACCAAAGAATTTTTACAGGGTTTAAGAAAGCTTTGTGATGAGAGAGATATGCTACTTTTGTTTGATGAGGTTCAGACCGGTTGGGGAAGAACCGGAAGTCTTATGGCATTTATGGGATATGACGTAAAGCCTGATTGCGTAAGTATGGCTAAAGCAATGGGCGGCGGTATGCCGATAGGTGCTATGTGTACAAGCGAAAAGCTTGCACGTACTTTCGGACCGGGAGCACATGGAAGCACTTATGCCGGAAATCCGGTTTGTTGTGCGGCTTCATATGCACAGGTAAAAGAAATTTTGGATAATAATCTGGCTGATAATTCGGATAAGATGGGAGAATATTTCAGAAATATTCTTTTAAAGCTTCCTCATGTAAAAGAAGTGCGTGGAAAAGGTCTTATGATTGGAGTCGAGTTTGATAAAGAAATTGCAACGGATGTAAAGTACAATTCATCCGATGAGGGTCTTTTGATAACCGCTGTAAGACCTTCGGTTATACGTCTTGTTCCTCCGCTTAACGTTACCAAAGAAGAATGCGATAAGGCGTTTGAAATTCTTAATAAAGTGGTTAAAGAACTGGTATAAAAAGTATAAATAAGGTAAATTATTATTTATATGATAAAAATAATTTTAATTAATAAATATGTATGAGGTGAAAATTAATGGAAAGACAGAATGCATGGAAGACTTATGACGATAAGGCATTGAAGGAGCTTGATAAGCTTTGTGACGGATACAGGGATTTCCTTAGTGACGGAAAAACGGAAAGAGAGTGCGTGAAGCTTATTATAAAGGCTGCGAAGGAAAACGGATATAAAGATCTTGCGGATTATATCAAGAATAATGAGGTCATTAAGGCAGGAGATAAAATTTACAGTATTTGTATGAATAAAACAGTGGCTTTGTTTAATATTGGGGATAAGGATATTGAGCAGGGTGTAAATATACTCGGTGCGCATATTGATTCACCGCGTATGGATATAAAGCAGAATCCTTTATATGAAAAGGGTGATTTCGCATATCTTGATACTCATTATTATGGTGGAATCAAAAAATATCAATGGGTAACACTTCCTCTTGCAATTCATGGTGTGGTTGTTAAAAAGAATGGTGAGGTTATTGATATATCCATAGGTGAAAAAGAAAACGATCCTGTATTTTGTGTTACCGATTTACTCATACATCTTGCAGGTGAGCAGATGGAGAAAAAAGCCAATAAGGTTATCGAGGGCGAGAATCTTGATGTATTATTTGGAAGCATACCTTTAAAGGATGAAGAAAAAGATGTTTTTAAGAAAAATGTAATTAATATCATAAAAGAAAACTATGGTATGGAGGAAGAAGACTTTATATCAGCCGAGCTTGAGGTTGTTCCTGCAGGAAGAGCAAGAGAGGCCGGAATAGACAGAAGTATGATCATGTCATACGGACAGGATGACAGAGTATGTGCATATACTTCATTGATAGCTATGCTTGAAACAGAAAAGACAAATAAAACTACTTGCTGCCTTTTGACCGATAAGGAAGAAATAGGAAGTGTCGGCGCAACAGGTATGCGTTCCAAGTTTTTTGAGAATACTCTTGCCGAGATTTTAAATCTTATGGGTGATTACAGTGACATAAAGCTTAGAAGATGTCTTGCTGCATCAAGAATGTTATCCTCTGATGTTAATGCAGGCTATGATCCTTTATACGATAATGCATTTGATAAAAATAATGCATCATATCTCGGAAGAGGAGTTGTATTTTGCAAATTTACCGGCTCAAGAGGAAAGTCGGGTTCAAATGATGCAAATGCGGAATATCTTGCCGATATAAGAAGAATTATGGATGATAATAAGGTTAATTTCCAGACTGCCGAGTTAGGTAAAGTGGATATCGGCGGAGGCGGAACGATAGCATATATTCTTTCGCTTTACGGAATGGAGGTAATAGATTGCGGTGTTGCTGTTCTTAATATGCATGCACCTTGGGAAATTACTTCAAAGGCCGATATATATGAGGCATATAAGTGTTATAAGGCATTCTTAAAGGATGCTTAAGAAACGATTCGATAAAAGCATAGATTGATTTTTATTATGGAAAGATTTATGAGTTGTAAAATTAAGAAATTTAAGAGAAAAAGCATGGCATTCCTTTTGGTATGCCTTTTTCTCGTGTCAATAACCGGCTTATCCGGTAAGAGTATGGCAAAGGATACATATTTATCTTCATTTACTCAGACGATTTATAACCAGAGTAACGGAATAGGAAATAATGAAGTGAATTGTATTTTACAATCCTCGTCGGGGTATATATGGATAGGTACTGACGGTGGCTTATACAGATATAACGGTTCGGGATTTTTTGCGGTTAATTTGTGGAATACAGACAGTGCGGACGTATACTCGATAAATTGTCTTATGCAGGATACTTCAGGAAGACTTTGGATAGGTACGGGGAATTATGGACTTTTTTATCTTAAAGACGGTGAGTATAAGCATCTTGAAAATGAATATTACGACGGGATTAAAACCATAAATGATATCTGCGAAACAGAGGATGGTCGAATATTGGTTTCAACGCAAAAGGGTATATATGAAATAATTGACGCATCCGACGGAAATTCATCTATGACTATGCTTTTTGAGGATAATCTTTCAGGAATCGAATTCGGAAATATGGCTGTTATGAATAATACCGTTTATGTTATTTCCGGAAATAATGAAATTTGTGTAATTAATGAGGAAGGATATGACGTAATCAATACGCAGGAAATGACCGGAGGCGATGATTTAAGGTGCCTTGAGGATATAAATGACAGATTATATATCGGTACTTCGGGAAGAAATATTATAGTAATGCGTGATAAGGATAATTACGGATTAATTGAAACTGAGGTATACGGAATTAACAGCATTTTAAAGGACAGCAACGGATATATATGGGTATGTGCCGATAACGGTGTTGGTTTTTTCAATAGAGGAAATGTATTTAACAGGCTTACCGAATGTGAAATCGACAGCTATCTTTCGGATATAATTGAAGATTATGAGGGGAATCTTTGGATAGCATCCACAAGAATGGGTGTATTGATGCTTTCAAAGAGTAAATTTACCGATTACAATATGTATACAGGTATGCAGGAAACTATGGTTAATGCAGTACTTGTATATAAAAATAATCAATATATCTGTACTGATGACGGACTTTTGATTTACAATAATGAAGGTGAAAGAGTAAGTAACGATTTAACCGAGGCGCTTGACGGAATAAGTGTAAGAAGTATTATGGCAGACTCGGAAGGAAATCTTTGGATCGGTACATACAGAAAATACGGATTGATAAAATATGTTTTCGGTAAAGATAAGGAAGAGGGGATTCTTAACAGTATAACGAGAGCCGGAGGACTTCCAAGTAATTCTGTTAACACTTGTATAGAATTGGATAACGGAAATATTGCCGTTGCAACAAGTGAAGGTCTTGCTGTGGTTGATAAGGAAGGCCTGGTTTTGCATACATTTTTAAAGAAAGACGGCTTAAACCAGGATAATGTTCTTTGCATTTATCAGGATAGCAAGGGATTTTTATATGCCGGAACCGATGGCGGAGTTTTGTATGTTTTGCCGAGAAATATAAGCGAAGTATTGGAAAAATTTAATGCGGATTCGGGACTTAATGCAGGTATGATTACGTCCATTGAAGAGGGTGAAAAGGGATTATGGATTGGAACCGATAACGGTCTCGGGTTTTATAATGATACCTATCGTGCAATCTCCAATATCGAATATTCCAATAATATCTATGATATTATTCCGGGTGAAGATTTTATATGGATAATCAGCTCAATGGGAGTATTAAGGACCACTGAAGATGAGCTGCTTGGTTCGAACGGTATATCTTCAAGATATCTTGATACGGATGACGGATTAAATAAGACCATAAATGCATACAGTAATTCATTTATGGATAATAACGGAATATTATATATTTGCTGTAATACAGGAATATGTTCGTTGGATACGAAGAACATTTCATATAATCAAATGGCACCTAAAATTCGTGTTACGGCTGTGGATGTAGATGGCGACAGATATGAGTTTGATGATTTGGTCAATGGTCTTAAGGTTGGAAGCAACGTTTCGAAAATAACGATAGATTTTGCTGTATTCAGTTATTTAAACCGTGGAGATATACAGGTTGAATACATGCTTGAAGGATTTGATAACGAACCGATAAGAATTTCCGGAAGAGATACTCTTCAGGCTGTATATACAAATCTTGCGGGTGGAACATATACATTCCATATAAATGCATATAACGCAGACGGAACACCGTGTGAAAACGAAATTTCTTTTACTATTGTTAAAGAAAAAAGCTTTATGGAAAAACCGGTTTCTAAAATTTTTATTATTTTCATCATAATTGTTGTTGCTGTTTTATTTACAGTCGGAATACTCAGGATGAGTAAAAGTTTAAAGAAAAAAAATAAAGCTCTGGAAGAATTATCAAAGGAGCATGAAGAAGTTATAAAAACAAGTACAGCAAAGAATGATTATCTTGCTAACATGAGTAACGAGATAAAAATACCTGTAAATGCAATGATATCAAAAGCCGATGAGCTTATAAAGCTTATGGACAAGGATGACACATACAGGGGAAATGTTCAGGACATTTATGATATAGGAAATGGAATCCTTGGCAAGGTGGATGATATTATTCTGCTTGCAAAGATAGAAGCCGGACGTCTGGAAAAAATAGATGAGCCATATCTGGTTTCATCCATAGTATATGATTTGTCTGAATATGCAAAGGAACAGATTGATTCGGAAAACATAAGGCTTTTTGTGGAAATAGGTGATAATATTTCCGATAATCTTATCGGTGATAAGGAAAAGATTGAAAGCATATTAAAAATATTTATAGATAATGCAATAAAATATACCAAGGAAGGTTCAATTACCATTTCTGTGGATTCATATGAGTTAAATGAGGAAGAAGTCAGTATGGGTTATACTATATCTGATACGGGTGTCGGTATTTCAGAGGACAGGCTTTCCGATATATTTGAGGTTTACAGCATTGTAGACAACAGAAAAAATAATATCAGCAGAGGAAACGGTATAGGCCTTGCTATAGCAAAGGGTTATTCGAAGCTGTTGGATTCCGACATTGCAGTAGAAAGTGTATACGGAGCCGGTTCAACATTTACCTTGTCGATTAACCAGAAAATTGCCGGTGTATTACCGGATAATGACAGAGAAAGAATTGATGAAATAGTATCTCAGGAGACGGCAGATAAAATGTGGCTTCCTGCGGTTAAGGCTCTTGTTGTTGATGATGAGGAAGTAAGCAGGGAGGTATCGGTTAAGACGCTTGAAAGCTTTGAGATGTCGATTGATACTGCTGATTCGGGAGTATCTGCTATTGATATGGTCATGAATAATGATTATGACGTTGTATTTATGGATCTTGCCATGCCTATTATGAACGGAACGGATACCATGAAAGAGATAAGAGGCTTGGAAGGGGACAAATATCTCTTACTTCCGATTATTTCGCTTGATTATGATGCGGTTTCCGATAACAGTGATATACTTTTGGAAAACGGATTTACAGGAACCCTGCTTAAGCCTATGGATGTAAGAAGAGTTGCGGCAATGCTTAAGGACTGCCTGCCTGAAGATAAGATAAAAGAAAAATCCAGTAATGTTATTGAAAATATAAAAAATTCAAAATATGCAGATGAGCTTTATAAGCTTGAGGAAGAGATAAATATAAGAAAAGCAATTGAGAAAATCGGTGGAAGCATTGATGTGTTTAATAAAATAACTCGTTCCTTCTATAAGAAGAATTATAATTTGAAGGACATTATAGAAGCACACGGAATATCCGATACGAGATGGTTTAAGCAAAGAATACATACTCTTAAGGCATCAAGCTATAATGTGGGTGCATATGCATTTTCACAAGAGGCAGCAAGAATTGAAGCAGCAATCAACGCAAACAATAAGACCTATATGAACAATAATTATGATAAGCTGCTTACTCATTTTGAAGAGCTTATGACCTTGATAGGTAATTATCTGGAATCAATTGATGAAATTGATAATGAAAAGACCGAAATATCTGAGTCGGATGAAGAAACAAATAATGCCGAGAATATTAATTCTGTCGATACCACCAAGGAAGAAGAAACAGGTAAGACGGGAATAAGCATAAGTATGCTAAAAAAACTTGCCAGATTTATTAAAGAAGCGGATCATGACGAGATCAAAAATACTTTGGATATAATTAATCAAAAGAATTATATAGGAGAGGATGCAGACTTTATAACTGTATTGAATGAAAGTCTTAACGAAAATGATGACAAAAAAGCACTCGAACTTATAACAACTTATATAGATCTTAATTCCTAAGAATTGAACCTGTTGAGCCCCGGAGGGGCTCGATTATGCAAAAAAAGACCGAAACCCAATATGGTTTTCGGTCTTTTTTGCATAATAAGAGCGCGAGACGGGGATCGAACCCGCGACCCCCTCCTTGGCAAGGAGGTGCTCCACCGCTGAGCCACTCGCGCATTTCATTGCCGTTTCATAACGACAAGACATATATTAACATAATGATTTGTATGTGTCAACAATTTTTTTTATAAAAAAATAATAATTTTTTTTTCGAAAAGTAACTTTGTAGTAACTTTGGGTATTGTATAATTCGGATAATGAATGAAATAGGTGTGGAAATTATGAAAATGATGTTGAAGTCTCACGCCAAAAGGAGGAAAAATGGAAATATTAAGAGTAGAAAATTTAACAAAAATATACGGAAAGGATGAGGCAGAGGTAATTGCATTGGATAATGCTACATTTTCAGTTGAAAAGGGTGAGTTTGTAGCAATTGTAGGTGCATCGGGAAGTGGTAAATCAACACTCCTTCATCTTATTGGTGGAGTTGACAGAGCTACTTCCGGAAAAATATTTATCGATGGAGAGGATTTGTCGGAACTTGATGATGATAAGCTTGCCATATTCAGAAGAAGACAGGTCGGACTTGTATATCAGTTTTATAATCTTATACCGATACTCAATGTTGAAGAAAATATAACACTGCCTCTTTCACTTGATAACAGAGAAGTAGATAAAAAAAGACTGGATGAGTTGCTTAAGCTTCTTGGTCTTACAGACAGAAGAAAACATTTACCGCATGAGCTTTCGGGAGGACAACAGCAAAGAACATCCATAGGAAGGGCACTTATAACAAATCCTTCAATTATACTTGCGGATGAGCCTACGGGTAACCTTGATTCGAAATCGAGTGATGAAATAGTTGCACTTTTGAAAAAATCAAATAAAGAATTAAATCAGACCATAGTAATGATTACACATAATATGGAAATTGCAAAAATAGCAGATCGAATTATAAAGATAGAAGACGGAAGATTGAGTGAGGTATAAAAATGGATGTATTAAAAAAGTTTACCGTTAAGGATTTAAAACTTAATAAAAAAAGAACGATAGTTACTATTATCGGAATTATGCTTTCGGTTGCACTTATAACTACCGTTGCTACCATGTATCAAAGTTTAATTGATTCACTTATTTCTTATGAAACTACCGTAAAAGGTGATTATCATGTATACTTTACGGATATTCCGGCAGAAGAAGCAGAAAAAATAGAAAGTAATCGTAATGTTGATAAGACTTCCTATATAGATGGTATAGGTTATGCAAAACTTGAAGAATCAAAAAATGAGTATAAACCTTATGCTTATATTATAGGATATTCGGATGAAGCTCTGGATAACCTTGCAGTCAATCTAAAGCAAGGACGACTTCCGAAAAATGATAGTGAGATTGTTATTCCGACACATCTTAGAACAAACGGAAGAATTAAATTATCGGTTGGCGATACGATAACGCTTGATGTCGGAAAAAGAGTAAATAATTACGGAGAAGAGTTGAATCAATCAGTTTCTTACTCCTATGAAGAACCGGAAAAGATAATAGAGACGTCTTCAAAGACCTATACGATTGTAGGTATTGTCAACAGACCTTCATATGATATTGAGGATTATACCGCTCCGGGATTTACCTTTATAACATATATGAATAAAAACGAAATGAAGGGAAATGTTTCAATATTCATAAGATTAACTAAAAAAGCCATAAAAAACAGTTACGAAACAGCTGCGGATATATTGGGAGTAGATTCAAAGCTGTTTAATAAGTATATAAACGGTGGATTTGGAAGTGAGGAAGAACGACAGGAGTTTTTGGATACCATAAAAGAAATGAATTGTAGTTTTGGCTTTAATTATTATCTTATAATGCTTGAAAGTAAGCCGTATAATTTAGGAAGCACATCCAATGGAGTATTTTTTGTGGCTCTTATAGTATGCTTAATAATTGTGGTTACTTCAGTATTCTGTATTAAGAATTCATTTGACATATCAATTACCGAAAAAATCAGAGAGTATGGTATGTTAAGAAGTGTTGGTGCAACAAAAAAACAGATAAGAAAAAATGTAATGTTTGAAGCATTGATACTTGGCACAATCGGTATTCCTCTCGGAGTATTACTGGGAGAACTTGCATCATGGATTCTGGTATTTGTAAGTAATACGCTTCTCGGAGAAAATGTGTTTGATAACGGAGTACTTCTTATATTTTCACCTTCATGGATTGCTATTATATTTTCGGTGCTACTTGGAACAATAACCATATATCTCTCAGCCTTCAGAAGTGCAAAGAAGGCATCTAAGGTTTCACCTATAGTATCTATAAGAAACAGTGGAGAGATAAAGATTAAGTCAAAAAAGCTTGGCGTACCGAAATTGGTTTCAAAGCTTTTTGGTATGGGAGGAACTCTTTCATATAAGAACCTTAAGAGAAACAAGAAAAAGTACCGCACTACAATCATTTCAATAGCGGTTTCGGTAATGACATTTATAGCTCTTTCATCCTTTATGAAGATGGCTTTCGGAGTTGTAAAACATGAAATTGATTTATCGGATTATGACCTTGCGGTTACCGTTGATTTTGAGGAAATAAAAGATAAAGACAAAGATATAGAAGAAGTATACGATAATGTACTTGAATCATCTTCATGGGATGAGGTGGATGAGTACGGAATATATAAATATGTCGGTTTTATATCAGAGAATCTTAGTTACAGCGAGAAATATATTCAGGAATATTATAGCGGATACACAGATGAGGAAACGTATGTTGATGTTCTTATTCCGGATGATGTAACCTATAAAAAATATATTGATAAACTCGGACTGAAATATGACGAGATAAAAGATAAAGGAATACTGGTTGATAATATTAAGGCTTATACCTATGACGAAGAAGGTAATGAAAATAAGATTAGATTTAGAGCTTATTCGGCTAAAAAGGGTGATATGGTTAGCGGAAAGATAAATGGAGTCGAGAGTGAAATAGAATTAGGATATATCGCGGATGAATTCCCTTTCGGAACAAATGAGTATTCGGGCTATATCATATTATCAAACGAATTCTTCGATGAATCAGGTGCAAATGCAGACCAGATATGGGCATATTATACTTCCGAAAAATCAGATAAAGTTCAAGATAATCTTGATGTGATGTTTAAGGATGCCGATTTTAATGTATATATTAAAAATATTGCCGAAAATGCAAGACAGACAAAAAAACTTTTTCTTCTTATAGCAATATTTTTATATGGTTTTATAATTGTAATTACGCTTATAGGTATTACAAATATATTTAATACAATCACAACCAATATGCAGCTTCGAAGAAAGGAATTCGCAATGCTCAAATCTGTAGGAATGACATCTAACGAATTTAACAGGATGATCCGACTTGAAACTATATTTATGGGTTCAAAATCATTATTTTACGGACTTCCTATCGGTATGGTATTTTCGTATCTTATATATTTAAAACTCGGCAAGCCTGAAGGTCTCCCTTTTGCTTTTCCGTATATGGCTGTTTTGATTGCTGTATTTGCGGTATTTCTTTTAATAACCGGGATTATGAAATATTCAATGAGTAAGATTAAACGTCAAAATATTATTGAAACAATCCGAAATGATAATGTATAATAATGAGTGTTGACAAAAGAAAAAAACAAAAGGAGATTCCAATGTCAATTCTGCTAATCGAAGATAATGAAACAATTATAAAGGGGCTTTCTTATTCGCTTGAAAAGAACGGATATGATTTTAAATACAGAACTTCCGTGAAAACATCTGCTTCATATATTGAAGAAAATGTCGGAAATATTGATTTGATAATACTTGATATAACTCTTCCGGACGGAAACGGTTTTGACTTATATGAAAAAAGTATAAAGGATAAAGCAATACCAACCATATTTCTGACAGCAGAGGATGATGAAGAGTGTATTGTTAAAGGGCTTGACATTGGAGCTGAGGATTATGTTACTAAGCCTTTCAGTACAAAAGAACTTATGGCAAGAATTAACAAAATCCTTATGAGATATAAAAAATCCGAGGAGATACAGGTTAAAGATATAACCTTTAATCTGGATAAAATGATTGTTAAGAGAGGTAATGTGGAGCTTGAGCTGACACCGCTTGAGCTCAAGCTCCTTAATCTTTTATTTCTTGATATAAATAAGGTTGTAAAACGTAATGTGATACTTGACAAGATATGGGAATGGACAGGTAATGATGTTGATGACCATACGGTAACCGTATATTTTAAGAGGATAAGAGAAAAGCTGAAAACGGATATTATAACCACCGTAAAGGGTGTGGGATATAGGATTGATAATGAAAAATAAAATAAAATTAAAAAAACTTGTCATAATATTAATATGTATTCTTTCGCTATTTTCGCTTTTATCTGTTTTTATTAATATTTACGAATTTAAGTTGTACAATAGAAACTATAATGATAAAATTTCAGGAATTGTCAGCCTTGTAAATGAAAAATATCCGGATGTTTCTGATAAAGAAATAATAGAAATCCTTGAGAAAGAAAAAACGGATGATGCATTTTTGAAGAAATACGGAATAGATATTGAAGATGATTCTGCGGTTTTGGTTAACGAAAAGGTATACAGAACCTTTATTGTCATCAATGTTATTTCGGTTATTGTTTTGGGTACTCTGATGTTATCGGCATTTCTTTTTTTTAACGGAAAGAAAGATAAAGAGATTGCTAAGATAACGGGATACATAGAAGAACTAAATAAAAAGAATTATACACTTCATATAAATGATATCTCAGAGGATGAGCTTTCCATATTAAAAAATGAAATATATAAGACGACGGTTATGCTTAAGGAAAGTGCAGATAATTCGTTAAGGGACAAAAAAAATTTAAAAAAATCACTCGAAGATATATCGCATCAGCTTAAAACCCCGATTACGTCAATACTTGTTATACTTGATAATCTTATAGAAGAGCCGGATATGGATGCCGAACAAAGGGCTGACTTTATACGGGATATAAAGCGTGAAATGTCAAATATTAATTTTCTTATACAATCCTTGCTAAAGCTTTCAAAGTTCGATGCGAATACAATATCATTTATAAAAGAAGAGATATATCTTAAGAATATTGTTGACAAGGCTGTGAAAAACGTATCGGCGCTTTGCGATTTAAGAAACATAAAGCTTAATATAAACGGAAATGAGAAAGCTAAAATCACCTGTGATTTAAGATGGCAGGCGGAGGCTCTTTCAAATATAATAAAGAATTGTACGGAACATTCGAAAGAGGGCGGAAGTATTGATATATATTATGAAGAAAGTAATGTTTATTCATATATTTCCGTAAAGGATTACGGAGACGGAATTTCAAAAGAAGATATTCCACACATTTTTGAAAGATTTTATAAAGGGCAAAATGCTTCTAAGGACAGTGTCGGTATAGGACTTGCATTAGCAAAAACAATTATAGAGGAAGAAAACGGAAATATATTTGTAACCTCTGATGAAACGGGAACTTTGTTTGAAATAAAATATTTCAAAATCTAATATTTATTTAATTCGATTTTATTTTTGTTGAAAAATAAAAAATCTTTGCTATAATATATTGAATAATTAACAAGTTGATAAAGATTTATGTTTATGGTGTGGGAGCATGAGTAAAAAAAATAAAAAAACAAATGAAAAGCCTGTTGAAAAGAGCATCAAAAAGGTAATTGATATTGATGACGACGATATTTTGGATAAAGCTGATGAATCGGATGACAGCATAAAGCCGGATGAAAAAAAGGCTAAGGATTCCAAATCAGATAAGAAGGAAGAAACTCCAAAAGATGAGTCGGGCTTAAGTAAAACCAAGAGAAAAAAAATAGCAAAAAAAATCAAGAAGGCGGTTAAATATTCAATTCATACATGGATATTTAGGTGTTTTTTGTGCGCCCTAGGAATAGAGCTTATTCTCGAAATGTTCGGAAGACGTTCCATTCTCGGAGGTTTTGCGTTCTTATTTAATTCACCTATTGTATTTTTATATAATGTTTCGATTATTTTCTTTACACTATTATTTGCATTATTTATCAGAAAAAGAGTATTTGGAATAGCATTAATCAGTATAGTGTGGCTTGTGTGCGGTTTGATCAATTTTATTGTTTTGGGCTTCAGAGTAACGCCGTTTGCTGCTGTTGACTTTCTTATGGTTAAGGATACTTTTAGTATGATAGATGTTTATTATACTAAATTTCAGCAGGTTTTAATTGTATTCGGATTATTACTGCTTGTGGTCGGAATAGTCTTTTTGTTCAAAAAAACACCGAAATATGAGGGGCAGATGAATGTTAAGCTTACAATGCTTGCATGTGTTATTGTATGGTGCGTAATTTGGGGATTTACCAATTTTGGAGTTAAGCATAATATAATTTCGGACGATTTTGCCAACCTTGGTATGGCTTATCAGGAATATGGATTTGCATATTGCTTTACAAACAGTATTATTGACAATGGTATAAGTAAACCGGATGATTACGGGAAAGATGCCATACTTGAGATTAAAGCAGAGCTTGATAATATGGAAGAGCCGAAAGGTAAAATGAAAACGCCGAATATAATAATTATTCAGCTGGAATCATTTTTTGATCCTAACGGACTAAAGGGTCTTACCATGAGTGAGAACCCGGTTCCTAATTTTGATAAATTCAAGGATGATTATCCGTCTGGATACCTTACGGTTCCTGCACTTGGAGCAGGTACTGCAAATTCCGAATTTGAAGTTTTGACAGGTATTAAATCCACATATTTCGGAGCAGGAGAATATCCATATAAAACAACCGTGAATGATACACCTGTTGTATCGCTTTGCAGTGTTCTTTCGGATCAGGGCTATGCAACACATGCTATTCATAATAATAAGGGTTCATTTTATGACAGAGATGATGTTTATAATTCAATGGGATTTGATGATTTTACTTCCATTGAGTATATGTATAATCTTGAATATACATCCACGGGATGGGCAAAGGATTATACCCTCACAGATGATATATTAAAGTGCCTTGATTCTACGGAAGGTCAGGACTTTGTATTTACGATAAGCGTTCAGGGACATGGTCGTTATCCTTCGGATAAGGACACTTGTGAGGACCATATCCAGGTTGAATACACTTTTGAGGAGGCTATGGAAGAGCCGTTCCATTACTATGTAAATCAGATTTACGAAATGGATGAGATGCTGGGTCAGCTCAAGGAAAAACTGGATGAAAGAGGAGAAGATTACATTCTTGTTCTCTACGGAGATCATCTTCCGTCACTTAATATTTCACAGCATCAGCTTACAGACAGCACATTGTTCCAGACGGAATATGTTTTTGTAAACAATATGAAGTTAAAGCTTGAGGATGAAGATATAGCCTCAAATGAGATGGCTTACAAGCTTCTAAAGGAACTCAATATTCCGGCGGGCTATACTCAAAAGGCACATGGTTTATATGAGGGTGATGAGCTTGATGATAAGCTTGAGATGCTTGCATATGATGAACTTTTTGGTGAAAATTACCTTTATGACGGACATACTCCTGTACCTGAAAGACATATAAGAAGAGGAATCACACCGATAGTTCTTAATGAGGTTGCTGATAACGGCTCATCAATATCTGTTAAGGGAGAAAATTTTAACACATATTCGGTAGTGTTTGTAAATGATAAAAAAGTAGATACCGATTATATAAGTGAAAATGAACTTTTGATAGACTCAAAAAAGGTTTCATCGGGAGATGAAATAGTTGTAAAGCAGGTTGATATGGCACACCATCAGCTTAGTGAAACCAATATGATTGTTTACAATTAAATAGAAAAAAGGACTGTGTATATTTAATTTTTCGTTTTTACAGTTTTTTTGATATAATACGTATTTTAAAGTAAATAATGTTTGAATGAAAACAATATTTATGATATAATGACAAAACAGTCAGTCCAATATTTGTTTTGATTGTAATGTGTGTCTTTTAAGGAGAAAAGTATGAAGCCGATTATTGACGTTAAATACATAAATCCATTTTTACAATCCAGTATGTCGATAGTTAAAAGTGTAGCGGCTCTTGATCTTGCGGTTGGAAAACCCGTAAAGGCTGAATTTATGATTAAAGAGCTTACCTATGCGATACAAGTCGGAGTGGTCGGAGAAATGAAAGGTCAGGTTGTCCTTGGTATAGAGGATTCAAAGGCGAAAGCAATCGCTTCCAAGATGATGTTTGGCATGCCGGTTGACACGCTTGATGAAATGGCTTCTTCGGCATTAAATGAGCTTAGTAATATGATTATGGGAAATACTGCAACAATTTTTTCAACACAGGGTATATTGATTGATATTACTCCGCCTATAGCAGTATACGGGCGGGATATACAGCTTATGTCGGATATCGAAGGAATTAAAGTTCCTCTATTGGTTGACGGAGAAGAATGGATTACATTATACGTTTGTGTATATTTGGATAAGTAAGCAAAGTACCTGTTTTATATAAACAGGTTTTTTGTTAATATTTTTTAACATATCAGATGGATAAGTAGAGAAAGAAAGGAAAACAACATGGGAAAGATTATTGGTGAAGGAATAACTTTTGATGATGTGCTTTTAGTTCCGCAATTTTCAAGTGTAATTCCAAATGATGTCAATCTTGCAACAAATCTTACAAAAAAAATCAGACTTAACATTCCTCTTATGAGTGCGGGGATGGATACCGTTACAGAGCACAGGATGGCTATTGCCATGGCTAGACAGGGCGGTATAGGTGTAATTCATAAAAATATGTCTATTCAGCAGCAGGCAGAAGAGGTTGATAAGGTAAAACGTTCTGAGTTCGGTGTTATATCGGATCCGTTTTCTCTTTCGCCTGAACATACTCTTGCCGATGCGGACAAGCTTATGGCTAAATTCCGCATTTCAGGTGTACCTATTACCGAAAATGGTAAGCTTGTAGGTATTATTACAAACAGAGATTTAAAATTCGAAACAGATTATAACAAGAAGATTAAGGAATCAATGACTTCCGAGAATCTTATTACCGCAAAAGAGGGTATTACTCTTGAGGAAGCAAAAGATATTCTTGGAAGAGCCAGAAAGGAAAAACTTCCTATAGTTGATGATAACTTTAATCTTAAGGGTCTTATAACTATTAAAGATATTGAGAAGCAGATTAAATATCCTAATGCTGCAAAGGATTCACAGGGCAGACTTCGTTGTGCGGCAGCAGTAGGTGTTACTCCGGATATAACAGACAGAGTTGATGAGCTTGTAAAGGCGAAAGTTGATGCTATCGTTATCGATACTGCTCATGGACATTCGGAAAATGTGCTTAAGACATTTAAGATGATTAAAGAAAAATATCCTGATCTTGATGTTATAGCAGGAAATGTAGCTACCAAGAGTGGTACTAAGGCTATGATTGATATGGGTGTAGATGCTGTTAAGATAGGTATCGGACCTGGTTCTATATGTACAACAAGAATCGTTGCAGGTATTGGTGTTCCACAGATTACTGCAGTTATGGAAGCATATGATGCAGCAAGAGAAGCCGGAATTCCGGTTATCGCAGACGGTGGTATCAAGTATTCAGGTGATATTACAAAGGCTCTTGCAGCAGGTGCAAATGTTTGTATGATGGGAAGCTTATTCGCAGGTACAGATGAAGCACCGGGTGAATTTGAGATTTATCAGGGTAGAAAATATAAGGTTTACAGGGGTATGGGTTCTATAGCTGCTATGGAAAACGGCAGCAAGGACAGATATTTCCAGGCAAATGCAAAGAAACTTGTTCCTGAAGGTGTTGAAGGAAGAGTTGCATATAAGGGTTCTATCGAAGATACTGTATTCCAGCTTTTAGGTGGTTTAAGGGCAGGTATGGGTTATTGCGGAGCTGCAACAATCGAAGAGCTTCACGAAAAAGCTGAGTTCGTAAAGATTTCGGCTGCATCACTTAGAGAGAGTCATCCGCATGACATTCAGATTACTAAGGAAGCACCTAATTACAGTGCTGTGACTATATAAGAGGTCGGTCAGACAGAATTGGGCTACAGATAACCCGTGCATATACAGGTGAGAAGATAAGGTCACAAAGGACACGTTCTCACTCGGTTAAAAACGCAGGAGTACTAATAAGCTAATTCAAAAAATAAGAGAAACATTTTTGCATGAACGCAAATGTTTCTCTTTTTTTTCATTACCTTAAAGTGCTCGCGTTTTTAAACGGTCCGTTTGTTGACCTTACATCCCACCTGTACACGCCCGAGTTGTCTGCAGCCCATCTGTCTGACCGACATGCTGCGCATATGTGACCGGGATGCTCACCATGAAATAAGAAGAATCCTCGATTGTGTTTTTAATATATATTGATATAGTTTTTATTTTGATATATAATGAATAAAACAATTATAAGAGAAGGCAGCTGCTGTTGTGAATTTGTGAAAGATTTTAGTCTGAAGCTGAATTAAAACAAAGATTTTATAAGAAAGTTGAACGGTATTGGATTAAATGAGTGTCAACTTGACACTACCGAAACATGAAAGAGATTATTTTTATGAAAAAAATTATAGAAAATAAAAATATAATAATTTTAATTATGGCCTTTGTGGTTGTATGGACTGCATGCGGTATGTCGATTGATGATTATGATACTCTCGGAAAATCATCATCTGGAAGCAGTGTCTCATATCAGGTTGCAGAAATATCTAATCATTTTCAGAGTGTTAAACAGGAAAACAATAATGTTGTTATAACAATAATCAAAAATATAAGTTTATCAATGCATAAATCAAAAGTTAACGGATGCTTTGTTGCCTTTGGTTTATTACTTTTATTGACATTATTCAGGTTATTTCAATTAGCCTGTAAACTATCTTACATTTGTATTTATCAATACAGGGCATATGTCATTGCCTATATTCACGATTTGGATGGTAGGAAACGTCTTTCATAAGCTGATGAAAGAGTGTTGAAAACTAAATAATAATGACGAAGCTGGCGATTTTCATCAGCTCTTTTTGACGTGTTTTTTATAATTAAACGTAAAAAGGGAGATTGTGTATCATGAAAAAAATTTTGGTATATCTTGTTGTTATTTTAGGTGGAGGATTAAGTTTGGCTACGTGTTTATATATATTACTTTCATTGTTGATTATGATAATATATAAAATTTACAGAAAAATAAAGTATCATGCTTCTTTTTATGATTAATTGAGTGAGGTGTAAAAAATGAATTTTATGAATATTATGGTTATTATATTTTGTATTATAGCTGCGGGAGCGGGATTTATAGGATATGTTTCCGATTATATGGGAAGCGGAAAAAACATTAAAGAGGATGAAGAAAAAAAGAATTTTGGCGATAAGAATAAGGTAAATAAATAGTATAAACGATTGTGAGGTTAATATGTTTTTTTTATATTTGATTTTATTGGTTTTAGGATTCTGGCTATTGGTAAAGGGAGCTGATTTGTTTGTGGATGGGAGTACCGGAATAGCGGGCTTATTAAATGTTTCCGGACTGGTAATTGGTCTTACAATAGTAGCTTTCGGTACCAGCGCACCCGAACTTGCCGTAAGTACGACAGCATCAATGAATGGTTCAAATGAAATTGCCCTGAGTAATGTAACCGGTTCAAATATTTTTAATTTGCTATGCGTACTTGGAATATGTGCAGTTATAAAAAATGTTCCTGTGGAAAAAATAGTTTTAAAAAGGGATTTTCCGTTTTCAATCTTTACAACTTTTTTGATGTTGCTTATATTGGGGTGCCAATTACCGGGTTCCGGAAAAGTCAAATATCTTGGGATGGAGGATAAAATTGGCAGTATAAATCGCATTTTTGGAATTATATCAATCATAGTTTTTATTATATATATTGTGTTTTTGATATATGCTTCCAGAAAAAAAATGGATGAAGATGCAAAGGTAAAAAAGATATCTTTAGGTAAAAGTATATTGCTGGTTATTTTCGGAATTACAATGATAATCGGAGGAGGGCAGGCTGTTGTAAATAGTGCCAAATTTATAGCAAAAGCCGCCGGAATGACTGAAACATTGATAGGTTTGACAGTTGTTGCGGTAGGTACATCGTTACCTGAACTTGTAACGTCAATAGTAGCTGCGAAAAAAGGTGAATCAGGTCTTGCTGTAGGAAATGCAATCGGTTCAAATATATTTAACCTGTTACTTATTTTAGGACTTTCAGCAACAATAAATCCGATTGACGTTAATCTTGCATCTTTAATTGATATCTCCATTCTGCTTGCAATTAGTATCATTACATATGTATTTGTATTAACGGGCAAGAAGATAACAAGACTGGAGGGCATAACAATGATTCTGATTTATATAGCTGATTTGGTTTTTGCGATAATCAGATAACTAAAGCTTAAATTCAAAAAAAAGAGAAACATTTTTGCGTGAACGCAAATGTTTCTCTATAAGAGGTCGGTCAGACTTAAATTGGGCATGGTGCCTGAGTTTGGGGTTTTGAAAGTGTTTTGAATTATACAAGAGCTTTTCAGGACGCGCTCTCGCTCGGTATTCGACGTAGGCTCACTAAGCTCAATCCATCCAATTCAAAAAAGCAGATAGGTATGTTTTTTCATAAATGAAAACTTACCTATCTGTTTTTTCCTTGTCTGGCTTTCGCTAAGTGAACACGTCTCATAACGGTCCTTATAAAGCTCTGTATTATTCAAAACACGTCTCAATTCTATAAGCGGCACCATGCCCCTCTGTCTGACCGACATGCTTCGCATTGCTTATATCCGGAAGCTCTTTAGGAAATACGGATGTTAAGGCACAAGAGCTTGAAAATGCTGTGGGGGGCAGCTGTAGAGGATAACCAAAATGGTTATGTCGATATGTACCGTCTTTACAATCCAAACAGCGGCGAACATTTCTATACCGCAAATCCTGCAGAAAAAAATAATCTTGTTTCTTTGGGATGGAGATATGAAGGTATAGGTTGGACCGCACCTAAAAAGTCAAATACTCCCGTATATCGCTTATATAACCCCAACAGTGGAGATAACCACTATACAGTAAATGTAGGCGAGCGAAATTATCTTATAGAAGTAGGCTGGAGAGCCGAAGGAATCGGATGGTATGGTGTAAAAAGATCATCGGCTGACAAACCGAACACTACTGATAAGCCATCTGATACACAAAATCCTAATACCGAACCATCTACTGTTCATACGCATAGCTGGAGTCCTGTTAAAGAAGATTTTGAATGTATCGATCAATACGATGAGTATTGGGAAACTTTTGATGATGGTTATACATGTAAATTAAGTGAATTAAGTGAAAGTGATTGTCTTATTCATGGTGGTTCGTCATTAGATACACATACAATTTATGTAGATAAAATTACTCAATATCAGATTTGCGAGTGTGATGAAAAGAAAATTATTAAGTCTTATATTAAATATACAGAATCTGTTACAGGTGAAACTTGGACAGAATAAAACTAAATTATATGAACTGAAAGTAGTGTATGTTCAATTAACAAAAGATTCGACCGAAATTTATTTCGGTCGATTTTTTTGTTGATCTCTAAATTTTTTTGTTGTATATTTATAGTCAAGCAGATATTTCTTATTCAAAAAATTCTGATTTCAATTAAGATTTCCTGCTTATTTCCAAATAGTGGAATTTATTTTTATAAAATAGGGAGGTGTTTGTTGACACATTTTATTGAAAATGAAAAAACTATAATGTAAAATAAGGAGGAATAAATTTGAAGTCACAAAACAGTTTAGCAAAAAGAATTGATACCGCAGGTATTATAGCTTCGTATGATGAAGTCTGTAAGCAGTTGCTTGCAAATAAGGTGATTCTTGCGTGGATTTTGAAATATTCCACAAAAGAATTTGCAGATTTTGACATTTATGAGATTGCAGAAAAGTATATTGAGGGAGAGCCTGAAATATCAAAAGATGCAGTACACAGAGATGAAGCATCCGTAATTGCGAAAGATTCGATAAACAGAGATAAAGCCACTGAATTTATAACAGGATTAAGAACGGAAGATGTATCTATAAAAGAAGGTATAGTCAAATATGATATAAAGTTTAGGGCTATTGTTCCGGATACAGAAAGCAAAACAGATATGATAGTGAATATCGAAGCTCAGAACAATTTTTATCCGGGATATCCGATTATTAAAAGAGGGATATACTATTCAAGCCGCATGATCTCGTCGCAGTATGAGACGGTTTTCACGGAATCCCATTATGAAAAGCTTAAGAAAGTAAGTTCGATATGGATTTGTACCAAACCACCGAAGTACAGACAAAATACCATAGCTCGATATGATTTTAAGAAAAAAGATATTTATGGACATTTTGAGGAAAACGATAAAGATTATGATTTGATATCAGTTGTTGTGGTATGTTTGAACGAGAATGCAGTTAATGCCGAAGGTGATAAACTTATAAATATGTTATCAACCTTACTTTCAAAAAACATAAATTCAAATGATAAGAAAAAGATATTGAGTGAAGAATTCAAAATAGAGTTAACTAAGGAAATGGAAGGAAGTGTCAGTGATATGTGTAATTTAGGTCAGGGTATTTATGATGATGGATATAATGAAGGCTATGGTTCAGGATATGGAACAGGATACGATTCAGGTCATGATGAGTCAATCATAAAGAATATTAATAATCTTATGAAAAACACAGGTTGGGATATCGAAAAATGTATGGATGCATTGGGGATAGATGAGGATGAAAGAGAAAAATATAAAGAACTCAGGTTGATAAAAGCTTCCGTATGATGTTATAATATTATAAATGTGTACGATGCACAAAAGACGGTGTATCGTTATAATAAAAGAAGTCGGATTGATCCGGCTTCTTTTATTATTGCGGAGTATATGGTATAATTTTTATGTTACGTTCAAGATGAGGGTAGTGTTAAAAAATGCTTTGCAATATAAAAATACGGAGGTGTGATATGATAAAGGTTTATTGTTATTTAAGGTGCACGACTTGCAAAAAGGCTTTGAAATGGCTGGATGATAATAAGATTAAATGAAAGCAGTGTTATAAGGGGGAGTTGTATGTTATGTAAAATATGTGGAGAACAGGTGCCTGAAGGTTCCGCTTATTGCGAATGTTGCGGTGCGCCGGTGCTTAATCCCGGAACTGCGGGTCAGCCTCAAGTGCAGCAGATGTCTCAAGTGCAGCAGATGCAGCAAGTACAGCAGATGCAGCAAGTACAGCAGATGCCTCAAGTACAGCAGATGTCTCAAGTGCAGCAGATGCAGCAAGTACAGCAGACGCAGCAAGTACAGCAGACGCCTCAAATGCCGCAAATACAGCAATCTGTCGGAAATCAAAAAAACAAAAAGCCGCTGATTATCGGTCTTATTTGCGGAGGAGTGCTTCTTCTTGCAGCCATAGTCGTTTTGGTTGTGATGCTCTTGAAAAAGGGTGATGATAAAGATGCGGATAAAGCTACAACCGGGATGACAACGGAATTGACAACGGAGACGACAACCGAAACGACAGTCGAAACAACAACGGAAGCAACAACCGAGGATCCCGCGGAGGCTGCATATAATGAAGCGTGTGCTCTTTTTGACGAAGGTAAATATTACAGTGCAAAGAAGGCTTTTGAAAGTAGCGGGTACGGTGACTGGGAACAGCGTGCCGCAGAATGTATTCAGCCGATGCCTGAAACGGGAGAATTATGGCATGATGAAAACATGTACTGCGATAATTTGATTCTTGTTTTTTCCGTGGAAAACGAAATTGAAGATGAAACAACAGATGAAATAACAGATGAAATAACAGATGAAGCAACAGATGAAACAACAAATGAAACGGAAAATGTTTACAGATATATTGCTGTATATACAAAGGATCATGAGCTGGTGGAAACCTTGTTTATCAGAGGTATAGGGAGTGTTAAAACCAATATACCGCCGGGCGAATACTATGTGAAAGACGCCCTGGGAACGGAATGGTACGGAGAAAAAGAACTGTTTGGTGAGGATGGTAAATATGAAAAAATGATTTTCAATGAGGTGGAAGAAGATCCTTATCTCACTGTCCTTAAAGAAGACTATGAATATAAAATTACAATTAATCCTTCGCAGCACGGAGGACAATCTGTAGAATCGGAAGAAACCGGTTGGGAAAACTGGGATTAAAAAGGAAAATGCTTTTGTTACGGAGAGTAACACCGTTGTTACAGAGCGTTTCTTTACTGTTACCGAGATATTGGTCTATGATGAGAGCACAAACAAAAACCGTCATGGACGGGAAGATTAAAGGAGGTCATCATCATGACATTTGGAGAAAAATTAAAACAAGCAAGAAAAGAAGCAGGATTATCTCAGGAACAGTTTGCCGAAAAGATGAGCGTATCAAGATCGGCAGTCGCAAAGTGGGAAACAGACAAGGGAATGCCGGATGTTAACAATCTGAAGATTATGGCACAGTTGTTGGATGTCAGTGTGGATTATCTTCTCGATGAGGAAGAAAAGCTTAGTTTTAATGAAACAAAGGAAGCTATTGATATCAATTCATTTGAGGTAACGGGCAAATGCAGAGATAAAAGGGATGCTGTATTTTTTATGAAATACAGCAATGCATCCGCAATATATCCTCTTATCCGAAAAAAGAAGATGAGTAAGGCTGAGTGGCTTACCGATTTTATCTCAGGTCCCGGAATCATTCAGGGAGCAGATTATCTGAATGATTCATCTTCATATTATCTCGTTGAATCCGGAAGTAAGCAATTGCTTGTGAAGGTGTCATCGGATTTTATAGTAACCGCTGAGTTGGCAAATAAGGTGGATCCTAAGAAATTTGAATATGGAAAACATATCTTTAAGAAAGCAACATATCAGTTGATCTGATTGACAAATATAATGATAAAAAATAAATTTAAGAGGTGTTTATATGTTGGGTGTATGTTTGTTATTTGTTGGAATTGTCCTAATTAATAACGGTGTATGTACCTTGATGAAGGTTAGTCTCAAGGCGGCTGCTGTTATGAATTTCTTTGTGGGCGGGTTATCTTTATTTATTAACTTTGTAAGTATTATAAAGGAAAATTATTATGCCGCGGGAACAGGACTTTTGTTTGGATTTACATATCTTTTTGTGGCGATTAATAATGTGTTTGATCTCGATACAAGACCTTTTGCCGTGTTCTCGAGCTTTGTTGCCGTAAATGCTGTATTTTTCGGTATAGTTGAGGGCATTACAGGAAGCGATGCGCTTGGTATAGAACCTGATATAAGATGGGTATTTATCTGGTGGCTGTGGGCAATCCTTTGGGGAAGTGCCTTTGTAACGGATATTTTGAAAAAAGATTTGAAAAAATTTGTTCCGATTTTACAGATATTTGAAGGCATTGTAACCGCATGGATACCGGGCATTTTGATTTTGCTTGGAATGTGGTAGTAGAAAGCATAGGTAAGAAAAATGAAAAAGAAACATAAAATTATTATAACGGTATTGAGCATTCTTTTGCTGGTGAGTATTGGATATATTGTTTATCTTGAATTCTTTGTTGAACATAATACGTATTATATGTCATACCAACAGGATCCGAGTGAGATATATATTATGGAAAGCGGAATCATATACAACGATTTGGAATTCAGAGAGGGTAAAGAGTATACCATAAAATATGATTTTGATAACGAAGAGTATAAGGAACTTCTTGATAAGTATGATATAAAGACCACAGCCGGAAACGGCAGCGAATTCGAGCAGGCAAAGAATCTTATGAATGAATATTCGGGAAGGCTTACGCATTACAGCAGTTACGATAATCATGTTGAAATGAATGCCATAGATTTGCTTGATTACAGTTTGGACAATAAAGAACATGGAATCAATTGCAGAAACAAAGCTCAGATTTTAAATGAAATGTGTCTTGCACTCGGAATATATTCAAGAAAGGTATGGATAATGCCTAATTCAATATATGACACTGACTGCCATGTGGTAAACGAGGTTTGGGATTCGAAATACAACAAGTGGGTTATGCTTGATATAACCAATAATATGTATTGGGTTGACGATTCCGGTAATCCGTTATCCGTATTGGAAATTCGTAACAAAATTGCAAATCAGGAGTTTTGTACACCGGTAAATTCAAATGATGATCTTAAGGATTTGGAAAAGTCTTTGGACAGAAACTACGCAACCTTTTTATACATAGCAAAAAATATGGTTTATATGGGATATTGTGATGTAAATACAAAAAACGAATCCGAGAACAGGCTTCTTTTGATTCCAAAAAATCTGGATACGAATTATGAATTCATTGTTTCGGAAAAGATTATAACCGCCGAACCGAAATAAAACAATAGATTTATTGATAATAAATTGAATGGATAAACGATAAGCATAATAATATATCGTCCCTTTCGGGGCGATATATTTGCTTTTTTTATGTATTTTTTAAAATACAATAATTTATAAAAAAAACATTTACAAATATTGCGTTAAATGATATATTGCACGTGGATGGTATTCGAATATGCAGTATTAAACTGTATGAGAAACTGTACCGGAAATTAAATAAGGTTCAAAAGGAGAAACGCTATGAAGGTTGGTTTTATCGGAGCCGGCAAGATGGGCTTTACTCTGGGAAAGCATATGGTCGAGCATGGTATCAGCGTGGGAGGCTATTACAGCAGAACCCTTGAAAGCGCCAAAGAAGCGGCTGAATTTACAACTTCTCATTGTTATGAATCCTTAAGTGAACTTGTAAATGGTAATGATGTCATATTTATCACGGTTCCTGACGGGCAGATTGCTGTTACGGCTGATGCGCTGGACAGACTTGATGCGGATTTATCGGGAAAGATAATATGTCACACCAGTGGGGCTCTTTCCTCACAGGTTTTTTCTGGTATGGATAGCCGTGTTTTCGGTTATTCGATACATCCTATATATGCAGTCAATTCCAAGACTGAGTCATATATAAATTTCAATCAGGCATTTATAACAATTGAAGGACATGAAGCTAAAATCGATGTAATGACGGAGCTGTTTAAGGGTATGGGACATCAGGTCAAGGTAATCAGCGCTGATGATAAGGTTAAATATCATGGTGCGGCTGTTTTTGCGAGCAATCTCGTAATCGGGCTTTATCATAAGAGTATGAAGCTTATGGAAGAGTGCGGATTTAGTGAGAGCGAAGCAGAGGAAGCCTTGAAACCTTTGTTTAAAAACAATGCCGAAAGTCTTATAAACAAAGGATGTACGGATGCACTTACGGGTCCGGTGGAAAGATGTGATACCGAAACGGTAAAGAAACATATAAATGTACTTTCCGGTGATGAGCTTGATGTGTACAAATTGCTTTCAAAGGAACTGGTTGGAATTTCGGAAGTTAAACATGGTTCTGATGAAAATTATGATTTCAGTGAAATGAAAAAACTGCTGTAGCTATTGTGTGGGATATATATAAATATCTCAACGGCATATGTCTCAAAGAGACATAAGAGTATATAGGAGGTAAATATTATGAAAAAAACAGTTTTAACATTTGCAAAGGCTAAGGAAAACGGCGAGAAGCTTACTATGCTTACAGCATATGATTATTCAACTGCCAAGCTTATCGATCAGGCAGGTATTGATGCGATTTTGGTAGGAGATTCACTTGGTAATGTAATGCTCGGATATGAGGATACTTTATCAGTTACCGTTGATGATATGATTCATCACGGAGCAGCTGTAGCAAGGGGAGCTAAAGAAGCGCTTGTAGTTATAGATATGCCTTTTATGTCATATCAGACTTCGGTTTATGATGCCGTAGTCAATGCAGGAAGGCTTATGAAAGAAGGTCGTGCACAGGCAGTCAAGCTTGAGGGCGGAGTTGAGATTGCTCCTCAGATTAAAGCTATTGTTGATGCAGGAATTCCCGTAATGGCACATATCGGGCTTACGCCTCAGAGCATAAATGCATTTGGTGGATTTAAGGTTCAGGGTAAGAGCGAGGCTCAGGCAAAGAAGCTTGTTGAGGATGCACTTGCGGTACAGGAGGCAGGAGCATTTGCGGTAACTCTTGAATGTGTTCCTGAAAAACTTGCAACTCTTGTAACAAATAAGCTTTATATTCCGACAATCGGAATAGGTGCAGGAGCTGGATGTGACGGACAGATACTTGTATATGCGGACATGCTTGGTATGTTCTCTGATTTCACACCTAAATTTGTTAAAAGATTTGCCGAGACAGGTCAGCTTATGACGGATGCCTTTAAGGCTTACATTGAGGAAGTCAAGGCAGGCACATATCCGGAAGCAAAGCATACTTATGCGATAGATGATGATGTAATTGAAAAGTTATATTAAAGGAGACGAAAAAATGGAAATCGTATCAACTATAAAGGAAGTAAGAGAGAAAGTTAAAGCATGGAGAAAAGAAGGCCTTACTGTTGGACTTGTACCGACTATGGGATTTCTTCATGAGGGGCATAAGAGCCTTATAGACAGAGCTGTTAAAGAAAATGACAGAGTAGTAGTAAGTGATTTTGTAAATCCTATGCAGTTTGGTCCTACAGAGGATCTTGCAAGCTATCCGAGAGATCTGGAAGCTGATGCAAAGCTTTGCGAGGCAGCAGGTGCATCACTTATCTTTCATCCGGAGCCGGAAGAAATGTATGAAGAAGGCTTTTGTTCCTTCGTGGATATGACAGGACTTACACAGGCTCTTTGCGGACTTTCAAGACCTGTTCATTTCAGAGGAGTTTGTACGGTTGTAAATAAGTTGTTTAATATTGTTACTCCGGACAGAGCATACTTCGGAGAAAAAGATGCACAGCAGCTTGCGGTAGTCAAGCGTATGGTTAAGGACTTAAACATGGATATTGAAATAGTTGGCTGTCCGATTATAAGAGAGGAAGACGGTCTTGCCAAGAGTTCAAGAAATACTTACCTTTCACCTGCATCAAGACAGGCTGCCCTTGTCTTAAGTAAATCTATATTTATGGCTAAGAAAATGGTAGAAGATGGTGAGCGCGATGCCGAAAAGGTTAAAAAAGCAATGCGCGAGCTTATAGAATCCGAACCGCTTGCAACTATAGATTATGTTGAAATAGTTGATGTCAATACAATGAAGAGCATAGACACCATAAAGGGAGAAATCCTTTGTGCAATCGCCGTAAACATCGGCGGTGAAGCACGACTTATCGATAATTTTATGATGACTGTATAGATAAAATATATGTTGAACAATAATTATATAGCTTAGTAGGTATCTTTGATTTTGATAATTCATAAGCAGGTACTCTGAGTCCGCCGGTACTTAGTGGATTAATACGGGAAAACATATAACGAACGAATGTGAGTTGATATGTTTGACAGGATTAAGACACTTAGTACCGCAGCGAGACGAGGGTAGCGAGAGCGTGCCTGCAATGAATTAATCAAAATCAGAGATACCTTCAAGGAGAAAGGTAAAATATGATTTTAAATGTTTTAAAGAGTAAAATTCACAGAGCCACAGTTGTTCAGGCGGACATTGACTATGTCGGAAGCATAACCATTGACGAGGCCCTTATGGAAGCTGCCGGAATAATTGAGTATGAAAAGGTTCAGGTAGTGGATGTAGATAACGGAAACAGACTTGAAACCTATGTTATTGCCGGTGAAAAGGGTAGCGGTATGATTTGCCTTAACGGCGCTGCTGCCAGACTTGTAAATATAGGAGACAAGGTAATCATTATGTGCTATGCACAGATGACTCCGGAAGAAGCAAAAGAAAATAAGCCATATGTTGTATTCGTAGACGATAAAAATAA
>ODAI011572232.1_pt1 | contig 107500 bp, 121 predicted proteins | sample 1539321 | NCBI WGS metagenome assembly ODAI01 (sample SAMN02144231, study PRJEB22623) | gut metagenome | biome: sheep rumen | host: Ovis aries | place: New Zealand
AGCAACAATACCCGATCCGTCATTACATCCGGCTAACCAGTCAAAATGACCGCTTATATATTTACAGGTATCAAAGTCCTCTTTCTTATAAGCATCTATATATTCATTTATAAGATACTTCATCTCATCATTCTCAATATCAAGGTTCTTTGCTTCAATTTCCCTTACTTTATCACTGATCATAGATTTATCTCCTTTAAGCTTTAGAGTCATAAACCCTTTCAGGGTTTATTTCTCAATAAAAAGTTAAAGCTTTTTATTTGGAATCTTATATTTATATATGAAAAATATAAAAATTACAGTTCCTTATCCTCTTCAGTTTCTAAAGCATCCTTTGAAACAAAAACAAACGGGTTTTCATAAACAATCTTTCCAGAATATTCTTTCCATTCTCCATTTTCAAAGGAATGTTTCCAATATATTTCATCTTCTCCAATAAATTCAACTTCACAGGAAACTATATAAGGCGTGATTTCTTTATAAAAGAGCTTCCAGTCGTCATCGTGATAACGACTGTCACTTCCACCAAAAATTTCTATATAATCGTTAATACGGTTATCAATTTCACCCACATTCAAAATCTTTTCTGACAGATCAGCAACAATATCTGAATATTTGTCATCTTTTAATTCGATACAACCTGAATAACTTGCACAATAACCCATAAACTTCTTCCTTTCTTAAAAATCAAACTCAAAGTCGTTTTCGTCTTCTTTATCTTCTTCTAAGAACTTACCTATGGAATCGGGAAGTTTTCTTTCAGGATATGTTCTGTCAACTTCTTTTTCCCTTATACGCTGAACTGATATATAGGCAACCCTTGCCCCGGAAGATTTTCTTGTAAGCTCAAACTCATAAGGCTTAACCTTTCCGTAATCAAAGCCATCATGATTTACACAAAACAGCTTTAATTTTGTTTCAATGAACCATTCTTCTGTTCCTTTATCAATATGATTATTTTCAAGCTCCTGCTTAAGTATAATTAAATCCCTTTTATCAAGGGGCTTCTGTCGGTCAAATACTCCTGAACAGAAGTCTACTTCAATAGGAACTTGTACTTTATTGGGTGGTGTCCACATATTATCTTCTCCTTAATTACTCTTAATCTCTTTCCCAATCGTCTTCTTTTTCGGAAGTCACCCTAACTGCTTTGTATAACTCTCCTACAGATAATATTCTGTCCTTATTTTTTATGGCTATATCCATTATCTGTCCGTCATTTAAGGTTATTCCTTTGTTTCTTGCAACATCTTTTATGTTTTTTATGTTTTTTCTATATATTTCATCAGCCTCAGGTACATACATATCTGTTTACCTCCTGAATATATATGAAAAAACTGCAAAAAAATAACATCTGAGACTAATCAGATAATCTCAGATGTTTAAAAAATCTTATTAATTTTTATTCTCTTTCTGTTTCAAGACTCTTATAAACTTCAGGATCATTATCCAAAGAATAAATAAAGTAATCTCCGGACATATATTCCTCCCCGTCATATGTGTTTACAAAATGACCTCTTCCGTCTGCTTCAATTGCATCCTCTATAAATTCATCAAGATCACTTATCATAGCCTCTACTAAGGGATTAGCATCTTCACAAAGGGCTTCCTGCATCTTACCTATTGCTTTTATAGCTTTATCGCTTAAGTCTTTTCCGGTATGTGCAGCAATAAATTCTGCATTAAATGCCCATAAAGTGTCCTTTATATAGTCTTCAGCCAAACGGTAAGCTTCTTCATCATCTGCTACAAAAAATCTGTCATTCCCGTCTACAAGGTAGCTTGTTTTTCCATAAACGCCCATACCGTCATAGTATTCATCCCTTGTTATTCTGTCTTCATCAATTTCAAGAAACTCTGCCAGCTCTTTAATCTTTTCATCTACAGCCATATTTTTATATCTCCTTTCAGTTGGTTGAAATATTCTGTTTATACATGATAAATGGACTACTAATGTCCATTTATATATGAAAAATCAATAAAAAAAAGACCCAATGATAAAACATTGAGTCTTATACGAGTACCCCCGTTCATATATCTTCTTTTTCTGTAAGTAATGCATTTTCGGTATAGTCTCTAACCAGATCTAAAAATCTGTTTATACTCCGAATATCTTCATTAGTGAAATAATTTGCAATTTCATCTGATACATAGTCTAACTGTATTGCAGTTTTTCCCCTATTGTTATTATAATTTTCTGCTAAATGTAAAAGCAGATAAGCCTGTTCTTTAGCATCCATTGACTCCCAGATATAATCTGCTAATTCAGACGGATGTAAGTTTACATCAACTTCAATCATTTTCTTAATAGACATGTTTATTCCTCCATCCATTCTTCCATATCACATGAGGGCGTAAAGGTAATTTCATTCTTAGAATGATTATTCCTTATATGTATAAGCCCATTACCGTCTATCCATACAGATAATCTTCCGTCGTTTATAGACTCTTCTATAGCCTTAAGATTTACAGACTGCTTTTTCTTAGGTTTTATGCCCAATTCTTTTCTGGTCTTTTCTATAAGGTCTAAAATTTCATCTCTTTCCAGAGAGCAAGTTTTATTGTTTCTTCTATGATCATAAAGTTCTTCATAAGAACAGAAAACTTTTTCACATTTAGGACATCTAAACCCCCTTAAACTCTTCATCATAGTATTACTCCTTTCATTTATTCTTTTTTATATATGAAAAATAAAAAATAACCATAAAAAAAGAGCCTGAGTCACAAACTCCCTTGGGAGTTTGTTCATCAATAAAATTTCTTCGAAATTTTATTTGGGTTAAAGACTCTTTTTTAAGGTATTAAGAGTATTAATATTTTAACTGATTATAGTTCTTATGATCCTCTATCTTAAACTTATTATCAATTATAGAATCCTCTCCGTAGATATATATGATCATCTTTTCCCAGTCCAGATGTTTTATTTTCTTAGGTTTTATTGTCTTTATTTTCCCGGATATATATTCGGTAGTATCAACTTCATCTCCCCCTAACCATATAATGAAAGGACAAAGAGCTTCGATTGCTACAAAATTATCAGGATACATACTTTTAAGCTGAATTATGGACTGTAAAATAATACTAAATGCTGTATTTTTACCATGGAAACATGCAAGTCTGTCCCGAAAATCAGGTATTATAGGACAGTTTGCAAATTCATCCAAAAGGAAATGAATCTGATAAGGGTTAATCCTGTCTTCAAGGTCATAAAGGATCGACATTATCTGATCCATAAATACGGACATTATATAAGAATCAGCACCGGCTCTTATAAATATAGCCGTCTTCTTCTTATAAAACTCCGGATTATTTAAATCTATCTCTTTTTCTGTATCATTACAAAGAGATAAATGGCTCTTACAGATCTTTTTTATAATATCTATAGGAACCCGTAAATTGCAGTGGAATATAATGAGTTCTGAGCGAATAATACTCTTAATCTTTTCATCATCATCAAGATATTTCTCAACATAATCCTGTAACTCGGGAATGGTTTTAAGTCTGTCGCTGTTTAAGAAATCCTTTATAATAACACATAATAAATCAGTAACTTCTCTTTTTATTGACTTATCAAGATCAAGACAGAAATCATAATGACAGTCAACCAAGATCTTAGCAAAGTTATCTATGTCCTTATCTGTCTTTAAATAGGTTAAAGGGTTATATTTATTTGATGTATCATGAGAAACACAGGAAAATTTATACACATCATATCCATTATCTCTTAACATGTCTGCTGTATCTTCATATATATTATTACAGGGATCATATATTACATAGCTGGCATTCATCTGTAAGATATTAGACTTAACATGCGCTCTTGTCTTACCGGATCCTGTACCTCCAAGGACAAGCATATTAAGAGCCTTAAAGTGCTGTTTCCAGTTTCTTGATACATAAAAGTTTTCAGAAATAATTACATTATTATCCTCTTTTTTATCTTTATATTTATCTATCAAGTTCTTCTGGATTCTCATTTTATCTAATTTAATCATACCTATTCCTCCTGATTATTTTTATTGATTTTCTTTCCTACAGTGATATATGAAAAATAATCTTTTTGTTTTTGTGTTTATGACAAAGCTTTTATTTATGGGGTTTTTAAGATAAAAATAGTTCGGAAATAGTTCGGTTTTGAACTTTTTTAAGTAAAATGCTTTAAAACAAATAAAAAATAAATAAAAAAAGAACCTTTTTAGGGTTCTTTAAAAATTAATCCTTATCAGCATATTTAATGCATTTTTCTTTTGGATCTGCAAAGTCATAAATTCCTTCTATTGTTGAATTATTAGAACTTCTGCATAAATAATATATACATAAAAGAAGAAAGAATAATATTGCTGAAGAAATCACAATTATTATTAAATTTCCCATTAATTATGCTCCTTTCGTTAAGTCTTCAGAGGACTCTTTTGTTTTATATTCTTCTGTCATTTTATAATATTTATGTTTTCTTGTCATGAATTTATAGTCGATAATAGGATAATCCCCATAAATAGTTATAAGTTCCTTATTCCCGTCAATTATTGAGACTTCTTCAGGAGTTATTGCAAGATGGTCTGTTTTTGTCATTTTAGATATAAATTCACAGGTTTCTTTATCATTTTCTCCACTTAACAGTATTTTAAAAGGACAATTATTGAGAATAATGTCATAAGTATCAGGATATTTTTCTTTTAACTGTATTACAGACTGTAAAACAATGGTTGCCGATATATTCATAACCCGTAAAACAGCTATTTTATGTTCAAAATCGGGAATATTAAATACATAAAAATCATCAAGCATTAAATGTATAGGTACGGGGGTATATGTGGAACCACAATGCCCTAATTTAATTATTTCTGCTTTCTTTAAGTTATTTATGTATTCCTTGGCAAGTTCTTTAGTAGCCCTTTTTGTAATAAATTCTCCGTTAGCATCCAGTATATCTGTATTATTATCAGATAATCTTGCGTCTTTTAAATCTTCTAAATTTCTGCCTTCAATATATAAGCATTCTCCTGTCGGTAACTGTAAACATTCTTTATCTTTCCATTTATCAGTATTTTCAGGCTCTGTTATTGTATCAATAATTTTATTCATTGTAACAGCAACAGAGTCAGAAAAACCCTCTTTTGTTATAAGAAAAACAGCTGTCTTTTTACAGTTAAGTTGAGTAAAATCAACCTCATCTGCTTTATTTGAAGAAAATTTATTATCCGAATATGTTGATATCACAAAAACATCATATCCGTTATCTCTTAAAGCAGAAGCCGTGTTTTCATAATATAATCCATTGGGATCATGAATAACATAACTTGCATTCATCTGAAGAATATTCGGTAAGATATGATGTCTGCTTTTTCCGGCTCCAGAACATCCAAATACAGCAATATTGGGAGCTTTATAATATTTGGTTAAATTTCTGGATATAAAGAAATTCTCGGAAAGAATTATATTATTATAAGCATTTCTGTATTTTTCAATATCCATATCAAGATCTGTTGTTTTATAAAGTGTAGAAAACATATATATTCCTTAATTTTATTGAGCTGTAATATATACACCATTACATATACAGTTAAGCTTAAGAGTTACTCCATCTGTTCCCTGATAAGTTCCATTTGTAACTGTAAGGATTCCTGTAGATGCATTATAATTTACGGTAAGTCCTATACTTTTTTGTACTCTACCGCCACTCGCATTATGTCCTCCACTTCCATTTGCTGTTATATAAGAAGACACAAATATATTTCCATTTACTGTAAAGTTCTTATATCCCGGATATGAACTTAAATTATATGTTCCGGCACTACTTCCTATTTTCTTTAAGGCACTATTCTGTTTTCCGGTATTATATCCTTTAGTATAAACCGCATCTACTCCTGATTTAAGACTATCCCATTCCGGTACGGGGGTTAAAGGAACTGTTGTAGTACCTGTCTTTGTATTTATCTTTGAAGCTATATTTTTCTTTCCTGTATCTACAAGACCGGCTTGTGTGGTTAATGATGTTTCATATGCAGATATCTTGTTTTCACTATAAATTCCCAGATTATATAATTCATCATGGAGATTCTTTAAATCCCTCGAATCTATAGAGATATTAGTACCATTATCATAAACATATTTTCCACTTGATTGTATATCATTTATTGTAGTGGGATATGTAACATCTGCATGAACATTAATACTATTTAAAAAGATTAACATTATTACAAATACTACAATATAGCTTCCATAAATATAGAACAAATGTTTTTTATTCATTATAAATACTCCTATTTATTATTAGTTAACAGATACATATACTCCAGTACAGATACATTGAGCTGTTAAATAAATATCATCTTCATCCATATCATTATCAGTATGATAATAGCCATTAGTTACAGTTAATACACCTGTTGAAGCATTATAGCTTATGCCTAATGATAAAGAACTTACTGATTCACTTGCTCCTGAACAGTTATGATGTCCTCTTACTTCACCTGAAGCTTGAGATGTACAGATGATATTCTTTCCTACGGTAAAATTCTTATAGCCGGAATATCCACTTAAATTATAAGTCCCTGCTCCTGATCCTACTTTTACAAGTTTGGAGGCAGAAACTCCTGCATTATATCCTGCGGTATATACAGAATCTATACCACTTTGTAATTGGTTAAATGTAGGATTACTTGTGGTAACTGTAGTAGTTCCGGTTTTTGAATTTATTTTAGTGGCTAAAGATGTCTTTCCGGCAGAAGTATTATTAGTAAGTGTTGTTATCCGTGTGGTAAGATCATCCATATTTTCATCCGTATATATACCTAATTCTGAGATATTATTTTGAATATTTTTAAGATCTGATTTATATAAAGCTATATCACTATCCATATCAAACACAACAGATCCTGTAGATTCTAAAGCATTATGACTTATAGGATCTGTTCCTACAGCTTTACTGTTCATACTATAAAACAGTATTGAAACAGTTATCATTATTCCCGGAATATATATAAGGTTCTTTATTTTCATATTTTCTCCTTAAATAATTAATTAAATCCTAAAGGAACTGCAACTATGCTCCATTCTGAAGCATCATCACTACCCGATCCATGTACACCTTCCATATAATTAAAATGGTAGGTCCCAACACTTTCTATATCATGAATAGTCGTAGGATAAGCCGTATCTGCCTTTACTTTTGTAGCAGAAAAGACCATTACCCCACATATTGCTAATGATAAAATTATAGGAAGATGCTTCTTAATCATAAATCGTCACCACTTTTATATTTTTATTTACATACATTCTCAAGATCCGTCATCTTTGTATTTACCCCTTCAAACTGGGCTTCAGTCCATATTCCAAGGCTTTCAAGCTCATTCCTTAAATTAACAATATCTCTTGAACAGAACTTTATTGTAGTTCCGTCAATCGTATACTGTAATGTCCCCTTTGACTGTACGGGGGCTAAAGTCCCGGCTCCTGAGGGATATGAACTTGCAGCATCAGCCTTATTATCGGAAACAAAACCGAATACTACACCGAGCATTATAGGAATTATGCAGGATAAGATTAAAAGCATTTTTCTGTTTTTCATCTGTTTATTTTCCTTCCTTTTGTTTTCAGTACAATTTACACATAAGTATATGAAAAATAATCTTTTTTTTCTGTTATTTGTAATATAAACCTTATTTTTTTTGTTCTAATTTGCTCACATAAGATAAATAAGTCCTTCTATCCCTGTCTGAATTATTAAGTATTATTCTTCTTATGGTTCCTTTTGATGCATATATGGTGACTTTTTCTTTAGCTCTGGTTATAGCAGTATATAACATGCGTCTTGTTATGAAACTTGTATATTTAGGGATTGAAATACGGACTTCATCATATTCAGAACCCTGTGACTTATGTATGGTAAGGGAATATGCAAGGTCAATATCGGCTTTCTTTTCAACTTCCTTTATCTCCCCGTTTACTGAAACCAGATATTTCCCCCTGTTATACCCTGCAAATATTCCTATATCACCGTTATAATAGCTCTCTTTATCATTATTCGAGTTATTATTCCTTGTAAATACTACCTTATCCCCGATAAAAAACCTTGAACAGCGACCGGTTGTATTTCCTTTAAATATTGAGGACTGGATAAGGTTATTCATATGATATGAACTTCCGTCAATTTCTTCCCTTCTGTAAGGTGAAAATACGGCAATTTCCTTATCTTCATCTGTTTCCTCAGTATTCATTTTTATATCATCACAGGCTGTCCTTATAGCTGCATTCATCCACCCTATAGAAGGAGACTCCTCAACTATCCTAAAATGCTCATCTTCAAAAAGGAACGGATCCCCCTCTATGATTTTCTGTGCATTTGAAAGGATTACACCGTTATTTCTGTGGTTTTCCTTTAAATAATAGCAAGGAATATCCAAGGCTATAAGATCGCTTAAAATATTTCCACATTCAACAGAAGGAAGCTGGTCACAGTCACCTACAAGGATTATCTTTGTTTTCTGCATATCAAGTTTATTTAAAAGCATTGAAAATATCTTTACATCCGTCATAGAAGACTCATCAACTATTATAAGACCGGACTGCTTTATTTCTTTATCGGTCTCTCTCTTTTTACTGCTGTAAAAATTATTTCCTATTCCTAAGAACTTATGTACGGTTGATACCGTAATTGTCTTATCTCCAAGAGTTTCCTTTATCCTGTTTGCAGCTTTTCCTGTAGAAGCTAAAAACTTTATCTTTACATCAGGATAATTTTCTTTCATTGTATAGATTATCTTCTTAAGGACAGTGGTTTTTCCGGTTCCGGGACCACCGGTTATAATGGAAATCCTTCCCTTGCAGATAATCGCATTCTTTATGGCAAACACCTGTTCCGTAGTAAAGAAATCATCTATATCCCCCGGGTTAAAAGCAGGGAAAGGAGTAGCCACCTTACGATATCCGTTTATTATCTCTAAGATATCTAACTCTTCCATTTTGGTTGCCTTTAAGGATACCTTTGCATCCCCACTTATTACGGGATCAATATCGAAATCATCAAAGTATTCAAGGATTGCTCTCGGATTTCCAACCCTCATAGGCTTACCTATGCTCTTAAAAAGAGATAAGAACTTTTCCTTGAACTCTGAATAAGGCATCCAAGTATCACCACTATGCTCCATAGTCTTTAATATGTATCTTGCTCCGTATCTGTATTCCGTAAGCCTTTCTTCAAAGGTCTTCGTAATTACGACCTTGCTTAAGTCGGGAAATACTCCACTGTATAATTCTTCCCCATATTTATCGGTCTGACTGCATATGAATACATAAGGGCTCTTTAAATATTGAGAATATATTGACCTGCCAACCCCTTTTTTATTATCTGAATAAGTTATGTTAAGGATATCAGGGTATGATATAAAGTCCTTAACAGAATAATAAAACAAAGCATCTTCCCTGCTTCTGTCTATATCATTAAGCTCAGAACTTTCTTTATCCATATTCTCTCCGGTTTTTCTGAATGTATTCTTAAGAACACCTAAATCCGTGGGCATATAAGCCTTTATATGGGTATTATTTACAAATACTTCCTCTTCTTCAAACTCCATACCTACGGGCATATACGGAAAAAAGTCTGCATGGATTATGCAGGTATCCGTCGTTATGGTTGCAGCATGGGTATCTATTCCTTTTTCATCCTTTACACGGTCAATAATACATAACTTCATAATAAATCCCCTATAGTGAATGCTTTAGCGTTTGTGTTTCTTTTACCTGTTATTAATATATGAAAAATAAAAAATAACTGTTAATATTTGAATTTTAACAGTTATTTTCTATATAACTTTATTATTTTTTTATTAGTCTATTTCTTCTTTATTTCCTTCTCTTTCATAGTATAACTCTTCAAATTTCATAACCTCAATTATAGACATTGCTATAGGCTCTTCGGGTTTTTTCTTTCTTTCCTGCATGGGTATCAGATAATCTAAAAGTTCTCCCCTTAAAGCAGGATCAGATATACGATCTAAATATCCTCCCGGACCTGCAGAAAGAATGAAGTTATCTCCCATATCTGTAATAACAACTCCAAGAGAATATGCGTGTGTCATAATAAAATTTGCAATATTCTTCGGTTTTCCGTCTATATAAAACTTCATGCCGGAATTTTCAGTAACATATACAAATCCAATATAACACTCACCCTTTTCTATAAGTTTTTCGATTTTATCATTTTTCTTTTTCAAATCTTCATAGCTTATATTATCGGCATTCTGGTATTTCTGGTGTTTTGTTATAATCTCTTTAATAGCCTCTTCAAATTCTTCTTCAATGCTTTTCATAATCTTACCTCCTCCGTATTAATCTTTCTTATAGGTCTTATACCAAACTGTTTATTTATCCTCGATACATGACCGGGAGTTGTTTTATGCTTCCTTGCAATATCGGAATAATTCATATCCGTATTCCTTATATCGTTAGCTATCATACTTGTCTTTGTGCTTTCTTTTCTTATTTTTTCGCCCTTTTTTGTAAGCTCAAGGAATACTTTTAATTCAGGATCATCTTTATATTTCTTCATAAACAGATCAAATGATCCGGCTGAAACAGAATACTTTTTAAAAGCACGACTTCTTATTACAGGACTGTTTTCTTTATTGAAATTCCTTATCATCTTCCAGATTTTTTCTTCAGTCTTTTTCCTTATATGACCGTCCATATTCTTTGACAGTCCGTATTTTATGAATATCTGCTGAATATTCTGTCTCGAACAGCCAAGGATATGACCCAGTTCACTATAAGTAATGTAAGGATCTTTGGCAATACATTCCTTGATCTTTTCAATATCTGACTTTGTTTTTGCAGATATAGGGATATTTCCACTGATATACCCGTAATCCTTTACCGTCTGGCATACAAGACCATGGGTTACATTAACTCCTGCCTTATTTAAGTGTTCAGTTATTTCCCTTAAATGAATGGGTAACTTCTTATCTTCGCTTATGCTGTCCAAATACCTTAGTATCTGCTGTCTTTTAGTATTTCCCATTAAGGTTATTCCGTGTTCCCTGCATACACGATATACTCCGTTACTGCTACAGTTAAGTTTTTCGGCAATTTCTTTATAGCTTATATAAGGATTTTCCTCAATAAGCTTTTTTATTTCCGATATTATGATTTTTGACATAAATCCCCCCGTTTAATAAGTCTTGATTATCTCGCTTCCAAGGAACTCTTCCCTATTGAAATCCATACATATCCTCAAGAACTTATTGAACTTTCCATATTCTGATTCAAGATCTTTTGCAAGATTCTCGTCTTCTACTTCCTCAGGTAAAACAGCATTATATACATAACCGTCCAAGGGAGAGTAAAAAGCTATAAAGATAGGAATACCGTGCTCCTTAGCTTCCCTCGTCATCTTATTTACATCAATCCTTAAGTCATGCTCATATGTATTGCACTTCTTTGTTACCACTGAATTCTTATTTTCTCTTTCTCCGTTTACCATCTTCATAATAATTTTTCTCCTTTTCTTATGTGTTTAGTTCTCAAATCAAGCTCACATGTTGTCTAACATTGATAAAATGTCGTCGTCCGTAAATTCATCATCTTTGGAACTGCTTTCCGATGTTTCATTACCAAATGAGGGCAGTCCGAAAGAAGGTAACGAAAAACTGCTCTGTTCTTCTTTCTTTTCTTCCTTTTCTTCTTTGATAACGGGATGTTTTTCAGATTTCTTATTTACAGACTTGTCTCTATAGATTATCTTAGGTACAGCAGACTGTATATAAAACATATTCTGTCCGGTCAAAGAACTGTTTATCTCTTCATCCCCAACAAGGCAGTTCCCTACAACATATCTGGCTCCCAAGGCAAATCTTAAAGCCCTTTTCATAGCTTCACTGGCACGCCTGTCCTTAGCAGACTTAATAAGGTTTACAATGTCTGAATCCTTTTCGCTGGCAAAGGTTATCTTTATTATTATTTTTTCATCTTCCTTTACAGCATTCCATTCAGGACTTAACTCTAAATCCTTAAAAAACTTAGTCTTATATCCCGGTCTTATAGCTAACCGTAAAGACTCCTTGACTGCCCTTATGAATACCCTTTTAGAGGTATTCTGATAAAAGGCAATCAGGTCTTTATCATGTCTGTAGGAAAGATATAAGTCTTTAAAGAACATCTGTCTTTACCCCTCCGGAAATTCCCTCTTAAGTTCCTGTACAAGCTTTGCATGACGGAACATATAATATCCGATAACATTTGAGTAGCTAAAAGACAGATCTGAAGTATTAAGGTTTCCCGGAAGAACCTTAAGTCCCTTTCTGTTCTCAAAGAACTTCTTTATCTGAGAAAATCTGCTCTCACCTGTTCCACCGGTAACAATAAGATAGTTATAATCAATCATATTGTCATATTCCTGTAAGAGCCTCTTCATTGACTTTTCACAGAGGTCTGTATTGACCTTTTCAAGGATATCGGCAAATTCCACATCATATACACCGTTATCTCTCTGGTCAAAGTATGTAGCCTTTCCGTCTTCAAGATACTTCTGGAATTCAAAAATCTTTACATCAAGGGGATAATCCTGAGCAAGATTGTTGATAACAGTCTCAAATACGGCACGCATTCCGGTGTCGGAATAGGTCTGGTGCTTATCCTTATATCCCTTTCTTATGGAAAAGATGTCCTCTGTGCCGAAGCCTACATCAAATATCATTGAATTTGACTTCATTACATCCCTTCCAAGGTCGGATATTACCCCGTCATTATAAGTAATGGCACAAAGAGTACCCTGAGGCTGTTCCATTACGCCGATATGATTCTTATCAAGGGAAAATTTAAATGTTACCCAGTCAGAATTTCCGATCTTAATTGATACATCATAATCGCCGGTAAGAGCCTCTATAAGGGTATCTGTATCCCTTGTCTTATACTCTGCAGGAAGACCTGTCTGCAGGAAAATCTCATTTCCAGCACCCGTTCCCCAGAGACCAAGACACATTCCGGTACTCATTACAACCCTATAAACATCAGACTTATAACGGTATCTTGTATAGAGAGATACATCTGTAGTAGAAGCTACATCAGATGAGTTCATAAGAGCTTCAGCACTCTGTCCGACAAGCCATACATCACCGGTCTTATTATCACGGAACTGTATGTCTTCTGCACGAACCTTGCCGATAACTTCCAGATCCTTATTTACCTTCTTTGCATATGAGGGAAACATAAACACACGATTAGGGCTTGCACCTTTTACGGAAGAATATCCACCATCAAGAGCAATTACTGTCCTGCCCTTATACTGGTTATTTCCGTTAATCTTAGGCATCTTTCTCTCACGAATCTCACTCTTTGTTTTGAAATCATAAGTATTTACCATTTTCTTCTCCTTTTTTATGACTTAATAAGATTTTTGTTTCATATTCATATATGAAAAATAAAAATTAACCAAAAAAATAACTTTTTTTTAATTATTTTCATATCCCGTGTATAAGCTAAAAGCTTATACCGGAAATTAATATCCTAAAGGATATTAATATCCTTGTCCGGGTTCTACATTTATATGTACACTTTCTTCCGTATCATTTTCGGAAACAGTTTCCTCCAAACTCCCCGACATCTTTGTATAGATAAAGAATCCACCAAAGGCAAGGATTGCGAGAATAAGTATTATTACTGTAAAAGGAATCTTTTTTCCTGAATCTTTTTTACTCATAATCTTCTCCTTATTAAATAATTACTATGCCTTCATATTTTCCTGTTTCTGTACCGTCTGAGGTTACAATATATAAACCCTTATGAAGACAGCTTATCTTTTCTGTCTTTGTTGTATATGAGTATTTAGGCAGTCTTGCAGGGAATATTATCTTTTTATTCCCCTTTGCCAGTTCTGAAATAAGAATGTCTTTATCTACTATGTAAAGGTCTTTCTTATTGGTCATAACGGCATAACCGTTCTTATTTACGGCAACAATAACATCCTTAATGGGTGTTTTTGCGTTTGGTATAGGACGGAGTTTTTTCATTTCATCTTTGACAGTATGGAAAGTCTTTCTTATCTCAAGGGCTAATTCATTTAAGAACTTAACCTGATCCTTGCTTGCAATAAGGAAAGTCTTATCATTATGAGACATGTAATTCCTCATAATACGGCAGACTTTTAACTTTTCTAAATTTCCGGCTTTAAGTCCGTTTTCATAATCAAGGACTGTTAATCCCGTTTCCCTGAGTTCTGACTCTAAATCTTTATAAGCATTAAGAAAATCTTCATTAATATTCATGTTTTCCTCCTTAAACAAAATTTTAATAATTCTTTACTTCAAACAGTTTTTCATAAGATCCCTCGATATCGTCTTTCTGTGTTGATATGACAAGAATATCTGAGTTATCCTCGAATTCCATTTCATTTATCTCTCTGTAAAGTCCGGTTAATTCATAACCGGAGCAGACATTTATAATAAGCTTCACAATATGATCTTCTTTAAGTTTACGAGCATCTAAATATATGCCCTTGATCTTATCTGCATCTTCACATTCAAGAAGCCTGTCTATATAGCTGTCTATGATTATTCTGCTCATAAAACCCCTCCTTAAATAAAATTGTGATTCTTATCTGCTTCTTCAAAATGAATAAGCACACGGACTTTTTCCCCGTATTCATTCTTTTTGAAAAAGGTTATGTCATTCTTTTTAAACTTATTTAAAAGATCAACTATGCTGTTAAGCAGGTCTTCTTCATCAATACAGCTGAAAATCGGCTTATTTGAAAGACATGTTGCTACCCTCCAGTCTTCTGTTTCATCAGGTCGGGATATATCCTTCATTAATACCCCGTCATATGAATATTCATTGGTGTCTTTATTTATCTTTCTGTCTACCCTTATCTTTAATTTATCTTCAAGAAAAATATTTGTTCGATTATCATCAGGCTCCAAGAATAAAAAACAGATAAGCTGTTTAAATGTAAGTTCAGAAATATCCTTCATATTTTTACTCCTTATTTTTTATTGAAGATAAACCTTATTGTTGTTACTCATATATGAAAAATAAAAATTAACTTTATTATTTTTAAGGATAAAAAAGGGATATATAGGTCTTTTAACCTAAACATCCCTCATTTATTCCTAAGATATATTTGTTTTTAAGGGGTTGAAAAATATACTATTCCGACATTTTCCATAGGATGACCGAATCCATGATAATGTTTAGTCCTGAAATACATAACTTCATAGCTTAATCTGCTTACAAGCTCTGTATCAACACATAAAACTGTATTTTCCTGAGGAGTCTTAATAAACATGCTTCCGTCCTTTGTAACATCAAAGGATCCGTCATTAAATATGCATCCTTTAATTGTTTCCGGATAAGAAGCAGAGTCTCTCATATTAAGAACACAGTCACAGATAAGCTGTTTACATCTTTCAGCCTGATTACCACCCTCTGCTTCAACAAGCCTGTATAACAGTTCTTCTTCAGATGCTGCTTCAATATAAAGGTCAATATCATAATCAACAAACTTCCCGTTCTTAAATACCGTCTTTGATATTACAGTTCCGTCTTCCAAAAGAGTTGAAGTTATCTTTGCTGAAGGAACATATATAGACTGTCTTGTGGGGGAGACAGAACCCATATTCAAAGAATATATTGAATTAGGATCTGTCATGATTTCATTTAAGTCCACTTCTTTTTGGATTATCTCTGAAACAGCAGGGGTTTCTGCAGGTTTCTTTACATTTTTTATTCTTTCCGTTGTAGAAGGGTCCTTAGGATAAACATTGGGGGCTGATGTAAGAAGATAAATATTTTCTTTTTCTACAAGTGCAAGAGGAAGCTCTATGGTTCCGTTTCTTGTTTCACTTATTGTCGTAAGTTTATCTGATACAAGATAAACAGTTGCAGGTGTTTCCTGTAAGTCTTTTTCTGATGAATGGGGCTTAAGTATAAGGGATATCCCCATTGCAATAATCATGCTTATAAAAAGTTTTCTCATAATAATCTCTCTCTCCTTTTTTTCTTTAAAAATAACTTCCGTATATATATGAAAAATAAAAAAATGTTACAATTGTTACAATTTTTTTGAGGAAATAAAAAAAATATAAAAAATATGATTAAATTCAGATGACAAAATATGTTATTATGTATAAAGACTCTTTAATTAAAAAAATAAATAAACGGAGGTGACAAACATGGTTTATGTAATTGAGGGTTCATTTTTGGAAAAATTAGGGGCAGAAACAGTATCTTCCTTTATGCCAAAGGATAAAGTAATACTGCTTTCTTTTAAGGAAGAAGCATTTTCAGTATCCACGGTAAAGATACTGTCTTCCTTAAGAGCAGAATTGGATATAAGGGAAATGCCTAAAGGTAAAAATGATGAAGAAAACAAACTGATTCTTTCCGTAATGATAGGACGCATAATAGAAAAGGAAAATACAGATAAAATAAAGGTTTATTCAAAAACCCTTGATTTTGCAATAAATAATGAGGATATTGCTCATGATTTAGGGCTTGTATCTGTAAAAACTAAAGGAAAAATTTCCAAAGCAGAGAAAAATGCTCCTAAAGTAAAAAGTAAAAGAGGCAGAAAACCTAAAACGGTTAATGAAGAAAAGACCGTGAATAGTAAAAAAACTGTTAAGCCCTCTAAAACAGAAAAACCTTCTAAAGCAGTAAAGGTTAAAACTGTTAATACTAAAACAGACAAAAAGCCGGAAAAGATAAAAACAGCAGAAAAAGAGAAAAAAGTTCCTGCCCCTAAAAAGACAGAAAAGCCTGATAAAGCCATTAAAATAGCTGAAAAAGCTCCTAAAACAGATGTAATGGAACTTATTAACAAGAAAGGCTCTGAATCCGTTAAAGCCCTTGCAGAGAGGAAAAAAGAAGAAATAATAAAAGCTGTAAAAGAAGCTATGGATGCTAATATAGGTCTTAAAACAAAGCTTGAACTCTATATAAGAGAAGAAGGCTGGGAAGATATCTGGAAGATAATAAGCCCTGAATTTAATAATTTAAGATAAGTTTTTAAGTTTCATATTTATAAATAAAGACCATTCACCTAAAAGAATGGTCTTTTTATTTATTATCTCTTATTTGTCAGAGTTTTTACGAAATCATCAAAATTATCGTCTCTTTCCTCAAAATTTGAGAAATTTTCTCGTTTTTTACGGGCTGGTTTCTTTTTTTTAGGTTTATAATCATTTTTTATAGCACATAATAAGAATCCGGTAAGGTTATTTATGTCAGTATTACTTGATTTTGCAATTTCATAGGCATTCTTTACTTTGTCTATATCCCCGTTAGATGCCTCTAAAACAGCCCTTAAATCCTTTGTAGGAAGTTTTTCTTCTATGATATCCCTGAGCTCGTCTATAAGGTCGTCTGTAATGTCTATGACTTCAGATTTTTTACTTCTCTTTTTAGTATTTTTAACAGGTCTGTATATTGTGAATCTTATATCCGTTACTTTTCCACCAAACCCCGACTTTATAAGTTCGTAATCAAAACGGAGGGATGTTTTTTCTTCTATTTCTTTTTTAGAACATTCCAGTACATTTGCCCTGAAATTATTAAACCTCTTCATTGAGCTGTTATCGAATTCTTCAATATCTTCCATATCTTTGCCTTTCTGCAAGGCTTTTACGATCTTGGGATCTGAATTAGCATCAATTATGCCCATCATAAGCTTAAGTTCGGTTAAATTAGTCGTAAATTCATATTTGTCATCAATTATATTTATATAATCTTTTTCTGAAAGCCATTCCTGAAGACCTTTTTCCCTGCAGAATAATTCTACTAATTTCCAAGAATAATTAGACTTAAGACTCATCATCTCATCAGCATCAAGTACGGTATAATCTTTCTTTAAGCCAATAAGAAGGTTGGCAGTATCCGGGTTAAATATTACAGTTAATGTCCCATTTTCAAACTCAGCTCCGGTTATCAGGTTATAAACAGCAAACTTTTCAGTATCGTTATCCATGCATATGGCTCTGTAATCAAGCAGGCTCCCTTTTCCTATACATGCTTTCTTTACCCTGTCATAAAAAGATCCGGAGTCTAAATTATTAAAGACCTGTTTAAGTACAGTTCCGGGAATTACAGCTTTAAGAGAGCCCTTACTGTTATCTACCTGCATTGTACAGAGCATAAGCAGCTTATTTGCAAGAAGAGAGGGGGTTGTTTTACTAAGTATTAGAGTATTAGACTTTTTATATACATTTGTTCCAATATACTGAGATGTTGTTAATGTTTTCATTTACCCTCCCCTTTTTATGCAAACTTATCCCTTTTTTCTTCAAAGTTCTTTTGAGAGTATATCAGCTGGATATCTAAAAAGCAAGTAAAAAATACTATATATAGATTAGATAATATTAACAAATACAACATATCATGGTTTTTATCCCTTAAATATAGTCATCTTCTCCCTTAATTTTAGTCAAGTTTATATCCCTAAATTTTAGTCAAGTTTTAAAAATTATCCCTTATTTTTAGTCAAGTTTAAGAAAATATCCCTTATTTTTAGTCAAGTTTTTAAAGATATCCCTCATTTTTAGGTAAGTTTAAAATATCGTCCCTTATTTTTAGTCAAGTTTATCCCTTGTTTTTAGTCATCTTTAAATATGAACCCCTTAAATATCAAATAAAATCCGAACTTTATCTGAAAATATCCCTCATTTTTAGTCAAGTTTTTAAAGACTATTTAAATATCCCTTAATTTTAGTCAAGTTTTAAAAATTATCCCTTATTTTTAGTCAAGTTTATGGAAATATCCCTAAATTTTAGTCAAGTTTACGACTCTTTTTGAACACATAAATATCTTATCCCTTATTTTTAGGTAAGTTTGCTTTTCTACAACATCCCTTATTTTTAGGTAACTTATCCCACAATATATGGTATCTTCTCCCTGAAAATTAGGAAACTTATCCCTTAAATTTATGCAACTTATCATGAAAAATGGCTTAAATACTGGATTTTTTAAGCTCTAAAGAAAGAAAAGAATTGTATGTTTAATATATATAAAGAAATATAACAACAAAAAAGCAACTTATATGCCGTTTTTTGCATCTTAAATAAAAAAGTCCGGAAGATTAAAATCCGGACTTTTATTTAGAGTAACTTATTTATTGCTTTTCTGCTGTCTTAATCCAAATAAAATTCTGTAAGACATTAACCTTTAGGAATTTGTGGCTCAGTCAAGATCAGGACCGGACTGCTCAGCCTCAGCTGCCTTATCCTTTAAGCTCTTAAGCTTCTCGATATGAGCAGACTGAAGCTCTGTAAGCTTAACTTCCTTCTTCTCATACTTGTTGTTAGCCTTGTTCTCGCTGTCATTGAATTTGCATACTGAAACCTGAATGGTCTCATTACCGGCAGGAAGACCTACATTTACCTTTGAAGAATCGGACTTTGTTTCATGAACAAATGCCGCATACTGCTTCTCAGTTAAGGTAATGTTTGCAATGCCGTTTCTGGACATCTCGTTTGTTACAAGAATACCGATGTTGTAAAACTTCTTGCCGTCCTTCTCGTTATCATGGACAAACTTCTTGTCGATGCCGTTAAAATTGATAAAATCATTCTTCTTCTCTGTTTCCATAAAAATTACTCCTTTTCTTATTTTTGATGGCATATAGCCTTTTACTTTTATATATGAAAAATAATAAAAAAATTAAGCTTATTTTTAATCAAAATCCTTTTCTTCTTCCTCTTCGGATCCGTCATACAGTTTTGCATGACCGTTTTCAAAGGTATATATCCCCGTATTCATTAAGTTATCAGCCAAATGATTTAAATCTTCAACCGTATTCTTAAAGAAATCCTTATTCATATCCTTTACGCCCATTATTGTATGATCATCAAGTATAGCAAATAATATGTCGCTTCCTTTGTCTGAAGATAAAGCCTTACTTATTTCTGAATATGCTTTATCAATAGAATAAAAAGTGTCTCTTGATAAATCTTCTGAAAACTTTACGAATATACAGTTATCCATTCCTTCACTCCTTAAAAAAGAGGGAAGCAAGTCATTTGCATGGATTATCTCAAATGTTTCATTAGATACATTAACGGGTTCGTCTTCTTCGTCTAAATATTCATCATCTTCTTCATCTTCTTCATATTCATCATCATCTTCTCTCCAGATGTCGTCGTCTTCCCGGAAATCTTCTTCCTCATCTTCATACTCGTCTATTTCTTCTTCATCATCCTCGTAAACATTGCCCATATTTAAAGATCTTCTTACATCTGTTTCAGCAGGTTCTACAGATAAGGAGGGAGTATCAGCAAGAGCCCTCATTCTGTCAGCTTCATTTCCCATTGTCCTTTCAACCTGACGGTTTACAAATTCAACAATACGGGATTCTACATGATTCCTGTATAAGTCTTTTACCTTTACATCTTCTGTCTGCTTTGTTTCATAGATCTCGGCAAGATCATAATTAAAACATATTCCCGTCCGGTCATATTCCAGCGTAAAAGAAAATTCGTCATCAAGGTTATCATATACCGTAAAGTCTTCAGAATATCCCATGTTCTGAAGGGTATTTTCTACATAATCTGTTATTTTGTCTGCAAATTTTGATCTTTTCATATCATTTACCTCTCCTGATTTATATTTTTTGATTAAAAGTCTCTTATCTTTTGTTTATCTGTATATGAAAAATAATTAAAAAAATAAGGTAATAATTTATATTGATAATTCCCTGCTAACGGATTCTATATAAAGATCATCCTCAAGTATGGGGTATCTTTCAGTAACAACAGTCCCAACCCCTCTTCTTGAAATTATTACTGTTCCGGTTTTCATATTTAAGACATCATTTAATGTCCTGTCAGACCTCTTTGCCATCTCTTCACAGGTCTTTATATCCATTCCCCCCATAAATACCCAAGTATCGCAGTTGGTCCTTATTGTAGAAGCATCAAATTCTCCATATAGAGCATCTAACTGGGATAAGCTCTGTAAAAGCATAGTTACTGATATCCCGGCAGAACGGAATATGGAAATATAATTTGCAAACCCGTTTATCTTAGCTGAACAGGCAAAATCATCGGCTATAATATGAACAGGGATAGATAGAGAACCACCCTGTTCTTCCGCTTCCTCAAAGAGTTCCTTAAAAATATCCATATAAAGGATATTATTTATCCTTTGACAGGGTTCTGATACCGTATTGGTTGTTATAAACAAGGCAACTTTCCTTTTTCCCAAGGATTTTATGTTTATGCTTTTTTTACCGAACAGATTAGCCCCATAAAACCCCGAAAACCTGCTTAAGGAGTTATTCAACATGCTTATGATACAGGCTGATGTCTTGGAGTTGTTTCCGGATAAGGTTTCCCATAGCTTAGGAATCTGGGAGGTAGGATTAAGATTTCCTAACATCCTTATTTCTCTGTCATAATTAGTAGAACAGTAGCTTTTAGATAAATCTATCTGCATTCTCATATAAAGGTTTATAAAATCAATAAACTTTCCCTTTTCATGTTTTTTATAATTAGATAATCCTATAAGGGAAGCAATGACTGCTGTTTCAGCCTGAGTCCAGTAAGGATCCCCGTCTCCAAGCATTGTCCTTGAAGTTCCTCCCGTTATTGCAGATGCAAGACTTAATATATCATCTTCTGTCTTAAACCCCCTGCAGGGATCATACCCTACCATCCCGTCTTCCGGATGAGAAAGATTAAGGTCTAATACTTCATACCCCCTTTCTTCCAAGAGAGGAGCATACCGGTCAAATATCTTCCTTTTAACAATAGGAATGACTAAAGAAGAATTAAAGGTATGTAAAATTCTTGATTCACATATAGACATTGATTTCCCCGATCCTGTAGTCCCAAGTATAAGTTCGTTTGAATTAACATCAGGACATTTTGCAGGATAAACAACTCCCTTACCCAGACAGGTATAATCAATCCCTTCCTTAAAGGAAAATGAATCAATATCTTTATCTTTATAAGATTGTCCAGTTATAAATCCTATCTGCATAACTCAAACTCCTTACATACTTCTATAGTCTTTTTCATAAGTTTCCTGTTACACTGAATATGGAGTTTTTTAGCTGCTTTACGGCAGTCTCCATTGTTTTCTCTATACGCATCACAGAGTTTTATGAAGAAATTGGAAGGATCTGCATTTACCCCGTCTTTTATTCCATACATATATTCATTCCTTACCATTGATGCTGAAGAATTTATGAACCAGTAAATATAATCGTAGATTTCCCCGTCTTTTTCTTCATAATAGTCAAAAGCTCTGTCTGCTATAATGCTTGAAACTACTGTCATTCTGAAACCCACTACACTGTCGGGATCTTTAACATCATTTTTTCTTAATCTTTTAGATATTTTCTTTGCAAGCTTTGTTATAAGAGTAAATTTTTCAGCCGTATGTTTGTCTTTCATTTTATTGATCTTTATCTTCAGCATATTCTTCATAAAAATCCACCTCCTTATTTTATTTGATATAAGTTTTTCCCTTCTAATATAAGAAGTTAAAAATTTTAAAAAAATATTAGTAACCAAATTTAAAAAGTAGATTTTTATTTTTCATATCTTTATATAAGGAAAACCAACCCAATAATTTTAAAGAAAGGAGGAAATATTATGATAATTATCAGAATAAAACCTTATTTAGGGATCATGAATTATCGCATAAAAGAGGGGCTTAGCATCTCATATCCTGAAAGATCGGTATTATTTGAGTCTTTTGATACGGATTATGGAGACGGATACATATTCTATAATAAAATATGCTGTGTTTACTTAAAACGCAGTCATATATATCAGAATATAGAACCTTATTATTTTGAAAGAATACTTAAAAATTTCAGAAGAAGCGAATATGAATTAAATAAACAGGAAAAACAGTGTAAGAAAAACAATATAACCCTTTGCAGTTATGAAGAAATATATGAAGAAATATATGAGGACAAAAAAGACTCCTTACCTGATTCCTTAATACTTTCTTCGGAAAAACACAGTATGTCTAAAGCTATCTTAAATATCATAAGAGAACTTCCTCCTATACAGCAGAAAATAATAAAAGGAATTTATTTTGAAGATAAAAAACAAAAAGATCTTGCAAAAGAATTAGGATGTACACAAGGATATATTTCAATGCAGAAAAAAGAAGCTTTAAATAAAATAGAAAAGTATTTTTTAGATAATATAGATAAAGAGAGGGATTGAATTACCCTTTACACGCTTACTCCTACCACAGCTATGTGCACCATCGCATAAGGAATCGCCCTTATAATTACATGCAAAATTGACATTAGGCATAGCCATAGACCGATATTCCCAAACCATTTCTTCTCGCTGACTAACTTGACAAGAACTCCACCTATCACAAATACATGATGTACAAGCAACCAAAACGGCAGGGAAAGAAATACATATGCTGAAACATAAGTATCACCGGCTTCTGTACATGAAAACCATAACACCGGAGCAGTAATCCACAGAAATATGCTATCCAGTAGCATAGGCACACAGAATATACCCACTGTAATTGGTACTCTTAGTTTTGATACAGCTTTGTCATCCATCATTTTTACAACCTCATCAAATACATTGAGCAAGTCACAATTCCTCACAACTTGCTCTTTGTAACCCTATACACTTCTATAACTTTGTACTATTGGATTAAGACTTCCCTCTCTTTTTTAAATCTTTTTTGTTAAAAACCCGGCAGAATCTATGCAAAGCAGTGTCCATTCAGGAAGACATCCGTTTTCTTCGGAATCATCAGCTGTATGGTTCTGGTTTAAATTGAATTTCTTATTCTCATAATACAGCCCGTCTAACAGGGGAATTCCTTCATCTTCCATTTCTTCAACCGAAGTATGTCCGGTTATAATGATCATTTTCTTGAAATCAAGGCTATCATACATACTGGTGAATGCTTCAATATTGATATCAGATCCCATTTCTATAGAATAATCAGAAGACATATCTATAGAACTTGATACGACCATTAACTGCCATGTCATATTACCCCCCTCTGTTATCATCCTTGTGACAGGAGAGCCGTGGCAGCAATAATACAACCTCTTTCCTACCTTTAAGATATTTGATACCTCCAACCCCACCAATTTATGAATAATATCTGCAATATCTTCCTCAGGAAGAGAGTCTATATATTCAATAAGAGGCTTTCCGGATATATCTTCAGCAAGAAGATAATCAGTCCAGAGTGAATCTGAATCTTCTTCTCTTTGTAACAGCCTCATAGCATGATAATATTCATGGTCTCCCATTATCAGTGTTATATTCTTTGAACGGTGGATATCATTTAATATCTCAATGCAATGTTCGGGATGAGATGTATTTCCGTCAAATATATCCCCAAGGATCCATAAATGATCATCAGTATCAAGCATTTTCTTTATCTGCTTATAAAGTTTTAAGTCGCCATGAAGTCCGGCTGTAAAATAATCCATAATTGTCCTCTTGTTTTAAAAATTTTTGAAAGAGTTTATTCAGTAATCTTTACAACTCCCTCGGGCGGTGCAGGGATATTTTTCCCATTAGAATCAGCATAAGCCTTCATATAATTATGACAGGTTTCCTTTGAACCGAAAAACAGTATCTGAGCATTGGAATCCCCTACAAGGAATCCTCTTACCTCAAATATCCCTGCACCCCTCATAGATGTAAACATATTTGCAAGATATTCAGTATTTACATAGCCTGATACCTGATATCCGGCAGGAGTCCCTGCTGACTTATTAAAATACTTATATTTAGGTATAAACATATTTTTTCCTCCTGTTATTAAAAATATTAAAAACACTTCATAAATATATATGAAAAATAAACTTTTTCTTATTTTTTATTGTTCAAAATATTGAAAAAGTTTTAAGATTCTCTACAGAAATATTCAGTAAGATTTTCTATGGGAATGGGAGCAGAATAATAATATCCCTGAAGATATTTTCCGTGCATATTGCTGTATTTGCAAGCACAGTCTTCATCTTCAACTCCTTCATAAAGGATGGAATACTTAGCTTCATTAAACATATCTGCAAGGTGTGAGACCATTTTTTCTCTTTTCTTATTACCGTTTAATGAGTCTCCCACCAAAGATTTATCAAATTTAATAATATCAAAAGGAAGTTCCATTATCCTTTCAAAATTTGAATATCCGGTTCCGAAATCATCCAGATAGAACTTTATTCCATAACTTCTGAGTTCCTTTATTTTCTTTTTCATCATATAGAAGTCAGATTCATTCTGGGACTCTGTAACTTCTATAGCTACAGAGCTGTAAGGAATACCTGCATTTTTTATTATATTCTTTATATTTTCACAGAAATTTTTATCCCTTATATCAGAAATAGTGAAATTAACAGAGATTCTATCTACCTGATACCCACTATCTATCAGATTCTTTATCTGGAAACATGTCTTATTTAAGATAATAAGACTTAAAACCTGAATACAGTCATTCTTTTCGGCAATCGGGATGAATCTATCGGGAACAACAAGACCTAATTCATCAAGCTCAAGACGCATTAAAGCTTCTGCTGTATCATATCTGTTGTTTTTGACATTATATACAGGCTGACAGTACACAACGACTCTTTTATCAAAAGGGTCTTTCTTATCTCCTATATCCTCTAACTGGGATAATATATAAAGGTTTTCTACATATTCATCAAATTCTCCTTTATTTATAACTTTAAAAGTATTTTCCGGAATCTTTGCCCCGAAGTTCTTCATAAGTGCAAGATAATCAGTACCTGTGCTTATATTTATATTTGACCTTAAAATTATTGATTTAAAGTCACATTCATTTTCCTTAAATATGTTTAAAGCCTCTTTTTTAAAGCATTTAAGTCTCTCGGATATATTTTTGTCCTTATCCTTCTTTAATTCGGAGATCATAATGAATCTTCCGGGGGATATGTTAAAGGTCAGTACATTCTTAAAATAAATTGAAAAAGCGTCTTTTAATTTGATATAAAGCTTTTTAGACTTTTCTTTTCCTGATTTTTCCAAAGAATGCATATAAAACTCTACCAACAGGATTTCTTTGTTCTTATTCCTGTAGATTTTAACCATCTCATTAAAAGCTCCCCCGTCAACGGATCCCGTCACAAGGTCATAAGGATTTGAATGACAAAGGTAAAGAAAAGCATAAAGAGGCAAAGACAGTGCCAAGATCGTAAATGAAGACTGATTAAAGAATAACTGCCCAAAGGTTACTATTACAGACAGTCCGAATATGGTAAATAATCCATATGCTATCTTCTTATATATCCTTTTTCTGTAATACCATGCCGTAAACAGGTTAAAAAAGAGGAAATATATATATCCTATAGGAAAAACTCCTTCATTTTCAGATATCATTGTTTCACCATAAACCGTCTTAGATATATTTAATCCGGCAGGAGTAAATAATTCTGTTATTGTAATCCCTGAAAAAACACAAAAAGATACGCTTAAAAAGGTAGTATGGGCTATAGTTATATCACTTTGGACTTTCATCGGTTCCTGCATATATACTATATATGTAAATAGTATTAAGTACATCCCAATGTGAAAAAACACCTGCAGATAAACAGGAAGCATTACAAATGAATTACTTCCGTTTATAGTATTGTTTAAAGTAATATAGTAAAGCATATGCAGTATTGAAACCGTAAATATCTGCACGCACAGTGCCTTAAATATGGTAAAAGACCTGTTCTTTGGAATATATGAAGTTTTTATAAGAATAAAAAATATAATACAGGAGATAATTGTTCCAATATCTCCGGTAAACATATAATTATCACATTTATTTAAACTATTAAACAGTTCCCACATTTACCCTATTGCTTTCTGTACTGCTTCTAATACTCTTTCCCCCTGAAAAGGTTTTACTATAAAGTCTTTTGCTCCGGACTGAATTGCTTCAATAACCATAGACTGCTGACCCATAGCTGAACACATTATTACTTTTGCATCCGGGAACTCTGCAATTATATTCTTAAGAGCCTGTAATCCGTCAACATTGGGCATTGTAATATCCAGTGTTACAAGATCGGGTTTAAGTTCTGCATATTTATCCAAGGCTTCAGATCCGTCCTTAGCTTCTCCTACTACCTCATAACCCCCTTTTGTAAGGATGTCCTTAACCATCATCCTCATGAATGCTGCATCATCCACAACTAATATTTTAGGCATAAGAATGCTCCTCCTTTTTCTTACTGTCTTCTTTTTTCCATACTTCGTCGTAATTCTTTTTATAATCCCTCTTATCCATATTATCTATTATCTGTGTTACAATCTCATTCCTCTCCATTTCCATAAAAATCGAAAGATTATCCTTAAAAAACAAAGCAATACGGGTTTCCTTATTGGCTTTTTTAAGGGTTTTTTCATCAATCTTATCCATAGCAAGGATTTTTTTATCTATCTTTTCTACATTAAACACATTCTTTTCTATTTCTCCCGAAAAGATGAATATTTTCTTAAAAAATTTATCCATTTCATTGTCTACAGACCAGTCATAGCCAAATAAAAAGTTTCTGTCGGCATTATTAAGATACCCCTCATAATAGGGATTTTTCTTATCATCATCATCGTATTTTTCTCTTACATCATTACAATAGCTCATCTCATTCTTCCTTTCTTTAAATAAAATTCACCTACTGTAAATATGAAAAATAATCTTTTTTAGACATGTAAAAAACACTTAAGACATTTAAACAATAAAAAAAAACAGACTATTTGTTAAAAATAATCTGTTTTAAAAATCTTATAATGCTTAATATTTTCTGTGATTACTATCAATTTCCTTTACTTCAAAGACCATCCTCATCTTATCACAGACTTCGGTTCCTTCGATAGCATACCATAACTTATGCTCTTTATCCCATTTAGCCCCAATCTCTTTAGCCTGAACCTTGTCCCCATAGAAAACATCAAAATATACCCTATTCTCTTCATTTTTTGCAGAATTTATCTCCTGAGAGGGATTTTTTGTTACCCTAAAAGATTTAAGTCTTTCAAGCTCTTTAGCAATATCAGTTCCTTCTTTAAAAGATATATCTTTTCCGTTTTCCACAAAATAACGGTAAAGAATATTGAATGTGTTTTCGGAAATTTCATATTTCATCATAATCTTCTCCTTTGTTTTATTTTTATTTCTTCTGTAAAAATGGCAGAGAGACTCAATGCTAAAAGCATTGAGTTTCAGGTCTAAACCTAAAGTTTAGACACTATAGCTTTTCCGTCATATAAATTTATATATTCTTTTGTTTCATTATCAGGAGCATTTTCAAAGCCAACTATTACATCAGCTTTATCCTTATCATCAGTAATGCTCCCTGCAATGCTTTCAAAGAACCATTTAGCATTAAATAAGCTTACAACATCAAGATACTTAAAGAATATGCTCATAGGCGTAGCTGCGGCAATACGACCACCTTCAAGAGCCTTATTTATCCATACAAGCTCCTTTGTTTCAAGGTCTATAGCATACATTACAGCCATTCTTCCGTTTGATGTAAGGTCATAGGAACTCTTAACAGTCTTAGGTTCAAAGATCTCCCCGGAAGATATCTTATCACGCATCATAAATCCTGCACGGGATGTAAAGTCATTATAAGATCTGTATTTACAGCTAAAGTTATTTACAGAGAATATAAGATATCTATGGTCGGGATATCTGTCTTTAAGGATATCTGCATCAATATCAAAGTATTCTGCTCCACCATGTACTCCGTCTGTTACATCTCCGGAATATACTACACCCGTAGAAGGATCCTTAAATGTTCTCCATGAGAATTCAACAGGAGCTTCATTCCTTGAGATAAGTATACAGGATAAATCAAGATCCCATTCATCTTCCCAGTATACAAAGGCTCTTATGACTTTTCCATCAGGAATATCTATTCTTGAACCTGCATTCATTATGCCCATTCCTGACTGTCCATCAGACCATACAGGTAAAGCCACCTTTTCTGCCTTCTTATCAATATAAAAGGTCTTATTTGTCTTAGGCAGTTTAAAAGAAATATTCTCCTTTATCATATTAGCCACTTCAAGCCTTTCCCTTGTAGATATGAAGGGACGAGCTTTACGATCATCTTTATGAAAAACGGTCTTCCCATAATAATCATATAAAAAGTAATGTGACTTATCAGTATTATCTGCAGATGATAAGCTTAAAGCAAACTGCATGTCTGCAATAACATTGGAGTCCTTCATAGCAAGATCAAGGATTTCTTTCTGTATATCTGCTGAAGATACAGACAAATACCTGTTTAAATGACGAAGAAGCGCTGTAGAACCTTTTCTGTTAGCTAAAACCTTAGCAGATTCTAAGTAATTTTCCTCATTAAACAGTCTTTCAACCTCTGAATATACGCTCTTTAATTCATCATCAAAGACAGACTTTACTAAAAGCTTACTCTTTGAGCTTTTAGGACTGAAATGAAGATGATGGAGAAATCCTTTCCAGATATTTCTTTTCTCAAGACATGTTAAAATATCATCATCACTGCAATGGATGGCAATATGTTCTATAAGGGCAGAATAAAACTTTCTGTCCTTAGAAGAAAGATTAAGATGCTTAAAATCAGGCTTCCCTGATCTGCTATCTTTACATATGTCATAGCCAAGAATACGGATAACATCATTTATAGAAAGGTGATTCATACCGTCTAAAAGGCTCATAGCAGTATTTAAATCCTTTTCCTTATAGAAATATAAAAGGATTCTTGACATTACCATCTTTGAGGCAATATGAGCAGGTCTAAAGCTTCCCTCTTCTATCATATCAATGACAAACTTTAAGTCGGGAAGATTTAAGGTCCTTGCCATAAGAAGACGGTCTGTAATGTCATAAATACATTTCATTGCTAAGTCTTCATCAACCACCTTATAGGTTTTATAAGAATCAAACTTCTCCCTGAAGGGGATCTTTTCACATTCTTCCTCAAAATGAGAAAAATGGCGGTTTTCATGGTCATTATTCCCATAGGTCTCGGAATAATGGATAAGACGGTCTATTACAAGCTCTTCTGCAGAAAGCTTCTTTACTGATTCAGGGAAATTCCTATAAAAAGGCTTTCCTAAAGGACGACCGATACATTCTTCTACATCACGAAGTATATCTTCATTAAGGAGATCAAAACTTTCATTATCTGAGACTTTAATGCCATATTTTCCCATAAGGGTAATATAGACAGCTTCCTTATTAAGGTCTCCCCCATTTGATACAAGCATTCTGCCTACAAAAAGCCTTTCCTTTATTGATTTTACAAGATCCTTATTGCTTATTTCTGAAAGTCTCATAGTATTTCTCCTTTTTTTATAAAATAAAGACGGCTATATCTTTTTGTGATATAACCGTCATACAGGAATATCCGGAAACTCAAAAGTCATCAAATTTGTTTTGGAAGAAGTAAGTTTCCGTAGCTCTGTGACACAAAACCCCTTTCGGAGTTTTGTTACACACAATAAAATTCCAAAGGAATTTTATTATGAGTAAATAACGGCGAATATTATATCACTGCTTATTTTCCAGAATATTTGTTTTATTGAAGTAAGTGATATTAGCGTCCGTAATTAATAATTTCTTATCGTGCAGGTAACGAGACTCGAACTCGTATGATATTTCTATCAAAGGATTTTAAGTCCTTCGTGTCTACCTGTTCCACCATACCTGCAAATTTAAGCAAGAACCTCTGGATATTCCTGTAAACTTGCCTTAGATCATAACCGATAAAGTCTTCGAATACCCCAGTACCGATAATCTTAAAAGATCCCGTCAGGCTTGACTACTAACTTTATAACTTATAATCCTTTAACCACCGTCTTTAACTATCCTGCGAAACGCCGTATCCTGACCTTAAAAGTCCCAAGCTGTTTCAACCTCTGTGTTAAAGTCCCGATGATAAGGTTTTTATTGTAGATCAAAACTCTTGGTTTTGATCCTCTGGACTTGAGGGGAGTCGAACCCCTGTCCGAAAATCCTACTTATACATAAATCTACATCTTAGTTCTTTTAAGGTGGGATTATTTTAACACCCCTCTCCGTTGACAAGAACAAACTTTTAACAGGTGTTCATACCGTTGCTGTTGCATCCCTTGACAGCTCCCAGCAGACAGGTTTGGGACTTCAGAGTGTATTACTTAAGTCACTGGAAAGTTGAAGACACTCAGAACTATCTTTCACAGAGCCGGTTAGACCGGAAGTTACTTAATCCCCTTTAAGAGGATCAAGCAACCATTGCATAATCGTCAGCGATTATGTTTAGGTTAGTTATAAGGTGACAACCCGATGCATTATGTACTTTTAAACCCTCGTCGAAACCATTACAAGCCCGTAGTTTAAAAATATTTTTTCAATGTGCTTTATAAGTATATATGAAAAATAATTTTTAACTTTATTTTTGATAAAAATTATTTATTTTTAGAAAGGAACCCCATCGGTAATCTCTCACTGATAATAGGGCTTTGTAAAACTAAATCTATTCTAAAAAGATTTAATTTTAGTCATCAGATGTTACCTTCTTAGAATCGACATGGACAATTAATAACGCATGGGGTATTTAGGACTCGAACCTAAGACCGACCGGTTATGAGCCGGTTGCTCTAACCAACTGAGCTAATACCCCTTATTAACGGGAACTTACCAGTCATAAGCTCCCGGAGATAATTCATAAGGTCTGTTTTATGGTTTCCATCTTAACTTTATGATGAGAAACCTAAGAATCCTTACGGTCCCTTAAACAGGCGACTTTCTCAGACGATACTCTCTCATTTCGTCTAAACCGTATCCCTTTTTTCATGTGAACTGGTCTATAAGGATAGATTTAATAACCGAATTTTAAATAAATTATTGACAAATTCTTAATTCTCCATTGGTATCCGGACTTTACCGTATGCTCCTTTCTCAATAATAAATGATCTACCGAGAAGCCGATTACTGTTTTAAGGACGATTTGAGTATTTGCCCACAGATTGTTTTCTACGAACTAATCTGCTCGACTTCTGTACTTATATATGAAAAATAAAAAAAAACTTTATTTTTTAATTTTTTATGCCTGCTTCTGTAAGGAATTTTTCATAAACCGGATGAGAAAAATAAATTATTTTTCTAATATAAATATATTAAAGTATTATGATAAATCTTCCTCACGATTTATCTTCTTCCCTGCAAAAATTATGGTTAAAACAGATAATGTTATAACAGGAAGCCATGTAGGAAGATAATAAAACAGTAAAATACCAAGGTTTTTTATTCCTACAGCCAATAACATAATGGGCATGGGGATAAAGAACAATACCGTGATTATCCATGCAATATTATAAAAGACCTTATATTTCTTAATACTTTTATCCATTATGATACTCCCATTTCTTTCTTAAAATCTTCTTTAAACTCAACAATCTTAAATTTACCTATGGCAAAATTCTCCGTTAACTGCATTATTGCTATGCTGTCAAGCAGACTGTCATTAGGAATGTTGCTGTTAAACTGAACCCTTCCTATCTGCCTTATGGCATCAATTATCTGATAACGGTGGAATACCTTTACAAGGAACATATCCTTTGAAACATATCCGCTTTTCCCTGTCTCATCTTTATATAAAACCTTTATAATATCCTTTTTTGTGGGAAGAAAAAGGTTTATAAAGAATGCATCAAGAATAGTCTTTATATCCTCGGGAAATACACCTTCTGCTTCAAGGCTTGTATATAACTCATCTCTTATCTTAAGAGCCTCATCCAGCGTATATCTGTTATCCTGCCTTATATCCTCGGTTAATATTTTCAGATTATCCAAATATTTGTTCTTTGCAAGGTTTTTTATAACATTTCTGTAATTTAAAGTCTTTAAAAAGGCTCTTTTTATGATAAGGGGATTGGTCTCATACCTTACTCCACAGAAATCGAAATATTCCTCTGAAAATGTCTTCTCTATATTTTTATAGACAAAAAGGAGCTTTCCCTCATTTTTTATATAAGATTCTATCCGTTTTGTAACATCTTCATCAGACAAGGATTCCTCTTTCCAATAATTTTTAAGAGTCTTTTTCCTTTTTGAATAATTAAGCTGTTTAATCTTCCTTGAAGACCAGAATATTCCTTTTAACGGAACTTTTTTCAAAGTTTCTTTGCCGTTCTTGTCAGTGATTAACTTATAGAATCCCCCGTTGGTTATCTTTACCTGAACCATATACTTGCTTAAGGCATATAAAAGCCTGTTTTCAGGATGGGTAAGATCCGGAAAACCACTGTTTAGCAATATTGAATCATTATCTTTTAAGAAAAATACAGGAATTACTGTTTCTGAATTGTTTTTCTTGATAATATATTCTCCCGAATGATCAGGGAGCTCTTTAGTCGCATTAAACCAGTTCTCTATCTTCATATAACATTACCCCCAAGTAGTATTATTGTTTGATATTATATGAAAAATAAAAAAATTTTTATGCTTAAAGAATATTTAGGAATTAGAAACTTAAAGAACCTGTTTCAATATCTGGTTTATTACTGCGGATACAGATAAATTATTTTCTTTAGCAATAACTATAACCTTATCTATGACACTCTTTTCAAAGTATATGGTCCTTGGAAGCTTTTCATTGCTTTTCTTGCCGTTTATAACTATCCCCTGCTTTAATTCAGATACTTTGTCTCCTGTGGGAATGGAATCTGTCTGTTCTTTAGAAACGATAGTTTCTTCTGAAACGACCTGTTTTCTTCCGGTTATAGATGTTTCAAGCATTCCTGAAAAGTCTTTCTTTGCCATTTTAATACTCCCTTATCTTATCTTTCTTAATACTTCGTTTGTAAAATCCATATAATCGTTTGATACGGTACTGTTTTTAGCATATTTATAGATAGGGATCCCTGCAAGCTGGGATTCTTTTAACCTTACACTTCTTCTTATCCTTGTCTTAAACAGTTTTGTATTTAAGTAGGATACTTCTTTGGGGATAGCTTTTTCTTCCAAATCCCTTGTAAGAGACTGTTTCTTCTCATACATTGTTATGAGTATTCCCAAAGTGTTTAGGTCTTTGTTTATTCTCTTTTTATATGTATCAATTATGTCTTTAAAGCCGTCTAAACACTGTATTCCAAAAGAATCACAGGTTATGGGAATTATTATATGGTCTGTATATGATAATACATTTCCAAGTATTACTCCGTTTCCCGGAGGACAGTCAATTATTATATAATCATACATTTCTTCAAGTTTTTCAGATGCATCTTTGAGGTGATAAAACCTGTCAGCATCTGCAGGAATCTTTGTATCAGCTAAAGTAAGCTGGTCGTCTATGGGAATAATGTCTCCATATTCTGTATTCTGGATTGCTTTTTCTGCAGATATTCCGTCGTACAAGATGTCTGATAATGTATAGGTATCTTCTGTCTTTGCACGGTAAACCATCGTTGAGCTTAATGAATTGGGATCTGCATCTATTAAGAGGACTTTTTTATTCTTAAGGCGAATACCGTCTGCTAAGGATATAGCAGTAGATGTCTTACCTATTCCACCTTTTATGTTTGCAACAGCTATTTTCTTTGCCATGACCTACTCCTAAAATTACAAATAAAATGTTTTTCTTATGATAAGAAATAAATTAAATTATGTCAACTAATAAAATAGTATATTGTTTATTACATAATTTGTTGAATGATTATAAATCATAATAATCCTATAAAAATAATATATGAATAATGCACAAATAAATGAGTATATAAATATACAATATGCATAATTATTAGTTAATAATAGATTAATATATAGCAGATAGATAATATGTGAATAATTTATGGCAGATAAATAATATATGAATAATATTAGTGTATGAAAACTATGTTAGAAATATGTGAAAAACATAAATTATATTAAAATATAGGTTATAATTATAATATAGTAAGATTTATAAAATAAAGGTAAATATATTAACTATTATATTTACAATCATAAAAATAATCTAATAAGCTTAAAATAAATTATGTAATAAACACTAAATTATTATATCTAATACCCCTTATTTTTCAAAATATTTTTCATATATAGATACAAAGGAGAACGAGTCACATCGAAACTTTATTTAATACCAGAAAGGAGATAAGAATTATGACACTTACAAACAAAGCAAAGGAATATCTTGAGAAAAAAGGAATTAACTGGGAAAAATATAACGGTTATGGAAACTGTACGGCAGGAGATTTAAAAGGTCTTGACCGTGAGACAATAGGCGTTATTGTAAGATCTAAGACAGCTGATGGAGATTTTCTCGATAAAACAAGACAGATGCCATTTGTTACTTTAAATAATGCTTCAGAAGAGGCTAAAAAGATTTATGATGAGATAATTGAAAGAGCAAGCGACAGATATGCGGTTCCTAACTTCGACAAATATAATATCTATTCAATGGATAACGCCGTTGCAAAGGATTATACCGATGAAAACGGAGAAGAAATTGAGGAAAGGGATACAAATTCATTTTTGGGACTTGAAAGATGATTTCTCACCTAAAGAGCTTCGGTTTCTCCCGGAGCTTTTTTTATTGAAAATAATTTTGTGAAAAAACTCCGATAATAAAAATTATTTATATATTATTACTTTGATGATATTACATCATTATTACTTTGGAATTATTATCCTAAATAAATAATGAATAGATTCTTAAATAATAATACATTTATCCTGTATAAATAAAATATACATATATGGGTATATATAACTCATTATATGAGAATATATAACTCATATATTCATAAGATAAATAATACATAATCTAAATATATAATACATTGTATTCTTTATAATAATTCTTATTGTATCTGTCTATATATCTTATCTTTCATAATATCTTTATCTGTCTGTATATATTCTTTATCAGGTATTTTATTATTTTTCATATATATGTGTAATGTTGTTTTTGATCAATAAGGAGACAGATAAAGATTATGGCTAAGAAGAAAGATTATTTAATGGATTCAGACAGAAATATATTTCTTACCGGAAAAGCAGGTACGGGAAAGACTTATCTCATAAAGCAGTATGTGGATAAAATGGAGTCTGAGGGAAAAACCGTCCTCGTATCAGCTCCTACAGGAACAGCTGCAGTCAATGCAGGGGGTGAGACTGCCCACAGCTTATTTGGAATACCCGTTCCCTGTTATGGGGTATCAATATCAAAAGTTCCTCCCTCAAAAATAAAAGTTCTTGCTTTGGCAGATGCCATCATCATAGACGAAGTATCAATGATGAGAAACGATACATTTTCATTCGCAATGCGTGTCCTTAAGAAAGCAGAAAAACTCAAAGGAAGCAAGATCCGTGTCATACTTACCGGAGATTTTTCCCATCTTCCTCCTGTTGTCCAGAAAAAGGATTTAACCTACCTTAAAAAGTTCGGATATGACACATCAGGATATGCTTTTACTGCTAAAGAATGGAATGCTTTACATCTTAAGACAGTGGAACTTACAAAGATCTACAGACAGGAAGACGGTTCAGAACTTGCTGAAATGCTTGGTAAGGTAAGGGAAAACGATTTGTCCTGCCTTAAATACTTTAAACAGTTTGTTCATGAGGGGTATGAGGCTTCTGATGATGAGATACAGATCTGTGGGACAAATGCAGAGGCTGATGAGATAAACAGAAAATACCTTGAGTCATTACCGGGTAATATGTGTGCTTTTCAGGCTGAAAAACACGGTCGCAATGCAGCAGGTATCTGCGATGATATAGTCCTTTTAAAAGAAGGGGCTAAGGTAATGTTTTTAGTAAATGATGTCAAAAAGAATCTTTATCAGAACGGATCCTTTGGATATATAACGAGCATTAATTCCAAATGCGTGAATGTAAAGCTTGAAAACGGGGAAGAAATTCCTGTATTCCCTTATGAATATAAGTCCTATTCCTATAAGATTACCGGTGGAAATCTTGTCAAAAATGAAATAGGTTCCATTAAACAGATTCCCTTAAAGATAGCTAAAGCTATAACAATCCATAAATCACAGGGAAAAACTTTTGACCATGTGGTAATATCGCCCAATATCTTTGCATCAGGACAGTTATATGTGGCATTATCAAGGGTAACTGATCCTAAAGGACTTATCCTTACATCAGAGGTTAAGCCTGAGCATTTTAAGGATAACCCAATAGTTGAGGAATTTTATAAGAATGGCTTTACTTATGAGGTTAAAAAGACCGTAAAAAAGACCGCTTCTTCAAAGACAAAGGCTGTTAAGAAGTCTGCTTCAAAAACAAAGAAAAAGACTGCCCCTGCAAAGAAAACAACAGACAGGTCTAAAAAGACTGCTGTAAAACCTAAGAAGACAACGGTAAAAACAAAGAAAACTGCCGTAAAACCTAAGAATACAGTCTCAAAAACTAAAAAGACTGCTGTTTCTTCAAAAAAGACAGGGAAAACTACTAAACCTCAGTCTTCTAACAGAAAAACTGTTAAAAAAACTAATAAAGCTTCTGTTAAAAAGACTGTTAAAAAAGCTTCAAAAGGAACCAAGAAAGGGAAAACCGCTTAAAACCCCTCTATAAGCCCTAAATAAGCCCCTATAGCTCTTTTATGCTTAAAAGTACATTAAAAGCTATTAAGGGGCTGTATGGGGATAAATAAGCACATATGAGAGGAATCACAATGTTGTTATCAGAAGAACTTAAATTTCCATTTTCAGAATATGACCTTGTAGTTATCGCCGTAATAATAATCCTTATTGTAATAGGATTTATCTTTACAATGTATTTCTTTTCAGAAATATCAGTGATCTTATTTAACAAAGAACCGGTCTATCATCTGAATGAGGATTCCTATACTAAACTTCTTCCTTTAGCCGAAGGAATGTACTGTATGGAATATCTTAAAAAGGATTTTGTTCCTTCGGAAATTTATGATGATACCGGGGAATTAAGCAGGGAATTCAGGATAGTTCTTGAAAAAAAGAGCAGATATATAGAACGGCAGTTCGGATTAGACGATTTTGACCTGTATAAAACATATTTAGCAAAGGTTGATTCAAAACTTTTACATAAGCGGTGGATAAAAGAAGAAGATTACCTTACATCAATGATAGAGTATATGGATTACTGCATGTATCTGAAGCAATAATAAAAATTGATTTTTATGGTTAATTTTTATTTTTCATATATTGTCAGAAACCTAAATTATCATCAACCACAGGAGGTATTGTCTATGGCACTTATAAAAGGATCTTGGGAAAATGTAATCAACAGAGTTAATGCTATTGAATCTACAGAAAACTCATATTATGTCGTAAATGACGGGGATGTTCCTCTGTTTGATAAGTATTCTGCAAACGGACTGTCCCAGCTTGGAAGTAAGATAGGTTTCCCTGCAGCTTTTCTTGTGAATATGAACGATGCCGGACATCTTGACCTTGTAAATGATATTATTACAGCAAGGGCTAAGGATTTCTTTGATGCTCATCAGAACTCATCTCTTCTTTTCAGGGAATTTGCAGATAATCCCGGTGAAGACACTAAGATCCACGGAGTCCTTACAAACAGATACTCTATTTTTGATGATATTGAGGTTTCCCATATCATAGAGTCCTCCGATTACCTTATGAATGCTGAAGAGGTATGGTTTGACATTACTCCCGACCAGTTCCATGCAAGGTTTATATCTCCTGAAAGACTTCATATTCCGGGAGATACTTCAGACCTTTCCATGTGTGTATTTATTGATAATTCCATGGTGGGAAAGAGTATGTTTAAGATTCGTTTCGGCATATACAGGTGGGCTTGTACAAACGGCATGATAAGCAATCTTAAGGAGTTTTCCATTGTTAAGGAGAGACATTTAGGAATTGATAAAAGTTGGGAAGAGATTGTAGCCATAGCTATATCCGATACAAGGCATTATGAACAGATGCTTCTCAATATGATACAGGATATGAATACTACAAGGTCTTCTATCTACGGAATGAGTGATGAAGATGCGGTAAGATACATTAAGGATAAGCTTAATACATCTACAAAGACTGCCGTTCAGGTCATTGATTCTTTTAAGAATACATACGGTGGTGAAACAAGGTGGGGTTTATGTAATGCCATTACTGATACTGCCCACAGTCTTACAAGCATTGATGCAAGACTTATGTTTGAAGAAAGAGCTATGAGAGTGGCTTAATTAAAAAATATATTGGACAAAGAAGTGGTTCAGAGGTTGGTAGCCGATTAATTGTCGTAATACCCGACAGCCACTTCTTTTAAATTTAAACAATTTTTTAAAGTTAAAAATTATTTTTCATATATAGATAGACAGGTAAAATTTATATAAATATAGGAGAAATATAAATGCTTACTATAAAAGAACTTGATGCAAAGAATGAAGAGGAAAGAAAAAAGTTCATAAGGCTTTATAAAGCCTATGAAAAGGAGCTCAGGGAAATAGGAGCCGATATCCCTGAATGGTCAAAGGAAGATGAATTTACCTTTGCAAGGATAAAAAATGACTCTGATTATGTATATTTTGAGAATGATAAGGGAGAATATGTAGGATTTGCTAATCTGGGGACAAATTCCAATACATTTTCTTCTCTTAAAGGAGAGGTCTATATACAGGACTTCTGCATCCTTAAGAAATACAGAAGAAAAGGTTACGGTACTGAAGCAATAAAGCTCATCCAGAAGAAGTATAAGACCTTTTCTCTGTATGTTTATAAAAAGAATGATACAGCTGTTAAGTTCTGGGGAAAGATGTTTGACGGATATGAAGATAAAACAAAGACGGTAGGAATCAGGTGTAATAACGGATTTGTTTTTCACTATTTTGTTAAATAAACCCTAAAAAATACATTAAAAGAAAGGAGATGTAATGAGAAAATACGAAAATATAAAGACAAACAAATTGGGTTTGTATGAAAGATCAAGATATTATTTTACAAATCAGCCTTCTAAATCAAAAACTGCCGGAATCTGTCATAACAGGATTCATACAGGAAGAATGTCTATTCATACTATAAAACAGCATGAATGTCTTGGAAAACAGTGTCCTTTCTTTGAAAAAGTAGACCATCCTTACTGGGAAAAGAGGGAAATGATAAAGCTTTTAAAAAAGCAGGATAAAGAAGCCATATAATTACGCTATTTTTGTTTCAATAAAATCAGGAGGATAATATGAATAAAAATAAAGATATAGATCTCGCACTTATGATAGCAAAAAAATCAAAAAGATATAAGGATTTTATCTTCTTTGATAAACCACAGGACAAACCTGTTCCATTTGATGAACTTATGAAAAATGAAGATATAGACTGTGTTCAGGAGCATTTATTACAGACTTACGAATGTGAAGGGCACAAAGATATCGTAGGTTTTTCAGGGGTATTCGAATGGAAAAATAACACCTTAAAATCCCTTGATGGAGATACTTATAATCCTAAAAGTCTTGTCCATGGATATTCGTGGTTTAAAACAAAGGATGGCAAAAGGGGATTAGATATACTTGTAGAAGATTAGGATAAAGAAGTAATATAAAAACACATTTTCTGATTTTTCATATATAGATAAAAGGAGAACACTTTTTAATGAGAAGTAAAACTGTGAGATTTAGGCAGGTATTTATATTAGGGCTTGCAGTAGCGTGCCTCTGTCCCGTGCTTTGTGGCTGTGGTAAGGCATCTCCCCACAGCGAGCGTAGGCTTGAGAAGTTTGTAGAAGAGATAGACGAAGATGCCACGCTGGACTATGAGAGCAGGGAATCTTTGGAAAATGCATGGGGCAGTAACTACATAGATTATCGTTACGATGCCGAGATAGGTGGGATAGAATGCTATGTGGTAGATCGTTATTATAAGAATCTCGACCTTCCCCTTTATGATAGTTATGAGATAGAAACGGACTACACATACCGTTTGTGTGAGGAATTATGGGACGATGTGCGTGTAAACTACCCGAGTGTTAATCCTCTTGAAGAAAAGGATGACTACGGAGAAACAGCACGCTCCCTAACACCTACGCTTGTGGGTGGACCATACGAGGTGAACGGTCGTGTGGTTCCCGGCTGGTTATCCGTAGCTGTTTATGAGGATACCATAGATGAAGAGGTTTTTGATGAGTATTGGAATTTTTATTGCGACCTGATAGACGCTATGGAAGATTACCCCGAGTTTGGCAGACTGCAGATCAGTGTGTACGAGGGGAATACGAGCAAGCGATTTTATTTTACGGACACGGATGACGAAGAATACGACGAGCAGTATGAAAATTACTTTGGACAGTAAGGTAATCCGTTAAACACATTTTTGATAGGAGGAACATATATGACAGAATTTGAAAAGGTTGCAGATGAAACAAGGGAAAGCAATGATTACGGTACTTCAAACGAATGTGCTATTGAATGGATAAAAGGAGATAAGAAAGCAGTAGTTACATTCCCCTGTGCTAATAGATTTAATAGCAAAATAAGGAAATTAGCTGTTTCAAACCCCGAAGATGTGGTTATAAAGCATGAAAATAAGGACGGATCCATTGTTGCAGTGGTTCCTGTTAAATATATAAAAATAAGTGCCCCGAGGAATATGACAGAGGAACAGAAGAGGGCTGCTTCTGAGAGGTTTAAGAAAATGCGTAATGAAAGGAGTAAAAAGGATGGAAACTAAAATGAAGTCTGCAAATGTAAAGAAATGTCCTAAATGTGGAAAGGAAATGATTTTAAGAGCCGGTCCTTATGGAACATTTTATGAGTGCAGTAATAAGAAATGTAAGAAGACTATAAGTGGGTAAGTCTTTGGTTAACTCAATTTCTATGAAAATTTTTCATATATTTATAGCAATAAAGACATAAACAGACTGGAGGATAAATATATGGAAGATAGAATAGTAAGACGGGTTACTGAAAATAATGTGACAGAGCTTGAGAAGATAGGTGGATATGTTTATTCCGGAGAAGATGAGGGATATTCCTTTGTCACGGACATAAATTCATCCGACATATCTTCTTTTATTTATTTAAAGGATATGATCTTTGTTTCCGGAGATATTTTAGAAGGTACTGAGCTTTTAGAAACCATTCATAAAGCCAATGTTTCAAACTTTTATAACATCTATGACCTTATTAAAGATCTTGTGGATAAAAATATAATAATCGTCGATGAAGATGAACTTATATGTGGAAAAGGAATCAATGGGTTTATCTATGAAACCGACGGTTTAACAGAAGATGTTATCGCAGATGCAATATCTTCCATGTATGGAAGTATTCTTTATTCAAATGATGCAGACAGACTGGAAAGCACACTGCAGATGTTTGAGTTCTTATCAAATTATGCCGGAAACGAGCTTTTAGATAGCATCTTAGATGATAAAGACAGATGTGAAAAGGGTATAGATGAATTAGCTGACATAGATCTTTATTAAGGATTTTTTAAAGACTATAATATTATATTTTTTCATATATAGATAATCTATTACATTCGGGGGTAAAGATATGGAAAAACCTGAACTTGTTATGCTCATAGGACTTCCTGCATGTGGAAAGTCTTCTTTTGCTGGGGATTTAGAAAAGAAAGGATATGTTGTCCATTCTTCAGACAAGATAAGGCTTGAACTAAACGAAGAGAATATGAATACTAAGGAACATAATAAAAAAGTATTTGAAATTCTTCATAAAAGGATAAAAAAAGACTTAAAAGAGGGTAAAAACTGTGTTTATGATGCTACAAATTTAAGCAGGAAGTTTAGAAAAGCTTTTTTAGATGAGCTTAAGAATATTCCCTGTGAAAAGAATGCCGTATTGTTTATTGTTCCTACATATGTATGTGCAGACAGAAACAGTAAACGGGAGGGTTTTAGCAGAGTTCCAAATGATGTTTATTTAAAAATGCTTAAGTCTTTTAATCTTCCTTCCAAAAATTATGACGGCTTCGATAAGATAACTTTAGATATATATAATCTTCCTATAGCTATGTATGATTATGAGAATCTGGATCATTTTTCACAAGATAACTCACATCATGTAGAAAGCCTTGGAGAACATATGAAAATGGCTGAAGAATATGCAAAAGAACTTATAAAAGGGCAGGATATTGATGAAAGGCTTGCTAAAAACATAATTTCAGCTGCAAGGTGGCATGATATCGGAAAGGTTCATACCAAAGACTTCCATAACAGTAAAGGGGAAATTACCAAAGAAGCTCATTATTATGGACATGAAAATGTTTCTGCCTATCTTTATCTCTGTAAAGCCTTATCTGATATGGATTTATGGAAATATTCGGATAATAAATATCCCAAGGAGATTGAAGAAAGAATAGATGATATGCTTATAACTGCCGAAATAATAAACTGGCATATGACTCCCCATACTGTATGGAAAGATTCAGAAAGAAGAAGAGTTACAGACAGGGAGTTGCTTAATAAAGATGTTTTAAGAGGAATAGATATCCTTTATGAGGCAGACAAAATGGCTTCCATTTCAAAAGAAAAAGAAGATATAGAAGAAGATATTGACCTGTGATTTTTTCATATTTTTTTCATATATTAGAAAATAATAAACAATAAAGGAGTTAAATAAACATATTATGAATAACAGGAATAAAAGGAAGTTTGAAGACCTTATAACAATGGACCTTGAAAAAATGAGGGAAGATTATAACAAAGGAGAATTTGATAATTATTCATATCTTCAGGGATATGAGGATATCTTAAACAATGCAGAGAACTATTATCTTAAAGCATCCGGCTGTTCAAGGACAGATATAGAGGGGTTTTCCAAGAATATAAAGTCTTATTATTCAGACATAAAGACCGGTTATTATAAGGGTGATATGGATGAAGAAGATTATTATGACGGTTTTTCAAGGGGTGTTCAGGATATACTGGAAGCCCTTGATATGAAAGATGTCTATGAAGAAATAATGGATAATGTATTCAACAAAGAAGAACATGATATCTAAAAAGGAGAAGAATATGGGTAAATTACAGGATAAGATCTACAGAAAACTTACTGAAAAGTGTTTTGATGTTGCTAAAGAAAACAATGAATTAATCCTTTGTAAAGGAGAAGACCGGGTTAATTTAACCGAAATAATTAAAGACTTAAAGAAAGATATTAAAAACAATCCCACTCTTCAGGCTTATGAATTAAGTTTAGAAGATAAAGCCGTAAAAAAGGTGCTTATAAAAGCAGTTGTTAAAGGATGTGAGAAATATATCAATACAGAAGAAGATTTTTTGGTTTTTGAAAAAGCTCTTAATAAACAGCTTAAAAAGTTTATAAAACGGTTAAATAAGACCGAAAATGACAGCAAAGATGAAAAAGAAAAAGAGCTTGTCATCGAAAGACCGGAAGAGGAAGAGGAAGAAGATTACGAGATTTAAGATATTTGATATCAGCTAAAAAGAACATTTTAAAACAAATGTTCTTTTTTTTGTTTTTTATTAAAAAAAGATTATTTTTCATATATCTGTATAACGGAATATTTAAGTTCCAAAGTATAAAAGGAGAAATAATCATGGCTAAAAAAGAAAAGAAGGGTGGATATAAACAGGATACTTCCATAGTTAAAAGACGGAAACAGTTTATGGAGCAGACCATAGGCGAAGCTGTTATAGTAGGTCTTTTTGGTATCTATGCTGCAGGTTCTTTTATGGCATATAAATTCAATAATCCTATGGTAAAAGGATTAGATAAGGTGGGATCCAATCTTTTAGACTGTATCGTAGAGAATCCTATTTATATGTTTGCCACAATGTTTGAACATCCTGAATCAATAATGACGATATTTGGAGGGGGACTGCTCATAGCTTTTCTGTTAGAGCTTTTAGTTCTTATCTCTTATTATTTTAACAGATCCCGTATTCATAATGATGTAGATACATTAAAGGGTTCAACGGAATGGGAAGAAGTTAATTATATCTTGGAAAAATACGCAGAAGTAGATGAAGAGTTTGTTAAAAAGAAATAAACTAAAATGCTGAATTTGAAAGGAGTAAATATTTTATGGTTGATATGAATGCAGTAAAGAAATCATACAACAATGCCATATGTTCAGAGCATGTGTATATTTCTATGAATACAAGAAAGCATTTTAAGGCTCTTAATATGCTTATACTTGGAGCTACCGGTTCCGGTAAGAGCAGATATTATCTTAAGCCCAATATTTTACAGATGAATACAAATATCGTCGTTACTGACCCCAAAGGCGAGATTCTTGATGCTACCGGGGAGATGCTTAGGAGAAATGGATACAGGGTAAGGGTATTTAATATTACACCTAAAGGAATGAGCGACGGTGAGACCGACACTTATAATCCTCTTAAATACTGTACAAATGAAGCATCAATAAGAACCCTTATAGAGTCATTTATGAAGAATATGCAGCCGGACGGCGCTGCCAAGAAAGGCGGTTCAGGAGATCCTTTCTGGGATGATGCTACAAGAATGTTCTTATCAGCCTGTGTAGGTTTCCTTGTTCAGAAGCCTAAGGGTGATGACAGACCTTATGCCATGATACCCGAAGTAACCGGAGGAACACTTTATAAGGCATGTTTTGCGAACCTTTGTGAACTTACCCGTATGGCAGGTAATAAATTTGATCCTAATTCACAGGAAATAAAGCTTATGGACGGAGTATCAATAACTCCTGATAAGAATGCTCCTCAGAAAGGTTCAAAGATAGGTGCGATATTTGAGAATATGAGAGCATATGAGGCTAAATTACAGGGGTGTGAAAAGGAAGAGATAATAAAGCCTTACTGTTTAAGAGAGTGGGAGAACTTCTGGGGTACTCCTGAAAAGACAGCTACCACTGTTATGACAACAACAGCTGTTAAGCTTGATGCTTTTAACATTGAGGAAGTTAAGAACTTAACATCTCAGGATACTGTAAGCCTTGATACATTCGGTAAAGGAAGGGATGCTTTATTCCTTATAATCCCTCCTGCCAATAAGACCTATAACTTCCTTGTATCCCTTATGTATACCCAGTTATTCGACCTTTTATATTCATTAGGTGATGCAGGATGTGTAGGAAGCCGGTTCTTTAAATTAAAGAACGGGGAATTAGTAAGATTCTTCCCTAAAGAAGAGGTTGAAAAAGAAGGCTTTATGGATGCAAAGGTTGAAGCCATAAAGAATTCAAGGATTGAATATTTTTCACCTAACGGCTATCCTGAAGGTCAGGATTATGAGGAGGGTTCCTTTAAGACAAAGAAGAAGGGCAAGACTGTTATTGAGAAAGTAAAGATAGACAACGGGTGGTATAACATTATTGATGCAGATGGAGACTTGGTAACAAGGAGATCCACAAAGGAATTAGCAGAAAGGTATTTAAAAGACCTTAAGAATGCCTATCTTAAGGTTCCTAAGATCCCGGAGATTCCCAGTCATGTGCGTTTCCTTATGGATGAGTTCCCTAATATTGGTGAAGTTCCTGAATTTAAGGAAAAACTTGCTACAATGCGTGGATATGAGATATCTACAACGGTTATCTGTCAGTCTATAACCCAGCTTAAAGGTATGTATCCGGATGATTATGAGGTTATAGATGCTAACTGTCCGTTTAAGATTTACTTAGGTGGTGATGAGAACTCAACCTGTGAATATATGTCAAAGAAGATGGGTTCTACAACCGTTAAAGGTCAGAATAACTCTGTTGATTCAAAGAAGATAAATGATTCATATAACATTGAAGAGCGTGCCTTAATGAAGCCTGAGGAAATAGGAAGAATGGATTATTCCAAGCAGTTAGTTCTTATATACGGGGAACAGCCTATTATGGATGATAAATATGATTATCCCTCACATAAGAATTACCGTTTATGCCATGATTTTGCAGAAGACTGCGGCTGTCCTGAAGCTTTGTTATTTGATAAGAAGTCCTTATCCGGTATAGAAAGAGTTCCCATAGTCCTTAAGGGAGAGTTTTCTACAGCTTTATGTGAAGTAAAGCGTTTTTCCATAGAAGCTATGATGGCAGTAATGGGAACTATGGAAGTAGATGAGCTGGAAGAGAAAATGGAAGAAGGAGCAAGACAGGCTATCAAGAGATACTCATTTGATGACAGTGAAGAGACTGAATTTTAAGGTAAATTAACGAAAAATAACGGAAAAAAGTGTCTAAACTAATGTTTAGACCTGATACAGGGTACTAAAAGCACCCCGTATCAGAGATATAAACTCTAAATTTCCGTTATTTTTTTAATATTTTTTCATATATATGTAAATTGTTGTACACATTTCATTTAGGAGGAAAAAGATATGGCATATAATGAGACATCAGATCCCGAAGCTTTAAAAAAATCAATGGAAGATATGGTAATGAATCCTTTAAAGCTTGTTACCAATATTACAAACCATACAATTCAGAATGCAAAACTTAAGGATAAGACAAAAGAGATGATGATGCGTTTTGTGGACAGGGTAAATTCCGGTGAATATCCTGTTGTATATAAGGTTAGTCAGAGCAGAACAAAAGAATTAATGGATCTTTTGGAAGCTCAGAATATACCTTATTATATGATTGATACAAAACAGCATGACGGTGATACTATCTTTATGGTATCAGAAAAGGATCAGGAAGCTTTCTTCGAGATTCTTCAGAGTTTTGAAATGACTAACTTAAACTTCTATAAAGACTGTGATGTTCTTACCATGATGAACAGCGTAAAAGGCGTTTATGAAGAGACATTTATTTATAATTATGAAGATGAGGTTGCTGCTGATATTGCCGTACAGAAGGCATATAATGCAGGAATAGCTGTTGCAAAGGAAAAGAATGATGACGGCTCTTACTCCGTAGTATTTCACCCCAACAGCATATATAATACTCATGACGGTGAAAAAGGGTTGTTGCGTTTTGAGCTTGCAATGGCAAAAGAAAATGCAAAGAATAATATAATAGCAGATGAAATCAAAGGTACTACAGATTTAGATCTCCGTATCAAGCAGGCTGAGTGGGACAATGCCCAGTTTGAAAAGTTTGCAGAAAATGTATTAAAAGGCAAAGAATGTACATTTGAGGATTATGAAGGAAAATCAGACTGTTTTATCGAATTTAAGAATAATAATCTGTATGTCAAAGAATTTAAAAACGGAATGTGGACAGATCAAGTAATGAGTGGAATAAATGATTGTAAAGATAAAGAAACCATTAAGAAACTCTGTTCAGCATATGCAGAGAGAATTAAGAATAATACCTGTATAGATAATAAGGAATTAAGAGATGCTGTTGAAGAATTTAGGAAAGATATTACTAACACAACAAAGAGACAGGAATTAGGAGAAATTATTACAGATAAAAACGGCAAAGTGATGGATTGCAGAGATAAATCAAACAGTGACCAGTTATATTCAGGATATGATGATGAACTTAAAGAAATCTTAAAAGAAGCTAAAGAAGCCTGCAGAAAGAAATATCCTGATGTAAAAATTTCAAATGTAGGTGTTATAAAAGATGCCATTAAGTTCGAAAAAGAATATGTTATCGGGGCATTAAGGAGAGAAGCCGAGAAAGATGTTGACGGATACCATAAAGACTGGCTTAATAATATAGCTGACAGTCTTGAAGGTAAAGGAAAGGAAACTATCCTTACCCCTGTAAAGAGTGGAACCGACAGCATTAAGAGCATCATTAATAACTTTACAAAGATTACAGAAAAAGAAGCCGGAAAAGAAGAAGAAAAAGAAGCCGGAACAGAAAAAGAATGAAATAATTTTTTAAAAGCAGTAAAATAGGGGATGTGTATTCTCCCCTATTTTTACTGTTTAATAAATAAAACCGGAGGAAAATTTATATGATATTCAGATCAAATTATTTCAAAGATGAAAATAAGATGAAAAAAGATAAGAATGAAGCTTTTTTATACAGGGTTGATGAAGGTCGTGATGACGGAAGATATAAATCAATTATTATGACTATATCTATCCCTGAAAAGTTAGCAAAGGTGTGGAAAATCCCTTGTGTAAAAGGTGAATATTTAGTTAAGTGTGAAACTGTTTTTGATACATCTGAAATATCATATAAATATGTTTTATACAATAAATATATAGGTAAGATAGTAAGCAGGCATTATGATATGGCAAAACCTGAAAATGCCATGGATAAAAATCTTAAACTTGAACTGCCTTATTATATAGAACACGGAGGAAAATTTGAGAACCCTTATAAGGAAATATATTCAAACGAATATATATCATCACCCACGGCACCTCCTGCCATAATAAAAATAAGCAGAGATGATGAAGAAAAAGACATTTATTATTTTTCAGAAAGTAATTTAAAAGAAGGTGAAGCAATAACTCCGGAGTGGCGTTATGGGGGTGTTTATATTCCTGAAACATATACTGAATGGGGTGTGTTCTGGAAAAATATTCCTGAAAACTGGAAGGATTATACAGTTCCTGACGATTTTCACAGCGAGATAGATAGTATTCCCTGTGATATAAACTTCTGGATAATAAATGAACAGGAAGTCGCTATTCCTGTTGACCATAATTCAAGGGAATATAAGGAAATGATGAGCTTTGGATTAGGAGATGGAGTTCTTTTTAATGTATCTAACAGAGATTTTTATGAAAAAATTGAGAATAAGTACATTCCTAAGGATATAAAGATAGATGATGTATATGCAAAGCCCGTTTTAAAGGAAGATAAAAACGGTGAAATTGAAGTCACATTAGAATGTGCTATAAATTTAAATAAGGCTGATCTTGTAAATAACGAAATACAATATCCAAAAGAAAATGGGGATTGTATAATAGGTTATATAGATTGGCGTAAACTTTACGGCAAATATGAAGAAAATTATATATCTCATATGGATTCTTATGTATTTAAGGAATTCAATGATGCCGTTGAAAAAGGATTTCTTTTAGGGGCTTCAAGGAAATATAAAGAATATTCTGCATTTGAAAAAGAAGATGTTAAAAGAAAGGATAGAAAGGAAATCCATATCTTAAAGGTATACAGGGATCCTTCAAAAACATTTCCTGACGCTTCAGTATCAATGGTACTTGAAATACCCGAGCGTCTTGCAAAGATGTGGAAAATACCTTACAACAAGTTTACAAAACCTATGGTAAGAGTAGAATACAGCTCTACTGTAGAAGACGGGTTCTTTAGGAATGTAGATGTTGACTTTTATTATTATCCGGTAGAAATAATAAACAAAAATGTTGTTATAGGAGAGGAAGTAAAGATAGAGCGTGATTCTGAAACCTATCACGATATGAAATATTATGATCTTAACGGGGGATATTTAATAAAAGGAGTTGACTTAAATGTTCCTATGGAAATAGAAACAAAAGACGAAAAATATAAAGAAACATATAATCTGAATTATTTGAATTATACAAGAGAAGAATCTAATTACAAATATGATACAGACAAATTATATTATCTTACTTTTGGAACACAGTATTATAAAAAATATAAAATAGAAAATAATATTAATGGTCAATATTGCAGACTTAAAATAAATAATGAAGAAGAAATGAATTATTCAATAGCTTTATCGACCGATAGAGATACTCCTTGGTTTGAAAAGCGTTTTAATGCAGGTTTTGGCTATGGTTATGAAGATAACGATAAAAGAGAAATCTATTATAGCTGTATTCCTGTCGATAAGTTTGATGAATACAATAAAAAATCAGAAGATATTACCGGTATAGACCTGTAAAGAAAACCTGTAAACTGTAAACAATATAAAAGCCACAGTAGTTAATACCGTGGCTTTTTCTTATCTTATTAAGTTTTTAAGATTTCCCGGATCAGTCAATGAAGAGGTTGTCTACACTTACATCTTCCTCATTTACTGTAGGAGCCTCAAATCCGCTTCCTGCATTCTCTTCCTTTGCAGGAGCAGGGGCAGGGGCAGGATCTTCTGCTTTCTCAGCTTTTTCCTCTGTACCCTTGGACTCAGCCTTATCCTTATCCTTGATCTTTGCAAACTCAACATCCAGAGCCTTATAGCCCATGTGACGGACATTGTGGTTTACATAGGTCTTATCACCGACAGTCTTTTCTGTGGTGTATTCCATACCGGGAGTAGTAACGATTGTTACATAAGCAGGATTATCCTTGTGGCTGTAGTTGCCGAAAAGCTTCTTAACCCTGATGATAGGATCCTTTGCCTTATCCTCATCAGTCTTGCCGGGGAAGCTGTATACGCTTACGATATGCAGTACCCTTCTTGTAGCCCCTTCCTTATCGGAATCAGGATCCGGCTCTACTGTTGAAACAGCGATATCAAAATGAGGCTTCTTGGGCTTAGCAGGAACAGTGCTTCCGTCTGCTGCAGTTCTTTCTTTTGTCATCCTTGCAGAACCGTCTGCATTCTTTTCCTCGTTATAGCTTGCAAACATAACCTCGCCACTGATAACGGAAAGATCTTCATAATCAAAGCTTCCGGACTCTGTGGTTACGAACATTGCGTCATAGCTCTTATTTCTGGGGTTATTAAAACCAACCACGGTGATCTTATCGCCTACAGAAACCTTCTCATCAAGAGGAGTCTCGTTTGAAACGGGGAGGGAAATATTCTCTCTCTTGTTTGTTGTTCTGTTGAAAGTCTCTGACTTAACATTGTACTTAAGCCTGTCGTCGGAAATGCTCTCAACTACGCCTACGATCGTTGTTAAACCTGTCTTCTTGTTGTCATAAATTCTCATAACTTTGTTCTCCTTTTTCTTTTTTTTTGCGTACAAAACTACTTACGACTTTCAGTTTCTGCGATATCATATTTGAATATCGTACTTGTATATGAAAAAAAATAAAAAAAATAAGGGTATTTTTAAGCTTTAAAAAACACCCTTAAAAAAATATTTTTTTATTATATCTATACTACATTCTTAAGGATTTCGTAAAATTCTCCCGTTCTTCTCCAGCCGTTATTGGATAATGACGAAATGGCTTTGCTTGCTGTATCAAAACTTATGTTTTTACAGTCTGATATGCCGTTTCTCATAAGAAGTTTAGCCTGCTTATATGAACAGAGGTTATTGTTTCTTCTTTCTACCAGATTATTTATAAGGAAAGAACAATACCCTTTAGTTGCTAAACACTGAGGAGAAATTCCGTAATCTAACAGTTTGAATACCTGAGCCTCTGTAGCTTTGTCAAAAAACCATTTCCCTTTATCCCAGTAAGGGCAGAAATCAAGTCCTAAGGCTGTAAGCACGGGGTCTATTGCAAAGATAAACCCATATTTTCCGGACATTATCTTATAACATTTCTCAGAAAGGGGAACAGCTTCCTTTTTCTTTCTGAGTTCATATATGAAATTCGGATTCTTTCTAAGCTTCTGAATATACATATATGATATATTTAAAGGATTTCCTAAAGACTTGCGTTTCATACGCTCCTCTTCAAGCCTTTTTTCTTCTTCGGCACGCTTTAAAGCCCTGAGTAAAGCATCTTCTCTTTCTTTTTTAACATCTCTTGCATAATCCATTACCATATTGAAGATATCCTGACCGTCAGACTTATCATTTTTACATCTCCTTATGACTTCAGCCTTATCTTTTTCATCAACATCCAGTTCTCCGGCAACGATATCTGCTATAGATAATGTCTGTTTATCTTTTCTGCTCTTCCAGAAGAAGTCAAGAATAAGGAGATTTTCTTTTCCGGGAGCCTTTCTGGTTCCTCTTCCTACTATCTGGGTAAGAAGAGTCTCTGATTTTGTTATCCTTAAGTTAACAATGGCATCTACAGAGGGCTCATTATATCCTTCCGTAAGAAGCATTGAGTTTATAAGGATCTTTATCTCCCCGTTCTTAAATTTTTCCATTATTTCAGGAGAATCTTTCCTTTCCCCTGCAACATAGTCAGCATTAATACCTTTATCCTTAAATATCTTTGTAAGTCCTTTGGCAGTAGCTACCAAGGGTACAAATATAAGGGTTTTTCTGTTACCTGTCTTATCTATGACTTCATCTGCTATCTTTTCCATATAAGGAATAAGAGCAGCTCCGATATCCCCTGCACTGTAATCTCCTGTCTGCATACGGACATCTGAAATATTTATCTTTACGGGGCAGTTTCTTACAACAATAGGGGATAACCACCCGTCCTTTATTGCAGAGGTTAATGTGTATTCGCTTGCAACATCATCAAATTTTGTGGAAATATTGCTTTTATCGCTTCTTTTAGGCGTTGCAGTAACTCCGAGTACCTTTGCTTTATCAAAGTAATTAAGGATCTTCTTATAACTTTCAGCAAGGATATGATGGGCTTCATCTATCATTATGAGGGAATATTCATCCCTTGGAAAAGACTGTAATCTTCCTGAAGAATTTAAGCACTGTATGGATGAAATTACTATCTGTTCTTTAGGAAAATGTTTTCCGGACAGATATCCGGTAGGAATGCCCGTCATTTTCTCAATTTCTTCAGCTCCCTGCTTAAGAAGGGTGTTTCTATGGGCTAAAAATAATACTTTTCCCCCGTTATTTACTTCATCTTCTGCAATAGCAGCCATACATATTGTTTTTCCTAATCCGGTAGGAAGAACAATAAGGTCTTTCTTATGTCCCTTATTAAAGGAGTCCCTTACTTTCTTTATGGCATTTTCCTGATATGGACGCAGTGTTATAGCTTTGTTATTCATAATAAACCTCTCTTTCTCTATTTATATATGAAAAATAAAATTTTACTAAATAATTTAAGCCCTCTTTTTTTTAGTTATTTTTTATTTTTCATATACTAATGACGGATTCGAGATAAATTCAAAGGAAAGGACGAATATTATGGAATTAAAAGGTCGTGTAATGGCTGCAAAAGGATATCTTGTAAATGATAATGAAATAAACATATTCTGCTTAAAAAAGACCTTTAAAATAAAGGATCTTAATAAAAATCAGATAACATTCAGCAATGAAGTCGTTTTTATCGGAAAATTTATAGATAATGAAACTATAGATATAACCGATATTGATGATCTTCCTACGATAGACAATACTTCGGTTTTAGGAAAGAATTTCTTCTCAATAATACATGATGAGGACACATATGCTGTTGCACTTATTACAGATATGTGCAGTTTTATTGAGGATGATGACAATCTTATAATAAAATGCAATACAAGTGAGGGTTCTATATCGGGAGTTATACAGAAACCTAAGGTTGATGATATAAACGACTGGTTTTATGGAGCAGATAAGATAATTGTCCTTACATCAAAGAATGCTCAGGTTGATATGGAAAATAAGAAGCTTACTCTTAATGAATGTAAGTATCTGTTTTGAGCCATAAACCCCCAAGAGAATTCAGTTTGGACAGTTATTTGAGGGATACGGCAAGCATAAATTTTGTTAATGTATCCCTTTTTTATTTGTATTTTTTCATATATTTATAGTTAGAGTCCATTGATTTAATAACAAATAAATATAAAAAGAGGTGTTCTAAATGGAAAATAAAGAAATCTTTAAAAAACTGTCACAGGCGTTCTTAAACGCAGACATACAGAATAATGACAATGACATAACCATAGACTTTAAGGATAAGGAAACAGTTATTCCTGCAATGGAGACATTCACGGAAGTATTAGATGATATTGACTGTGAGAATTTCTTTGAAGAGGCAGGCTTGTTTGATGAGGAAGAAGATAATTTTGATCTTTAATTAAGGAGGAAGAGAATGATTATTGTTGAAGAAGGTCGTGAAGACTTATTCCTTAAGGATTATATGAAATATGTAGAAGATAATGAGGGTCCTGTTGTATATAAGGATAAAGAAATCCCTTTATCTTCAGTAAAAGCTATTGTATGCGATAAAAGGTCTTCTGGAATAAAACCCGAAAGACTCTATGAACTCTGTACGGTCATGAATGAGGAGAATATAAATATCACTCCTTTTTCTGCCCATCAGATGCTTAAGGCAGAACATAATGGAAAAACGGATATATGGATAGAAAAATATAAGGAAACCGGAATATCTTCCATAAGTTATAATTCTGAAAATGAATACCTTTCAGAGTTAAACAGATTATTTTCTGAAGATAAGAGATTCAGGGGAAGGATTCCTCAGATAACTCCTTATATTGCTTCCGTCCTTAATTTTTATTCCTGTGATAAAGAGGTATGTTCTGAAATAGTATCCAAATTCCAGATAAATGCAGTTAAAGGTATAGTAGATTCCGGGATAAATAAGATGGATGCCGTTCATTTATTCTGTGCTTTGCCCATAGATAACTTAATTAAGATAACCGGAAAGCATGAATTATGTGAAACGATATCCTCTCTGCTTTCTAAATCTGTAAAAAAGGATAATGAAGGATATAAGAACATTGCCTTATGGATGGCTAATCACCCTGAAACAAATATCCAGACCATAAGGGATCTTTATGACAACAGAGATAATGTTTATATAGACAAAGATATGACTGTTGATGCTGTTCTTACCAAAATGTCTGTAAGTGAGGGCATGGACGAGGTAAGAAGAATAGAAAAAGCATATAAGAAATGTGGTTTTAAGCTTAATGACTGTAAATGCCTGTTAAAAGACAATCCTACAGAATATGGCAGATATAAAGCCCGTATATTAGACGGAAAAGATCCCTATCAGGTTATGTTGGGGGAACTTACGAACTGCTGTCAGTGTTTGGGCGATGCCGGAGAAACCTCAATGATGTATGGTCTTACAAATGAGCACGCAGGATTCTTTGTACTTGAAAATAAGAAATCCGGCAAACTTTATGCTCAGGCTGAAATATGGGAGTATGATGAAGATACTCTTGTATTTGACAACATTGAATTTGCAAATGATGCAGAGATAAGCCAGTATAAGGAAGCATTGGGAGCTTATGTATTAAATTCTCCTTATAAGAATATAATAATGGGCTGTGGATATAACGGACTTAATAACGGAGAATTTGAAAGAGCTCCTGCAGTAACACCCCATGTAACTCCTTATGACATATATGTTATGAGTTATGAGGAAGATGCTGAAATTCCCGGAATGAGTGAGGAAGATGAAAAAGAATGCCTTGAGATAAGTTCTGTAGAGAAAGCAAAAGAGCTTTTAGACAGTGGAAAAGTTACCTATTACAGTTACTTATATTCGGATGTAGATGACGGAAAAGGAACTGTTTATCTTAAGAAAAACGGAAAAGTATCTGATTATTTCAATATTCCTGAAGACAGACAGAAAAGTGGTTTTATTATGGGCTTAAAAACCGGAAACATTATGGAAAAAGCCTTGTCTGTAATGATTGAAAATAATGAAGATTATGAAAATGAAGAAGAAGAAACTTTGGAAGAAATTTGATAGGAGATAATTATGGAACTTAAAGAAATCTTGGAAGAAATATCACTGCCTGCAAGGTCAAATAAACACGGGTTTAAGGACACTTCGAAGTTAGAAAAGATAGAAGAAATATTAAAGAGGGAAGAAAGTCCTTTTTACCTTGTAAAAAAGTCTGACCATGCTTGGATATTCGGTAAAAAAGCACCTGTAATGGATGAAAAGAGCCTTCTTATATCAACACATGCAGATATTGTCTCTGAAATTAAGAAACCGTTTTCTGAATACGACGAAAACACAAAATATTTTAAGGGTACATACGATAACATGGGAACTAACGGAGCCTGTGTAGATCTTATGCTTAATTCTGATCTTCCTGATAACATATTTTTTGCATTTACTGCAGAAGAAGAAAGTGGGAGATTTACCGGAGCTGAATATTCATATGCTTATATGAAGAACAGAACAGGGTGTGATCCTGATGTTATCGTCCTTGATGTAACATATGAAGGGTATGATGATGATAAGTTATTCAGTCTTGAAGGATTAACAGCCCCTACTGAAGAAGAAAGAAAGGCTCTTCTTGAAAAAGCATTAAAAACAGATGGAGACCATTCTGCTTTTACGGTAATAAAAATGAAGAAAAAGGATGATAATTCATTTTTACCCAAAGAATACTATTCTGATGAGACAACCGACTGTGATGAGTCTTATTACTATAAAAAACAGAACTGTTTATCATTTTCATTTGATTTACCTACTGATGGTTCAATGCATTCTGATTCAGGTTTATATGTTAAAGAGGCAGTATTTAAAGGATATGTAGAAAGCCTTAAAGCTATGTGTTATTCTCTTACAAATACATATACTGAAGAGATAGAAAAGATAAGTGCCCATAAAGATGGGCTTATCTTAAAAGCAAAAGATACACCTTTTAGGAAGACGACATATTCATATTTTGGAAGCGGTTATTATTCCGGGAGTGACAATATCTTATCTCTTTATAAGCCTGCCAAATACTTTGAAGATATTGATCAGATTCCCGGTCAGATGAATATCTATGATTATATAGATAAAGATGAAGATGAAGAAGAATATGAAGAAGATTGGTATGATTCATTTATAAACACTGCTTATGAAAATGCAGAAATGTATTATCCTGATGATATGGATACCTATTTATCAGATCTTGCTTATGTAGCAGGTTTCGATGAAGGGCTTCCTGAAGAACTTAATGTGGTAGCTCAGGATATATTTATTAGTGTATGGGAAAATATAAATGAAGAAAATATGTTAAATACTGATGATTATGAATAAATTGAAAAAATATGGTTAATTATTATTTTTCATATATAAATGAACATTAGTAGCTCATTTATACTGTATAATTAAGCAGAGATAACTTTTTAAAGGAGTATTTTATGAAAATTAATTATATGGATAAAAATAATAATATCCTCACTGAAATTGATGTTAATTTTGAAGATAAGACGGTGAATATAATAAATCATACCGACAATATTTTTGACAGGGCATTTGGCAATATTGAAAATCCGGATATTGATGATTTTAATTATTTTATAAACAGCAGGTCTATCCCTAAAACACGCTATAATTTTGATGAAGAAATGAAAAGATGGGGGATAACAGATACCTCTCCGTTAGGAATAGTTAAATTCTTTAAAGGAAAAACATCAGATGATGACAATTGGCTTGATTTTATAGAGGATTAATAATGTTAGACATAAATATTTTTAAGAAAAATAACCCTAAAGTCTTTTGATTTTAAGGGTTATTCTTATTTTGGTCTTAATTTAATGATATTGATTAAAACTTTTTTAATGATTTTTTTATTTTTCATATATTTATAGGTACAAATATTAAAAAAGAAAGGATAGACTCTTATGAACGATCATATGGATGAAAATTATGATTATCTTAACTGTGATGAAATAGATGATGAAAACTCATCATTAGAAGAAGATTATGATGAAACTGACTATGATGAAGAAGAAGATAACGATAATACCGATCCCGAAGAAGCAGAGCTGTTAAATAAGATTAAAAGACAGTCTGAAGAATATAATAGAAGGATTGAAAAGTTAAAGGCTGAGGAGCTTAAATATAAGGAAGCAAAGGAAAAATATAATAAGAAGAAACATGATGGGAATCTTTTCTATAAAAGCAAAATGGAGGGAGATACCATAATAGAAAGACTTGGGTATGATAAGGAAGCTAAAAAGAATCCCAAGCCCGGAATGGTTGAAAATTTTATAGATACAAGGGTTCAGAATCCTAAAGCCCGTATTGCCATATATTTAGGGATCATAGTAATCTGTGCAGGGCTTTTAATATACAGGTTTTTTATAGCATGAGTTTTTATGAACAGGAAATAACTGATATATATAACGGTTATGAAATAAGGCACGGTATTATTAAAGGCAATGATACCGTGTTTTTGGTTAAGACAGGCTTAAATGGCAGTATTTACGGATATAATGATAAATACTGCAGAATATCCGAAAGAGTACATTCTAAATACGGATATACCATAATTATCTCTTCAAACCCCTATGACGGTTATGGGGGTATCCGTTTTGGCTTTACGAAGGATCATCTTGATAAAAGCATTAATATTGCAAGAAAACTTGGAGGAAAACAGGTATTTTTATTCGGACACAGTAATGGAGCTTTAATGAGTCTTTTACATGCCTATAAGTATCCTGAAATAAAGAAGATGTTACTTGTTAATACGCCTCTTCATTTAAGCAATATATCTACAGTAAACAAAAAAGCCGAATTATATAAAGACCTTAAGCTTGTTTATGGAAGTCAAGATGATTTTTCCTTTTTACAAAAGGGGCTTAAAAGAAAACCTATTGTTATTGAAGGAGAAGACCATCATTTTTCAAAAGGAATATATAATTTTGAAGATCTGCCTTTTGAATATCTTTTATAAACATTATTCTTAAAAAGACATGTTTGTGGTAACAACGGTCTTTTTTTTTATATTTTTCATATAAAAATGTAGCTAAATAACAGAACTCAATGCTTTTATCATTGAGTCTCTTAAAAGACTGGAGAAAATATGATAATAAACGGAGTCGCAGAAAATATAAAAGTTCATGTATATGCAGAAGATGTCTTTGTATTCTTCATAAAGACAGATGCCCATGTCTGTACAGTAGAAAAGGCTTTAAATGACTGTAAATCCGAATATCTTGGAAAAATAGAGGGTGTTCAGAGGGTTTCTGATGATTATATCGTAGTATATGCAGGACTTAATGAAAGAATAGATTTTACGGATATCTTTGATTCTACATATGTTCTTAAATACGGTGGATACAGAGACACTGAGCCCACATTTGAAGACAGTTTATTTGCTCATGATGTAAAAGAAATCCGTGATGAGATAAGGGAAAGCATATATGATGCATCCCTTTATGAGTTTGATATCTATTTATCAGACTATTATCCGGGACTTACAATGGAAGTAAAAGCCCCTTCAGAAGTTGATAAGGATATGTGTTTAGAGCTTTATAAGAACGGATTTTTAAAGAAGTTAAAAGAAAATAAGAAGGGCTTATACCTTAAGGCAGAAAAGGAAAAAGAACTTTTAGATCTGGTTTCAGAAGAACTGGTTCTTTAAAAATGATATAATAAAAAGGAGAAGAATATGACTGATTTTGAAAAGATTTTTAAGAATTATACAAATGTAACTCTTACAAAGACCGGATTTTCCATAAGCTTTGATAATAGGCAACATGCTATGGAAGCTTTTAAAGAGTTAACGGATAACTTAAAAGAAATGGACAGTAAAGATAAGGAAACGCCGTTAATAAACAGATAAAACAAATAAAATTTATATAAAAAGGAGAAAAATATGGTAAGCACTTATGACATTGACAGTAAAAGACACGAACTTCTGCTTAAGGATGCAAGAGAGGGATTAACAAAGGAAGATTTTAAGGAAGCTTTCATTGAAGCCAGCCTTACAGCAGCGGCATATAAGAAGAAACATGAATGCCTTGTAGACAGCGTTTTTGAGAATCTTGATGAAAAAGATGCTAAATTTGTCTGTGATGATGCTGATGAAAGGGCTGAAGCTTTTGATTACAGAGCCTTAAGCGACGAACAGATGGCAAAACTTGATGAATATGGTTATACGGATCCTATATATCCTATAGATAATTATGAAGAAGCTATGGAATATGCAGAAGCAGGATATCCGGTAGTTCTTCTTAACAGGGATAACACCTTTGATTTTCCTAAGATAGGAATTGATATCGAAAGACATCTTAAAGAAGGCGGTTTAGTAGGAGTAGATATGTTTGCTGTTGAGGATAAGGAAATAAAGTGGCTTGAAGAAGGACTTGATGACGATATAGATAACTCAAAGAAAGACTAATATTTTTAATATCTAAAGGCTTTAATAAAACTCATTATTTGGGAACTGTATATATAATTACAGTTCCTTATTTTTTTAAAATTTTTTCATATAAATTAAAAGATATAAAATGAAAGGAATTTATATTTTATGAACTTATCACAGAAAATAGTAAAAAATCGCATAAATCTTGAAAAGAAAATTGCTTCAAAATATGATATTAATGAATATGATTTAATGGAACTGTTCCAGATTCCTTCAAAAGTTGTAAAACAGGATATTAAAGAGGGAGAAATAACTTTTACCGGAACAAAAGAGTTTGATGTAAACAAAGAAAAACACAGGCTTTATGAAATGGCAGATAAAAAAGCTAATTTATCTAAAGAAGATGCTTTAGCTCATGTAGGAATGTGGATAGAGCCTGAATATTTCGGTGAAAAAACAAGAAATTATAAAGGATTATATAAAGAAGAGTCTATTCAACTTGGAAAAGCTGTTCAGTTAGCAAGATATGGCTTTACCCTTGATGAAATAAAAAAGTCTTTAAACTTGGGAAAGATAGACAGAATATTTGTACAAAATGAAGTAAAGGATAAAGGATTTAAAAATGTTGTGTTTGGAAAAGGTTCTCAGAATGAATTTGCCGACAGGAGAAAAGAATCCGGAGATAGTATTGAAGATATAAACCGTGTAAATGGAGCTGTAAAAAAGAGGCTTGAAATAGGAGAACATTCTTATAATAAAATAAAGGAAAAAAGTAAAGAATATCAGTCAAAATATAAAAATAATTATCCGGATACCAGTAATAAAAGAAAAAGGATATATCCTGAAGAAATTCAGAAAGAAGCTTATGAACGCTGGACATCAGGAGAATGTACTCAGAAAGAGTTAGCAGAAGAATATAATGTAGACAGGGTTACAATAGGAAACTGGTGTTCTAAATTTAAAGATATTGATATAAAAACGGGAGAAATTGATGTAAAAAAGGATATTCCTACCAAAAGACGCAGAAATGTAAAGAGAGAAAAGAGAGAAGCAAGAGAAGAAAGAAATGAAAAGATATTAACATTATATTCAGAATATAAAAAAGATATGACTCATTCTGAAGCTATAAGTAAAATATCAAAAGAATTAGGTTTATCAGGAGGATATGGAGGGTATAGCACTGTTTTAGGAGTTTTAAGAGAAAACGGTTTATCACCCACTAAATTTGAAAACAGCAGAGGAAAAAAAGATATTCCTAAAGCTTCTGAAAATTATAAAGATGCTTATGCTTTAAAGTATCGTTCTTTCTTCGGATATGGTCCTAATGCCGGAAAAACAAAAGACAGAACAATGTCAGAATATCAGACTGAAGTTCTTAACAACCAGACAGAATTAGGCTATGAACTTAAGAATAATCCCGAAGCTAAGGAATATGCTAAAAAACATAAGGGAGATATGAGTAAATATTTCGATAAGAAGAAAGAATTAGCTTCTGAAAAAGATGAAGAAAGATGTTAATCCTTTAAAAATCCTCTTTTTATTAAAGAAGAGGATTTTTTTATATTAAAAAATGCACTTTTTTTTAGTATTTTTCATATAAATATAGCAATATTTAAACTTTAAAAATATAAAAAAAAGGAGAAGAATATAATGAGAACATCCGGACAGCTTAGGAAAATAAATAACTGTGAATTCAATCCAAATGCCAATATATCACAGAATAATAATGTTCTTACACTTGCTGTTACCCAGAAGAAGATCATAAAAAGATTAATGATGGGAGAGCCTATTCCTGATGTAAAGGCTGAACTTGAGAATATGCTTGATTCAAGGGGATATGTATGGGAAAACATAAACCAGAAAGAAAGTACGCTTATTGTGATGGCAAAGAAGATTGAAAGATTTGTTGATTATGAGTCTTCTGATTTCAGGTCTCATAAGCTTTTCCCGGAACAGGTAAATAACGGAAATCCCGTTGTTGTGGATTTCTTCGGGGAAGAGATTGAAGCTAAACCTGATTATGTTGTTGAAGATGAATCCCGTATATATGTCTGCAAGATAAAGACAGGCAGATCAAATAACGGAACTAATGATATAAAGAGTAATGAAGCATACTGCCTTGGTCTTTATGGCGATAAGATGAACGAGATGAGGGAAGCCTTGGGAGAGACTAAGAAAGAGGTTGTTGTTCAGTACCTTTATTTAGGTGATCCTACTTCCAATTATGAGAATCTTACCTTTTCAAAGGCAGAAGACGGAAGATATCGTATTCCTTATGACAGTCCTGATAAGAAATATAATAAGATTTCAGAATGTCTGTTTGATAATGATTTAAAGAAAGAGTTTAAGGAAGCAAGGGAAGCTGAAATCAAAAATCATGAAGCCTGTTCTCCTGAAGACTGTGCAGGGTGTCCTATGAATAATATCCATCATTATGTAGAGCCTCCCATTCCTGCTCCGGTATCTGATGCTGTAAGACCTGTATCGGATGTTCATTTATCAAATGACCAGAGGAATGTAATTAACTATGACAGGGGTATTGCCCGTGTTAATGCCGGTCCCGGTGCAGGTAAGACTCTTGTTGTTTCCTTAAGGGTTGCCGAGCTTGTAAAGAACGGTGCAGATCCCGAGAAGATATGCCTTCTTACATTTACAAATGCAGGAGCCGGAGAAATGACAGCAAGAGCTACAGCCTACAGCGCTGCAGCCGGGGTTCCTGTGGATCCTGATAAGTTTACATCAACAACATTTAATGCTTTCTGTCAGGAGATAATTGATAATAATTATGAAGTCCTTGGTTTTAAGAGAAAGCCCAGAGTTGTTCCTCCCGAAACCCAGAGAGCCCTTATAAACAGGATACTGGATCAGTTCCCTCAGATAAGCTCTTGGACATACGGTTCTTCAGTTCAGAAGATATATAACAGGAAGACTTCAAAGATAGCCTTTGTAAGGGCTACAGATGATTTTGCCCTTATTAAGAAAGAGGGTTATACAAGGGATAATTATCCTGCTGAATGGAACCGTATTTATACATCGGATGACCTTGATTATCTGTTCATGATGTATGATGAGTATAATGTCCAGCTTAAAGACAAAGACATGCTTGAATTTGATGATCATATATTGTATGTTAAGAAGCTTCTTGAGATAAATCCCCATCTGTTTGAGGAGTTAGGCTATGAACATATAATTGTTGATGAATTTCAGGATACTGATTATCCCCAGATAGAACTTTTACAGAAGATGGTAGATGTACCTCAGTTTAAGTCCTTAATGTGCGTAGGTGATGATAGCCAGTCAATATTTGGATTCCGTCATACATCACCTGAATACATGGTTAACTTCAGCAATTATTTCGGACTCTTTGATGATTTCTCCCTCGTTGAAAACCACAGGTCTAAGAGAGCTATAATTGACTATGCTAACCTCGTAAATGATCAGGCTAAGGTTAAGGTAGACAAAGAACTTATAGCTACAAAACCTCAGGGTGAAAAACCTATTGTTCAGGGATTTTATTCAGATAAACAGGAGTATATGTGGATAGCAAAACAGGTTAAGGCAAGGTGGGATGCCGGAGAGCGTGATATTGCTGTTATCATGAGTGACAGATATGAGCTTGCTCCCGTAGCTGATGCCCTTACTAAGTTAGGGGTTCCTTCAACCTTAAAGAGTCCTGTTTTAGTAACACAGAACTCAAGGGTTTGTGCCCTTACAACATTCTATGATGCATTCCTTGGACGCTCGACTCAGGGGTTTGTTGATTATAGGAATATCATAGAGCACGGCAACTTAAAGACCAAAAACAAGGAGGAGTTGGAGCTTATTGCCGATAACTTCAAGAATGACATAATCGACTGTGAGAAAACCAAGGAAGCTTTTATGGAGTTTGCAAAAGCCCTCGATGTTGATGAGGTTGATGAATGTTATCAGGATTTCCTTGAGAAAGTTGACGACTGCAGGGATATGGATGAGATATGTGAATTTATGGAAGACTTCAAGATGTACGGCAAGGACTCTACCTACAAGCGTGAAGGCAGGTATGACGGAGTTTGTCTTACCACAATACATTCTTCCAAAGGTCTTGAGTGGAATACTACATTCTTATGCATTGATAAGCTTGATGATAAGAAGTACCATGACAGACCTGCAACATATGAAGCTAACGGTGAATATGATGAACAGATCAGGAAGTGGTTTGTAGGATCCACAAGGGCAAGGGAAGAGCTTATAATCACCGGAAAATATGTGGTTTCTGAAAACACGGATTCAAAGAAGGGTGTATGTGAAAGGATATACAATAAGTTTCTTAAGACTTCATACCAGCTTCTCGGAAAAGCTTGGGATTATGACTTTATGGAAAGCGAGAAGGTAAAAGCTAAAGAGAAAGCTGAAGCTGGTGGTAAAGACTTAAAAACCCGTGTCCGTCAGGCTTTAAAGGATTCAAATGTTCCCGTATTCGGAAATGCAGGTAATTCTGCTCCTAACAGATTATCTGCAAATGTAGCAAGGGCTTTGCAGAACAATGTGCTTGATGTAAAGGAAGATATTTAAAGTAAATTAAAAGAAAGAGCAGTGGATCACAAAAACCACTGCTTTTTTTAATTATTTTTCATATATTTTTAGCAAAATTAATAATAACAAAAAAAAGGAGAAACCATATGAAAATTGATGAACTTATAAAATTCTTAAACGAAAGGGATTATGAAACGGATATTGTCCTCATAGTAAAACAGGATACGGGTTATATTATGGAATTATATAACTATATGGACGGAACTCATGAACATTCGGAAGTTATAGCAGACATTTCTTTAGAAGACCTTTATTCTGGTGAGAGAAATGATGAAATCATAGATATCCTTGAGGAAAAAGGAATATTTGATAAGGTTGCAAAAGAATATATTCGTTCATATTTAAGAAAAGAGCTTAAGGCTACAGATGAGGAAATTCAGACCTTTAAGGATACTTCCTTCCATAAATGGGCTGATCTTGACTTAAAATCATCTGATATCAAGGAATTTTGTGACATAGTTAATAAAAATACTAAGATTTCCGGCTTAAATAAGTATGATATTGAATATTTAAGGGGTAAAGACCAGTTTATGAGGGGAAGCGAACCTTTGGCTAACAGGATAATGACAGATATCTTTGCTGTTATAGATGAATATGAGCAAAGCCCTTTCATCACTTTATAAAAAGGATAATAAGGAGACGGGTTAAATGTATATACCTGAAAAAGTATTAAATAAAATAGAGAAAAGACATACAGATAATGATAAAATATATGTTGCTGAAGATATGTATAACGATATTATGTCGGATACTAAAGAAACATATAAAAGTTATCATATGTCTGTCTTAGCCAATGCTCTTGAATTATATTATAAAGGGGTTTTAGAAGAATCAGGCTTAAATATTGCAGATTCTTTAATGAATGAATCACATGATTTGTACCGTTTGAATTCGGAAATATCCAGTAGGATTCAGGAATTAGATGTATGTGATACCAAAAGTGATGAGAGAGCTTTAAGATATTTTTTAAGAGATTTATCTGCTCTTTATATTGACTCAAGATATCATTTTGCACAGACAAGTTATGAAGATTTTTGCAAATGCAGGGATTATTTAAAAATACAAAGAGATAAATGCATGAGTTTGTTAGATCCTTCAAGAAAATGGGATAAACAAAAACAAATAATTGAAGCCAATAATCTATCAACTAAATCTTATACTCCGTCAGAAGAAGCTAAAAATTTTATAGAAGAAGGAGAGGAATTTATTTGATAGTTAAGATTTCAAATAAAATTCCGGAGAAATTTGTCTCATTTTTTCAGTTAATTTTTATTTTTCATATAATAATAACAGAAAAATATTTATAAAAAAGGAAGAAATATATGAAAACAGAAAGAACATTTGCAGTTTTTACAAAAATTATCGCCAACTGGGATGAAATTGACAGCTTTATTAAAGATGTTATTGCCATTGATACGGGAAATTTTGTTAATTCCATTTCAATAAGCTTATCTGATGTTAAAAACGGTATGTTAGATGATAATTTCATGCCTATTATTTCAGTGACAAATTATAAGGAAAATGATTTGATAGAAGAAATCAGTTTCCGTAATATGCCTTCTGTTATTCGTCCCGATATGCTTCCGGATGATGCTATTATTCTTTGGGAAAGAAAATAATACATAAAAGTATTGTGAATATTTTTAAGCCATGTTTTTATCTTTAAAAATATGGCTTTTTTTTATGTATTTTTCATATTTATATAGGATAAAAGTCACAAAAAATAATATATTTAAAAGGAGAGGATAAAAATGATTATTTACAATGAAAAAGAAATGGAATCAGAGTATTGTGTATCAGATGATATGCTTCTTATTATAAATTCCACTTTACCTCTTTCTGAAATATTCGATAAGCTTCAGAAGGAAGAAGATCTTGATCCTGAAACTGTTCAGATAAGAGCTTATATGAATAATGAGGGCAAAGTTGTCCTTGAATCAGATAAAACGGATAAATCTAACCAGTTAAGCAGGGTATTATCTGATGAAACAATAAATGACCTTGAAGAACAGATGGTTCAGGAAAAAGGTTATGGTCAGAGGAATGACTTATTTAAAGCATTTGAACAGTTTAACTGGGGAAATAAGTACGAAGGATATGATATCAAGGCTTTTCCTTTTACTCTTAATAAAAATAAGAATAATGAGATTATAAGAAGACATATTGCTCTTTCTTCCGGGATTATGCCCACAATCTATAATGAAAAGGATAAGTCCTTAAAGGAATTAGTTGCTTTATCTAACCTTGGTAATGACCTTTACCGTAATTTCGGAAAAGGTTCTGTTACTAATGAAAATCCTCTTCCTTCTATAGAGGATATTGAATTTTACTCCCGTTTTACAGAGTATGAAAAACAGCTTATGAGAAAAGGAAATGTTCCTCCCAGAATGCTTCTTACCCTTAAACATGAGCTTGAGGATAAGGTATGTAAGGGATCCGTTATAACAGAGGATATGTATAATGACTTAAGAAACGGGAAAAAGGTAGAAGATATAATTTCTTCAAGAATATCCAATGTTGCTTTGTCATATGTAGATAAATTCAAGGCTGAGTTTAAGAAACAGTACGGTTTTGACAGATCTCCTATAATTCCTGAATTTATTACGGGAATTATTACTGTAAAAGGAGATTCAGACCTTACTGATAAAGAGATTGAAGAAGCTGTTAAGTCTTTTAACCGTAACTCTATGCAGGCTGCGGTACATGATATAAAAGAACCCGGAAAGGATAAGGAAACAAAGATAACTGTTGCCCAGACAAGAAATCCGGCTTTAATTTACCTTGCAACACAGTTTCCTATGCAGGATATGCCTAAACAGATGATAAGGGCTTTAGCTACCTATGTTAACCCCTCCAATATAAAAAGCCTTGTTGAAAAAGGTTTTCCTGAATGGATAAAGGAACATAAAAATGACTCTGTAGCAGATGTTGTTAAGCTCTTATCCATAGTAAATAAGGTTGACTCTTTTGACAAGGATAAGAATGCATTCAGCCTTTATAATAAGACAGTAAACAAACGGGCTGATAAAGACAGGATCGAATACGAGAAAAAATACGGATATAAATTTTCAGATAATGAAATAGCGATAAGGGGAAGAAACATAGTCATAGAGCAGGGAGCTTACCGTATAAGGATGCTTAAAGCCGACGACCTTGTTAACTTTTCCGTTGCATATACTGAAAATACCCACTGCTGTCAGCATCTTTCGGGTGCTGGTGAGTCCTGCGTATGGAAATATACAACGGATCCTTTTGCAGCATGTGTAGTTGTAGAAGATAAATCCGGTCAGATACAGGCTCAGGGCTTTGTCTGGACAGATGAAGCAAAAGACCTGTTTGTATTTGATAATATAGAATATCACCATGATCCTTCTGCAGGAAAGCTTACCAATATCATTGAGGCTTATATCGAAGCTCTTCCTTATCAGAATGTTCAGATAGGTATGGGTTATGTTGAGGCTGCGGATCAGGCTTGGAACGGCATAGGAAGCCCTATAGATTCTAAAAAAGACCTCTGTGCAACAATCCCTACAACCATAGCTAAAGGACATATATACTCCGACTATCATACTGAAGGCGGTTCAAAAGCAAGAGTTGTTAAAAAAGTTGACGGTCGTACCCATCAGGCTAAGTTGGTTAAATATACGGTAAATACTAATGGTCTTAAGATAACAGATCCCGGAGATGAACCTACAAAATGGGATATCTTAGCATCAAAAGAATTTGCCTTTATGTTAAACGACTGTTCAAAGAGCATTGATGAGCGTTTAAGATTAGCTGAAGAGTTCAGAAATAATCCTACTAAGGAACTTCAGTTACAGGTTCTTGATTCCTGTCCCGAAGCTGTACTTTCCCTTGATAATATCGACACGGAAGTACAGTTAAGAATGTATGATAAGAGTACAGACCTTGCTAAGAGGATAAAGAGACCTTGTAAGGAACTCCAGATAAGGTTTTCTGAAAAGGATCCGTCTTACTTAAAGACTATAGAAAATCCTGATCCTGAGGTAATAACCGGAGCCTTAGAAAAGAACGGACTTCTTATTTCAGTAATAAGTAATCCTACTTATGATAATTACCTTACTGCAGTAAAGAGCAACGGTTATGCTTACAGATTCATACCGGAAGACCATTTAACTGAAGAGATTAAGATGGAAGCAGTTAAGCAGGCTCCTAAGGTTGCAAGTTTGCTTAAAAACCCCTCTCCTGAAATACAGTTAGAAGCGTGCAGGGCTTTACCCGATGTTGTACTGCTTTTAAATAATCCTACAATTCAGGCACAGATGGCTGCAGTAAGCAGGAAGCCCGAGCTTGTTCTTTCATTAAAGAATCCTGCTGAACCGGTTGTAAGGGTTTCAGTACAGCGTAATCCTTATATGATAAGAAAATTCCAGTTCCAGTATCCTGATCTTAAGATGGATGCTATAAGGGCAAACGGATTTATAATAAGGGAGCTTAAGAATATAACCATGGAAGAATATAACATGGCTGTACAGCAGAATCCGGAAGTAGCAAGGTTAATAACCCCTCCTGAAACCATACTTCACGGGGCAATTGATTCAAGAGGATCAGAACCCGGAGATGAAGACGGCATAGAGCTGTAATGAATATAAAAAGGTTTCTTTATCCAAAAGATAAGGAAATCTTTTTTTATGGTAAAAATTTATTTTTCATATATTTATAAGAGACACAAACGCTAAAGCGTTTAAATAAAAAGCTTTATAGGAGGACTCATGAATAAAGATAGACTTGAAATATTACTGTATAACGCAATAGATATGCTACTTGCTGAGTATGATCGCACGGATATACTTGATAATCTTGGTATGACACTTGATGAATACAATCAAGTGATGGAATTAGATAAGGAAATAAGTGATTAAATGCCACTGGGAGTGTCAATTAAGAGCATTAGGGAGAAAAATATGAAGAAATCAGAATTAATGGATTTAGTCGGAAAGAAAATAAAAGTTGTTTATAACGATGGAAAAGAAGACTTTGGAGTATTACAGTATGCAGATGATTTTTCATCAAAACATGGGTATAGAAAGCCTGATAACTTTTATTTTAAGGATAATCCATATTCAAATGTCAGTTTTAAAGTAAGTCATCTTAAAAAGATAGAAATATTAGAAGACCTTGAAGAAGACAAAGACATTAATCTTTAGATTAATGCTGAAAGAAATATAAACCCTTTTTTAGAGAGGAGAAATATATGTATCTGCCTATAGATATAGTAAAAAGAGAAAAAGAATATATGTCGGCATATACTGACCTTAATGATAATCCTTTAAGTATGTCTGATTTTGTCTGTTTACTTATAAATAAATTTACAGGTTTAACTCTTACTGCAGATGAAATCTTATACACGATCCTTTCAGGAGAAGTAAAGCAGAAAGACACCTCTGATAAAAATGCTATTGCTATAAGGGATTTTATATTAAGTAAGCAGGGAATGAGTCTTTTATATGATATATGTGGGGAAAATACGGATTATACTAAAATAGATCCGTTTGCAGAAATAATGGATATGTTTGTTACTCCTATCCTTTATCAGAAATGGGCTGAAAATAAGCAGGTATATAAAGCAGATAAAGACTTTGCTAAAGCCCTTATGTATACTGAAAAACTGCAATATACAAAGGAAATGATAAAAAATCTTCCTGTAAACAGTTTTTATCTGGATTTAAGTGATATCCCGGATGGGGAGATACACGGGGCTTTTATCTATGTATATAATGATGAGATAAAAGACAGGTTATATGTATCAACAATGCTTATTACCCATGAGAGTGTAAGCTTTTCATATAGAATGGCTTTTAACTATATAGATGATGAGATAATCTTAACTGAAAAAGATTTCCTTGCTAAAGACAATAATCTTTCTGAAAGATACTGTGATAAAAATGTCATAAATGAGATAAATAAAAGGAAAGGATATTCTTTCTCAAGAAAAGATTATACTATGTTATGTATGCAGACTATAGCATATTTATCTTCTAAAAAGCCTGATATTGAAGAAGATCCCGTTACAAAGAAAACATATAAAGCCCCTAAAAATGGGGTTATAAAAGATAAGTTTTCTGAAGTCAGACAGTGGGATATAGGGGTAAGATATGGTAAAGCTTTCAGACAGAAGACAGAGGATGCCGGAATTAAAACAGAAGACCTTGAGTTCTTATCAGAAAAAGACTCTAATAAGCAGTCAAGAAAGAGTCCCAGACCACATATTAGATGTGCCCATTGGCATAGATACAGATATGGAAAGAATCACAGCTTATTATCTGAACCTGTATGGATGGAACCTATATTTGTGGGATTTTCAGATAATACTAATCCTGAAGACTTACCGGCAGTTATCCATAAGATTAAGTAAAGGAGAGTAAAAATTTATGTCATATGAGAATATAAAAGAAATCATTTCCTTTCTTATTATATTTCTTCCTTTTCATTACACTTATCCCTTAAATAATCCCCGAATTTATCTTCAAAGATATTCTTTTCCGTAGGGGTAAGAGGGATTTTTCCTATAGAAAAATCTTCTGTTTCACCGCCGGTAAGTGTTATTTCTCCATTATCATCATATGAAAGCATAAGTCCGATATCCTTTATACTATATTTTATGAGAGTTTTCTTTAATTCTTCTTCCGTATAGCCATAATCATCCCCATCCATATAGATATATCCGTCACTTTCGCATTTCCATTTTGTTGCTAAATCCGTATCAATATTTTCCATATGTCTGAAGAAGAAATCAGAAAGATCTTTATTAACATCTCCGACTGTAAGAAGGATACCCTTATCATCTTCTTCAAAGCCATAATCTTCAAACCATTCCTTCTCATCAAACTCAAGGGAATCGGCTATTTTTTTCATATAAGGGACAAATATACTCTCCTTCCCATCAACTAACAAATCTATTCCATCTACCGTTCCATAAACCTTAGTGTCATGATATTCATTATGATAGTCTTTATCTCTGTTTTTATCTTCTTTAGAACCTTTAGGAACGGGAAATAAGATATTTACAAGTTCTGTATCAAATTTATTTATATCATTAAAATTTATGCCGTCTATTTTATTAAGCAAATACATAGTACCCTTGGTTCCGTCATCAAGTGTATATTTCTTTTTATCTATATCAAACAGATTAATACTGCAAAAACAGTCATATTCTCCATATGAAGCCACATAATTTTCGTAACCGGTCATATCAGCTATAAAATTTGTTTTGCGGTACAAATCCTTTGCAGCTGAAAATATAGCAGCATTACGATCCATTTCTTTTCCGGTTAATTTACACAGTCTATAGTAATTTTCCAGATATTCTTTTAAGTCAGATGAATTTTTCAGCATATCTTTAGCCTTATTAATGGTAACTTCTTTTGTTCTTAATCCTTTCTCAAGGTCATCTAATCTTGTAAAGCTATTTTCTATGAATTTTTTGGATTCATCCGTAATCTCAAAATTATATGCTTTTAAATGGATATTTTCATTTTCAATATCAGCATCTCCCTCATGATTATAGATCTTATAGTTAATATCCTTATCGAAAGATACATCTATACTGCCATCTTTGGAAATACCTATATGACAGGTATAATTTTCGGATATTTTGGTTGCTAAAAGCCTATTAGGTTCACATTTTTCATATATGGACAGGTCTATATCAATTCTTTCTGTATTAAGGGTATCTTCATCATAATCAATGTTGATATCAAGCTTTCCATTTTCACTAAAGTTCATATTAGAAAGCTTATCTGCTAAATCATATGCAAAATTTCCGATATTACCTATTGTTTCTAAAGGGGCTCTGTCTTTTAAGAGACCCTTAAGTATATCTTTTTCATTATCTTTATTAAATATGATATTTTCATCTTTTATACTCATAATAATATCTCCTTATACTAAAAAATATTCTGTTATATCTATATGAAAAATTTTATAAAAAAGACCTTATAAAGTATTCTAAGGAAATAAATCCTTTTTATTTTAAAAAGTTTATTTTTCATATATATTTAGTTATTTTCTAAAAAGAAAGGGTAATTTTATGATATTTGGGATAGAAAAAGGAATACTTACTCAACAGGTAAACTGTCAGAATGTAATGGGAGCCGGACTTGCTAAAGCTATAAGGGAGAAATACCCTATAGTTTATGATGAATATCATGCTGTATGTCTTAGGAACAGAAAAGAAGATCTGTTAGGTAAAGTACAGATAATAAAAGTAGAACCGGAACTTTATATAGCAAATATCTTTGGACAGTTTAATTATGGAAATGGAAAAGTTAATGGAAAGTGTTATACGGATATTCCTAAACTTATAAATGCTATAGATAAAATAGCTAAAAATTACCCTGATAAGACTATCTATGTGCCTGAAGGAATAGGCTGTGGATATGCAGGAGGGGACTGGGAAGAAGTATATAGTAAAATCCTTAAGTTAAACAGAGAAAATATTATAATCTGGAATACATTAAAAGAAAAAGAAGTAGCTTTATCGGAAGATAAGGAAATATAAGTTTAAGAACAGAGATCATAACTCTGTTCTTTTTTAATCTTACGGTTATTTTCTATTTTATTTTTCATATAAATATAGAGGATAATCAGTATTATTAAGTTAAGGAGAAAAATTTTTTATGAAACCAATAAGACAGGCTATCGTTTTAGTTGACGCATATAGAAGACCAAGCAGAAGAAGAAATACGGCAGGTCGCTACAGAGTCGGGGCAAAAACTGAAAAAGAGGCAGAAGAACTCGTAAGAGCTGCCATAGGCTTTGGTTCTGTGCAATTCTATTACTGGGAAAGAGAGGATAGTACACACCCAAAAGTAAAATATAAAGAAGTCGTAAAAGAAATTCCTGATTCACGACTTACTGACACCTCTTATCCTTACGAAAAGCCAAGACATGCTTGTGAACCATTAACTGTCATTGATGAAAAAATTGAAATGGAAGATGATAAAGAGATATGAGTAAAAAGATGAGAGGAGATAAAAATATGGAACATTATTCAGTAGATTTTTGCGTAAGAGGTTTTAAATCAGTTGAAGCTGGAAGCAAAGAAGAAGCTAAAAAGCTTATTGATGAGATAAATTTCGGTGAGTTGGAAGAAATAAATAGTGAGGTTTCAGATTTCAATCTTGATGATTCTGTGGATTTTAGAATATGGGGTTATAAGAAAATACAGGTAGAAGCTGAAAATGAAGAAGAAGCCACAAATAAAGCCAAAAAGCTTATCAATGAAGTAGACTTTGGTGAGCTGGAAGAAATAGAAACTGAAGTTATAGATGTCGATTTTGATATAAATTATGACAATGAAATGGAAGATAATAAAGACAGATAATAGGAGTGTAAAGAAACATGATTACAAAAGAAATTATTAAAAAGAATCTTAAAGAAGGACTTATCGAGATTGTAAACGGAAGTTTTGAAAATGGAACTGATGGAATTGTTTGTAAAATAGGTGATAATCAATTTTATTTTGACGATAATGCAGGTTCAGATCAATATAAGAATGCAGAAGAATATTTAAAAGCTGTTCCTCTGGATAAGACAGTTGATGATATATATGAGGCATTAAATGAAATAAGAGATGAAATTGATGAAGAAGAATATAAATATTATGAACTGTATTTAGACTGTTATGAAGGAAACTATGAAAAAGAAGATATTTAAGGGGGGAAAAAGATATGAGTGATATGACAAAAGTTTATTTAGTCGAAACAGGTGTTTTATTAAAAGAAGATTATCCGGATTATAATGCTTATAATGTAAGTTATGATAAAAAGCACGGATTTTATGATGAAGGACAGTATTATAGTTTAAATTTTTTACCTGAGAGAGAAAATGCTTTAAAAGAAGTAGAAAATGGGGTTCCTTGGACATATGCTATCATAAGTGAGACATGTATAAATTCAGAGGCACTTAAAGATTTAAGAGAAGATTATGTACCTGTTGAAAATGAGGATTATCTCCCCGAAAATGTAGTATTTAGTGCTTATAAAGACGAAGAAGGTGAAATTCATTACAACTTTATAGAAGGACAGCGTTTAACAGATACAGGACATCTTGAATATACTACAACCCCTATACAGGTAAATGTAGAACTCGGTGAATATGATGATTTTAATGGACTTGATGTTTCAGATTTTGAAACAGTATTTGTAAACGGTTTTGAAGGTACTGATTTAAGCTATGATATAACAGAAAATGAAGTTTCAGGAGATTATAAAAACATCAGCTTAAATGTAGAGATTTATACTAATTCAAAGGATAAACCTATATTAGTATCAGATTTTGAAAATAAATTTGAAGAGGTTGTAAATGATTTAGATATTACTTATGAGGTAATGGATAATACTGAGAAAGAAATGGATTAAAGAATAAAAAAGATAAAAATAAAGCACCCTTTTCTTTTGTTACGAGATTAAGGTGCTTTTTTTATGTATTTTTCATATAGATATATAAGCAATATAAGCAAAGGAGAATAAAATCATGAAAATTATAGAAGAAAAAGACCTTATAAATTTTAAGTTCTGGGGACCTGCTAAAGATTTTGCAGATAAACTTAAATATGAGGAATTTGATAGATTACAGGAATATATAGAAGATATATATCCGGAAGGACTGACAGCTACAGAGTTAAATGATATTTTTGCATATGATCGTGAAGGTCTTTTAGAATGTTTAGGATATGAAGATGAAGAAGAAATTCTTTTTAGAAATGATCCGGTATTTCTTTTTAAGAATGCTTTAGAAACAATAGCTTTCCTTAATGAAGAACATTTATCTCCTGAATTTTCTCTTGAAGATAAAGATATAAGGGAATTCCTTAAGGATAATAATATGGATGATGAGGAATTTGTTAATGAAGGTTATAAACTTTATATCGGTATGCTTGAAAATTCGGGCAGTATGAAGGATGTAGAAGATGTATTATCTGACTATGAAGATACTATTAAATATATAAAAAATGAGTATTTTATTGAGTATATAGAGGAAATAGCTGATCAGATGTCAAGAGGAGATAGAATCCCTGATATAGAAGATATTAGAAATGATCTTATAGATAAGCTGGAAGAGTTTATAATGGATCTTGATGATATAGAACATATAAAAAATATTGAAAGAGATATTGAACAATGTGATTATGATGAGTTTCTTGAAGAAGATAAAGAATTTTAAGGTGTTATAAAAACAATATATATGTATAGGAGGAATACTTATGGGTTATTACTGTTGTTGTGATTCTGGAAGTATAAATTTAAAAAACGAAGAGGATGTTCAAAAGATAGCTGATATGATAGTGGAAAGTAAATTGTTTGATGAAGTTGATCCTGATCCGTCTTCTTTAACAATATTTATCAGCACTGTAACGGATCACTCTTGTGAAGAGGATTTTTTTGAATTATATGAAGCTATAGAACCATTCATTATAGACGCTCATATTGAGTGGAAAGATGAAGAAAATTCGTTTTGGCTTCATTCTTTTGATAAAGACAATGGATGGTTGGAAACTCCCGGTGAAGTAACCTATGATAAAACAAAAGGATATAAAATAGCACCTGAAAAAGAAAGGGAATAAAGCATAATTATGAATGAATATAGTGAAAATCTTATTTTAAGAACTATGCGTGAAAACGATATGTCTTATCTTGAAGCAATAAAGAAGCTTGATAAAGAAGCTGAAGACCTGATGATGGAAGAAGCATTAGCAGATGAAGCTTTATGGGACGATTTTGATGAAGATCCTTTTTACCGTGATGGTGAAAGATATGAATATGAAGACGGCTGGGGTTAAGGGGAAAAGAATACTGCCACCACTTGTGGATCCGGATAGCGGTTCTTTGGCACGGTTTTTATCTATAGAAGATGCAAAAATATGGGTAGATGAAACCTATCTGCCTTTTATAAATGATGAAATAGAAAGAGAATAAGGAGGAAAAACAAATGTCAAAAAAAGTATTGGATGCTGAAAGCCTTGCGAAACAGATCATAAATGAGGATTTTCAGGAACTGTTGCATGACACGGCAGAAAAGTACCCCGAATGGGCAAAGGAAAATGAACTTACTGTAGATGATCTGAATGACGGGCTTCAGGATGGACGATTCTTTGGTTATATGCGAGAGAGCGTCTGCGAATACATTGCAGATACCGCACGCAAGGTCTCCGATGGCTTTCATATGATCAAAGATGTATACAGTGGAACCGGAAGCGTCTTCCAACTTGACCGGGGTGCAGAAAAAGGTCTTGCTTTAAGCCTGCACGATTTATCTACGGAGATCGTGGAGAATTGTATTGAAACGGTATTGGACGATAACAATATCGACATCCCGGATGAATATCGCACCGGTGAAGAGGGCGAATCGAATATCTACGGGCAGACATTCTCTGACCTGTGTGATGCAATCGAAGACCATCTGGCGGAAGCATTCGAGCCGTTAAAGGCTGGCATTGACAGGATCGAGGAACCGGAATATATATATCTGGAAAATCCGGGAAGAGAGGGAGAGGAAAGATGATTATGTTCTTAGTGATTGGTTTTCTTGTATTTATGGGAATATTATTGTTTGGATCAATATCTGTATTCATATATCAAACTAAGGATTATAAAGAATAATGGAAAACAGCTTAATTTTGGTTTATAATACAGATATCTTAATTAAAATGACAAATAGAAGACGCTATAGGAGGAAAATTATGATAAATCCTGACACATGTAGCTGTTGCGGAGAGATTTGGAACAGGCAGAATCTTAAAAACATCCCATTAGGGAAACATGAATTGCATCTCTGCCCTGACTGCTATAAAGAATATACCAAGCCTTTCGACAAAATATTATCAGAATTAAAAAACCTTAAATGGGATATCATCAATGAAAATTCGAGTGCCGTATTTCTCTCAAATACCGAAGATATCATTTCTTATGTAGAAAAATATAATGGTTTTTTAACAGAAGATGATTTTAAATATATAGAAAATGGAGAAGATAATGGTGATTATTCGTGGCTGAAATATTGATGATCTTATAGGTTTTGAGGTTTAGAAAAGAGCCGACTGGAGTTTATTCCTAATCGACTCTTAACTTAATGATATTGCTATAAAACAACCTCTCTTTTTATATGTCCTTTATGTCTAAAAGACTTAAATATCTGTCTTATCATGTTCTTCCCACATAGCTTCATAATCTGATATTAATCCATCAAAAGCTTCTTTAAACATCTTTTCTTCTGTATCTGTAAGCTTTAAGGGTGAAGATGATACATAAACACCGCTATCTTCTGAAGTATATGCCTTAATCGTTATATTGCCATTTTCATCATGATATGCATTAAAAGCTATAAGATCCTCACTATTCTTAAGCCTGTCCAGAATAAAATCTTTAAGCTCTTTATCATTATCATAATCCCTACGATTCTCTTCAATAAACAGCTTTGCTCCTGTATAGTAATCATAACCGGTAATAGCTCTTTTTAATAAAGCATCACTCCAAAATGACATTCCCTCATTTTCTTCTAAAGGAATATCTGTACATATATCAGGCAGATAAAAGTCTTCTATATCATCTATAACTTCCTTAAAATCAGGTATAAATTCTGTTTTTTTATATAAATCAAAGTTTTTATAAATATCTTCTGCCTTATTACCTATAAAACGATATTCATTTCTTTCATCTGATATCTTATATTCTGTAGAAAGATTCCTAAACAGATCTGCAACTCTTTCTTCATTAAACTGAAGGAATGATATATGTGCAACTTCTTCTAAGGAATATACAGTTCCTTCTGTTTTATCGTCTGTTATTGTTTTATCAGCTGCAGGTTTATATATGGTAAATCCGGACCCTTTATTATCAAAAGCTAATACAAGATTCCTAAAATCTTTCTTATTATCTCCGTGAGTATTCTTTAAGGCATTTGTTAATAATAAAGCACTGTCTGTTGTTTCAATGCCCATCTCTTTATGCAATCTGTCTTCAAGATTTATATAGACAGCAATATCATCTGTTTTAGCTAAATGTCTTTTAATATTTTTGATATTTACCTCTTTCTGTCTGTTTTCTTTATATTCCTTGTCAAAATTGTCAAAAAGGTCTTTAAGAAATTCCGAATCCGGGGTAAATTCTATAGTCTTTTCATAAAACTTCTCTGAATCTGTCTCTTTATCATAATCGTCCGGTCCTTTATTAACAAACCATATATAAAAAGCTTCTTTGGAAGCAGTAACCTTAATATTATCAGGAGTAATCTCTGCAGAAAATTTATTATAGTATCTTTTTTTATAATCATCATTTGTTCTTATATCAAAAGATACGGTAATCCCTGTTGTTTTAAGGGTTTCATCATCATATCTATCCTTTAAGATACAATTACTGTTTCCTGTACGATCCACAGGGGTTGTAAACTCATCATCTGTTAATTCATTTGCTATTTTTCTTATTAAATCTTTTAATTCATCTGTATTTTTGGGAACAATAATACTTTTAAGGAATTCATTGATAAATTCCTGCTTTTTATCCTCTGTATTAAGAGTATTTATCTTGCTTTCTACATTATATGCACGATTATTTCCCATAATAAAACTCCTTTTCTTTTAAATAATCTTTATATCTATATATGAAAAATTCCTAAAAAAATATATCCGGGTGTTTTTAGCGTTTTTTTAATATTTTTTTCATATATAAAAAGGAAATAAAGACTTAAAAAAATAAGAAAGGACTCTTAACTTATGAAAATTGATCTAATGGGTAGTATTGATATCCCGGATATGGAAAGAATATCATGTTTAGAAGATCTTAAAAATCAATATAAAAAGATAACTTTTGAGATGGTGGACAGCTTAAAATATAGAGATATAAGCTGTTTATTTTTAGAAGATTCAAGGATTAGGATAGATAAATATCTTACAGATAATGGACTTATGAATAGCGATGACTATATCTATGATAATATCAGAGATAATGTCATTAAAGCCCTTGAAAATCTGAATGAAGATATTATAGAAAAGACCGAATTTTATAAATATTATGAGAATGGAGTAGTAGCCGGTTATAGTTTTTATATTACGGCTAATATAGATATGGATAAAATTATAGAAATTATTGAAGAAGATTTAAAAGATGATATTGATAAAAATTAAGGAAAAAAGGAGAAATATATGTCTGTTACAAAGGATTATAAGGTATTTGGGGATAATATATCATTAAGTCCTTCAGTAAAATGGGACTGGTCTGATGATTCTATGGGAATAAGGATATTTGAAGTTATAAACAGTGATATTACAGGATGTAGTGATTTTTCCATTGTCCGTATAACCAGAAATACTGAAGAAGAATGTGAAAGAGAAATAAATGGACAGATAAGTGATGGACATTTTGAAAATAAGAATGTTGATACAGTTATGGATTTAACTCATAGAGATGAAGATATTGTTTCTATGAAAAAGAAAAAAGCTGATGAATTATGGGATGATTTTACCGATATTCCTATAGATCCTGAAACAGAGCGTATAGAGGAACCTTTTGCATCCTTTGATGTAGGAACCCATAGGGAAAAGATATGGCATTGGTTTGAAGAAACTTTTGATATGTCCGTTCATGATTTAATATATTCTGACGATAAAGAAAAATAATCATAAGAAAGAACCTTTAAACAGGTTCTTTTTTTTAACAGTTAAAGGGGGAAATACTCAATAAAAATAATGAAAATAAGGTGTTTTTTTTTGGTTAATTTTTATTTTTCATATATAATCAGAAGCAAAAAGGTTGTGTTACAATTAAATATAATGTAACAAAGAGAATTGAAGGAATAGAAAATTTATTCCGGAGAGGAGTGAGGATATGTTTACAAAATTATTTTTTGACATACTTTTTGATACAAACAGGTGTTTCGCCCATAAAAGAACTTTTACACTTCTTGCAGGTCTGCATCTGTTTATACAGGAAATATTTGTTTTAGCTTACTTTAAGGTTATTGATATGAGTAATCTTCATATCTTAGAAGCCTTTAAGATGGGGGCAATAACAATATTTATTACTTTCCTTATAACTGATATAGCTTATTTCTTAAATGATTATTTTTTAAGAAAGCCTGTATTCAGGACATTTTTATCGCTTGTAACATCAGTTAAGATTACTGCTATAGTTATAAACCATGCTTTTTATCCTGTTTTCATTAAGTCGGATAATGAAAATAAAGGAATAATCTTGTTAGGAATAACTGCGGTTACATTTTTAGTATCATTCATAATCTTTTGTAAATGCAAGAATCATAACCCTGTGCCTTCTATCGGTCTTTATTATATTATTTATGATAAATGCCTTCAAAAGATATTTGATACGATATTTAATATTAAAAGCTCCGTAGATAGAAAAAGAGAAAATAATGGGTTTGGACCTAAGAAAAAGATAATAATTAGTAATAATAAGAGTAAGAAAGAAAAAGAAGCAGAGAAAGAAATAAAGGAAAGAGAAAAGATTAGAAAGAAAATGGAAAAAGGTGGATATACTTTCGTAAATAAGAATAAGATATAATATAAAAACATAGTTTTGTCCAATAATACTTTCTTATCATGAAAAGGCTCTTATGGATAAATAAGAGCTTTTTTATTTGTAAAAAATATATAGTTTTTTTTCTTTTTTCATATATTAATAGACTGAATATATTTTTATTGTTAAAAGGAGATGAATTATGAAAAATAAGTTTTTAAAGTATCTTACTTTGGGAGTTGTAACAAGCACTCTTCTTACTCCCATAAGCAGTTTTGCTTATGAAGAAGATGATTATTATATCGGAGAAAATGAAGAGACCGGAGAAGAATACTGGTATCTGGATGATAACGATAATACTAAAGATACTATAAATGTTAATTTTTATGTCTATACCCAGAAAGAAGATGTAAATTATTCAACATATAAATCATATTATACCTTTGACGGATTTTCAGATCTTCCTGAAGGATATGACAGGATCCATTTCTGTAAGGAATTTTTAATAGCCGGTAATAACCCTGTTGTAGACCTTGAACACGGATCTGTATTCTGTTTTCAGTTTAACTTAGAACCCGGGGAATACTGTTTTTCTTTCCCTAATGCAGAGGGAAATAATACCATAAGGACTCTTACAAGGGATTTTAATTCCCCTATGGTAGGAGCAGGTTACTATACATCAGAAGATTATGCTAAAGGCAATATAGAAGTTGTAACCTTGAAAGAAGACAGGGGTGTTTACCGGATATATTCATATTTTGGCAGTGATGAGTTTATAAACGATAAGGACAGCCTTATTGAATACAGAACATGGGCTAAAGAAAATGACGATGGATGGGACAAGACTGTAAAGGAATTCTACGGAGAGGATGCTGCCGAAAAAGAAGCCGTATTAAGAGAGTTGGTTAACCCTACCGTCGTCCCTGAGGAAGAAACTGTTTCTGAAGACTTCGTTCCGTCTGAAGGAAGAGTGGTATCTTCTGAAACTGTTACTGTAGAGGAAACAGAAGAAGAGCCTGTGGAAGAAAATAAAAAGCCTAATTATCTGATAATACTTATAGGATTTGCCGTATTTGCAGGTTTTGGGGCGATTTCTTTCTATAAAAAGAGTAAGGAATGATAGAAAATGATAGAAAATAATAAAGAATGATAAAAAACGCTAAAAAATGATAAAAAATGATAAATTTGTTTAATAAAAATATAAAAATTTTACCTTCTTATAGTAGGAGGGGTAAGAAACACATAAATAATAAAAGAAAGGAATAATTTATGAAGATATATAACAGAACAGACCTTGAAAAGACTTTGCAGGAACATATGCACGCAAACCCTCAGACCTTGGAAGAATGGCTTAATTCTCCCTTTTATATAGACGGAGATGTTGTATCCGAGTTCTGGAGGTATATAACTAATGCTCCTGCTGTGGCTGTTGTGGGGGATTATGATTGTGACGGTATTACAGCCTCATATATCATGGCAAAGTCCATAAAGGAACTTTATCCGGATAAGACTATGTATATCCGTATGCCCAAGCGTTTTACGGAAGGATATGGCATAAATAAGAAGATCATAGAAGAAATTAAGACAAAATATCCCGTAGGAACAGTTGTCATAACTGTTGATAACGGAATATCTTCCGGAGAACTCCTTGAAGACCTTGAAAAGGACGGATATAGGGTTCTTATGACAGACCACCATTCTTTAAGGGAAGGATGTTCAGTTCCCAATGTTTCGATGGCAATTGATCCTGCTGTAGAAGAATGTTCAAAGGGATTTACTTTTACAAAATGGTGTGGGGCTGCCGTTGCTTTTAAGTTATGTGAGCAGATGATATCAGAGGAACTTTCTAAAGAGTTAGAAACTTTTGCAGGCATAGCAACCATAGCAGACTGTATGGAACTTACAGGAGGAAACTGGGGGTTAGTTAAGAAGACAATAAACACATTCAGAGAAAATAAAGCTCCGGGAAGCTTAAAAGCCCTTCTTATAGGAATGAGACAGGATCCCGAGTTTGCAAACGAAGATACTTTTGGTTTTTACCTTGGACCGTGTTTTAACGCTGCAGGAAGGCTTAAGGATAACGGCGCAATGAAAGTGCTTAAGTATCTCTTAAAGCCGTCAGAAGAGGGTGTTTCTGAGCTTATACAGTTGAATTCGACGAGAAAAGCTTTAAGGGATGAAGAATATGTTCTTGTAAAGAATTATATCGAAGAGAATAATTTAAGAGATAAATGCCCGATATGGGTTAATATTCCCAATCTTCATGAGGGTATAGTTGGAATTCTTGCAGGACAGGTAGCAGAGGAATACGGAGTTCCTGCTATAGTTACGACAAACCTTCCTGATGATCCGGATATGCTTAAAGGTTCAGCAAGAACCGCCGGAGAGGTGAATATATTTGAGTATCTTCAGGGATTAGGTGATGTCTTCGAGAAGATGGGTGGTCATCCGGGAGCAGCCGGTCTTACCATAAGCAAGGAAAACTTTGAAAAGGTAAAAAATATCCCCTGTAAGAAGCCTGAAATGGCTTTAGGAGACTCTACAGTGCCCGGAAATGCCATACATATATCTACCTCCGACATACCTGAAATAAACACCGTTCTGAAGACATACAGACCGTTTGGAGAGGGAAATCCGGCTCCCATATTCGATATAAATGTAAACACCGCTAAAGATGATGTAAGGATGATAGGGGCTGATAAGAACCACCTCTGCATAGAAGAAAGAGGTAAGTTTAAGGTAACTCATTGGTTCCATGATCCTAATAACCTTTCCGATAAGCATATATTCGGTCTTTTCGGTAAGATTCAGGGTACGGCTTACTGTGGGATTGAGACTCCTACACTTAATGCTGATGGGATTTATGATATATCTGAAGAAAGGTCAAGAGGAAGAGGCAAATAATGCCTCTTCTACAATAAAACCTGCCGGTTTTATTTGGAGGTCGGGGAAAATAATTCCAAAAGTCTTACGACTTTATTCAAAAGAAGAGGCAAATAATGTCTCTTCTTTTTATTTGAATAAAATCTTACAAATATGGGGCTTTAAGTTGTACGACTCTTTAGAGTTTATGACTCAAAAAATTCTTATGAAGTTAACATAAACCCTTAATTATAGAAAAATTCTTTATAAAATTAGTCATTTTTATTATTGATATAAGAACAAATGTTCTATAATATATTGTGTAAAACCACATTAACAAAAATTTTCGATTCAAAAATTATTTGAGGGGTATTTAACGGATATTAATCTGTATGAAAAAAAGTTTTTTATTTTTTTTCATATATAGATATATGTAATATTTATATCCGTTAAAACGATAAGGAGAAGAGAATTATGAAGAAAAAGGAATTAAGAAACATTATTTCAGCTAAGGATCATGCTATTTCTGTTAAGGACAGCTATATCCATTCTTTAGAACTGGAAAACGCAAGGTTGTCGGAAGAGCTTGAAAGAAAAGCTAAGACCATTGCAGAACATGAGTCGTATGAAAAAGACCTTAAGGAAGAGCTTGCTCTTATGGATGAGGCTTACAGATGTATTGTCATCCTTAATGAGAGCCTTCTTTCAAAGATAAAGAAGAATGTATCCCTTGTACCGGAGAAGGTTATTACCTCAAAGAAAAAGGGCGAAACCACCGTAATCTGGGATGATCATACAAAGACAGAGGTTAAATGTGGAAAGGACGATACATATAACCCGATTGCCGGACTTGCCCTTTGTTACTTAAAGAGGTATATGAATCCTAAGACATACAGAAAGGTCTTTGTAAAGGGGGACATAGAGATAGTAGACAGGGATGCGATCTCTCTCAAGAGGAGCAAGAAGAGCCCTTCAAAGAAGAAGTAAAGACTTAAAAATAAGCCCTGTAAACCTTAAATTTACGGGGCTTTTTAGTTTATTTTATATGAGTTATGGGGGTAAGGTAATGAGATATGTTCTTATGAATAAAGACAAAGAAATAACCGATTTTGAGGTTAAATCCTATTATGGGGGAAGTTATGCTGTTGCTGATATAAAGAAATGCAACAGAAAAGACTTACCCTATGGCTATCATTTAAAAGATGATGACGGGAATCTTGAAAACGGGTTATCTTTATGGCTTTCAAACAGGAGTGCTACCAGCCATAATAACAGGGCAGACTATATCTTATGTGCCCTTAAACTTTATGATGAAGACAGATTCATAAGAACAACCCATGCTTCGTCTTTAAACGATACTTTCTGGGTTAGAGCTAAAGATGAAAAGGTTTCTTGGAAAGATGTATCTTTATATGATAAAAACTATGAGGAATCTGTGAGTAAAGCTAATATAGGGATTAACGGAGCTTATAATGCTTTAAAAGATACATATTCAGATGAAATAAGAATAAGACATCTTCCTGAACTTCTTCATAGGGGGTCATTCCCGAGAATGTTTGAAAATACAGAAAACGGAATATATTTCTATAAAACTGATGGGATAGAAAATAACTTATATTCGGAAATGATGGCTTCAGAGGTTTCTGAATGTTTTTCAGACAAGTACTATCTTCCGTATCATATAACCGAAAAGTATGGCAAAAAGGTATGTGGATGCAGAGTATTTACAGATGAAAATACCGGACTTATAACTCCTTATTATCTGCTTAATGGAATATATCCTGAAGCAGATGAAGTTTTCGATCTCTGTAAAAACCTTGGTTTTGAAGAAGAATACAGGCGTATGCTTGTTTTTGACGCTCTTATATTTAATACCGACCGCCATCTTAATAACTTTGGCTTCCTTATGGATAATGATACTCTTGAAATAAAGGGTTTTGCTCCTTTCTATGACCAGAATCTTTGTCTTTTTGGGAGTCTTTATGAAGAAGATTTTAAACACCCGGATCGTCACATATATTACAGAAAACCCCGTTTCTGGAATGATTTTACAAAAATGGGGCAGGAAATGATTACTGATTCCATAGCTTCAGATGTAGAAAAGATGAAAGACTTTTCATTTAAATTTAAGGGTGATGAATGCTTTTCTGAAACAATGGTTAGGGGTACGGAAAATATAATCCATATGCAGGCAAGGGCTTTGCTTGATAAGACCTTAACTTCTAAGACAGCTTTTGTAATTGAAAAGACTGATGAGGAAATACTGGACGAAAAATATAATAAGGCTGTATTTCGGGCTAACAGCATATATAGAATAGTATTTGGCAATAATAATAATTATACTGCCGAGATAGAAAAAGATGATAAGAATAAGACTGTCCTTATAAAAGCAGAAGATACCGGTCATATGGGAAGTATGGTTATAGATATGATGAGTCTTTCAGTTACATCTTCAGGAAAGCAGTTTGATGAGGAAACAGAGCTTCAGATACAGTCAATATTAAATGCTTTTAAAGCTTAATTATTTTGAGCTTCATTTATATGAATCCACTGTTTTTCACATATAAAATTAAAAGTTTTAGGACATTTAGCAATAAAGACATCCGGGTTTAAGAAACATTCTTCATAACATTCTGCAAAATATTCCCTCGGAGTATCATAATTGGCTTTATCTGTATTATGAAAAGATAAAAAGTCATCAAGTTCTTCAGCATATATTCCTGAAGACTCTATCTCCTTTTCACAAGTATAGCTTGATTTCCAGTCCATGTAATGTCCCATTTCATGAAGGATCCCTTCAGGTTTTCTGGGAGCTATATAGATTATTTTTTCATCAAATACAGTAAGTCCTGATATCTGTTTATTTATACCATATTTCTTTCCGAAGTTATCTTTGCTTATTATTATAGTCCAACCATCATTTACAAATTCATTTCTTACACATTCAGGTATCATAGAGTAGTAAGAGTAAACATTTTCATATTCCTTATCGGATACATTTTCTCCTATAACTATACCATCTGATGCATTTGCATGAATTACTCCTATAAGGTTTAAGAATATATATAATGCCCCTATGAACATTGCTAACAGTAAAAACATCAATATATGTGTTAAACATTCTTTTTCTTCAGGGTTCATAATTAATCTTTGCTTTATCATAAAGATATATGAAAAATTAACTTATTTTTAGTCGGTATTTATTCCTTTTCTTTTATTATTATTATCCTTTCTACATACGAACTTATGGAAATATTATATCTTTCCTCAAAAGTATGAATATTTGAAGGGGTTATCACAGCAACTTTATAGCAAAGAGCCGTATCTTTCTTTATCAGTTTGCTCACAGGTATGGCACTGCCGTATATTGTCCTTTTATCAAAACTCTTTAAAGTCCATATAAACTTAACATTATCCCTTACTTTAGGATAAACCCTTTCAAGTGTCCTACTGTCATATCCCGTAATGTTTAATTTTTCAAATACCTTTGTTATTAATCCACTACGCATAATATTCTTCCTCCGTCATATCTGATAACCAGTAATTATCTTTCCAGACTGTTAATGTTTCTTTATTAAGCCTATCTATAATGTCAGGTATCTTTGTTATTTCGTCATATCTGATACGGAGAAGATAATGCTTGTTATCCTTACACCACCTGTTCTTCTCTTTATCTGAAGCAACAGTCTTTTCAAAATCCCAGTTTTTTACCTGCTTAAAGTGCTGTTCCCCGTCAAACTCAATCATTACGGAAACCCCATGAAAAAGAGCCTCGGCATCAAATATCTTTCCGGTAGGAATGCGATACTGAGGAGTAAAGTCGATCTTAAGTGTCTTTAAGGTCTGATAAAGAATCTTTTCCCCGTGGGAATAGGGAAGAGAATGAGTTTCTTCACATTCATGTATTATTTCATCAATATTTGTCTTTTCCCCTTTAAAATAACAGGCTATCCATCTGTATTCATAGTTTAAGGATCCTTTTCCACACCAATACCCCTGAAAATGAGCAGATACAAGATGAGGCTTGGGGGAAGGGTGAGGAGCAGATAATGAAGATATTTTTTCACCGTTATTCTTTTCCGACTCACTTTTTATAAGAGAATAAGCTCTTCCAAATCTTTTTCCTACCTCATATGTATGTTCAGGAGTCTCTTTCTTATTCATCTTAAGGAGCTTTTCAGCCCTTTTTACAGAAAGTCTTGATTCCTTTATATCGGGATTTTTACAGGACAGATATGTAAGAAACTGGAATATAAACATTTTAAGAGTTTCTACTTCTTTTGCCATTTTTTCTGTATATTCGGCATCAAAAAGAACCCTTGTACATTCGGCATATTCATCTTCATCATTATCTTTAAGATATTTTATGAATGAATCAACATCTCCGTTAAATTCATCATTTATTATCTTCTCAGCATTTTCCTTAAGCCTATTATTTGCTCTTAATAAGTCCTTTGAAGAAAAGATAGGACTCTTTTTATAGTCATAGATAACAAGACCGTCTTTTTCATAACAGTCTTCGTATTTTATGGTGTTTATTACCTGATAGATATTATTGTCGAATAAAGCACATATACAGAGAGTAACCCCACCTATTGTATTTGCAATAGATACATACATTCCGGAACACATAAAGTCGGGAAGGAGAGATAAGTCTATTGCAAAAGAGGGGACAGGTATTAAAGTTAAATCTACGGGAAAAACCTTAATATTATCCGTATTCTTAAATACAGAGAAAAAGTCCGGATCAATGAGATATGTAGTCTTGTATTCTTCCCACATTTTTGCAGTAGCATAAGACCTTATTGCCACAACACTGTCGGTATTATCTTCTTCCTTGTTGTTTTTAAGGAAATAATCAGACATCTGATTTAATCCTTTTACGGGACTTATAAAATCTTTAGTCCCAAAAGATTTTTCTCCTTCTTCGGTACAAAGATAAGCATATGCTTTAAAACAATCATTATATGTTTTTAATGCTGCATTATCTTCTGCATGTTTAATGGGGGATAAGGTATCATCTATAAATTTACTGCAAGTCATAGTATTTCTCCTTTCATTAAATAAACCCTTTCAGAGTTTATGACTCATGTGGTCTTTATATATATGAAAAATAAAAAAAATACTTATTTAATATAAATGTTTATTACATAATTTTTATAGGTGAAAAATAAAGATAATGATGAACAATAAAAAATAAGGTTATATAAATAACCTTATTTTGAATATTGACATCAGGTATATATAATAACCTTAAAAAGCCGTTTATCTTCTCTTAAAATATGCCTTAACTATGTTTTCTACCCTGATTTTATCCCCCTTGCTTATATATCTGGGAAGATAGATTATGGTATTATTACCCGGAGAAAAAGTTCCAAGTAAATAATCTCCGTCTTCCTTTATGGAATGAGTACAAAGTTCTATGGCATTTTTCTTATAATTATAGGTATCAAGATCAATTAAAAAAGTATTCTTTTTATATATCTCATATCCGTTTTTCTTTACACTCCTATGCTTATCAAATATATACATTATTGTTTTTTTATCCTTTCGCAAAATTATGTAATAAACATACATTATGTATTATTTTTACTCCAAAGTCTCTCCGAATACATTTCCGAATATATCATCCTTTTTATCTTCCGGAGCAGGATTTGCCTCAAAACCATTACTGTTTTCCTGCTTATTTTCTTCAGGATATATTTCTTCATCCTCTAACATAATAGGATTTGCAGAAGAAGATGTTGTATCCGTTACAGTATCCGGTATTGATTCCCATTTAGCATGTTTCTTTTTCTTTCCCTTACGGAAGAAATTGAGACTGTTTTCGGGAGGATATTTTTCAATCATCTTATCTATCATCATATCCAGATTTTTTCTGGGTACACATTTTTCAAGGATCTGATATTTCTTAAGCCTTTCATTCGTAAGAGTCATATCCCCACTATACTGCTCTTCAAGGATATGCTGGAGATTAACTGCATAAGCATATTCTCCGAAAATCTGAGCCTGTCTTGTCTGTGAAAGCTCATATTTACGCTTATAATGTTCGACTTCTTTTTCTGCTGATATCATCTTATCCTGAACAAAGGCATCAAGACGGTTTAAATAATCTTCCATATTCTCTCCGTCATTTATTCTGGGGGCTTTTTCAGTACATATTCCTTCTACAGCGTGATACCATCTCTTACGGGCTTCATGATGTATCTTTGAATTAGGTTCTCCTCTTAAAAGACCGAACTCTTCCATAGCTTCACCATAAGACGACTGAAGCCTCTTTAACTTTGTACGGTTTCCCGTAAAAGACACTGCACAGAGTTTATCCCTGTTATCTATGGGAACAATAACTGTATGAAGATGAATACCACGCCTTCCTGAAGCAGTATTGTCTACTTCATCCATATGAAGCTGCATTACAAGAATATTTTCAGCCCCGAAAGTTTTTTCAAACCATTCCTTATTCTTCTCGCACCACTTATCTATATCAATATTAAGAGCTTTTTCAGCTCCGGGGCTCATAGCCGTAACAACAGAAAGGGCAGTAACAGCATTTTTCCTTATTGTTATTGATTTACCGGATAATAATTCCCTTTCTTCAATTATTTCCCTGAAACGGTCTCTGTACGAAGATCCCCCTGTACTTATAATGTCCCTGTTTAAATGAGTCAGGTTTTCATCTATATGATTCATAGGATATTCTCTGTCATTATGAGCTTGAAGGGTTCCAAGAGGTCCCATCCCATGAAGTTTCTGGATTTCTAAAACGGCATAATATGATCTCATAATTTACCTCAAAATAATATATATAGTTTTTTAAGTTACATAAGTATATGAAAAATAAACTTTTTTGCTTTTTAAGGGATCTTAGAAATTTTGTGACCAATATTATCCGGTCACAAAATAATGTTTTTCCGGTCACAAGGTCACAAAAATGTAGAACATCTGTGCGAAAATTGCAGGTCTGGCAGACAAATAAAAAGCTTTAGCTTTTTATTGATAAATAAACCCTGAAAGGGTTTATGACTCGTTTGTGAAAAAACTCCGATAATATATATTATTTTATATATTATTACTTTGGAATAATTATCTAATTATTACTTTAAAATAATTATCTTAAATATATAATGCATATATCCTGTATAAATATACATCTATCTAATAATAATACATTATATGGGATATATAGAAGTATATGGGGATAATGATACACATATTATCCCATAATAAGAATACATATAGTTATAAGATAAATAATACATATGTCTTAAATAATAATACATTTATTGGGGATAATAATGAATTATTATCTTATAACAAATATATATGTCCTCTAAATATAAGATACATATATCCGGATATATAATGCTTATATCTGGATATATATTCTATCTATTTATATATCTTATTCATCTTTATATTCTTAGCTGTAATATATTATTTCTGTAATATATTTTTTTTATCTGTTTAGAGTCACAAACGCTAAGGCGTTTGTTATACAATAAAATTTCTTCGAAATTTTATTCGGTTAATATGTCTTAATTCATAGTAATTTTTTTATTTATTTTTCATATATCCATAAGAATGTCTGAAAATATTAAAGAAAGGAGAAAGATATGATAGTTGAAGGATTAAATGCAGAACAGATGAAAAAATATTCTGACATAAAAAATATCACCGAAACAAATATCGACGAATTTGAAAAACCGGTTATCAGAAAAGAAGACAATTCATCTTTTTTAAGCGATATTGATTTAGATGAGCTTGGTGATGATAAAGACATTAATCTTTAGATTAATGCTGAAAGAAATGTAAATCATAACAACAATAATTAAACGGAGGGTTTTATTATGGCAAATTTAAGTCCTATAGCAAAAGGTATCGCAATTGAATCAGCAATGAGATGGGGTATTGACGGAAATCTTCCTGCAAGCAGAGAAGAAGCAGAAAATTTTGTAGAAAATGCCGACTGGAATGCCCTTAATCATAAATACGGTTCCGAAGCATCTGTTTATGCAGGAATAAAAGGAGTTGTTGAATCAATAACGAAAAATGAGACTGATGGAATATACTGTGCTGTAGAAATGACCAGAAATATAATCAGGGGCACTGATAATATTATGGAAAATATTCACGGAAGAACCGTAAGAGCCTTAAACGGTTTAAAGGACAGAAATGATGTTGAGTCTGTTGTAATGGATGGTCTTAAGGCTATACATACTAACTGGATAAAAGAAAATATGGATCGTTTTGAAAGCAAGAAAGAAGCCGGAAAATCATTCCAGTATCTGCCTTTTGAATATATTGGGTGGAAAGAAGTAGAAAAGGATCTCGTCTTCTTAAAGCCGGTACTTGATAACTTAGGCATAGAGTTTGATATGGATAAGTTAAAAGACCTTTATAAAGCAGAACAGGGAAAGATATTTGAAGGTTTTGATGAAATTGAAACATCTGCTAAATTAATACATCAGAAAGAAGGTTTTGAAAACTGGACTGAAGAAGAGATAAAAAACGCAAATGATGCATATATATCTTCGGACATAAATAAATATCTTATAGAACAGATACAGAAATCATGTCCTGATATTCCGTATGTGGGTGCTATTCTTGAAGAAGAAGGATTTGGTAATGCAATTTATGAAGAAGTTGAAGCTCAGTATGATAAGGTCTATGAATATGTAAATGCAATGGAGGAGATAAAGAAAGATCCTAAAGCTTCTGAACACCTCGACGATACACTTGACCTCTGGGGTAGCTGCAAAGGTTCTGCAAAAAAAGATTATGATACAGCTAAAGAAGCAATAGATAATCTTGATAAAAGCATAGCTAACTATGAGGCAGTTACAAAAGATGCTGTAGATACAGCAAAGGATTTTATCGAAAAGACAGGCATTGATGTAGAAAAGCTTGATCCTAAAGGTTATGTCCTTGGAAATCCTGCTTTAACTGCATTAGCTACAACTGATCTCTTAAAGAGCAATGCAAAAGACTTAAGGACATCTTTTGATACTGTGGAAGCTTCATGGAAAGAATTAAAGAAGTCCCTTGGTAAGTTCATAAAAGAAGACCTTGTTAATTATGCTAAAGATTCTACTTCTCTGTTAAATGAAAGCATAGTGCTTGCAGACAAATCAATCTGTGAAAAAACAGCTAATTTATTTAAAGAGGGCGTAAACGGATTAAATGACCTTATGGATAAGTTTGATGAGTCCTTAAAGATACAGAGAAGGGAATCTTATAAAGCTATCGCAAAAGCAGTTGATAAGATCACCGGAGGTTTATACTCTCATGAATGCTTAAGGGATATGGAATGGGCTAAATCAAAGAGCGAATTAAAGAATTTATTATCCGTTGAATTTGTAGAGGCAAGAGCTCGTCATATATGTGGCTCTCCTCAGATAACAGGAATAAATGATTATTTTACTCCTGAGCATTACAATGAACAGATTGCGTTCTGGGAAGAGATCCGTAATGAGAACTGGAAAGGTCTTGAGGCTCCGGTAGATAAGCTTCTTGCCGAAGATAAGTTAGCTATAGCACAGGCAGGAGCTTTTATTGCAAATACAAGAGATCTTATCACGGACTTAAAAGATTGGGCTGTAGAAGGAGCAAAGAGAGAATATAGCGACTTTAAGGCAGATATAATGGATAAAAAACAGCTCCTCAATAAGTTTGCAGAGAATGTAAAGAATATGCCTGAAAAAGTAAATGAATGGGTTAAGGAAGCAGTAGAAACTGTATCAAAGACCTTTGAAGAAAAGATCGTACCTGTTCTTACAAATGCAACCCTTATCGTCAAGGCTGATACATTAAAGAATGCCGAGAGAATGATGTCCGGTGCAGAAAAGGTTGCTGCTTTTGGGGAAAGAAAATTTGCAGCTATGGAAGTAGCCTATGCCCGTAAAGGTGAGAAACTCAAGAATATGGTTCATGACCTTGGAGATGAGGGTGGAAAAGCTTGGGCATTTGCAGATGTAAAGAAAGAAAACATAACTGAATTCTCAGCTCCCGATCTTGAAGAAAAGAGGAAAGTAGCTCTTGGTGCTGTAATGGGAAGCAAAGCTACAAATATTGACTTTGCAGTATATAATACTTTGAACAGGGTTTATGAAGCTGAAAGAGGTTTCCATAATTTTAAGGAGACTATTAGGACTGAAACCAGATATGCTATAGATAAGGCTGAAGCCCTTGCTCCTTCAATAGCTTCCGCAGCGGTTGTTCTTGAGGGAAGAAACCTTATTGAAAAGAATGCCGATAAGCTGGAAAAGACCATGATTAAGAGAGAAACCTTAAAGGCAATAAAGGAAGATTTCAAAACTGCTAAAGAAACCCTTATGGGTATGGCGAAGGATGCTAAGGAAGCTGTTAAAGCTGTAAATAAAGCAGTTGAAGCAGAAGATCCCACAGAGGGTGAAGAAATGGTATAATACATAAGACAAAATAAGGATAGCAGGAAGAGTTTTATCTCTTCCTGTTACTTTATCTTAATCTTATAAAACATCCGGAGGGTAATACATGGAAGATATAAAATCTATCTATCAGGAAGAAAATTACAAGGATATACCTATGTTTTCATCACAGTATTCAGCATCTAATAAAAGAGATCCCAAAGATAACCTTGATGTATTCTACGGGGGAGAAGCTTATAAATACAGACCGTCGGGAGTAAGGGAGAAAATGCTTGATATAAGAAAAGCAGAAAAATCCCTTCCTACAGACAGGATGCATCTTGGTCTTGAAAGGTATTTATATTCCTATAAGCCTATAAAGACTCCTGTTGATGCAATAGAGCTTATTGCAAGAAATATAGGCTCAAGGACAAGGGAAGTAGGTATGAGCGTTATGCTTGACGAAAATGACTTTCCTTTAGCCATAAACATAGATGATTATGGAGAAGAATCAAGATGTCAGACCTATACTAAGGACTTTTTAAGGGAACTTTTTATGGTTGATGCAAAGAAAGTCATTCATGTTCACTGCCATCCTACAATTTTTTCTGAGATAGGGACTAAAGAACATTTTATTCCGTCTCATCCTGATATTTCACATTTTCAGGCAATGATGAGCTTATTAAAGGTTTATGGTATTGAACTTATAGACAGTGTTATTGTATCTGAAAGATATGTTGAAAATTTAGATATGAGGATACCTGCTGTCTATTCTATAAAAAACAAGACAATGATGAATTTAGGGGGTATATGTGAAGTATCATATTCCGATGAAGAAATAAAAAGGAAAAAGGATACTGATATATCCCATGATTTTGATGATGAGGGCAATAGAATAAAACATGTAACCCCTGTACTTACGCCTGAGGGTTTGGTATATGATGACGATGTAAAAACCGATATAGATATGTAATGGATAACTGAAAGGAATTAAGATTATGAGACCTCTTACAGAAGAAGAGATAGATTATTTATCAGATAATGACCTGCCTTCCATGAGCAGAATACCTATAATATACTGTGCCCATGATGAAGGCAGGCATTTTTATGATACCAGCTACAGATATGAAAATGTAGGAAGAGATCATCCTTGGATAGATGAAATGTTTATTATGGTAAGGGAAAGGCTTGATCCTGAAAAACATGAAGCAGCAATAGTATTTTGTGACGACCTTGATATTCCGATAAGCATAATTACTTTTGACCTTGGGGAATGTAAAAGCCTTAAAGAAAGAAGGACAAAAAATGAACCATTTCCCATAACTTTCAGGGATTTAAGCTATATATCCCTTATGTCTGCATCTACAGCACATTATGTATTTATAAACCATCCCGAACAGAAGATGGAAAAAGGACTGTTAAAGCCCAGTTTCCCTTTGTATGAAGATGAAAAATGTTTCTTCCATTTATGGGGAGGAATGTATAATCATATGAGTGATATATATACATTTAACCTTAAAGATGATAAAACATCCATACTTAATCCTCCTGAAGTCGCAAAAAAGATGAAACCTGAGAATTATTATTCAAACGGAGAACATAGGTGGAAAGATTTAAAAAATTCTCCGGCTGAGAAAAAAGTCGTAGAGATTTATGAAAAATCTTCAGGTGACGGAAGACAGCTTGACCTTAATGCAGAATTTGATGCTTCTTTAGGCGACCTGCTTCCCGGAATGAATGAAACACATATGGACAGGTTTAACTTTTACTTATCAAGGACTCAAACCGTGCCCTTGACCTATGATAAATGGAAAAGAGGAGAAATTCCTTTTAAGGTAGAAGACTTAATAGACCCTGCGAGTTTAGATCCTTCAATAAGAGAAAAAGAAAGAAATAATGCACATATAAACAGGGAAATCCTTGAATCAGAGGGAAATAAAGTCTATAAGCCTGAAAGGATGTCTTTTGATAAGAACACTTATGATATAAGATATAACCCCGAAGCAGCATCATCTTATAAAGATATTACTGATTAGAGTCACAAAATCCTTTGGATTTTGTTCATCAATAAAAAGCTAAAGCTTTTTATTTGCTATTAAAAAGATTGTTTGAAATATAACAATCTTTTTTTTATTTTTAGTATTTTTTAATTTTTCATATATATTTTGTAAGGATTATTAAAACATAAAGGAGTTTATTATGAAAAAGAAATTTATACTTTTAACTGTAATATTATCATCAATGTGTCTTTTTGGCTGTGAAAAGGAAGATGAAAACCCTGTGGCAACGGAACCTATTCCTACAGAAGAAGCTATTCCTACTCCTGCTCCTACAGAAGAAGTAGAGGTTCCTGATATTTCATTTGATTTTGACAGGGATTTGGAGACAACAGAAGAAAAGGAAGCAGAAGAAATTGAAGAAGAATCAGTATACGGTACATATACCGGGGTATGTATTCTTGACTATGATTTTATGACTACAGAATTTTCTTCTTTGAACTTTGATAAGAATATCGAGATTCCCGTAAATATGACAATGGAATTAATAGAAGAAGAGGATAAGGATTATGATACCCTTACAATGAGCATTGACCTTGCAAGTGCCTATGAAGAATATAGGGATGTGGTAGCAAAAGCAATTTATGATAAGAATATGGCAGAATTTGCAGATCTTACGGATGAAGATAAGAGATTAACGGCAGAATATGAAGGATTTTCATCTTTTGATGAAATGATAAACTCTTTTTCTGCAGATTTTGTTGAGAGAATGAATAAAGAAATCGAAAAAGCTTCTGAATCCGGTTCTGCAGAGATTAATGTAATGATAGATGATGATAAAAACATTTGTTCTTTTAATACAGGAAAACAGATATTTGATAAAGATGATAAAGGTAATTATACATATCTTTTAGACAAAGGCTCGACATATTTTGCATCAGATCTTGTATTTACATTAACTAAGGATTAAAAATATATAAAAAATACATCAAAATCATTTAAATAAGATCATTTCTAACAGAATGGTCTTATTTTTATATATTTTTCATATACATATAACAAATGTTGCATTATAGATTTATGAGGTATATGTTTTATGGAATTTTATGGACAGTATTGGTGGTTAAATAATTCATCCCAGTATCCTTTAGACCTTGAGATAGAGGGTAAAGTTTATCATTTTCCTTCTGCGGAATGTGCTTATCAGGCATGTAAGTCGCCTGTAAACGCAGAACAGCTTACACATATGTCTGCAAAAGATGCAAAAGCTTTGGGTAAGAAGTTTAAGAAGAGGGAAACAAGGGAAAACTGGGATAATATTAAGTTATCCGAAATGAAAAGGGTTTTAACTGCTAAATTTAAGGATCCGGCATTAAAAGAGAAGCTTTTACAGCTCCCTTCCCCTATAGTAATGGATAATCCTTATCATGACACATACTGGGGACAGTATAACGGAAGGGGACAGAATTATTTAGGGAAAATCCTTGATGAGGTAAAAGAAGATATTCTTGTTTCAATGGGTATTATCATAAAAAAAGATCCGGATATTGTGTCATATAAGATACAAAAAGGGGGTCTTGTTGCTTTTGATACTGAAACTACAGGTTTATCGTCTAAATATGATGATATTTTGCAGATAACAATAGTAGGACAGGATGGTGCTATACTGCTTAATACTTATGTTAAGCCTAAATCATGTTCTCATTGGGAAGAAAGTGAAAGGATACATGGAATAAGTCCCGAGATGGTTAAGAATGCTCCTTCTGCAGATAAAGTTTCAGAGATTGTTGGAAGGATATTTGACAATGCCGATAAAATCATAGGATATAATGTCGGATTTGATACAAAGATGGTATCTGCAAGGTTCGGGTATGATTTTGATAAAAAAGAAGAAGAAATAAGAAAAGAATTTCCTGAAGAATGGAAAGAAAAAGTAAGGAGATATACTGATACTGCTCTTTTAGACAGGGACGAATATAAGCAGGCTTTAGAAGAATATAAGCATCTTTTACCCCAGAAGAAGAGATTAAGAAGTCTTCTTAAGGAAGAGCTTCATCTTTCATCGGTAAAGGAGATAGACAGCATAGACTATATTGAAAATAATGATTTTCATCTTTATAAAGATACCCTTACTTATATAGATAATGCGGAAAAGATAATTAATGATAAGAAAAAGAGCAGGGTTTATAAAGTTCTTGAGTCAGAGGGGATTGAATTATCAGAAGCAACAGACGAGGATATTTTATCCCGTATTGAGAAGATAACAGAGCCTATGTCCTTAGAGGATATCCTTCCCTTATATAAAAGATACACAAGGGATATGGATGTCCCTCATAAATTAGTTGATGCAATGAGGGAACTCTGTCCTGAAAAAGCAGATAAATTCATTCTTGAAGCCCATGATGCAGGAGCTGATACCATTGCAACAATGGAAGTGGCAAAGAAGCTTTATATGTTCTTTTCTCTTCCTCAGCCCATAGGAAAGTCTGTTTTTGAGGATAAATTATTCGGTATTTCCGAAGGAATTGTATGTCATCAGGTAAGTTCAGACGGTCAGGTACAGAAAGGTTTCTCTTCAAGAATGTATGGACAGTTCCCAAAACTCAGGAATGCTTATTTTAAGCTTATAAGGGAACATGACAATAAAGATCTTTTTGGAAAGATAAAAATGGTAGAGGTTGATAAGGAGTTATATGTAGCTTCCATATTCTCCCGTCATACACAGGGGGATGCAGAACTTACCGGAATAAAATATACTGATGAAAAAGTCCTTGTAAATGCCGTATCGGGAATATGTGATAAATTTGTTGATAAACCGGTTTATCTTCCTGTTATCTTTGAAGATGACGGATCAATATCTGATGGTATAGGAGCCGGTAAGGGAGGAAGTAACTGGAATAGTCTTGAAAAACAGTTTATAGACCTTGGTAAAAACAATCTGTTCTTTTTAGATACCCAGACCGGAGAAATAAAGCCTGTTATGGAAAAGAAAGAATTATCTTTTAATGAGGAAGAAGAAGACGGTATAGAACTTTAAAAGCTTAAATATTAAAAAACCACTATATATTTTTCTAAAAATAATAAAAAAAAGTTTATTTTTCATATATGAATATGTGATAAAAATAAGCTTTTTTAATTAGAAAAGCCAGTATTAAAAAAGGAGACGAATTATGAAAGAGAAATTAGGAAAAGGAATGTTGCATACTTTTGCACTGATAATTATCGGTATTTTTGCAACAGCAGGACTTCTTCTGTCAATAAACAATACTTTCTTCGGACCTATGACAGCAGAAGCCGGAATGACACAGACTCAGAAAGGCATAAATGAGTTCATAAACGACATTATGAATGATAAGAGCCTGACTGATGAACAGAAAGCCATGATAGTGCAGACAATGAGGACATTCACGGCAGACTGCATAACTTCTATGGATGATGCTAAGCTCCTTATACAGAAGCTTATCGAAAGCGATCTTTTGAATGATGAGGAGAAGGAATTCTTATCAAGTGTTCTTGCAATGATCGAGTCCGGAGAGATAACGGATCTCGGTTTGGTTAAGTCAATTCTTTCAAATATACTGCTTAAGATAAAAGGCTATGTTGTAGGTGAGAAATCCCCTACATATATGAACCTTGAAGCTTTGATTGAAAACATAAAGGCGGATCCTTCTCTTACGGACAGACAAAAGGGTATGTACTCCGATATCCTGTATGCGATCATGGATGAAGATTTAAGCCTTGTAAACCTACCTGATGCAGAGTCCATAAAGTCACTTATAAAGACTTTGCTTGACAATGATATGATCACCGATACAACCACAAAAGCTACCCTTGAAAAGCTTCTTTCCGATTTAGAGGATGGAAAAGAAGTAAACTTAAGAGTACTTAAGGAAGTTTTAAGGTATTCATTTAAGCAGATGATGGGTGACAGTACATACAGTTTAGACCAGAAAAACTTACTTGATGAGCTTGTAAGACAGTATACAAACAAATATGACGGTGTTCCTGCATTCACGGATATAGAGGATGCTGAAAAATTCCTTGAAAAGCTGCTTGATAGCGGTCTTATAACTGATGCACATGTGATAAGGGACTCTGAATCAGTGCTTACAATGATATATTCAGGAGGAGATGTAAGCCTTGATACCATAAATGATGTTATTGCAAGGGCTTTGGACAATATAAAGGCAAATCTATTGGCTGAAAAAATATCTGTTCTTACGGGAACTGAGGTTCCTGAAGGAATAGATGCAAATACATATTATGAACAGCTCATAAGCAGATTTACATCTTCCCAGTTTAACTATCTTGAGACTTTAGCTTTGGCAAACAGGTCTGATATAGATAAGCTTATGGAAGAGATTGACCAGAATATGGTGCTTACTGATGAACAGAGGCAGGCTTTGCTTGATTCCCTTGAAACCTATCAGAGGGGCGGAGACGATACTCTTTCTGATGCCGCAAGACAGTTACAGGAAGCTATCGACAAGAACGGAAGAATGGATTCCAAGACTAAAGCCGGTCTTATCACTATGATAAACTCTGTTGATGATGATAATAAGATGAGCGTAAGGGATTTAAGAGATAAGCTCCAGAAAAAGATTGACGATTTAGGAGATAACGATAGGGAGCTTAAGAAAGACTTAGAAAAGATCATAGCTAATCTGGATGCAAGTACAAAACAGAACTATGAGAACTTAAAGAAAGACCTAAAGAAGCTTGAAAAGGACGAAAATGACGATATTGATGATGTAAATATCGCAATGGCTTCCATAAGGAAGGATTTAGCTTCAAGCAACAGCAGTGATGCTGCAGCAATGGCTTCCATAAGGACTGATCTTACGGCTCTTGACAGGAAGACTGCAAGTAAGATTGAAGACCTTGCGAACAATACGGATTCAAGCGTAGAAGCCTTAAAGACACAGGTTAATGCAAGAATGAATGCTATGGAAGCGGATACTGATGAAAAGTTAAATGATCTTGAGTCCGAAACCGATACAAAGATCAATAACTTAAGGAATGAGACAAATACAGCCATAGCACTTCTTCGTGCAGATTTAGATGATGTGGCTCAGAGCGTAGTTGATACTAACGAAGCAATGACTACTATGAATGAAAACCTTATCGCAAGGGATGAGGACATGAAGACAGCTTTAGGAGCATCAATGTTAGCCTCATTTACTAATGTTGAGACAAGTATTACGAACCATATAAACAATACTAATGCTAATCTTAACGCTATGTATGTAAACCTCAATAATAAGATAAAGCAGGTTTATGACGATAACCAGGCTATACAGACAAATATGGGTACTCAGTTTGATGCAACGCTCGATACAAGCGGTTCTGAACCGGTACTTACATTCACTCCTCATGATGCTACAGCTGTATATACTGCTACAGATCCCGGAACTGCAACAGAGTATGACGATCTCATAGAAACAGATGTTCCTTCCGGAACCTATGTAGAACCTACATACGGCAACTGAGAATAAGAAAAAAAATAAGTATAAAAACAGATCAGATGATGAATTTGGTCTGTTTTTAATTTAAAAAAAATATTTTTTTTCATATATGTAATATGAGTCACAAAACAGACACATAAAAAGACCTATAAGGAGATATGATATGAACAGTAAAGATATTTTGAACAATTCAAGAAAACCCTGGATATTATTTGTTATCCTAAGTGCTGTCCTTCTTGTTGGAGGATGTGTGGGAGCATTTATTCTTATCCCCTATGAAAGCGGCACGGAATACCGGTTAACACAGTCTCAGACAGCAATAGAAAAGATTATCGACAGCATAATGAATGATCCTAACCTTACGGATGATGAAAAGACTATGCTTAAATCTGTATTTTCGAATCTGTCAGAGGACAGTATCCTTACTATGGATGATGCTAAACTGGTAATCCAGAAGCTTTTAGACAGTGGACTCTGTACAGAAGAAGAAACAAAAGAGCTTTCTTCCTTAATGGAGAGGATATTAAACGGGGATATGACAGATCTAAACCTTGTAAAAGGTATCATAGGAAATATCCTTGATAATATAAAGACAAGGATATCTTCTGAAATGGCTGATGAAACACCTACCGGGGAAGCCATATGTGCCCTTATAGAAAAGATAAACAATGATCCTTCTTTAACTGATGACCAGAAGAGATTATTCATTTCCCTTTTGACTGACTTAGGACAGGATGGGAAAGGATATGATGCAAGGAATATAGCCACCATAGAGCAGATGAGGGCTGTATTTACCGATCTTATAAACTCAGGTCTTATAAAGGATCCTGCAACACTTATGCTTGTTCAGGATATCCTTACAAATATGGAAAATGGTGGGGAATATGATATTACCGATCTTCAGAACATATTAAACCGTGTTCTTTATCAGATCTCTGAGGATAAATTCTTATCAGAACAGCAAAGGAAAGCCCTTTCAGGCATTCTTGAAAGATATGGATTATCCGAATATACGGTTGATTTTAAGGATAAACAGACCATTTCAGAGTTCATAAGCCGTCTTTTAAGTGACGGATTTGTAACAGATGCTTCATTAAAGCAGTCCTTAGAGGATCTCCTTAAAAAAATTGCCAATGGAGATGATATAAATATTGAAGAAGCCAACGCCCTTATAAGGAAGGCTTTAGCAAGTATTTATGACGGAAATATGTCTGATGATATGAAAGAATCCTTAAGGAAGCTTTTTATGGAATTCGGAATAGACGGACTTGACGCTTCAAGCCTTAAGACTTTGGAAGATGCAAGGCTTCTTTTACAGAATATCAAGGACAGCGGAATAATAACGGATAAGGATAAGCTTGCTGAAATAGAGGCAGCTATTGCTCAGATAGCTAACGGTACAGCTGATTTAGAAGCTGTAAAGGGCTATATAAGCGAGCTTTTAGACAGCATGTATAATACAAGGCTTGAGGAAGAGTTAGGAATGTTTAAAAAGATCGGCGGAGGAGATGACGATATAGTAACCCACGCCTACTTAAATGATATCCTTAATAACCTTATGGGTGAATATTCAAGCTCATATAGCTTCCTTGAAGCTTTATCAAGTGCCAATGCAGAAGATATTGAGACTATTAAGAAGCAGATAGCTGAAGATAAAACAATGTCTGAAGAGGAAAGACAGAAATACCTCCAGATGATCGCTGATTATGACAGCAGTAACAGTGAAGCTTTAACAGCTCTTCGTAACGAGATGCAGGCAATGCTTGATGAAAACAGCAATCTTGATGCGGATACAAAGAAATATTTGACTGAAATGATAGCCCTTACCGGTGAGAATTCAGGCAAGAATATTGCAGATGTACAAGCTGCATTAAATAAGAAGCTTGAAGATAATGCCTGGGCTGATAAGAATACTAAAGACCAGCTTACTTTAAGCATAAAGGATCTTGAGAGCCAGACAGATAAGAACTTATCTTCTTTAAAGCATGATATGTCTGATGATCTTGAATATACAAGAGATACTCTTGTGGACGAGATTGCAGATATGAATAAGACAAACAATGCTTCCATAAGGAATCTTAATTCTGTAACTACAAGGAATATGAATGAATTAAGCCGGGATATTACGGATAATATCAATGAGCTTAATAATAACACATTGACAAACTTTTATAACCTGTACAGCAACTTACAGTCTAACCTTTATAATCTGTATGATAACACACAGACGAACTTTGATAACTTAAATGATACAGAGCAGGAGAATATTGAGAATATCTATAACTCAATGGGTGATCAGGTTACTTATACGATAGATACCGATTCAAACGGACATCCGGTGCTTTATATAAATACTTACTGTGACCAGGATGACCTTCCTAATGTAGTTAGTACGGATATAGAGACCACGGATATCGAAGAGATGGATATTGAGGAGACAACAATAACTGCTCCTGAGATTGATGAGCCTGAGATAACGGATACACAGTTTGATCCACAGTTTAAGGACTGATAGGAGATAGGATATGAACAGATTTATGAAAAAGATAATGCTTATACTGTCTGTAGCAGTCGGAATGATGCTTTTATTCCCTGCTTTAGACAGTTATGCAGCAACAACAAGGTGGTATATAGATGGAGAAGCCATTCCTTACGGCACTAAGATATACTTTACGGATAAGGACGGTAAGGTAAATGGCAATATAAAGGACAGATCGGGTAATATATATCCGTTATTCAAGGTTTATTATAATAATCAGCTTATATATGAATATGGTAATTTCGTCTATTACCACACTCCTGCCGATACTTATCATTCAGAAGATGGCAAATACTGGACATATAAGGAATTTGTCATATGCGGTGAACAGCCTGTAGATTATGCTGATTCACCCTCTGATGCTTCTTCCGGAGCCTATACATACGGAAGATGGGACAGCTGCAGTTCAGATATATACACTGATTCATCCGGCAGGTCATTTTCCTGGGATGGCTGGGCATATAAGAATGCTAAAAGCACCTCTATAAGCAAGCCTTCAATGACCGGAGATGAAATACATGTATATGGTATATATAAGCATTTCCATACGGGCAGTAATAATACTTTTGGATTATGTTACAGGGGTTCTTCATATCAGGTAGATAAATATTGTACTGGTACAAAACATTCTACTGGAGATACAAAAGAAGACTCAGATGGTCATACTTTACATAAATATAAATGTGATGTATGTGGTGATGTTACATGGCAAAGAAGCAACAGTTCTCATCAATGTCATGAAGTAATTGGTACAGAAACAAGATATAACCTTTCCTGTGGATACGGTAATGGAGAACAGTTAAAAGAAACGAGTTGGTACAGATACTAAAATAAGGTGTAATAATGAGAAAGTGAAATATCATTAAATTAAGCTTAAGAAAGGCAGATTTTTAGCGATCTGTCTTTTTTTTATGTTTATTTTTCATATAAAAACATAATAAAGTCTTATTAAAAAGGAGGAATATATAATGCATAACGGATACTATGAAGAACTGGACTATTTGAAGAAAGAAACAGAAGATGAAGATTTTCCTGTAGATGATTTTGAATTTATGTGTGGGAATTCGTTTTACTTATGGGACGAAGATTTAATAGATAATTTAGCCAAACAGTATCCTAAAGAAAAGAACTATATAGAAAATTATACTCCTTATGAATTCCTTCATGGCAGCTGCAATGTGTTTGCTAAAGCATTATCCGATATAAAGGGTTTATCCGTATCAGCTATATATGAACCCGATGAAGATGCTGAAGGAATAGAAGATTACCCTTCAAAATACCATTTAGTCCATATGTACTGTACTACGGAAGACGGCTTATATGTTGATATAAGGGGAGTTACTGATAGCTGGGAAGAATTTATAAAAGAATTCATAGATAGTGGTCTGATGTTAAATAATGAGGATACTGTCATAGAAAGAGATATTCCTAAAGATTCGGAAAAGCTTGAATTAACAGAAAATTCTGTTTTTTCAGAAAAATGGTCTTATGAATTAGCTAAGCTTGTTATAGAAGAGATGTTTCCGGACTATTATCCGGAAAATAATAATAAGGATATAGAATTATAAAAGGTGATCAAATATCTTCTTTTTCTTCTTCCAATAAATCTTCTTTTACTTCCCCGTTATTTAATATGCAATCAGCATCTAAATACGATTCCGTTATTTCCGTATAATGGAAGTCAATATTAGAAAAAGTCTTAGAAATCAGATAAGCCGGAGTATCATCATGTCCATAATTTCTATGCCAGGATATCGTTTTTCCGTCATCTGATACATTTACAGGTTCATGTAAAACAGCTTTTAATTCTTCATCGTTAAGATCTCTTCTGAAAGAATAATCAATATGTCCTTTAGAATATTCATTTTTAGAAAATTCATATCCCTTTGATTCGAAAACTTCTATTTTCTCAGGCTCAGGCTCTACCACCGTATGTATGGATATTCCTTTTTTACGCCATTCATCCATAATTTTCTCAGATCCGGTACATTTGGTTAAGTCTACAGCACAGGGAATTGTTCTTATTGTATAGTCTTTCTTATCCCTGTCATAACGGATTGCTGTATTTTCACCCAGAATATCTCCCAGTAATTCCCTGATATCGCCGTCATAACTTAATCTGTGTGATGTAATAACGCTCATTTAAAAACTCCTTTCAGCTGTTTATAAGTGTTTTATCTTATTTATATATGAAAAATTTTAAAAAAAATATGTTTTTCATATATAGGAAAAGCAGTAAATAACGAAAGGATATTAGAATGAGGTTTAAGAAGCTTATGATACAGCACGATATTGGCTCATATATAAGGTTTAGGACTGATGACTCAGAATACCATGGCACGGTCATAAATAATAATAAGCACGATGCTACAGTGGATATAAGCGTTAAATTCCCTATCATAAAGACTTTTAGGGATATTCCTGTAGAAAATATATTATGCAGTATAGAAAGGGGTAAGAGGTAAGAAAAGAGGGATAAGATAAACCTCTCTTTTTATTATGCCCTAAGTATTTAATATCCTTTTTATTTTACTTTTTTTCATATAGTTATGTATTAAAACAAAATAAATTAAACAAAATAAATTAAACAAAAGGGGTGTTTATTATGATCTGTACATCTTATTTTTCAAATATTTCAAATAAAAA